>Ga0075163_10000166_pt1 | contig 76327 bp, 72 predicted proteins | sample JI1023141ADNA_FD_71478 | JGI IMG/M metagenome (GOLD analysis project Ga0075163, IMG submission 71478) | Wastewater effluent complex algal communities from Wisconsin, to seasonally profile nutrient transformation and Carbon sequestration -... | ecosystem: Engineered > WWTP > Effluent > Algae... | reverse complement strand
ATCATAGCCTGGCTGGTATTGGTGTTTTCAGACATTACGGTATTATATAGTGAAATCCGGCAGTTGCCTCCGGGTGTACCTAAGTGGTTGCCCAGCTTAATGCTGGATTTATTTATTGTTTGTCTTTTCTACTATTACCGTTACCGGATTGAGAAAGATGAAAGTCTGAGTTTTACTGATCTGTTGTGGAAAGTATTTGCCACCGGGTTAATCGCCACGGTGGTTTCATTGGTATTTCGCTTGGGCGAGTTTTTATTGGGTACCACCAAACTGGCATCCGATCCTCTATTCAAAGACTTTATTTACCAGATCAACCTCGCGCTCTTCCTAAGTTTTTTACTGTCAGCTTATACTTCGTGGAAGCGTCTTATTCTTTATCAAAAATCAAAGTGGCTCATTCGCACGTGGATGGTGTTTGAGTTGTGCCTGTTTCTTACACTACTCTACGATAGCTTTCAACTTTCATTTTCTACCACGGCCAATACCATTGTTATTATCATAATTGCCTTGTTGGTAATTGTGCTCTCGGCCAATATGCGGTGGGTGGCTTATCTCAACTTTAAACAAAAATGGACCAGCCTGTTGCTGCTGTTGCTGTCCTTCTTTTACCTGGGATATTTTTTATTCACCGTAAATTCAATCTCGGCATTTATCAACGCAGCCGATCCTTCTTTTCAGGATTTCAGCAGCCATATTTTTAATGTGTGCCTGTTATGTTTTGTAATGGTGTACAGCATTTTTTCTTTTCTGGTTATTTTGTTCAACCTGCCCACTTCATCGGTGTTTGAACAAAAGCTGGAAGAAGTAATAAACTTTCAGCGCATCAGTCAATCTATTCAAACCGAGCAAAACGAGGAGAGTGTTTACAATATCTTATTGGAGAGTTCAGTAAGCGCAGTGTTTGCCGATGCCGCCTGGCTGGAGATTGAAAGCGCGAGCAATGGCGATAAATTTTTCACTTACAAGATTACTGAACAAGAGTCGCAACAAATTCGCAACCACCTTAAACAGAATAATGTAAAAGGTGCGCTCGATCAAAGCAGCGATAAAACGAAGAACCTATCTAAACATCTGGCATCGTTAAGAGGCGCACGCTTTCGTTCGCTTATTGCATTCCCCATTCTAGTAAAAGGCGAAACGATTGGTACGCTCGCACTCTTAAAAGAATTGCCCGAAGGTTTCAACAAAGAAATGATGCGCATTGTATCGGCATTTGCTAATCAGGCTGGTATTTCTATAGAGAACTTTCGTTTGATGGAGCAGGCTTTCCAGACCGAGCGTTACAAAGAAGAGTTGAAAATTGCCAAGACGGTACAAAAGAGTTTGCTGCCTACCAAGTTGGAAAACGATCCGGACTTTGAGATTTCTGCCTTCGCACAATCGGCCGATGAAGTGGGCGGTGATTATTACGATACACTGCGCATAAACGAAAATCAGGTTGCGCTTATCATTGCCGATGTTTCAGGTAAAGGAACTACTGCGGCCTTTCACATGTCGCAGATGAAAGGAATTTTTCATAGCCTGGCACAACAAGAGTTAGAGCCAAAAGAATTTATGGAACGCGCTAATAGAGCGTTGGCATTTTGTTTGGAACGCGGATCATTTATATCAGCTACTTACTTTGTGGTAGATACCAAAACAAAAACCATTCGCTATTCGCGTGCAGGGCACTGCCCGGTATTGTATTACAAAGCCAGCGAAAATAAAACGCAATACCTGAAAGACAGAGGCACAGCATTAGGTATGGTGCGTACGCGCGATTATTGCCGGTTGGTAGAAAATAATGAATTACAATATGCACCTGGCGATGTAATGGTGCTTTACACCGATGGAATTACAGAAGCAAAAAACACAAAAGGCGAAGAGTTTGATTATGATCGGTTGGAGGCCGCGTTACACGAAGTAGCCGGGAAAAGTTCCCAGGAAATAGAAAAACATATTATTCAGCGGCTGTATGAGTTTTCGGGCTCTACACTGATAAATGACGACTATACGTCTATGACAATAAAGTTCAGGTAACAGAAGTAAACATTAAAAAAATAAAACCGTTAAAAAGAGTAACCCATGGTTCACATTAAACGATTACAGGAAGATGGCGCGGATATTATCTCAGTAATAGGAGAAATTGATGCAAGTTCTTCCATAGAGTTAGATCTGGCCATTGCGAAAAGCGTGGGCGAAGGATTTAAAAAAATTCTGGTGGACTGTAGTGCGCTGGAATACATTTCCTCAGCCGGGTTAGGAGTTTTTATGTCGTACATAGAAGAGTTAAGAGACAAGAATATTCCGATGGTGTTGTTTGGCATGAAGGAGAAGGTGGCGAATACGTTTAGCATTTTAGGACTGGCCGAGTTGTTGCATATCGCTGCAACAAGGTCAGAAGCAAAGAAGTTGGCAGATGAATTATCAGTATAACATAGGGTGTAGCCTCAGCAACCTGAAGGGCATTCGCGAGTTTGTAAGAACTTCGCTGAAGGACCAGCATGTGCCTGAGATTGAAATGAGCGCAATTGTGCTGGCGTTAGACGAGATGTGTTCTAACCTGATGATCCATGCGCATCATTGCAATCCCGATCATATGCTGGAGTTACACATCGTAATCCCGGCCACCGGAAAATTCATTTTCGAAATTGTGGACGATGGCTCTTTGTTCGATATAAACGAGTTTCATGAACCCGACCTCGGCAACCTGGTTCACCAAAAACGTAAGGGCGGTTTGGGCATAAGGCTGGTAAAGGCCATTATGGATAATGTGGAATACCTGAAACGGGACGAAAAGAACGTGTGCCGCCTTACCAAGATCATTAAATAGGCCCGGCAAAGCCTGTTATTCCCTGCCTAAAAAACCTTATTTTTACGGTCTTGTTCACTTTACAAGCACGAGTGTATGCGGGTATTTTGGTTCCTGATTGGTAGTATCCTTTTTTCAGTCTCTTTACAAGCGCAGCAAAAAAAGCAGGCTGCCCCTAAACCCTTGTTTACTGCGGGTGGCGCAGGTGTAAGCACTGATGAGTTCACGTACACCTATCGTAAAAACCATCAAAACAATACGCAGGATTTTACCGAAGAAAAAGTTAACGAATACCTGCAGTTGTTCATCAACTTTAAGTTGAAAGTGGCCGAGGCACGCTTTCGCGGATTAGACACCACGGCCAAGTTTAATACCGAATTCAAAACCTATCGGGAAGAACTAAAAAAACCTTATCGTGCCGAAGAAGATGCTTTAGAAAAATTGGTGCAGCAAACCTACCAGCGATTAACAGAAGAAGTGCGGGCCGCCCACATTCTTATTTCCGTTAATGAAGAAGCAACTCCTGCCGATACACTTGCTGCGTATCAGAAAACAGCAGACCTCCGCAAACGAATTGTAGCGGGTGAAGATTTTGAAAAACTGGCCCGCGAATTTTCGCAAGATCCATCTGGAAAAATAAATGGTGGCGACCTGGGTTATTTCACAGCCCTTCAAATGGTAGGTCCGTTTGAAGAAGCAGCTTTTTCAACACCAGTGGGTAATATTTCATCCATAGTGCGCACACGTTTTGGATATCACATTATAAAGGTAAAAGATCGTAAGCCTTCGCGGGGCGAGGTGGAGGTGTCGCACATTTTGTTGCGTGCCGGTGGCGATGAGGGCGCACTGCGCAGCAAAGCATTTTCGGTACACGATCAGTTAAGAGGCGGCCGCAGTTGGGATGAAGTGTGTAAAGAATTTTCGGATGATAAAAACACCAGCGAACAAGGCGGAAGATTGCGACCATTTGGTGTGGGTGCGTTGGCATCGGTGCCTGAGTTTGAAGCTATGGCATTTTCAATGCAACAGCCGGGCGAAATTTCAGATCCGTTTCAATCTGCCTTAGGATGGCACATTATCCGGTTTGAACGAAAAATTGCATTGCCTTCGCTTAAAGAAATGGATGCTTCACTAAGGCGTAGGCTGGGTCGCGATGAACGCGTGCAACAATCGCAGCAAGCACAAAAAACTGCGCGTAGAAGAAAATTCCAGTTTGTGGAGCAGCGCGAAACCCTCGAAAAAATCTTGGCCAAAGCTGATAGCTCACTTACCAAAGCTAACTGGACCTACAAACCCGAAGCGACATTGGGTGCGCAACAACTTTTTTCAATCGGCAACACTCCTTATACCGTGAATCAGTTTGTAGGCTTCGCACAAAAGAATCAGAAGGCAACGCGGTTAGCCCCGCGAGCTTATGCCCAGCAGTTGTATGATGAATGGACGGAAGAAAAAATTCAAACCGCAGAAGAAGAAAAGTTGAAGCAGGAAAATCCGGATTTCAAAAACCTGCTTACCGAGTACTACGAAGGAATTTTGTTGTTTGAGATTATGGAAAAGGAAGTGTGGAATAAAGCTTCCGAGGATACGGTAGGGCAAAAGAAATTTTATGACACCAACAAGAGTAAGTACCAGGCTGGCGATAGGGTAGAGGCCCGATACTTTGCTACAAACGATAAAAAGATAATCACCGAAACGTTGGCCAAAATCAATAAGGGCGATACACTTTCAACTGCCGATCTGCGCAAATTCAAATCGGTTCAGAATTTCAGAACCTACGAAAAGAAAGATAGCAAAGTAATTGATCAGGTAACGTGGGCTAGCGGCTTGCACCAGGCCGATGTAGATGGCTTGCATTATCTTGTTGAGATTAAACGACTGGTGCCACCGGGTGTAAAAGAATTTAATGAAGCGCGTGCGCAGGTAATTGCCGATTATCAGGACGAATTAGAAAAACAGTGGGTGGCGGGCTTGCGACAAAAGTATTCGGTTAAAATCAATAAAAAGGGTAAGAAAGCCGTTGTAGCAGAGTTAACCAAAAAATGAAGCCAATCGCGCAACATATTGTTACGGTTGTAATTTTCTCTGGCCTGCTGGGGTTGGGCGGGTGCGATCTCATTCGCATGAAGAAAGAAAAGAGCGAAGCGGAGAATGCCCGCAAAACGATAGCGCGTGTACATAACTCCTTGCTTTATCAGGATGAATTGGTGGGCATTATTCCGGCAGGAGCAACAGCCGATGATAGTATTGCACGGGTAACTGCATATGTAAACAGTTGGATTCGCAAGCAATTGGTGATTCATGAGGCCACCAAAAATATTGACATTAACGAAGCCGAAGTAGAACGTAAGGTGCTGGACTATCGCTACAGCCTTATCGGTTATGAGTATCAGAATTATTACATTCAGAAAAACTTGAATGACAGTGTGAGCGATCAGGAAATTCAGGAGTATTATAAATCGCGGCAGGATAATTTTATTCTGAAACAAAACATTGTGCAGGGCACCTACATCAAAGTACCCAAGGAAGCACCACGAACTAAGCGTATTAAAGATTTGATGTATTCCCGCAAGGATAAAGATGTAGCAGAATTGCGTTCGTATTGTTTAAGTTTTTCGGCTGCGTATCACCTGGCCGATTCATCGTGGATTGAGTTTGATAAGCTGGTGGTTAATTCGCCTTTGGCGGAGATTCCCAACAAAGTACAATTTCTACGCAGCTATAATTTCTACGAAACTACCGATACGGAATTCCTGTATTTTCTGAAGATTGACGCCTACAAAATGTCGGACAATGTTTCGCCTCTGGAATTCGTGAAACAGGACATTAAAAACATTATTTTAAACAAAAGAAAAGTTGAACTTGCACGTAAACTGGAAGACGAAGTGTATGAAAATGCCGCTAAACAAAACGATTTCGAAATATATAACCGCTAGTGCGCTGGTGCTTGCTGTGTGGACAACAGCATTGGCACAAGACACTGGCTTTGTGGTGGATAAGATTATCGCCAAAGTAGATAATTACATTGTGCTGAAGAGCGAACTGGAAACAGCTTACCAGGCTTTTCTGGCCGAAGGAAATCCACAATCGCAAGAAGCTAAGTGCGAACTTTTCAATCGGCTAATCATTAATAAACTGATGGTGGCCAAAGCCGAGATTGACTCTGTACTGGTAACTGATATTGAAGTGGATGGAAACACCGAGCAACGGATGGCCATGATACTTCAGAACTCCGGTAACTCGCCCGAGCAGTTAGAACGTGTTTATGGCAAAACGCTAGAGCAGATTAAACTTGAATTACGCGAACAGATTCGTGAACAATTAATCGCGCGCGAAATGACCAGCCGCATTACAAAAGATATTACAGTTACTCCAGCCGAGATCAAAAGATTCTTTAATAAGATTCCAAGCGATAGCTTACCCTTTTACTCATCGGATGTGGAGGTAGCCCAAATTGTGCGCACCGCCAAAGTAAGTGCTGCGCAGGAAGAAGAGGCCCGCAAAAAACTACTTGACATACGCGAGCGTTTGTTGAAAGGTGAGAACTTTACTGAGTTGGCTATGAAAAACTCAGAAGACCAAAGTGCACAATACAATGGTGGAGAGTTAGGTTATGTGGGTCGCGGAGCCATGGTGCCTGAATTTGAAGCGCAGGCATTCAAGTTGAAGTTAGGCGAAATTTCTCAGCCCTTTAAATCGCCTTTCGGATTTCACATTATGCAATTGATTGATCGCAGGGGGAATGAATACAACTCGCGGCACATTTTAATTTCGGCTGTGCCTTCTGATGATGACATTAAACAAGCTGAAAAATATTTAGATAGCATTCGCACGAAAGTAATTACCGACAAACTAAAGTTTGAGCAGATTGCAAAAGACATTTCGGACGATGCTAATACAAAAGGTCTGGGTGGATTTTTTACTGATGAAGATGGTTCTACCCGCATTTCAATGCGCGATATCGATCCTGTAGTTTATCTGAACATCGATACTATGAAAGTGGGAAACATTTCCAAACCATTGCGCTATCGTACCGATGATGGTAAAGAAGCGGTTCGCATTCTTTATTTTAAAACCAAGTTAGCACCACACGTAGCTAACCTGAAAGACGACTGGAGCCGGATTCAATCCGCTGCACTTGCTGAAAAGAAAGACATTACACTGGATAAGTGGTTTACAAAAGCCCGGCAAGATGTGTTCATCAACATCGATCCTATCTATAACTCTTGTAAAATTCTGGAGTAACAACCGCTGGTGTACTTGTGCCAAACCTAACCCGGCAAAACCCGTATCTTTCAGTTATAAACAAATTGTATGGCGCAGATTTTTTCTAACGATGTTGAAGCAGCCGATGCCTTGAAGCAAGCTTATGCTAACCTGAAAAAGGAAATTGCGAAAGTGGTAGTAGGCCAGGATGATGTAGTGCGGCTGGTGCTTACCGGAATTTTCTGCCAAGGCCATTCATTATTGGTTGGTGTGCCGGGCTTAGCTAAAACATTGTTGGTGCAAACTATTGCCACTTCACTTGATCTTGATTTTAAACGCATACAGTTTACACCCGATTTAATGCCATCGGATATTGTGGGTGCTGAAACGATGGATAAGGAGCGCAACTTTCAATTTGTAAAGGGCCCCATTTTCGCCAACATTATTCTGGCTGATGAGATAAACCGCACACCACCTAAAACGCAGGCAGCGTTATTAGAATCGATGCAGGAGTATGCGGTTACCATTGCGGGTAAACAATACGAATTACCACGGCCATTCTTTGTATTGGCAACTCAAAACCCGATTGAACAGGAAGGAACCTATCCGTTGCCGGAAGCACAGCTCGATCGGTTTATGTTCAACATCTGGTTAGACTATCCATCGTATCAACAAGAAGTTGAGATCGTAAAAAGCACTACAGCCGATGATGTGAAGAAAGTAACCAAAGTGCTTACCGCAGAAGAAATTGTAACCTTTCAACATCTGGTACGCAGAGTGCCAGTGGCAGATAATGTGGTAGAATATGCGGTTAAACTTTCACAAGCCACAAGGCCCGCAGCAGGCAATAAAATAGCGAACGATTATTTAGAGTGGGGTGCAGGCCCGCGTGCTTCGCAGTACCTGGTACTGGGCGCAAAATGCAATGCACTGATTAACGGAAAATACTCACCCGATATTGAAGATGTGCAAGCAGTTGCAAGGCCGGTGTTGCGCCATCGCATTGTCCGCAACTTTAAAGCTGAAGCCGAAGGAATGAGTGTAGATAGCCTGATTGAGAAGTTACTCTGAGTTAAGAGGCAACCTCCAGTTTAAATCCAACTCCGTGATAGTTCACAATTTGCACACGCGGATCGTCTTTTAAGTACTTGCGCAGTTTGGAAATAAACACATCCATAGAGCGGCCGAGAAAATAATCATCGTTACCCCAAACTGCATTTAGAATTTCTTCACGCTTCAACACGCGATCTTTGTTTTTACAAAGCAGTTTTAATACTTCGGCTTCTTTTTGGGTGAGCGATTTTTCGCCACTGTTATGCAGCAGCGTAAAGTTGGTACAGTCAAATTGAAAATCGCCTAAGGTAAAATTTTGAGCTTGTTGTTGAGGTACACTTCTGCGCAAGAAAACCTCAATGCGCAGGCACAACTCTTCCATGCTAAAAGGTTTTACAATGTAATCGTCACCGCCTTGTTTAAAACCTTCAATCTTATCTTCCTGCATGGATTTAGCCGTAACAAAAAGAATAGGCACTTGCTGGTTGTGGCTGCGGATTTCTTTGGCCAATGTAAAGCCGTCTTTCTTAGGCATCATTACATCCAGAATACACAAATCGTAATGCGATTGATTAAACTGGTTAAAGCCGTCTTCGCCATTGTTACACAACGTAACTGCGTAACCCTTTTGCTCCAGGTTGTCTTTAATTACAAAACCCAGGTTAGGATCGTCTTCAGTTAAAAGGATTTTTGCCTGCATAAGTATTTCTAAACAAGAGGTAATACGATAGAAAAGCAACTTCCGTTGCCTGGTTCGCTGCTCACCGTAATTTTTCCTTTATGCCCTTCTACAATCAGTTTTACATAGCTAAGCCCCAGACCAAACCCTTTTACATCGTGTAGGTTGCCAGTTGGCACCCGGTAAAACCGAAAGAAAATTTTACGCTGATCTTCAGGCTTAATGCCGATACCATTATCCTGAACTTCGATCTGAATGCTGCCATTTACATTTTGGCTACGCACCACAATTTCTGGCGCGTTTGTATTGTATTTGATGGCGTTATCCAACAGGTTAAAAAATACATTGGTAAGATGAAGTTTATCAGCAGCGAGTTGCGAGCGCGTAGCTTGTAAGTCAAGCGTGATAGTTGCTTTTGAATTTATGGCGTTGATTTTAACAGCATCCTGAATCAACTCGTGCACATCAACTGTTTCTTTCTTCAGGCCAATGTCTTCTTTTTCCAAACGGGCCATTTGCAACACCCGCTCTACTTGTTGCTTTAAGCGCTGATTTTCGTTTTCGATTATAGTTGCATAGTTGAGCAAGCGCTCTGGTGCTTTTATAATGTTAGGATCTTTTAATACAGCCGTTGAAATAGCAATGGTTGACAATGGAGTTTTAAACTCGTGCGTCATGTTATTGATAAAATCTTTCTGAATTTCAGACAAGCGTCTTTGCTTTAGAATCACTAACAACGTGTACACAAAAAAGAAAATCACCACCAGTAAAACAGCAGACGAAAATCCCCAAATACCCATCTGGCTAATCAGGTTTGCTTCCACCAATGGAAAGCGCACTCCGAAATAGTACCCATCGTTTTGCCAGGTAGGCAATTCAGAAAAACTGGCTGGTAAAACTTTTTTAGGTGAAACATAAGTGCCACCGGCCATGCATTTGCTGGCGCAATCATAAACACCGTATTCGAAATCGGCAGTTACATGTCGTTTTTCAAATTCAGTAACTAATAAAAACTCCAGCAGGTTATTGTCGATTGGGCCATTTACCAATACCGTAAAATAATTGGTAGAAATCTGGTTTACGAGTGTGTTTGCAGGCGATGGGGTTTGGTTGATCTCCAGAATTTTGTTGCCCACATTACTTAAGGCTGCAGTTACATCCTGGTTAAATTGATTTTTTCGCAGATCGAAGGCTTTGCGTACCCAATAGATTTGAGTGGCTGTAATGCCCACAATGCTAACAGCGGCTAAAATGATGACAATCCGTAGGGTTAGTCTGCTCACTTTACAAAGGTAGGCAGTATTTAACTGGCGGTTGGGCTTTAACAAGTCCTTAACACTATTTAGGCGCTCATTAACACGGGGCCTGCTTTTTGTGTCCGAAGTTTGTATCGTTTAAAGAAACCCAGTAAGTTTAACCTAAAATTGAATAGATTATGAAAAATTGGATGTTCGTAGCGGCTCTTGTGTTCTGTGCGGCAGCAGTATATGCGCAGCAGGTTCCACAGCCAACCACCTTAAACAAGAATGAAGTTAAAACCGATGTTGCTGTTTTTGGCTGGGATAATACCACCCACGATTTCGGTAAAGTAAAACAAGGCACACTGGTTACACATGAATTTAAATTTACCAACACGGGCAAAGTGCCATTGGTAATTACCAATGTACAGGCTTCGTGCGGTTGCACTACACCAGCCTGGACAAAAGAACCAGTTATGCCGGGTGGCCAAGGTTTTATCAAAGCAACTTACAATGCTGCCTCGGCTGGGGCTTTTAATAAAACGGTAACGGTAACGGCTAATATTGAAACCGGATTTATTCAACTTACCATTAAAGGTGAAGTACAACCTACGGAAGTGGGTAAGTAATTTTTGCTGAGAAAATCAGGAGAAGGTCGGGCGTAAGCCTGACCTTTTTGTTTTATGTGTAACTTAAGATTAGTTTTTTATTGGTTGTACATTTTTAAAAGTAAATTATGAAGACTCTCCCTGTTCTAGTTTATTTTTTCATGGTGAGCTTTACATCGGGTTACAGTCAAGAGAAGGCGGACTTTCCTCAGAGAAAAGGCAATTTTTATATTCTTGCAGGTGTTGCACGATCTGTTTTTGAGGTAAATATTCCAGCTTCAAAATTTGCAACGGCTGAGTTTAGGTTAGGTCTGGGGATTTCAAAACATGTGGGGAAGTTTGAATTCAAACCTTCGGTATTATTGGGTCTAAAAGGGACAAAGCCTTCCTATAAAGTTGGTCAGTTTTATACACAGCCTGGTGTTCCTTTACTTAAGTTAGATGATGCATCCAGTAACAGAAATCACGTTGTAATTGATATTCCAATCCTTTTTCAATACAATCTATCAAACCCCGATTTAGGTTTTCGAATAGGATTTGATACGAGATTTTGGACACCGAATAATAGAAATGTAGATATTCTAACTTCGAAACAGGAAATTGGATTATTGGGTGGAGGATGTATAAACCTAAAGAAGTTTAGCGTTGGTTTAGATTTCTATTACGGACTTTCCAAAATTCATGGCGGTAGTATCACCTACAATGGAGAGTTTTATACGTTTGATGTAATCAATTCATACTCTCAAATATCTGTTGAAGTACCACTAAAAAAGAATGGACCGAATCGCAAATAGGATTGGGGGTTGTCTTAAAAGTTCTTTTGTTTCGAGGTAATCTTCACCACACCGGCACTCCCTTCGTCACCATAAGGTTGCAACTTTGCAGGGTCTTTAATCACTTCTATCGATTGGATACTAGTTGGGTCTATAGAAGCCAGATCATCAACCCGTTTTCCATCCAATAAAAAAAGTGGCTTGTTAGCAGTGTTGGTTTTTGTAGTTACCAGAATTACACCGCTCTTGCCTTCTTCGCCATATAGTTCAATAGCCTCCTGTCCTCTTAAAACTTTTATCTCTTTAATCTTTACAGGATTTAACTTCTGCAAAGCGTTGGTCGAATCGGAACGCAAATACTTTATTCCATCAATTATGATTATTGGGTCTTCTTTTTTCTCTTCTTGTGTTGGCTCTTGCGCAAAGCAGCAGGCGCCAACAAATACCAATACAAGCGTCACTAAAGTCTTCATACTGTTGTGATTTTAATTAAAGATAATTAATTAATCGGTATGGTACGTGTCAATAATATGCTGGCTGATTACACGGTAAATTTCAGTTATCCGTTCATCTTCATTCAGAAATTGTAAATGACTATCCAGAATTTCAAGATCGCCCCGTTTGGCGGGGCCCGTCTGCGAATATTTAGGTCCGATGGTCAATCCTTTTTGAAGCGTTTCGGTAATGAGCGGTTTGAGCAAATTATAATCGAGCGAATTTTGCTGCATAATTTGCTGTGCCAGTGTAAGCATGTGGTTAGTAAAGTTAGAGGCAAACACAGCCGCCACATGTAAAGCCTTTCGTTCTTCTGACGTTATTTTGCGAACGTATTTACTCAACCCTTTCGCCAAAGCCAGAACAACAGTTGCGGCTTCATCGGTTAGCGTTTCCACAAAAAGAGGAATGGTTGAGAAATCAACTTTGCGGTCTTTACTAAACGTTTGCAGTGGGTACAAAACTCCTACATGCGGAGTGGCTGCATATTGTAATTCGGTAATGGAAATGCTTCCCGAAGTATGAATTAAAACGGCATCATCGGGTAAAATAATTTCACGTGCTATTTGTGCAATAGCCTCATCGCGCACAGCCAAAATAAAAATAGAGGAAGTGCTGGTAGAAAAATCCAGCGTTGCTTTTACTTCGGCCTGATAAAGGCGTTCGGTAAGTGCTTCGGCATGCCGCGGGTTAGGACTGTAAACTTCCTTTACCACAAAGCCCGCATTATCCAATGCCGGAGCCAGATGCCAGGCCAGATTGCCCGAACCAATAACCGATAAAAAAACCTGAGCTGCCATTAAACTATGATTGTGTACTTAAAAAACCAATAGAACTAAAAATTTCAATTGTTTCAATTTCTTTGACTTGTGACACTATAAAAATAGTTAATAACACATGATATAAATCAGTTCACGATGTAAAATCGCATACTACCTTTCGGTCACTAAAAAGTTAACAGGTTATGAACATCCCCTATATTCCCGCAGCAGAAGCTGTAAAAGTTATTCAATCGGGCGACCGCGTATTTATCCACGGAAGTGCCGCTACACCGCAAGTATTGTTAAAGGCGCTTGCCGAAAACTCAGAACATCTGCGGCAGGTGGAATTAACTGCTGTGAGCACATTGGGCCAATTGGATATTGCCACGCCTAAGTTTAAAGATCGATTTTACTTCAACTCTTTATTTGTTTCAGAAAACATCCGGGCCTGTGTAAATGGCGATAATGGCGAATACATTCCGATTTTCTTAAGTGAGATTTCACGATTATTTGAAAAGGGAATCTTAGGAATAGATGTAGCTATGATTCATGTTTCGCCACCCGATAAACATGGGTTTTGTTCGTTGGGCACTTCTGTGGATGTAGCTAAATCGGCTGTTAAACATGCCAAGAAAATTATTGCACAGGTAAATCCTAACATGCCCCGCACGCATGGCGATGGATTTATTCACATCAGTAAACTGGACGCGATGGTAGAAGCGCACGATACGCTGCCGCAGATTAATTATGGCGCGCGCATTTCGGAGTCTGATCGTATTATCGGGCAGAAGGTGGCCGAGTTGGTGGAAGATCGCAGTACGTTGCAAATGGGTATCGGGGCCATACCCGATGCCGTGTTGCAATCGCTGGGTCATTGTAAGGATTTGGGTGTGCACACCGAAATGTTTTCGGATGGCGTGATTGATCTGGTGAAGCAAGGAGTAATTACAAATGCCTACAAGAAAAAACATCGGGGTAAAGTTGTTTCCGCTTTCGCGATTGGTACTGATAAGTTGTATCATTTTATTGATGATAATCCCGGCTTTGGTTTTCTGGAAGCGGATTATGTAAATGATACGCGCGTAATTCGGGCTAACCCAAAAGTGGTGGCGATTAATAGCGCGATTGAAATTGATTTAACGGGTCAGGTGTGTGCCGATTCGATTGGTACGTATCAATACTCGGGCGTAGGTGGACAAATGGATTTTATTCGCGGAGCTTCTTTGTCGGAAGGCGGTAAACCAATTATAACATTGGGCTCGGCTACCAAAAAAGGCGAATCGAAAATTGTTCCGTTTTTAAAACCTGGTGCCGGTGTGGTTTCTACACGAGCACATGTGCATTATGTGGTTACGGAATATGGTATTGCTAATCTGTATGGAAAAAATTTGCATCAACGTGCATTGGCGTTAATGAACATTGCACACCCCAACAATCGCGAAATGCTGGAGAAAGAAATTATTAAACGATTTGGAAGCCGACAGTTTGCGGTGAGTTGAAACTGGATCAGATTCAGTTTATAGTAATGGTGTCTTTTCTAACTGCAAATGGACTTTCATTGGTTTGAAAGAAATATTTGCCTGTTTGGGTGGGCTTGAAAACGATGGTTGTGTCTTTATTTACCATTACTGTTGGGCACGCAATATTTGAACGTGAGGGATAGAATGCTGTTGCCGTAAATAAGAAATGCCTGTCATTGATTTTATGCATTTCGATTTTCAGATCGGTGTAGCATCCATTATTGGCTTGGGCTTTTAAATCAATTTCTATTTCCTGATTTATACTTCCTGACTCAGGAAAAGTTGATTCGTAAATTTCAATGGATACTCTATCCTTATCTTCACACGATACCAGCATTAGCCAAACAACAAGAATTGTAGATTTAAACAGTTTCATGCTCTTTGGACACCCGTTTAAGTAACTTGGTTGTATTACCTAAATCTCAACCTGCAACGGCCACCTTATAAATCTCACCCACCTTATTCACCACAAAATCAATCTCATCGCTTGTATTGTATTTGCTGAATGAAAAACGCACCGCACCTCGTTTTGAGTTTGGGTAAATAGCGCCCAACACATGCGAGCCTGTACTGGCACCACTGGAACATGCACTGCCACCCGATGCTGAAATACCTTGCAAGTCGAGATTAAAAAGTAACATTTCGTTCTCTTCGTTTTCCGGAAGGCTAACGTTCAGCACGGTGTATAAACTTTTATCCAGATCAGCAGAGCTTCCATGAAAACTTACTCCCGGTACAGCGGCCTGAAGCTTCGCAATCATTTGATTTTTTAATGCAATGATGTGCGCTTCATGCGCATCCATTTCGCGGTAGCAGATTTCAAGTGCTTTCGCTAAACCAATAATACCATATACATTTTCGGTACCACCCCGCATGTTGCGTTCTTGTGCGCCCCCGTGTATCAATTGTTTTATCTTTTTGTCTTTGTTGATGTACATAAAGCCCACGCCTTTCGGGCCGTGAAACTTATGTGCTGCAGCTGTAAGGCCATGCACTTTCAGTTTCTTCATGTCGTGGCGGTAGTGCCCCATCGTTTGTACCGTGTCAGAATGAAAGTATGCTCCGTATTGTTCGCACAAATTGCCAACTGTTTCCAAACTTAATAAGTTACCAATTTCATTATTGGCATGCATCAACGACACCAACGCATTGGGATAGGTTTTCAATAATTCTTCCAGATGTTGTAAATCGACATTGCCCTGCGAATCTAATTTTACAAAATGCAGTTCAATGGCTTTTTGTTTTTCTAACGTTTCAAGCGTGTGGGTTACTGCGTGGTGTTCGATGGGCGTAGAGATAGCGTGTTTAATTCCATACGTTTCAACCGCGCAGCGGATAATGGCATTATCTGCTTCGGTACCACCCGAAGTAAAAATGATTTCACCCGGAGTGCAATTCAGTAACTCGGCAATTTTTTTGCGAGCCGATTCAATAGCAGCCCGAACCTTACGCCCGTGTGCATGGGTGGAGGAGGGATTTCCAAAATCTTCCAGCATGAAGGGCTTCATAGCCTCAAATACCTCCGGGTCGAGCGGAGTGGTGGCAGCATTATCCAGGTAAACTCGCATAACGCAAAATTATTGAATAATTTGTTTAATATCTGTGATTATCCGCTGCGCCAATTCGGCCGCTTTTTTCTCGTTTTGCGATTCGGCATAGATGCGAATGATTGGCTCGGTATTACTCTTACGCAGATGTACCCACTCCTTTTCTTTTTCAAAATCGATTTTTACGCCATCTGTTGTGTTAATGTTTTCGTGGGCGTATTTGGTTTTTACTTTTTCAAGTACATCGTCCACATTAATCTGAGGCGTGAGCTCAATTTTATTTTTAGATATGAAGTAAGCCGGGTAACTTTTGCGTAGTTCAGAGGCTTTTAGTTTTGATTTAGCCAAATGACTTAAGAATAAAGCAATGCCCATCAGCGCATCGCGACCGTAATGAAAATCAGGAACGATTATACCACCATTGCCTTCGCCACCAATAACTGCCTTAACGGCTTTCATTTTGTTTACTACGTTAACTTCGCCAACTGCTGCTGCTGAATATTGGCCACCGGCTTGTTCAGTAACATCGCGCAAAGCCCGCGTGGATGAAAGATTTGAAACGGTGTTTCCTTTTTTCTTTTTCAGGATGTAATCGGCCACAGCCACCAAGGTATATTCTTCACCAAACGGTTTACCGTCTTCCTGAATTAATGCCAGACGATCTACATCCGGATCGACCACAATACCGAGATGGCATTTTTCTTTTTTAACTACCGAGGTAATTTTTTTAAGATGCTCTGGCAAGGGTTCGGGATTGTGCGCAAACTTGCCATCGGGTTCGCAATACAACGGAACAATTTTCTTAACGCCCAGTGCTTTTAATAGCAGCGGCACGGCAATACCTCCGGTTGAGTTTACAGCATCCACCACAATTTTAAATTTTGCATTTTGAATAGCGCGTTTGTCAACCAGTTTATGTTTTAAAATCAGGTTAATGTGTTTTTGAATGTAAGTATCGTTTTGCGTGTAACTACCCAGATGGGTAACAGGTGCAAAGTCAAAACTATCTTGTTGAGCCAGTTGCAGTACTTCGGCTCCATCTTCGGCTGAGATGAATTCACCTTTTTCGTTTAGCAGCTTAAGGGCATTCCATTGCACGGGGTTATGACTTGCGGTAAGAATAATTCCCCCTCCGGCTTTTTCAATCGGTACAGCAATTTCAACCGTGGGTGTAGTGGATAATCCAAGATCAACCACATTAAGTCCCAACCCTTGTAGGGTTGAGGAAACCAATTGGCTCACCATTTCACCGGAAGGCCGGGCATCGCGCCCGATAATAATTTTTTTACCACCGCGGGCTTTTACCCACGTGCCAAAGGCTGCGGCAAATTTTACAACATCAACAGGAGTTAAGGCTTCGCCCGGTTTACCACCAATGGTACCGCGTATGCCGGAAATAGATTTGATTAGGGTCACGATTAAAAAATTTGTGCGAAGTTAACTCAATATGCAGAACCAATTGGAATGAAGGCCACAATATTGTCAGTCCGAATCGCTCAGGTAGAAACGATGGTTGGGATTTCTATCAAATCAGGAGGAGACGAAAGACTAACCTTTCTTTCTGATCTCTGGCATTTCTGCAATGGCTTGAGCTTTTTCTTTTTCAGGATCGCCACAGGCATCGCCTGCGCCCACAACTTTACCACAATAACCACAGGTAATGCCCTCTTTCGCCAGGAACGGACTTTGCGTAGCACAGGTACCTCTGAATTCGCCATTCTTTACGAACAATAACCGGACAGACATCAGAATGAAGAAGAGTGCAAAGATTCCGAGTGTTAAAAGAAAGATAGCCATACTGCTGCGGTTTTGATTTAACGAATACCGATTTTTGTTGCGGTAAAAGTACAACAGTTAATTCGCATAGTTAAGTTTCATTCCTATGAAAAAAAGTCCACTTTCAGCGCCCGATCCAAACCGTGAAGCCAAATTAAAAGCATTCGATCGCCTGTTAACAGTAATGGACGAATTGCGTGAGAACTGCCCGTGGGATAAAAAACAAACACTGGAATCGCTACGCCATTTAACCATTGAAGAAACGTACGAATTATCGGATGCAATTCTGGAAGGTAATCTCACGGAAGTGAAGAAAGAATTGGGCGACTTAATGCTACACAATGTTTTTTATGCCCGCATAGCTTCTGAACAAGGAGTATTTAACGTAGCCGATGTATTGAATGCTATATGTGATAAACTGATTGAACGGCATCCGCATGTGTATGGCGATACCGTTGCTGATGATGAAAAAACCGTAAAAGAAAATTGGGAGAAGATTAAACTGCGCACGGGTAATAAATCTGTATTAGAAGGCGTACCCAAAACATTACCAGCCCTGGTAAAAGCCATTCGCATACAAGACAAAGCACGGGGTGTAGGTTTTGATTGGGAACGAAAAGAACAGGTATGGGAAAAAGTGGAGGAAGAGATGAGTGAATTTAAAAATGAATTTAACGTTGAATCAAATAATGCCATTAACAAAGAAAAAGCTATGGCCGAGTTTGGTGACCTATTATTTTCATTGGTGAACTATGCACGATTTATCAATATCGATCCGGAAGAAGCACTTGAACGCACCAATAAAAAATTCATTAAACGTTTTCAATACCTCGAAACAGAATCAGCCAAAGATGGGAAGAAGATGGGCGAAATGACGCTTGCCGAAATGGATGAATATTGGAACCGGGCGAAGTTGATTTAGTTATCAATCTCCCATTCAAACTCTTCTTCCGTAAGTTCCAGTTCTTTTTTCTTTTTCTGGCCTTTAAGTTTAAATGCATCTTTCAGTTCCTGCACTTCTTTCTTTAAATCGCTGGAGATTTTTTTCTTTACCGCATCCTTGTCCAGACTGATATCATACACATCGGTTGTTCCGGTAATCTTTAAGAATATTTTTGCTTTACCGCTGCCATCTTCTTCAATAGCACCAAAGGCTTCATCGGAGTCAATCTTCTTTTTGTTGCGTAAAGGAGCGGCTACCCGGTAGTCAATGTGTTGATCGAACGTATGTGTACCGCTAATCTGAATGGTTGTAACATTACTCTTCACTTCCATTTGCGGTAAGTAGATGGTTTGCTTTTCAATGTGAATTTCATTTTTAAGATCGGCAAAGCGCAGTTTACTAAGACCTTCATCATCTAAGTATTTGTTCAGCTTTTTCAAAGGCTCAAAATTATTCAACTCACCATTTTTAATTGTTGCACTGATGTCGGCAATTAATGTAGGCGCAATCAGGTTAAGTTTTTCGTTCAAGGTCATTTCAAGATCTACGTTCGCGTAAGCACGGCCTCTCAAATGTTTATCCTGAATAAAAGTCTGATCGAAATTTTCAAACACATAGAATACACTATCCACATGCAGCCCATCAAGTTTAAAGGTTGAGATTACATCTATAGCCTTTGGATTTTTAGCATCAACAATTCCATTTAAGGTGAGAGCACCACCCATTGTATTCATTGTTATGTTGCGCGATACTGCCACCTGATTTTTAACCAACAGATCGCCCTTAATGTTTGTTGGCTTGAAGCGTTTGTACTTCATCTTCTTAACATCGCAATTAAAATTAAGTTGCACATCGGGTGAGATATGAAACTGATATTCGTTGGATTCTTCCTGCTCAAATCCAATAGAAAAGAGTTGATCGAGATCTAAGAAATCAGATTTAAGATCGGTTTCAATGCCGATGGGTTGATTTTCAAACAACAAAAACGTGATGATGTTTTTAAAGAACCCGTTGAGTTGAAAATCGCTGTTCTCAAAGTTTCCGCGCACGTTGCTTAACGCCAGATCGTTATTATTAAATTGTAGCGTACCGTTAATATCTTTAAAGTGAATGTTTTGTTTGCCGTACGTAAAGTTCACATCGTTTAACGTAATAGCACCATTGGTTTTTACTTTCTGGGCAGTTGCTTTTTTCTTGAGGAGAACTGTCTTTCCCTCAAACATAATGTCCACATCAATTAATCCGGCCAGGTCTTTTACTTCCGGTATCGGATAAAAACTATTAATGGAAGCAGCATCTAATTCACCTTTAAAATCAAGTGCGATGTAAGGATCATTAAACTGACTGATGCCGAGGTTTCCGGTAAACGTTTTACCGTTTAGCTCACCTTCCATGTCTTTCAGAAACAAGCGGGCATCGCTGAAATCGGTAAGCGATGGACTGGCAAATGAACCATTGAGATTAGCTTTTGAAATACGCGATTGATAATCGGGATGGTAGAGCGTTGCGTCCTTGCATCCAAACGATGCTGAGATAAACGGACTCTTTCTATCACTGATTTCACCTTTTAACGAGAGGTTAAAAAACACATCGCCATCACTCCGGTATTGTTTTAGCTTTTTACTGGTTTCATCGGGCAATAGCGAAAGCAAGGTTTGAATATCAGTATCTTTTCCGGCTGCAGTCAGGTCAATCAGATTTTTATCCTTAAAGGTATAGTTGCCTCCAATTTCAAATTGCGACCGTGCAATTTTTAAAACAGACGAGTTGAAGTCCACAATTTTTTTATCGTCATCGTAATCAACCTGCGCATCAATTTCAAAAGTTTTGTTGGTTAGAAATTGAGTGTTGCCCAAGCCAATCTGTTCGGTAATCACATCGCCTTTGGCGGCTATGTTGTACAAGTCGCCCGTAACCACAATGGAAGCCGTAAGCTTTTCGCTGTTAAACACATGATGTTGGTCAGCCTGTTGATCGAGGTAACTCACGATTGTAGTATTCAATCGCACATTGCGCAGATCGAATTGAACGACACCGGTTCCATCGCCTTGTGTTTCTTTAAGAATAATGTAATTGGCTTTACCGGCTGCATTAATGCGCAGGTTGGTCTCACTTCCGGTAATCGATAATCCGCGGATAGAATAGTTGCCCTTCCAAAGTTGAACAGGACTTAACGTAAAAGCCATGCGTTGGGCCGTTAATAGCGGGTAAACACCGGGGTGGCTGTCTTCTACGTACACATCGGTAAGTACAATGGCCAGGTTGGGGAAGTCATCAAACATGGACACATCTATCTTGCCGATTTTTACCGGGGTGTTCAGGTGTTTGTTGGCTTCGGTTACAAACCGCTGAATGATCTTGTCTTTAAACAGAAACACAGAGATAACCGCACTGGCAAAAAGTATGGCCAGTACAACTGCGGTGTAAATCAGGATTTTCTTAAGCCGCTTCAAGGAAGTTTAAAAAATGGTTAGGCAAAGGTACGTTGCAAGAATTAAACCAACGTCAAGCCATCTGGTAAACGAAAAAACCTCAGAAAAATTCTGAGGCTTTCGGTGTGGGAGCTGAGGGGTTCGAACCCCCGACCCTCTGCTTGTAAGGCAGATGCTCTGAACCAGCTGAGCTAAGCTCCCTATTTTTAAGGACTGCAAAGGTAAAAGAGAATTCTATTTGTGCAAAAAATTATTTCCAATAATCGTATTGCATATACCGCGCGGTTTCAAGGGCCACTTCCGGCCCCTGTAGTTTAGCCACCACGTAAAAGGCCATGTCAATACCCGCAGAAACCCCGGCCGAAAGAATCATTTTACCATTGTCCACATAACGTTGATCGGCAAACACTTTGGTGGTGGGCGATAGTTGTTTCAACGCATCAACAGCCATAAAATGCGTGGTGGCCTGCAGTCCATTCAGCAAACCGGCCTTAGCCATTATCAATGCACCCGTGCAAACCGAAAGTGCCAGTTCGGCTTGTGTATATTGCTGCTTAACCCAATCCAACATGATCGGGTTGTCCATTTCCCTCCGTGAACCAAAAGGCCGCCCATCGGCATAATAACCACCGCCACCCGGTACCAGAAAAATGTCGGCTGCGGGAGCATTGTCAAACAAATAAGTGGGTTTAACAACCAGGTTGTTGCGGGCCGTAATGATTTCTTTTTCGGCTACGGTAAATACTTGATATGGCTCGCCCATGTTTCTTTTTCCGGTAACGGAAAAAACTTCAAAAGGTCCGGCAAAATCCAGCACCTCTACTTCATCAAACAATACAATAGCAATTTTTTTCATGACAGGTTAGATAACAGTCTTAACAAAGTTAACATCTGCGATGACAAAGTATTTTTGAGATAGCTTCCGGTATTGGTAACTTGTGTGGAATCAAAGTTTAAAGCCTATGAAAAAGTTATTACTTCTCTTTACCATGATTTTAACCGGATTGTTGGCACACGCACAAACCGATAGTTTATTTATTGTAACCTATACCACTGGTGCAGCGTGGGATGTTGCTAAACAACCGCAGGAGCAATCGTGGTTTAAAGAACATTCGGCCAACTTATCGAAGTTGCGGAAAGATGGAATAATTAAAGCCGGTGCACGTTATGCTGATAAAGGAATTATTGTGATAGCCGCTAAAACAATCGCTTCAGCTAAAGAACTCATTTTTGCCGATGCTGCAATAGTGAATAAACTTTTTGTAGCAGATGTGCAGAAGCTGAATGTTTTTTATGAAGGCTGTCTGGAGCGACCGAAATGATGTTTATTTTGCAGCATGAGTATTGAAAAGAAAATTGAAGTAAGTGGAGTAAAGATCAGTTATCAGGAAGCGGGTTCAGCTAATGCTTTGCCAATAGTTTTTATACATGGGTTTCCATTTAATAAAACAATGTGGACTGGTCAGTTGGCGGCTTTCAAAAATAAGTATAGACCCATAGCGTACGATGTGCGTGGACATGGCGAGTCAGATGCAGGTACTGCCGATTTCAGTATGGATCTTTTTGCGAATGACCTGCTGGCATTTTTAGATGCATTGAAGATTGAGAAAGCTGTTGTATGCGGACTCTCCATGGGTGGTTACATAGCGCTTAACGCGATTCAAAAACAACCCGGTCGTTTTGCAGCCCTTATCTTAACCGATACCCAATGCGGTGCCGACACACCCGAAGGCAAAGACAAACGCATGAAGACGATTGCGTTTATACAAAAAAATGGGTTGCATGTGTATGCCGATGAATCATTAAAGAATCTGTTCGCACCGGCATCCTTTCAATCCCGAAAGGAAGTTGTAAAGTTTATTCATCAAACTATTCTGGATACACCGGCAGAAGTTATATGCAGAACGTTGCAAGCACTAGCCGATCGCACCGAAACCTGTTCGTATTTACCAAAGATTAAAACTCCGGTTTGTGTAATTGTAGGAAAAGAAGATAAGGTTACGCCACCGGCAGTAGCACAAAAAATGGCTTCCGCGATTTCAAATGGCGCGTTAATTGAAATTGAAAATGCTGGTCACCTTACTAATCTGGAAGCACCGGAAGAGTTTAATAAACAAGTATTGAAATTTTTAGAGCGAGTGCACATCGGTTAATAAGGCGAAGGACTTACACTCGTCCAGCCGCCATCTACAATTAATGTTTGCCCGGTAATATGCCCGGCTTCAGGTGAAACCAAAAACAAAACTGCTGATGCAATGTCGGTTGTGGTGGCTGGTTTACCGATTGGTGTTATCCGCGACCATGTGTTTTCATAATCCGGATCGCTTTTGGTACGTTCAGTAGCGGTGGCTCCGGGTGCAATGGCGTTTACGGTAATCCCGTAAGGCGATAATTCAAGCACAAGATTTTTTGCCAGCATTTCTAATGCAGCTTTACTCATGCCATAAGCCGCCAGATTTTTATGCGCCTGATGCCCCGTTACAGACGACATAAATAAAATGCGACCACCTCGTTGTTGCTCGCGCATGTGTATCGCTGCTTGTTGCGCCAGAAAAAAACTGCCACCAAGATTAAGGCGCATAACGTTGTAGAAGTCATCGAGTGTGTAGGTAAAGAAATCACCAAACAACGTAATGCCCGCATTGGCAATTACAATGTCAACTTTGCCAAAGGCTGCTTCAGTTTCTTTTACCAGATGTTTAATAAATTTCAAATCGCCACAATCGCCACCCACGGCCATACAACGTCCATTTTCCTGCTGGATTTTTTGTGCGGCTTCTTCTGCCAGCGCAACTTCAATATCGTTTAGCACCACAAGTGCACCTTCGGCTGCAAGCCTGCGGCAGATTTCGAGACCAATACCTTGCCCGGCACCAGTAACTATTGCAACCTGATTTTTGAATCGCATGTTGATAAATTATAGGCTCAATCTACAAGATAGTGTTCTTATACATTTCCATCAGTTCCATATAGTTTTGCTTTTTAGCCAATGAATTTACAACGGCCACCAAGCGCCTGGTTTTTGTTTGCTCTGATTTGGCACTTTCGATCCACGTGCTGTAAAAATATTGCATGTATGGCGATAGTGTTTTAAAAAAATTTGAAGCTTCCGGATCTTCCTTCAGGCATTGTAAGAGATCGCGCGAAAGTTTGGGCTTACTTTCATCTACTTCCATTGCCACTACAATTTTATCGCCTGCTTTTTTTCCGGTGGCTTTGCGCATAGCGGCATTGAAAGGGAGAAAGTGCGATCCATCGCCTAACGGAAGCAGGGAAGTATGTTTAAAGGCAAAGCCATCCAAAGTACCTTTTACCCGAAATGTTTTCTTACTGGCCTTAAGTTTTTTTACATGTGTAGCGGCAACAATCAGGTATGTCCACCCGCCCGGTTTATTTTGTTTAGCCAACTTCGAAGTAAAGCAAATCACAAACCAATTTATATGGTTTTCATTAATTCGGCACGGTACTCGGTAAGAATGCGCGCTTTGGATAAGAAGCCGAGGTATTTTTTATCTTTTACTACAGGCAAATTCCATTGCCGCGTTTCATCAAACTTTTTAAGAATGGCAGGAATGCTGTCGTTAAAATCTACCGCATGGGCATCGGTTATTAATTCCTTTACAAGTGTGGTGTCGTATAACTTATTATTAAAAATAATCTCACGCACATGGTCAAGATGAACCACACCCATCAGATCGCCTTCGCGCGTTACTACCGGAAATGTGTTTCGTTTAGAGATAGAGATTACACGCACCAATAATCGTAAGCTATCATCGGGGCGAATGGCCGAGAAATTCTGTTCTAATAAATCCTGTAGATTGAGTTTGCTTAACAGAAATTGATCGCGGTTATCCACCGTCATGTTCAACAACTTCGAAAGTTTTTTGCCTTCCATAGAAAGTGGCTCGAAATACTTTGCTACTGTTAGGCCCAATGCAGCCACAATCATTAACGGAATTATTAGATCGTAACCTCCGGTTATTTCGGCAATCAAAAATATCGCGCAAAGCGGAGCATAAAACACACCACTCAAAATGCCAGCCATCGCCACCAATGTAAAATTGGTTTCTGGAATTTGTGCCAGACCACTTAGGTTAACTAATCGCGCAAACGCAAACCCAAGATACGCGCCCACAAAAAGTGAAGGCCCGAAGTTTCCACCATTGCCGCCACTGCCCAGTGTTAACCCAACAGCCAGCACTTTAATAAACACGAGTGCGCCAATAAAGATCAGAATAGTAAAATCATTTTGCAGGTAGCGGTAAATGATGCTGCCATTGGCTACTTCAAGTGGTTTGCTGTTAGCCAACATTTTTATGCTCTCGTAACCTTCGCCAAACAGCGATGGAAAAAATAAGAGCAGCACGGCCAGGGCAAGTCCACCTAAAATAATTTTAGTGCGATTGTTTTTACGAGTTGCAAAAAACTTTTCGGTGCCTTCTAATACGCGCGCATAATAGAGCGATACAAACCCGGCTAGTATTCCTAATATTATATAGAACGGAAGGTTGTAATAATTGAAAGGTTGTTGTTGCGAAAAGGAAAGAATAATGCCTTCGGCTAAAATGATTTTAGAGAGCAAAGCACCGGTAGCTGCGGCAATTATAATTGGAATAAATGCACCCACGGTTGCATCTGCTAACAGAACTTCAATGGCGAACAACACCCCGGCAATGGGTGCATTAAATGCTGCTGCAATACCCGCTGCTGCTCCGCAAGCCAACAATACAGTGCGATCTTTATAAGGTAAATGAAAGTAGTTTCCAAAGTTTGAGCCTATTGCGGAACCCGTGCTTACCATAGGCGACTCTAACCCAACCGAACCACCAAACCCAACCGTTAAGGCGCTGGTAATAATGTGCGAATAGGTTTGGTTAGTTGGAAGCTTAGATGATTTACGCGCAATAGCATACCCAATTTCGGCACTGCCTTTTTTAAAATTTCCTTTAAGCCCAAACTTGATGTAAGCAACTGTAAGGGCTATGCCGATAATTGGGAAAAGCGCAAACAGGTAGAACTGCTCGTAATGCGAGGCATAATAATTTACCCAAACACCAATGGTGTGAACAAAAAATTTAAGTACGATGGCCGCAAGTGCTGATAGGATACCTACCACCACACTCGCTAACATAAAAAACTGGCGGGGCGATAGCCGGTTGCGGGCAAAAAAGAATGCTTGCTTTAATAGGCGCAATAAAATTTTGCTCACTTCCATTAGCCTGCAAAATACGGAGGCTTGATTATAAATAGGCTCTTTGAAACAAAGAATTAGCCCCACATCAGAACTTAATTATTCGTAAGCTTGTAACTACAATAATTGATTTTGAAAGCAATGTCGTTGGAAACAGAAATAAGACAAGAGCATTTTCATAGCGAATATCAGAAGGCTGCTATTAATATATTGGTAACGGGTAGTTGGTTGTATAATCAGAATGCAACTTTTTTAAAGCAATATGATTTAACACCCGAGCAGTTTAATGTGCTGCGGATTTTACGAGGCAGCCATCCCCGGCCTATGATGTTGTTGGATATTACCGAGCGAATGATTGACAAGAACAGCAACTGTACGCGGCTGGTAGAAAAACTCAGACAAAAAGGTTTGGTAAAACGTGAGATCTGTGAAACGAATCGCAGGCAAGTAGATATTTCAATAACGGCAAAAGGCTTGCATGTGCTAAAGCGCATAGATGGTGATCAAACCAATTGGATCAAGATGGAAAAACTATCGAAGGCAGAAGCATTGCAACTAAATAAAATTCTGGATAAGCTGCGCGGTTAATTTTCCCATTCGGTAACGGGCGAAGTGTATTTCATAATGTCAAATGAATCGCGCAGTGCCAGACTCATCAAGGCCATATCGGGTAAAACACTTTTTTTAAAGTCAGGCCCTTTTTTCCAAACTTCATTTCGGTAATATCCCTTGCGGGGAGTTTTTATAGGGTAATGTGCTGAGGGTTGAACTTTGTTTTCAAAGTACAAGCCATAAATAGTAACGCGATAACGGTTATCGCGCACTTCAATAACAAATTTTCCACTCCATTCGCCATCCCAATAAATAAGAGGTGTGTTCTGATAGCTGCGTCCATATCTTTTGCAGTCTACCTGGTAATGTTTCAATTCTCCGTTGTAACCAATCTCATTGCGAACAACGTGTTGTGTAAAAATTTTGGATTTGAGCATAGAAACAACATGCCTGCGCAGGCTATCCTGCGAACCCTCATATTCATACGTGTTTTGCCAGATGAGCTCATTATTTTCAATTTCAAAGAGATCAAATTTCTGGGCTTGAATTGGAAAAAAGCTTAACAATGTTATACCCAGTATCAAAATCCGCATAGAGGTAGTGCCTATCATGTGTTCGCAAAGTTATCAAGAACAATCGATTTAGATTGGTTTGCGCTTGTGCTATTAATGAAAAGTTGACAAAATTTGATTCTAATCAAATTTTAATATTCACTTGCATGAATGATAACAAAGAGAGCAGGCAAGATTTGGATAATGCTGGTTGTGTTTTTGGGCACATCGGTATTGCCATTTTGTGTTAATGCTCTACCGGAAACCAAGCATCATACCTCCGAAACTCCGGTTATCTATAATTATGATGCTGACGATACACACTGGTTGTTGCGATCAGTTGCTGAAAGCGAAGAGACCACCGTTCGTGTTCAGGTAGTTCCTGACACCACACCAATAGTTGAGTTCCATGCGGCCGAGCAAATGGTAAAAATTGCTCAGATTGTTCTTTACGAACAAAACCATCTGGCCCGCCAATTCATTTATCTTTTAATTTCTGTTCTGTTACTATAGCCATCCGGTTAGCTGAACTAGTTCTTCCGAACTAACTCAGTTATTCTTCTGAAGCCGGAAACTGTGCGCCAGGCTAAATACGCGCACTTCACTATCATTTCTATTACTTAAATGAAAATTAGATTGCTAATTCAAGCAATCTGTTTTGTGCTGCTCTTTTCGTGCATTGCAGGAAAAGGTTATGCGCAATCAACAGATTCTGTTCTTACGTTTTCAAACGCGAAAGCCAGATTGATCAGGGCAAACCTGGCACTGCTGGCCGCTTATTACGATATCAATATTGCCAAAGCCAAGGTGATACAAGCTAAAGTATGGAATAACCCATACTTCATTTTGAATGGCGACATGTATAACCATGAAACCAACGAGTACTTTGCTATTCGCAACCAGCACTTGCTGCAGTTGGAACAAACTTTTTCCTATGCCGGTAAACACACTAACTCGGTTAGGCTAGCCCGCATTGGCGTAGAGATGGCCGAAAAACAATTGGCCGATGTGTTGCGCAGTTTACTTTTTGAAGCGGGAAATACCTACAGCGACCTTGCTGCGCTGCAAGAGAAGGAATTGCTTTTCAATCAGGTAATGAAAAGTTACGATAACCTGATGGAGGCTACAACTAAACAACTGGAAGTGGGTGTAATTTCGGTAACCGAAGCATTGCGGCTGGAGTCAGAATACCTGGCTGTAAAAACGGAAGCCATTGCCAACTATAACGCGAAAGAGAAAGCACTTGCTAATCTGCGGGCTTTGTTGCGATACCCGCAAGACACTGTTTTTGTAGTAGAGCAAAAGCTACCCCTTGTTGGCGAAGAGTTTGATGTGGCTACTCTGGCCGATCAGGCTGTTACTATTCGTCCCGATATTCAAATCAATAAACTTAATCAAAGCTGGCAAGAGCGTAACCTTAAGTTACAACGATCAACCAGTGTGCCTGATGTAAAGTTTGGCTACCAACCCCGCGACCGCGGAAGTAACTATATCCGCTCGTATGCAGGCTTTACCATGGAAATTTTTGTGCCAGTGTTTGATCGCAATCAGGGAAGAATAAAGCAAGCCGAGTTTTCGGTAAAACAAGCAGCGCTTCAGTTTGACGATAGCGAGAACAGGGCCCGCAACGAAGTGGTTGCTGCCTACAATCGATATCAAAGTTCCAGGGCTGGGTTGGTAAATTATAAATCCGAATTTCTGGATCGCTTAAAAGATCTGAACAAAAGCACGAATGAAAATTTTCAGAAGCGAAACATCAGCTTGCTGCAATTTATAGATCAACAGCGCATTTTCATTCAAACCAACATTCAGCTTATTGAGCTGAAGCAACAATATCTTAATCACGTCAACGAATTGAATTTTTCAGTTGGCACAAACATCATCGAATACTGACAACCTATTTTCCTATGAAAAATATTAGAATGAATTGTTGCCTGCTGATTTTATTGGCAGTTGCCTGTTCGAAAGAAGAAAAAAATTTGGAGCAACAAAGTGAGCAACCCAAAACAAACATTTCGTTTACCCCAGAGCAGATGAAACAACTGCAGGTAGCAGAAGTAAAAGAAATTCCGGTAGCGGAAGAGTTTTCGGCTGTTGGCGATGTAAGCTTTGACGAAAATAATGTAGTGCGTATTTATCCCATTGTAAGTGGAACGGTGGAAAAAGTAAATGTTTCGCTTGGCGATTACGTGCAGCGCGGTCAGCTTCTGGCCACTATTCTTAGTACCGACATTACCACATTTCAGCGCGACTACAACGTGGCTAAAGCCGATGTGGAGGTGGCAGAAAAAAACATGAGTCGCGCGCAACAATTGTTTACCAGCGGCATGCTTTCTGAAAAAGAATTTGCTGAAGCAAAGAAAGATTACATCAATGCCCAATCAGACTTTGCTGAGAAGAAACAGATTTTGGAATTGTATGGTAGTTCCTCCGACAGGTTAGATGCCATGTTTCGTGTGGTAGCACCCCGCTCAGGTTATATTGTAGAGCGTAACGTAAACGAAGGCACACAGATCAGAACAGATAACAGTACCGCCATTTTTACAATCTCCGATTTAAAAACAGTTTGGATCTGGGCCAATGTTCACGAAAGCGATATGGCCAAAGTAAAAGAAGGTGATCATGTAAGTGTTATTACCATTGCCTATCCCGATAAAACGTTTGCTGGTAAGATTATAAAAATAGGAACTATGCTTGATCCAGCCTCGCGTGTAATTCGTGTGCGCACCGAACTTGAAAATGAAAATGGCTTACTGAAACCTGAAATGTATGCTACGGTAACAATTACTTCTCAAACCAGCGAAAAGATTTTAGCCGTGCCACAGCAGGCATTGGTGCTGGAAAGCAATAACTATTATACAATGCGCGAAGTAGGCACTAACACGTTTGAAAAAGTTCGGGTAACTACAGGTAAACGGTTTAACGATGTTGTGGAAATAACAGCGGGGTTGAATGCCAGCAATCGGATACTGGTGGAAGGTTCGTTGTTTGCACTTACTGCATACAACCTTAAATAATGAACGAAACTGATTTGATGCAAATTCAATGAATAATCTAATAAAGGGAATAATCAGTTTCTCGCTTCGTAACCGTGTGCTCGTTTTTCTGGGCACTGTAATGGTAATCGCGGTGGGTGTGCGCAGTTTTTTGGCTACACCAATCGAGGCATTTCCAGATGTGATCAATACGCGCGTGGTAATTATTACACAATGGCCGGGGCGTGCAGCCGAGGAACTTGAAAAGTTTGTAACCATTCCAATTGAAACCGAAATGAATGTGGTGCCGGATAAAACCAGCCTGCGTTCAATTTCTCTTTTTGGTCTTTCGGTGGTTACTATCTTTTTCGAAGACAACGTATCAGACTTTACTGCCAGGCAGTTGGTGTTTAATCAACTTCAGAATATGAGTTTGCCCGATGGTGCCGATGTGGAAGTACAACCACCCTCAGGGCCAACGGGCGAAATTTATCGCTACACACTCACCTCGCCATCGCACACCGTTCGCCAGTTAAAAGAAATTCAGGACTGGATAATTGATAAGCGAATTAAGGCGGTGCCCAGTGTGGCCGATGTAATCAGTTTTGGTGGAGAAGTAAAAACATATGAAGTAACGCTCAATCCAAATTTACTTTCTTCATTCAATTTTAGCGCTGAAGATGTATTTGCCACGCTGCATGAAAACAACAGCAATGTGGGCGGAGATGTAATTGAAGGTGGCGAACAAACATACCTGGTTCGGGGGCTTGGTTTAGTGAGCAGCACCGATGACATCGGGTCAATTATTATTGAAAATGTAAATGGCACCCCCATTCGCATTCGCGATGTAGCTACCGTTTCAGAATCGTTCAGGCCAAGACTAGGAAAAGTTGGACGCGGAGCAGAAGAAGATGTGGTAGAAGGAATTGTGTTGTTGCGAAAAGGCGAGAACCCTAGTGAGGTACTTAAATCACTCAATCAAACTATTAGCGACCTTAACACACGGGTGCTGCCCGATGGCTCGCAGATAAATGTGTTTTACGATCGCACCAATCTGGTAAACCTTACGGTGCATACCGTAACAGAAAACCTGATTGTAGGCATGTTACTGGTAACATTTATTCTGGCCATCTTCTTACTGGATTGGCGCACTACTGTAATAGTAACCATCATTATTCCGCTGGCTTTGCTCTTTGCATTTATCTGCATGAAGCTGAAAGGAATGTCAGCGAATTTACTTTCAATAGGAGCAATTGACTTTGGAATTATCATTGATGGAGCCGTGGTAATGGTGGAAGGTGTGTTTGTTTTTCTGGCACACAAGCAACACGAAATGGGCCTTGAGAAATTTAATGCAACACCTAAATATAATCTGGTAAAACAGGTTGGTTTAGAAATGGGCAAACCTATTCTGTTTTCAAAACTTATCATCATCACAGCACTCATTCCCATTTTTGCATTTCAAAAAGTTGAGGGAAAAATGTTCTCGCCTCTGGCCTACACCATGGGTTTTGCATTGTTAGGAGCATTAATCTTTACGCTCACACTTGTTCCCTTGCTTTGTTTGATTCTGCTAAACAAAAATGTGCGCGAGAAAGACAACAAACTGGTAAGCGGCATGGAGAAAGTTTACAAGCCTACGTTAACATGGTCGCTAGAAAAACCAAAGTCCAGTATTCTGGTGGCGGTAAGTATTTTGGTAATCAGTTTATTGGTAGGTACGCGCTTGGGTACAGAGTTCTTACCACAACTTAATGAAGGTTCTGTATATGTACGCGCAAGCATGCCGCAGAGCATAGCCTTTTCGCAAGCTAACGACATGTCGTCTGAAATGCGCAAGATCTTTGAGAAGTATGCAGAAGTGCGGGGCGTAATTTCGCAAAACGGAAGACCAAACGATGGTACCGATCCAACTGGTTTCTTTAATGTTGAGTTCTTTGTTGATCTCTATCACGAAAAAGAGTGGCAACGCGATGTTTCGAAGGATGAACTTATTCTTGAAATGCAAAGCGAGTTTGCAAGTAAGTTTCCGGGTGTTGTGTTTGGTTTTTCACAACCCATCTCAGACAATGTGCAGGAAGCAGTATCGGGCGTAAAAGGCGAGATGGCAATTAAAATTTTTGGAGATGATCTGGCCCGGCTTGAAAAGATTGCCGACAGCGTGCGGGCTGTTATGGAAACAGTGCCCGGTGTGCAAGACCTCGGTATTTTTAAAAGTCTTGGACAACCCGAGTTGCGTGTAGAATTAGATCGTGCAAAGATGGCGCGCTATGGTGCCAGCGTAGCCGAAGCTAACAATATTATTGAGATGGCAGTTGGCGGCAAGAAAGTTTCTACTTTTTATGAGGGCGAGCGCAGGTTTGATATTCGGGTACGCTACTCTTCTGAATTCCGCAAAGGAGAAAAAGAGATTGGAAAATTATTAGTGCCTTGTGCCAACGGTACAAAAATCCCGATGCGCGAGATCGCAAATATCAAAGTACAGAATGGGGCTGCCTTTGTGTACCGCGAAGGAAACCTACGGTTTATACCAATCAAGTTTTCGGTGCGTGGCCGCGATTTAGGTAGCACAATTGCCGAGGCACAACAGAAAGTAGGTGGGCAGATCACGCTGGGTAAAGGTTATTCCATGAGTTGGAATGGTGAATTTGAAAATCAGGTGCGGGCTACCAATCAATTAAAGATTGTGGTCCCGATTTCAATCCTGCTCATTTTTATGTGGCTCTTCTTCATGTTCAACTCTGTAAAAGATGCAGCCATTGTTTTACTAAACGTGCCGTTTGCGTTGATAGGTGGTATACTCGGCTTATTCTTTACCGGCATCAACTTCAGTATTTCGGCTGGTGTAGGTTTTATTGCACTGTTTGGTGTGTGTGTGCAGAATGGTGTTATTCTGGTAGCCGTGTTTAATAAGTATGTACAAATGGGTGTGCCGTTAGCGCAAGCCATCCGGCAAGGAGCCATGAGCCGTGTGCGTCCGGTAGTAATGACGGCCCTTATGGCTGGGCTTGGGCTTATGCCGGCAGCGCTCTCATCAGGTATTGGTTCCGAAACACAGAAGCCGCTGGCGGTAGTAGTTATTTGTGGATTAGTGTCGGCCACCATTCTTACACTCATCACACTACCGGCTATTTATTATTTGTGGTACAAAAACAGCAACTCTGTTTCAACGGTGGTTGATGATAACGAAAAAGATTTTGAAGATTTTGAAACAGCATAATAAAATGAAAAAGTTAATCTATTTACTTCTGCTGATTCCCGTGCTTGTACAAGCGCAGGAAACACAAACGCCAGGCGAAAAAATTCTGGCCGAAGGAGAAACCCGCAATATTTTTACTAAAAAATTTTACTGGGGTGTTTCGCATAATATTTATTGGAGCAGTATTAAAGGCGATGATCTTCCTGATCAATACATTTTTAAACCTAGCCTCGGGTTTAACCTGCGGGCAGAATATTATGTTACTCCCTTTGCGGGAATAGGAGCAGGTTTTGGATTTCAACAACGAGGCGCAGCTGTTGTTAATCCCGATTACTCGGGTGGTGCGTTTGCCCATCCCTGGGCTTATCCATTGGGCGATCCGGATTCTACCTATCGCGAAAAGCTTAGGTTTAATACCATTGAAGTTCCGGTAACGCTTTTACTCCGTACGCCAAAAGATGTAATTAAAGGAGTAAGACTTAGTGGTGCAGCGGGCTTAATTCTCATTCACATGTCGCGGGTTAATAATCCATTCTTAGATGTGGAAGGCGGTATGCATACTGTAAATTTTGTTACGGCTGAGTATCTGCGCAATGATTTGGGCTATCAATACTCTTTTGGTGCAGATATCAACGCAGGCGAAACTGTTTTACAAGTGCATTGGGTTGTTTCGCGCGGAGGTAAAAATGTTTATGCAATAGGCCAAGGCGATGGGCGACAGGCTACCACCGGCCTTCGTGTATCCTGGCTTTTTTAAGAGGACCCAATGTTTAGGTTAGTTGGGTTAGGTTGGGTTGCCGGAATGGTGGTAGTGTTAACAACACTGCGCCTTCCGGCACAATCCCAAAAAGCATTTGAACCATTATCTATAGACAGACCAGATGTTTCTAATCTGCCGGTAACTGTTTTGCCCGGTCATTATCAAATAGAACTGGGAACAGAAATAACACACAGTAGCACGACACACGAATATTACCTGCCTAATTTTTTGTTGCGAACAGGTCTTGGCAAAAAAACAGAACTGCGTGTAGGTATTAATTACCTGCTCATGGACTCGTTGCTTCAGCGATTAGATGATAACCTGTTAATAACTTCCTTATCCGTTAAATACCGAATTGCCGAAGAAGCAGGATTGCGCCCCTCCATTGCCGTGCAACCCGAAATCACTTTTCCGTTTGGTGATGGGCGCCATCAGGATTCGCAGGAAATTGACTTGCGCTTAACCAATTATGCTTTCTTAATACTATTCAACAACACCGTACATAAACAGGTGTTTATTAATTATAACGCGGGTATTTTCTGGGCCAAAAACAAGCGGCCCGATTACCTGCTCTCTGTTTCTACCAGTTTTATGCACACACACCGATTGGGCTACTTTCTGGAGGTGTATAAAATTTTTGACGAAGTGTCAGACATTCCGGTTTCGTATGATGCAGGTATTACTTTTCTTATCGCCCCCAGGTTTCAGGTGGATATTTATGCGGGCCGAAGATGGCTTGACGGAAGTGCTTATAATTTTTTAGGTGCGGGCGTAGGATTTAGAATTGATCGCGAAGACCTGAAGCCAAAATCATTCAGAGAAATTGCACCGGTGCATTAAGAAATTGGCGCATAACCCGACTTAGTTTTTATCCTGCGAAAGATTAATCAATAGAATTTTTATTCTGAGAATCTGAAATTATTCAGTCGTTTATTCGGCACGCATTAAGCCTGAAAATCTTTTCAGAAATCGATTGAAAGTGCTTAAACGTCCTTAAAAGCTTACTTTTTTTGACTATCACAGTCATTTATCAGTGAGTGCATTAATTTTATGCTATTATTTATAAAAAACATCATTATTATTTAATAATAGGTATAAATTATACCCTATCGTAATCGAATTCTATAATAAATATTCAAAAAGTGGTTATTTTTTTATGCTTAGTGGCCAATGTTGTGGTGTAAACCTAACCTAAACCTAACCCCTATGAAACGATCGATTATCTACCTCGTATTATTGGTGGGCTTTAGCATTCTGGCTGTTTTTATGCCAGCGGTGCCCACTTCGATCAATACTGAAGGTATTAACTCAGGTGATGTGGCCTGGATGCTGGCGGCCACAGCACTTGTATTACTCATGACTCCCGGCCTTGCCTATTTCTATGGCGGCATGATTAACACCAAAAACATTATCTCCACCATGCTTCAAAGCTTTATTGCCATGGGCGTAATAAGTGTGTTGTGGATTGTAATAGGATTCAGTCTGGCATTTGGCGATTCTATTGGTGGCTTCATTGGCGATCCTACATCGTTCTTCATGTTTCAGAATGTACTGGATGGTAAACCGTGGTCGCTTGCACCCACCATCCCGCTTGTATTATTCGCATTGTTCCAGTTAAAGTTTGCGATTATTACTCCAGCCCTCATTACCGGAACGTTTGCTGAGCGCGTTCGCTTTAAGTCTTATATAATTTTCCTCGTGTTATTCTCGCTCTTTATCTATGCTCCGCTTGCACACATGACATGGCACCCCGAAGGATTTTTATTTAAACTAGGTGTACTTGATTTTGCCGGAGGTACCGTGGTACACATGTCGGCAGGGTTTGCTGCATTTGCAGCCGCTATTTATCTACGTAATAAGAAAGAGATCAAAGAAGCAATCTCGCCAGCAAATATTCCTTTTGTGTTGTTGGGTACTGGTTTGTTGTGGTTCGGTTGGTTTGGTTTTAATGCCGGCAGTGCATTGGGCGCTGGCCCATTGGCTGCTTCAGCTTTTGCTACTACTAACACCGCATCGGCTGCTGCCGGATTGTGTTGGGTGTTGTTGGATTCGGTTCGAGGTAAGAAACCTTCTGCCCTTGGATTTTGCATTGGCGCAGTAGTGGGTCTGGTTGCCATTACACCAGGTGCTGGGTTTGTTACTATTCCTTCCAGTCTATTTATAGGTACAGTTGCAGCAATTATCAGTAATGTGGTTGTTCACTGGAAATCCAAGACTTCTTTGGAAGATACGTTGGATGTTTTCCCCTGCCACGGAGTGGGTGGAGCAGTAGGTATGGTAATGACAGCCCTGTTAGCCAATACTGCGGTTAACGCAGCCAACACTACGGGCAACGGTTTGTTCTTTGGCGAATTCACACTCTTCAAAGTTCATATGATTGCACTGGCCTTGGCCTTAGTCTTTATCATAGGTGGTTCTTTCCTGATTCTAAAAATCACAGATCTGATTTCGCCTATGACAGTAAGCAGCGAAGAAAAATTGATTGGTTCAGACTTTAGTCAGCATGGCGAAAATCTGCATCCGATGGATAAAGGTGTTGCTGCCTGATTAATCACCAAAGCGTTCCGGAGGGTGTAAGAGACCCAGCCGGAACCACTTTAGCTTATTGTTTAATAAAAACACGATCAAAATTATGAAAAAATATACTTTCGGACGGTTGCAATTCAGTGTTATACTTATTGCGCTATTCGCAACCTCAACAGCTGTTGCTCAAGAAAATATTATAGTTGCATCGGCTGCCAAACCGGTGGCTAAAGAAGAAGCCATAATAACGCAAGGCGATAAAGCCGAAGCCAGTAAAAAAGCCGAGGAAGAAGAAGAGGAGGATGGTAAGTTTTCGGTTAGTGGCTACATCGACTCTTACTACTTTACAAACTTTAACAAACCTGCTTCGCGCGATAACATGGGGCAATCCGGTGTAGGTCGCGGGTTTGACAGGCGTGTAGATCAATTTCAACTGGGCATGGTGCAAACGGTTTTTAAGTACACCAACAAAAAATCGGAAGTAGTAGCCGACCTGGCCTTTGGCCCAAACGCTCAATATGGAAATTATGGTAACGTACCGGTAATGACACCCAACTATGGTTACGCATTAGGTAACGATACCTGGTCATCAGTAATAATTAAACAAGCGTACTTCAAGTACAATGCATCAGATAAACTTTCATTTATTGCCGGGCAGTTTGGTACGCACATCGGGTATGAATTAATAGATGCTCCGCTTAACTTCTTTTACTCCATTAACCACACCTTCAATAGTGGTATTCCATTTTACCACACCGGTGTAAAAGCAACTTATGCCTTTAGCGATAAAGTTTCGTTAATGGGTGGGGTGGTAAACGGATTTGATTATGTACACGACAATAACCGATCAAAAGGTATTATCAGTCAGCTTACGTTATTACCAGCCGAAGGGTTTAGTGTGTATTTAAATTTCATTAGTTCGAACGAATCGAATGCTGATGCGCAGGGTAAAACGCCTTCTGGAAATTTTACTGTGTATGACCTGAACGGTGGCTATCAACTTAGCGATAAAGTGTTTTTGGGTTATTGGTTCATGTACGGAACACAGAAGGGCGAACTGGGAGCTCCTGGTACATTTATTCCGGCCGATGGAAATGTAGATGAAAAGAAAAGTTGGTATGGCGCAAACCTGTACCTCACCTATGCTTTCTCAGATGTGTTTAGCCTGGGTTTCCGTGGCGAATACTTCGATAACAAATCGGGCGCGCGGGGCTTGCGCAACTTTGATGTTACCCAACAAGCTATTGGTGCATCAGTATCAACCTACACACTTACCGGAAGCTTTACGCTAGCCGATGGTCATTTATTGCTTAAGCCAGAATTAAGAGCCGATGTGTTTAGCAAAGTATCAGGCGCGGGCAGTGAACAATCACAACAGTTTATGGATGCCGATGGAAATTTCACCAAAAACGGCCAGACTACTTTTGGTCTGGCAGCGATCTACAAATTTTAACCACTAATAATCAGAACTACCTATGTCAAAATCAAAACTTGAGTACATCTGGCTGGATGGCTACACACCCACCCAAAGCCTGCGCAGTAAAACTAAAATTGTAAAAAACTTTAATGGCACATTAGCTGATTGCCCCATGTGGTCGTTCGATGGAAGTTCTACCGAACAAGCACCGGGTGGTTCAAGCGATTGTATTCTTGAACCGGTTGCTATCTTCCCCGATCCCGCAAGGAAAGATGCATACCTGGTAATGTGCGAAGTATTAAGTCCCGATGGAACCCCACATCCAACAAACGGCCGCGCTACAATTGAAGATGACGACCGCGACTTCTGGTTTGGTTTTGAACAGGAGTACTTCCTGTGGGACCCGGGCACTAATAAGCCACTTGGCTTTCCTGAGAATGGATACCCTGCACCACAAGGGCAGTATTATTGTTCAGTAGGAGCAAAGAATGCATTCGGGCGTTCTATTATTGAAGAGCATCTTGATTATTGTTTGGAGGCCGGCATTAACGTAGAAGGTATTAATGCTGAAGTTGCACCGGGCCAGTGGGAGTTTCAGGTATTTGCAAAAGGTGCAAAAGAAGCGGGCGATCAGGTGTGGGTAGCACGGTATCTATTGGAGCGCACTGCCGAAAAGTATGGTATAGCAATTAACTGGCATTGTAAACCATTAGGCGCTACCGATTGGAATGGTTCGGGCATGCATGCCAACTTCTCTAACTCGCTGTTGCGCGAAGCCGGATCGAAAGATATTTACGATATGGTGTGCAAAGCATTTGCGCCTTATGTAAAAGAACACATTGCCGTATACGGTGCCGATAACCACCTGCGCTTAACCGGTAAACACGAAACACAAAGCATCGATAAATTTTCGTATGGTATTTCCGATAGGGGCGCCTCTATCCGCATTCCGATTGCCACTGTTGAAAACGGTTGGAAAGGATGGTTGGAAGATCGCAGACCCAACTCGGCAGCTGACCCTTACAAAGTTGCGGCCCGCATTATCACTACGGTGAAAACTGCGGATGAACCCGAACCGATATTGGTTAGCATGAACGGTAACGGAAAAGGGAGGTAGACTTTTCTGTTGTGTGAAGTGAAAGGGGAAGCGCAAGCTTCTCCTTTTTTTATGATTAACCAGTAAATATTTTTTTACGAAATTGAGACTCGTTATGGAGAAGGAGTTCAATCGTGTGGTTAATCAGTATAAACGCAATTCAAACCTTTGGACTGATGTGGTGCAGGCATATACTTCAAAAGGAAGACACTACCATACTCTTGTTCATCTCAATCATCTTATAACAGAACTAAAACCGTTTCAAAATCAATTCACTTGTTGGGAAACCTTGGTGTTTGCCATTGCCTATCACGATTTTGTTTATAAAGCCACTGTGCGCGACAATGAGGAACAGAGTGCGAAAGTTGCTGAAGCGCGATTAACCGAAATTAATTTTCTGGTTTTGGAAATAGCGCGATGTAAGCAATTTATTCTCGTGACAAAAAAACATGAACCTGTAAATCGTGAGATTGATTTGTTTACCGATGCCGACCTTGCCATACTGGGCGCAACACCCGAACGCTACCAGCAATACACAGTCGAAATAAGAAAAGAATATTCCATCTATCCCGATTTGTTATACAAAGCCGGCCGCAAAAAAGTGTTGCAACATTTTTTGAAAATGAACCGCATTTATAAAACAATTGAGTTTTATGAACGCTATGAGCAAACCGCAAGGCGTAATTTGCAAACTGAATTGGAGAAAGTTGCTTAACTAAATTCTTTGAAGAGTATATTTTATCTAATTTTCCTCGCGAAGAAAATCCTTCGTATACGTAAAACGAGGTTATGACTGCGCTGAGTTACTTAAAATCCAAAATAGAAATGAGACATTATGTTTTTGCAATCCTTTTGTTAGCCTCGTTTGGATATTCATATTCTCAAACTACAGCGTCCGGGTATTATGTAACGAAAACCAATGACACGATTGCGGCTCAAATAAAAATCCCAAAATCTGTTTTTGGATCGGTTGACTTCTCAAAATTTCTTTTCAAAGTAGAAGTTATCGATAGCGTAAATGGAATTAAAAAATTTAAGCCTGAGGACGTTTCAAGCTTTGGATTTTTGTTTGATGGCGAACAGTATCGATTTTTTTCGCGGCCTACCATTACCCAAAACAATCTGAGATTTCTTCTGCCTGTAGTGCTTGGACAAAAGACCAGCCTCTACCAGTTTCAGACAGTAAATCAAAACGGAGCTCCTCTGGGTACCTTCTACACATTCGAAAAACCCGATGGTACCTATGCATTTCTATCAACAGGCATAAGGAACCTCGATACGTTTAGAGACACGTTGAAAGAATTTTATAAAGACAATTCTGAGATACAGCAATTAATAGATCGAAAATTTCAGAGCAGAACATCTATAAAGGGCGATATTTTAGAAATAGTGCGTGCGGCAAACAAGTTTAATTTCTAAGGGGTATGGAATTTTGTAAGTATCAAGCGTAAAAACTTTACCGAAACAATCCCTTCAACTTCCACCACAAACCACGCGGGCTGTATCGCCTAACGGAAACGGCCCCACCTACCACAATCTCACCTAAAACCTGGAGATCATACGTCATTACAATTTTCAAGTTATGAGTTTGTTGATTGGGCGAAAAAACTACCTCAGTTGTTTTGTATCCAATAAAGGAAATCATCAGCGTTTCATTTATCATAGGATTGCGAACGGTTAATTCAAATTTCCCATCGGCATCAGTTACTGTTTCATCTGCAAAGCCTTTGCGTACTACAGTTGCGCCAGGTATACCGAGCGAGTCTGCTTCATCTATCACAATACCTTTAATGGTACGTACAGTTGGTACTTTCGTTTTTAGGCTTCCCTGCTTGTGTTCGTCTGTTTGTTCTTGTGGTGTAATGGTAGAGGTTTGTGCCTGCGCAGGCTCGTGTACCAGCAACATCAGAAAGGCTACAAAGGCTGCCCATGCGGAATGTGTTTTGGTCGTTGTTTCGGTTTGATAAATTTTGAGTTGAGGCTGTTTGAACCGGCCGCAAGTAGATTGTGCGCTTTTTCTAAAGTAGTGTTTGATTTCGTCCTCACTCCACGTTGTGAAGTCGATAACTTCTTTCTGGCAGGCACCACAAAATTTTCCTTTTTGAGTGGGTGTAAATGTATTCCAGTTTTCGTGGCAAGGCGTGGGTACAGTGAGGGCAAATTGCTTTTTCATGGGTTAAGGTTTTTTCAGGTAGATGCTGAAACGAATCGTTTTCCATAAAATCCTTTTCTTAAATTTCAGAGTACTAAATGCAATTAAATGGAACTGCGCCATCGGTTAATTACCCTCTCACTTATTCTGGCCAACATAATTGTCTTTGTGGCTTGCTGGTATACCATCGGCACATTCAATGATCCCGAATGGACCCAGGGACTGTTATTTAATGGAGCTGAGTTTGCGCCACTTACACTTGATAAAGAATGGTATCGTGTATTTACACACCTGTTTTTACACGGAAATCTTATGCATCTGGCGTTTAATATGTATGCCTTGTTTACTGTAGGCAGTGAAATAGAACGTATTACTGGCCCCATTAAGTTTTTGTGGATATACTTTGTGTGCGGCATAACGGCAAGTCTCGCCAGTTTGTATTTCAATTTATTTACAATTGGGGTGGGTGCATCAGGTGCTATTTTCGGCTTGTTTGGTTTTTCGTTGGTGATACAAATCGCAGCAAGCAGAAAAGAGGATAAACCCATTGCCCCACTGCTTATCAACTTTGTAATTTTTATGGGTATAAACTTTTTGTTTGCCAAAGTGCTGAATGCGGATAATGCAGCACACATGGGGGGATTGGCTGGCGGATTGTTATTGGGTGTAGCATCATTATTCAATCCATCCTTTAAACAGGTAAAGGCCGAGTATCTGCTCTTGGTTGTATCGGTAGTGGTATTCATGTATTTGCCGCGCTTTCAGGTTTCGTATTTTAATTTTTTTCAACGCGTATTGGCAGTGGAGGATTCTGCACACCTTCTGTTTAAAAATAAAAGTCTTTCGGATGAAGATTATCTGAAGCACTTTAAAAGATTTGATGCCTACTGGGATACCGCCCGTATATTGCTGAATGCTCAAACCTATTTGCCCGAAGCATTACATCAGGATACGTTTCGCTTGCGCAGATACATTGATTTGAGAAGGCTTGAGAATAATTTCCGTATACAATTTCTGGAAAAAGAGAGCTACCGCTACATGGATAGTATTGAATGGAGCCAACAACAGATGCAGCCGTATTTTCAGTTAGACTATCCGCTTGCGCAACTACAAACCATTCGTGCACCAGAAGAAGATACAACATCAAAACCCACATTGCATCCGGTAAAAATCTGGTATAACAAAGAATGGGAAGAAGTTCCTGGTCCACCTGCGGCTTTCTACCGGTTAGGTCAGCAAGATTCTGCCGGTGTATGGCAAGGCCAGGTGCGCGATTACTATAACTCGGGTGAAGTTCAGATGAAAGGATCGTATACGAATGGCAGAAGAGATGGCGTGTTTTTATATTATTCGGATCATAACACATATGAATCGGCCGGCCGCTACAACAAAGAAGTTGCCGTGGGTAAGTGGGAAACATTTCATTATAATGGAAAACTTAAAAGCGAAGAGTTTTTCGAGCCCGACTATTTTATGAAGAATATGTGGGATTCGCTCGGAAACCCGTTGGTGCAAAATGGTGCTGGTAAGGTTAGGTTGTATTACAACGATGGAAAGTTAGCTGAACAAGGAGAATATCGTGATGGGAAGAAAGAGGGTCTTTGGCAAGGTTATCATACCAACGGCAATCCTTATTTTGAAGAGTTTTTTAGCAAGGGTCTTTTGATGCAAGGCAGAAGCAGTACACGGGATGGACAACGGTTTGTATACGATGGAAGTAGTTTGTTCCCAATACCCGAGGCGGGTTATCCACATCTCAATAATTATCTGAAAGAAAAGGTACGTGAATTAAACCCTACCCAACACGGGTTGGTGAAAGTTTGGTTTCGGGTTACTCTCAACAAGACGCTTGCCGATTTTCAAGTTGATAAAAGTCTTGCCCCTGAATTAGACTCGTTGGTAATAGAATGGCTAAAGACCGGCCCCGCATGGTTACCTGCCCGCGACCATGGCTACCACATGCGCAGTGGATGGAGTACCGTTACAGTTGAGTTTTAATTTTACTTACTTCTCAAGCTTACCAAATTTGCTTGCGCGCATAGCACAATCCATAAGGCAGGTCGATTTGGTCATTATCCTTAACCAATGAGGGCATCAGTAAGTAAAATATGTACACGAGTGTGTATATTCGGGTGTTGGCGTTAATTAAATAAAGACAGAACTCAATGAGTCGGAACAAGAAAATATTTCTCATAAGTGTTTTGCTATTTGGACTAGTAGTTCCTTTCATTCCGTCATTGACAGTCATAGAAATGTTCTTCCTTTTAATTCCATTTGCTATAGTTTTTGCAGTGACATTGATTTATTTGATTGTAAGTCTTCTGAATAAACAAATGGATTTTCGAAAAGCCTTGTTTACATTTTCAATCCTTCCGACTTTCATACTTGCACAATTCTTAGCAGGCTTTTCTGTTGACAAAATCCAAAGACTTAGAAGTAATCAAATAATAGCAGATTTAGAACAAATCAAAAATGAAACAGGTGTTTTACCTGAGCAATATGAACTGATTGCCGGAATAAAATACACTAGAATGAATGATCAAGAACATTTCAAACTTGAATATTCTAGGGGATTTATGGTAACAGAAAAATACTATTCCGATAATGGAAATTGGAAGAGTTATGGTTGGAATGATTAAAAATGAAAAACTACCGCCAATAAAATGCATAATCAATGGCTGGCGAGCGGCCTTATCACTCCCATTCTTAATTTCGTTCAGCAAAGGTTGACAAGGACTAAGCTTTTAATTGCCAGCCACTGCTGATGCACAAACGTTGTGCGAAGGGCACGCAGAGAATAAAAAGAGGTATTAATTTTAGAAATGGGACTCCAAAAAAACAAAGACATTTCAACCTTTGATAATAAATTGTGTCTAATAAGAATGAAAGCTGCAATTAAGCGATTTTGGATAGTAATTATTACTCTGATAAGTTGTTTCGGATGTCAAGACGATGATTTCAAAAATGTTGAAATACCTGACGGAGTGTACACAGGTACTTTTGTTCGTGACGCTGTTTGGCTAGACAATGAACCGATAGCACATATTACAATTACTATTTCTTCCAATAAATGGTCAGGAGCAAGTGACATTGTTAAATACCCTGCACTTTGTAATGGCTCATATTCTATTCGAGATAAAAGGATTGTTTTTCAAAATGATTGCGCTTGGACGGCTGAATTCGATTGGAGTTTGATTTTATCTGGAGAGTATGAAATGAAGATTAGTGATAATTCAATTGAGTTTCATAGAGACTATCGCTCATCAACATCAGACTCGTATGTTGATACTTATAAATTGGTCAGAGGAATAGAATAAATTTTCGACTTCATAGATAAACTGAGAATAGCGTGTGAATAGCCTTGTTGTTGCGGTCGTCTAATCGGCAATTCTTTTTAAACATCTCGATACACAGCATCAATCAGTCATTTTTCGCGTAAGCTTAAATACCCGCGAAAAGTATCTTAATTGAACACATTTTCACGGTATTCCTCTAAGTAATATATGTTGTTGGATTGGGTAAGCAATCACTCACTTCTCAACGAACTTGCCGGATTCGCGCGCGCTGCTCGTAAGGCTTGTGTGCTTACAATCAACAACGCAAACAATAATGCAATAAGTCCGGTAAGGGGAAATACCCACCATCCGATTGTTGTGCGAATGGTGTAGCATTCTAAGTAAGAGGTAAGTCCCCACCAGGCTAATGGCGATGACACCACAAACGCAATAATTACCAACACCGAAAAGTCTTTCGACATTAAACCCACCAGGCTGGGTACCGATGCACCCATTACTTTACGGATACCAATTTCTTTGGTACGTTGTTCGGCAGTGAAAGAAGCCAGCCCGAATAATCCTAAACCTGTAATTACAATGGTAAGAATGGCAAATAAACTAGCCAATGTGCTGGTGAGATTAATCGTGGTAAACTTCTTCTGAAATTCCTGATCGGCAAAACGGTATTCAAATGGATAGGCCGGTGCATATTTTTCAAACACAGTTTTTACAGCATTGATAGATGCCTGTATGTCGGTAGTTTTTTTCAAACGAATTGAAACAGAGCCACCCCAGTCTTGAAGTATCATAAACATTGGGCTTACAGGCCGGAAAGGTGAACCCATCAATACATCATCCACAACCCCAATCAGTTCGCGTTTTTCACCCCAAAGGTCTAATTCTGTGCCAATGAAATCTCCTTTCAATCCCATTACATCCAGTCCTGCTTTGTTAACGAGTATAGCCGATGAATCACTTTTAAATTCTTCTGAAAAATCGCGGCCTTCGAGTAGCTTAATGCCCATCGTTTTGGTGTAGTCATATTCAGTTACAACTGTAGTAAAGATTACACGCAGCTCTTCGGGCTTTCCTGGCCAGCCCAAAAAATTGTTTGAGTTGATATCGGTAATCTGGCTGTTGGCCCGTGTAACGGCCTCAACCACACCGGTGTTTATCAATTCAAGTTTAATAGCGCGGTAATTATCTCTTACTTCATTCGTGTAATCAACCGCCATCAGGTTTTCCTGTTCGTAACCCAACTCGCGACCCTTCACTAATTGAATTTGCTGATAGATTACAATAGTGCCGATAATGAGCAGAATAGAAAATCCAAACTGGAGAATAACCAACACTTTGCGCGGTGTACTGGCCCCTTTACCAATAGTAGGTTTGCCTTTTAATACTTTAACCGGTTGAAAGGAGGAGAGGTAAAAGGCGGGATAGCTACCCGAAATTATTCCGGTAATGAATATAATGCCCAACGTAAAAATCCAGAATTGCGAAGAGGTATAATCAATCACGAGCTTTTTATCTACCAGATTATTATAGTAGGGAAGCAATAATTGTGCGGCCAGAATAGCAAATGCAAATGCGATGAAAGAAATGAAAGTAGATTCTCCTATGAATTGCAAAATCAACTCGTGTCTTCTTGAGCCAACACTTTTCCGTACGCCTACCTCGCGGGCCCTGCGTTCGCTGCGTGCGGTGGCAAGGTTCATAAAATTGATGCAGGCAATAATTATGATGAAGATGGCAATAACCGTAAACATCTGTACATAATCATTCATCCCGCCAGTCTCAATACCATCATCAAAATTTCCAAACAAGCGCCAGCGTTCCATGGGGTATAAAAAATATTCCGGCTTGGTGTCCACCTCGTCATGCTCCTGCAACATCATCTTCACACTGCTTTCCACATCAGCGTGATTTTTGGAATCGTTCAGTTCGGCAAACACCTGAAAAGAATAGTTGCCCCAGTTAGTCATGTTATCGCGCACCCATTGGTTGTTCTGCTCGCGAAATTTCCAGGGCATTAAAAAATCAAATTGAAAGGTAGAGTTGCCCGGTACATCTTTTAAAATGCCGGATACTTTCAGATCATACTCGTTATCCAATCGGATTACTTTATTGATCGGATCTTCATCGCCAAACAAAGCTTTGGCTGTAGATTCAGAAATAACAATAGAAGGCGGAGCATCCAATACCTGCTCGGCAGTACCCACCACCAGCGGAAACTCAAACATTTCCAGAAACTCTTCACTTACCCAATAGCCGCGTTTAATTAACCGGTTTTCGCCTACGGTAATCAGGTGATCGCCACCCCAATCGGTAACAGCCATTCGCGCAATGTTGCTGTGGGCGGTTTTGAATGCCTCGTAGGTAGGCAATGGCACACTGGTCCACGAACTTATCTTACCATCAAATTGCGCCCGCACCCAAACCTGATACAGGCGGTTTTGCTTCGGAATGAATTTATCGAAGCTGGTTTCATCGGCTACCCACAACAAAATCAAAATACTACAGGCAATGCCAATGGCCAGCCCCGAAATATTGATGAATGAATAAAACCCGTTTTTAAACAGGTTGCGAACCATAACCAGGAAGTAATTGCGGAACATAGGCGTGGAATTAGAATGGTAGTACTGGACTTTTGTAAAAAGGTATCAGTTATGACAAAAAATATTTTCTCTTCATAGACTGATTCCGCCCAGACTAAGTTGCAGCTTAACATAAATTTTTACGGGGGGTAAAAAATTGTTCAGGGCTGTACACCTAATTGCACAAAACCGTACAGTTATTTATCGGGCATTACCAATGCCATAATGAGATAGAGCAGCAGGCCGGTACCAAAACACAGAAAGGCAGCAATAAAAATAATGCGCATAATGGTTGGATCAAGGTTAAAATAGTTAGCCAGACCACTGCAAACTCCAAAGAGTTTCTTTTCACCTTTTACTAATCGCGTTGCCATAAAGTTAATGTTTGATCGAAGATACAGAATCGGAATGAAAAATCGTGCCGGATTAAAATGCTTTCGGTTTTTGATTGCAAAGCGTTTAACGCATGGTATAATTTAAGAAGGAATGTTATTTTAGCTGCAAATCTGAACCATGAATAAATTTATAGTAGCGGTGTTGGTTGGTGCACTTGCTTTATTATCAGCTTGTGTACTGCCCATCGAAAAAAAGGAAGGCAAATCCGAAGAAAGCAAGAAACGCGATAGTGTTCGTGTTGAAACGGCAAATCATCCAAATGGAAAGCTTAAAGCTGAAGTGCCTTATGCCGGTAAAAAGAAACATGGGTTAGCTAAAACTTTTGATAAAGATGGAAATATAATGCTGGAGTTACCCTATGTATTTGGAAAGCGGGAAGGCCAATCCAAAAAATATTATGAAGGAGGCGAACAGGTCTATCAAACAACGGAATATAAAAATGATCTGCTTCATGGGATGCAGGTAAAGTATCGCGAGAATGGCGACCTGATGTCGGAAGCAAGGTTTGAAAACGATTTTTCGTGTGCCGGTTTAAAAGAGTATTATACCGATAAGACACTTAAAAAAGAATACCCCAAATTGATTGTTACACCCATTGATAAAATTCAAAGCCAGGGTGTTTATGTGTTAAATATTTCTATGTCCGAAAGGGTGCGTAAAGTGAAATACTATACCGGAAAACTTTCGCCAACCGGATGCCTGAACGATGAATTATATTCAGTTCTATTAGATGAACAAAAGAACATAGGCGTGTTAAAATACAATATTCCGCCAGGGGCATTTCTGATGGAAGAGATTAATATTATTGCTGCCGTGGAAACCATTTATGGGAATACCTATGTGGTGCAGCGCACTCATAATCTGGCTATCGAGAATTAACCACCGCCTAACATTTGCCTGCGCATTTTCAATTGCAGGTCATCGGGCACAATCTCTAAACCTTTCTGCAAATATTGTTTGGCTTTTGTTTTTTGTCCTTTCTTAAAAAAGTACACACAGGCTTCGGAGTACGCCTGGCCAATTACCTGCGGGCTCATAATGGTAATGGTTTGACTGGCATAAAAGTCTTCAAATAGTTTCTGATATTTTTCGCCTCGTTTTTCATCACCTTTCTGAAAACTTTCGCCAAACTCGGCAGCGTATAACATAGCAAGCATCGAATTGAAATTACTATTCTCTTCCAATACCGGGAAGCGAGCCTTATATACTTCCAGCGAATCCATCACTACACTGTTTTTTCTTTCGTTGCGAAACGATTGTGCCAGACAGGATACAAACACGCCACTCAGATCTACATTATTTGGTTGAATCTCCATTGCTTTACTAAAGAAAGGTTTAGCGCGAACATAATTTCCCTGATTATAAAACACGCGTCCGTTTTCGTAGTAATAAATAAAATTCACCTCATCCAGCATTTCTTTATCTGTTATGTTCTGGGTTATGGCCTCAAAACATCTCTTGTACAGTAGTTTGTCGTTATTCTTAAACAGCACAGTTTGTGTAAGATTGTAGAACTCTCCTTTTATCATTTCGGCTGTAACACCTTTCTCTTTTAATCTTGAAATACGACCAATCAGCGCTGCTTTTTGCAGTGGATCAAGATTAGGCATTTCCAGCTTTGTCGCGGTATAATGTAAGAGCAGATATTCTGACCGGATATTAGGATAGTACAAATAACCTTTTTTGATTTGCTCGTATGCTCCGGCAACATCGTTGTGATCTTGCTTAAAGATTCCATCATTCAGATAATGAATTCCCACCAGTTGTGTAAGGTTAATGTTTTCGCTTTGAAAGTAATACTTGTTAAACAACTCGTCCATTGTTGAATTGGTAGCTTCTGAGCTGCCAATTATTTTTTGATTTTTTAAGTTGTTAATGAAATTACTCTTGTATGTATTATCAAATGTCAGGAACCCGAAAACCGGTGTGGTAGTTTCTATCAAAATGTTATCAGCATTAGGATATGCAACCAGATAAACATGGGTAGGCTTCTCTTTTATGGTGTAGGGTATATTCAGTTTTTCGAAAAAGAGGGCGTACAAGGCCGTTGCCGTTACACAATTATAATTGCCGTTACGACTGATTTCATAAAACCGGTTTTCAGCCTCGTATTTAGAGAGGAACCGGCTATGCACCAACTGATAGATATACTTTATCTTCTTATCGTTTTTCTTCTTATACAATTCCGAGGTTTGAATCTCTTTTAATGTAGCGTTAAAGCGTTCCTCAAAATTTTTAGCATCCTGAGCTGCCGTTGGCGAATTGGCAAAAAAGAGAGCTGTAAAATTTGTGGTTCCCTTTTTGAAATGATTTTCAAATGTTTCTGATTCATACGGTGTAGTAAACTCCAGTTCTTTCCATCGTACCAGCGAATCAGTTTGGGCACTTACTTTAAAACTCAAGAACAGGACAAAAGCGATAAGCGATTTCATTTCACGAAAGTCAATACTTTAAAAATAGGAAAAAGAACATAAATATGGACAGTGATTTGCCTTTGTTATTGTACCCGATTTAGGCGTAATTTTGGCGCTTTGATAAGTAGCTATGGTTTTAAAATTCAGACAACTTTTGTGGGTATGGTTAGGAGTGGTCTTGGTGGCTTGTTCGCCCGATAAATCAAAACAAGAAAATATCCCCGATCCCCTTCAGTTAAACTACGCCATTCGCAGCATGTGGCCGCACGATGTGGAGGCGTTTACCCAAGGCCTGCTGATTCATAATGGCGAGCTGTTTGAAAGCACGGGTCAATTCGGTACGTCATGGATTGGTATTGTAGATATCAACACCGGAAAGGTGGATAAGAAAGTGATTCTGGACAAACAATACTTTGGTGAAGGCATAGCCATTCTCAACGATAAAATTTTTCAGCTTACCTGGCAGAATAAAGTTGGCTTTGTATATGATTTAAAAACCTATAAGAAATTAAAAGATTTTAGGTTTGATTCGTTTGCCAAAGAAGGCTGGGGGTTAACCCACGATAATGTAAACCTGATTATGAGCGATGGCACCAACAACTTACATTACTTAGATACGGTAACACTTGAGGTTGTGAAATCCGTAAAAGTTACGGACGCTAACGGACCGGTTAAAAACCTGAATGAGTTAGAATACATAGAAGGGTTTGTATTTGCCAACGTTTGGCAAACCAATCTGATTTTAAAAATTGATCCGAATACTGGTAAAGTAGTGGGCCGCATTGATCTTTCGAAGTTGGCGAGCGATGCGCGCAAAGCCAGTCCGCAGGTAGATGTATTGAATGGCATTGCATGGCATCCGGAAACGAAATCAGTTTTAGTAACCGGAAAAAACTGGCCGAACATTTACATTTTGAAGATTGATTGAAACTGAGATTTCATAACCTTAATTGAATAGAGCCGTCATAACGCCTATCAATGCCTAAATCAATTTCCTTCTTCTTAACAGTTAAAAATTAGTTAACCTGAAACCTTGGTTAGTGTTAGCAGTTTATAGACAGATAAACCCAACCCAATATGAAAAATCTGCTCTTTGTATTTTTGTTGATAGGCAACGCTGCGCTTGCGCAGAACGATGAAGCTCTTGTTAAAGAGGTGGTAAACTCAGCTTATGTCTCCGGCATTCAGAACGGTGGCGCCATTGCCGACATCCGCAAAGGGTTTCACCCCACATTTCAAATGTTACGCTTTATGGAGAATGATGTAAAGCCCATGGGAATTGAAGAATGGATTACTGCGATAGAGAAAAATCGCGCTCAGGCAACAGCCACACCAACGGTGCGCACCGAAGGCAAATACATTAGTGTAGCCATATCGGGTACAGCCGCTAATGTAGTTCTTGAGTTGTATCGGGGCGATAAAAAAATCTTTACCGACAACTTACTGCTCTATAAATTCAATGAAGGCTGGCGGATTGTGAGCAAAACGTTTTACAGGCATCCCTAATCAGTGCCTGTATAGCGATAACCAAATATTTCGTCCCACGCATTTAGTGCAGGCTTAATATTAAAGTTAACATCTACTAAACCGATGTATAAAAAATAATTGATGTTATCGGGTACATCATCGGGCACGGCTGTAATATCAAAATCGGTAAAAAGTAATTGAAAAACAGCTGTTGCACCTACTTCGTTTAACAGATGGGCGTGATGCTCAATGTAAGCTTTTTGTATTTCGGGTGAACTTACAAAGGAACGATCAGGCGTAGTTACAGATGCTGAAGTCCAGCCGCCTTCGGTTATAAACACCGGAAAATTTTTCCCTTCTACCAATCTTGAATAATAGTTAAGTGGAATATCCATAGGGTTATCAAAACCAAAGTATGGATACGATGAAAGTCCGAGCTCTTCAATAAAAGGAAAGTCAGTAAAATCCTGTGCAACGCCTGTGTAAGAACCACCTGCCAGTTTGCCCCAGGCATGATCAACCTGAACACTTATACTTAAAGGAACGGTTGCATTACGCGCACGCACCGCTGTAGCCGTAGCATTAACGGCAGTTTTTACACCATTATAAATTGACGCAGGCGATGCATCGCGAATAAGATTGGTTTCAAGCGCAAGACCTAGGTGGTCGGGCTTTAAAATGCTATCCATTGCAATAGTAAATTTTTGATAAAGCAATTGCATATCAGGATCAGCAATACTTTTGTTGGCTTGTTGTAAATCAACGGCATCGCTGGCTCTATCCAGTCCATTTTGCGGATCGATGTAAATCCAGAGTTTTAAATCTTTACTTCGATAAAAGTCTACCAGAACTTTGTAGTTGTTTAGTACGTAATCGTTCACGGTCATGCCATCCAGCAACTCAGCCCACGGCACTTCAGTAGTAATCATCGCTACATCAGCTCGTTGCGTCCACATATCAAGCGATTGAAGAAATAAATCTATTTCAATGCGCGGAGCGGAATTTTGAAACCCCATTCGGAAGGTACGAGTGGGAGGCTGCTCCTCCTTCTTGCAACTAAATAGAAGAACAAGGGCTATCAGAACGAAAGCAAATGGTTTGTAACACTTATTCGATTTCTTAGATTTCATTTTTTAGTCTGAGTTTTCTTTTTAGCAGCCTTTACTTTTTGTTTTCCTTCAATGGTCATGGCAAATGAGCGGGTCATTTTTTTAATGTGAGCAACTCTGCGAAAGCGTAACGCACTCCAATCTTCATCAATCGCAACCAGTCGCACAGGTTCAAATCCTAGCTTTCCTAACTCAGCCCAACCTGTATCGCGATTAAATTCGCAGGTGTATTTTTTAGATGACCCTTTCGGATAGGCTAACCACAACAATCCATCATCAATTAATCTTGCGCTTACCAACTTACTTACTGTGTTTACTTCATTTTGTTTGGTAACAAAGGCCAGAAAAAATTCAACGGACGCTGAAGCATTTAACGCTGTAGCTACTGAAACAGTTTTGCTAATTGCTTTTAACTCTGCCTGAAATGAATCCGGAGCCTGAACAACATGTATTGAGCGTTGATCTTTTAGATTAAGTTTTTTGAATAGGGGAGTCATGGCAACATTTTTTATTAGCCTCAATACAGATAATGTAATCAAATTCTCCACAGATATCGGTAAATTGGGCATCAATGGAAACTCCCGACTTTAAAAAATTTGCCAGCAGGTTTTTAAACACAACAGCAAGCCATATTTTTCTAACCGGAAAAGCGGGCACAGGTAAAACAACTTTTTTAAAAAGCCTGGCCGAACATACACATAAAAATTTTATTGTAGTGGCCCCTACCGGTATTGCTGCCCTTAATGCTGGAGGCGTTACCATTCATTCGCAATTTTTAATTCCACCGGCCACGTTTATTCCCGATCGTTACCTGCCCGAAAACTTAACTGTGGGCGGACGATACATTAACTCACAAACCCTGGCGCGTAAACATCCGCTTAACAGTTTACGCAAACAGGTATTGCGCGCTATCGACTTACTAGTAATTGATGAAGTAAGTATGCTGCGAGCTGATTTGCTCGATGCGATTGACTATCGTATGAAAGCCGCACGCGGAAATTTTAATCAGAGCTTTGGTGGCGTACAAGTACTATTTATTGGTGATTTATTTCAGTTGCCTCCGGTAGTTCGAAATGATGAACAGGAATTGTTGAGTCGCTATTATTCCTCACCCTGGTTTTACGAAGCCTTGGCTTTGCGCGATAACCAACCTGTTTATATTGAGTTGGATAAAATTTTTCGCCAGCATGATGAAGCCTTCATTCGCATTTTGAATAATCTGCGCAACAGCAATATTGAGCCCGATGATATAGATGAACTTAACCAGCATTATCAGACTTCCGATCAGATTGATGAATTGCAGGAAGTGATTACGCTTACTACACATAATTATAAAGCCGATCAGTTGAACAGGCAAGCATTAGACAACCTGTCTTCGGAGCCGCATTATTTTGAAGCGGTTCTGGATGGCGAATTTCCAGAGAGTATGTATCCGGTGCATCCACAATTAGAATTGAAGGAAGGTGCGCAGATTATGTTTGTACGCAACGATACCAGTTTAGAGAAAAGATATTTTAATGGAAAGCTGGCTACTGTTACGCGTATTGATGAAGATAAAATTTGGGTACTGCTGGCTGGCACAAAAGAGTTGTATCAGCTTTCGCGCGAACGCTGGGAGAATAAAAAATATTCGGTTGATAAAACCAACCATGTGCTGAATGAAGATGTGATAGGCTCTTTTGAACAATACCCGGTTAAGTTGGCGTGGGCGATAACGGTGCATAAAAGTCAGGGGTTAACGTTTGACAAAGCCGTGATAGACGTGGCACAGGCTTTTGCCGATGGTCAGGTGTATGTGGCGCTTTCGCGATTACGTTCTTTAGATGGATTGATTCTTCGTTCAAAGATTAATCCCCAAGCCATTCGTACCGATAGCAACATTCAATCTTTTACCAATCAGGCACATCAACCCGATAAGTTGCATCAGGTAATTGAAACGCAACAACGGCAATACATTGCCCAATTACTGGCGCAGACTTTTTCGTTCGAGGGTTTGTTGAAGGAAATTAATTACATAGAGAAGAACAAAGAGCCCGGGCAATTTGAAGACCCGACCATGAAACCCGTGTTGGCTCAGATTACCGAAACTTTGGCAAATGAAAAAACCAACACCGAACGGTTTCGAAATCAATTACTGAGCTTAACAGCGCAAGCCACGCGCGAGCAATTATTGGAACGCATTGAAAAGGGCAGTGCATATTATAGCAAACTGATGTTGGATCAACTGCGGTTGCTGCTTAACCATATCGAATCCATAAAGCGACAGAAACGAGTAAAAACATACCTTGCACAACTACAGGAAATTGATCAGTTGCTTACGCGAAAGCTAACCGAATTGCATCAGGCACACTTGATTGTTTCGCAAATAATAAATGGCACCGAGTTGTTTGACTTACGGGCAGTACGAACAACGGTGGAAACAGAACGCGGAAAGTTATTACTGGAAATTGATCCGGCACCTGTTGTTAGTAAACCGGCTAAAAAGAAGAGCCGGGAAAAGCGAAACAAAGAAGGTGATAAAAGCACCTACGATGTTACGTTGGATTATTTTAAGTCCGGGCTTAAACCGGAAGACATTGCCAAAGAACGCGGACTGACTTTAGGTACAATTGAAGGTCACTTGGCAAAAGCCGTTGAGACTGCACGATTAGATATTGATGCCTTTATGCCAAAAGCTGAAGTAGATGAAATTATGAATGCGATTGAAGAACTGCCGGAGTCTTTTGTCTCGAAGGAGTTGTATGACAAGCTGAATGGTAAATTTGGTTATGGCAAATTGAAAGCGGTAATGGCGCATATAAAAGTACAAGGAAAAAAATAACAAGACGTGGTGCCAAAAATAGTTATCGAGAAGAGATAGTCAGTAAGCTCGGACTTCAGACCTACTGTTAGGACACATCTTATTGCATTTTGCTCCAGAGGGGCAACCTGCTTGTAGAATTAAAGTCAGTTTGAATAGTTTGGCTCTGAAGGAGCCACTTTTTAAATGATGTTAGTATTGTTATTAACTTTTTATAAATCGATTTGTGTTTTAGGAGGCTCCTAAGGAGCCAAAATCAAAATGAATTGTTCTTTCTATAAACAGGCTGCTCCGCTGGAGCAGAAATTCGTTTCCTAACAGTAGGCTTTGCTGAAGGGATGCCAGTGGCACAGGCTGTGATAAAAACGATTTATGATAACGTGCCAACATAAAAGTAAAGTTAGAGAGAGGCATTTTCATGGCACTAAATGCAAAAGCTACAAATGTCTTAGAAATGCTTCGCGGTTTTCCAGAAAAGCTTTTGTAATCTGATAATGTTCGGTGTCCTCGTAGCGTACCCGTTGCATTTTACCTTCGCGAATTTCATATAAGGCTGCTCCCGGTATGCCCATCATAATAGGCGAATGTGTGGCAATTATAATTTGTGCCTGCTCACGTTTCACTAAATCTAACAACAACGAGATCAACGACAGTTGCCTTACTGGCGAAAGCGAAGCCTCTGGTTCGTCTAAGATGTAAACTCCTTTCTGCGTTAACCGCGATTCAAAAATTTTTAAGAAGCCTTCGCCATGCGAATACGCATTTAAATCCTGACCATACTTTTCTACCAATGCATTTTTTTGTTTGGTAACCATGGCCCGCACTCTGTCCAACCCACCGCCTTCCAGCGAAGCTTCCCAATCCTGCATGTCTTTATCAAACACACTCCGTACATCTTGGATAGATCGAACAAAACCTAAAAAATCTTCGGCCCTGAAAAACAAACCGCGTTTGCTCTTAACACCCCACGTTAGTTTAATAAATGGTGCCAGTGCTTTGGCAGCTTTTAAGGAGCCATCGCTTTCAATGTTCTGGCTGCTGATGGTGGGCAAGCCAATCGCGTACGCCATACTTTCCAGCAAGGTTGATTTGCCAGAACCATTTTCACCAATAAAAATGGAAACCGGACTTTCGAACTCTAAGTGTTCAAAAGCTTTTAGCACCGGCAACGAAAACGGAAACCCGTTTTGATCGAAAGGTTTAAAGGCGAGTGAGCGAACGATCAACATGGTTCAATTCTCGAAAAGTGAAGTTCAGGATTAAAAATGGAAATAGCCAGATAGATAATACCACTTTTAAAAGTGCAATATTGTAAATAGATTTCTGATTCAAGATTAATTGAAATTCAAATCAGCCAACTATGAAGAAACTAATTGTTCTGCTTTTGCTCGTGTCACCAGTGTTAGCAAATGCTCAAGCCAAAGATTACAACTCCGATGTAAAATCTGTAGATGCTATTATTCATGCATTATACGATGTGATTTCCGGAGATCCGGGTGCTCCACGCGATTGGGATCGCTTTCGGTTTTTGTTCAAGCCCGATGCCAAACTCATTCCTTCCCGCAAGGATGATAAAGGCAACTTTGAATTACGCACCCTAACGCCAGAAGAATATGTTCAACTTTTCTCAGCGCGCATCAGTACGGGTTTTTTCGAGCGCGAACTGAGTCGTAAAGAAGATGCTTTCGGAACGGTTGTGCATGTATTTAGCACGTACGAAACCAAAGAGAAGAAAGATGGCCCCGTAACCAATCGCGGTATAAATAGCATTCAGTTGTTTAAAGACAAAGACCGTTATTACATCGTAAATATTTTCTGGTGTGCCGAAAGTCTGGGCTTTCCGTTGCCGGATAAATATTTGAAGTGATGGAGTCTCTTAGTTTTGATTTATTGGCGATATAGCGTTTACTGAATAACAAGGTTACAATGATTTGACAATTTGGTAACCCGACTTTCTTGATGTTGCGCCCCTGATCTCCAACTTTCGCTTCGCGATGGAGAATCTAAATCAAGACCTTGAACTCTGGAAGGAAATCCGAAAGGAGAACCGGCTTGCCCTCAATACGCTGTTTGCAAAATATTATCAGCATTTGTGCACGTTTGCCAACACCTATCTCAAACACACTCAAGAGGCGGAAGAAGTGGTGCTGGATGTTTTTTTCAACATTTGGAAGCAACGGCATTCGCTTATCATTACCAGTAGTGTTAAAGCGTATCTTTTTATCTCAACAAAAAATGCGTCCCTGGCCGCTATTCGCAAGCGGCAACCCTTATTTGCCAACACAGAAGACATCCTCTTTTCTACCAATCTGCTAGATCGAAATGATCCTGAAAACCTGATGACCACACGGGAATTGCAGCAGCAGATTGAAAGGGCTGTGGATCAACTGCCAACAAGATGTAAGCAAATTTTTCTGATGAGTAGGACGGAGTCCCTAACCTATCGCGAAATAGCAGAGATACTCAACATTGCCGAAAAGACGGTTGAGAATCAAATCATAAAGGCACTCGCACTTATTCGGACACAATTAAAGTCGGGCGAAGGTGTTCCAAAAAATTCCGGTAACGTAAGCATAACAGTTTCATAATCATGTGCCCATAGTGGGTAACGATCAAATCTATCTCTTCTATGTCAGAGTCAAGTATTCTAACATGGAGCAAAATCCGGAACAGCTTATTATCCGATCGTTGGCAGGCGAAGCGACAAAAGAAGAACAACAAGTTCTACAGACGTGGCTTGCCCAGCATGCTGAGCATCAGGAACTGTTTGATTCGTATAGCGAAATCTGGAAACAGCGCACCGGGAATAATGAATTTCAATCGTTGTCAAAAAGTCTCGAAGTACTTAATCACAAGATAGACACACACCAGAAGGAACAAAGAGCAAACACAATAACATGGCCCAAGATTGCAGCTTCAATTGTTTTATTAATTGCTACTACTGTTCCGACTTATCTTTTTATCACCACCTTAAATGAACCAGCCGCTATTGTCTGGAAAGAACGCAGTACACCTGCTGCCCAAAAGCTAACGTTACAATTGCCCGATGGTTCTGTTGCCAAGCTAAATGCAAACTCCTCCATTCGGTTTCCGAAAACATTTAACCCTGATTTGCGCGAGGTTTTCTGCACAGGTGAAGTTTTTTTTGATGTAGTAAAAGATTCCCTTCATCCATTTGTGGTGCATACCCATGAGGTGACTACGCGTGTGTTGGGAACATCGTTTAATGTTAAGGAGAGTGATGCTACGATTGTGGTAACGGTGGCTTCAGGAAAAGTGAGCGTTGAAAATGCCAACGAGAAACAAATCATCCATCCAAAGGAAAAAATAGTTTATCATAAAGCCAATGATGAGTTTCTAACACACTCCGCCAACCTGGAACTTGACTTAGCCTGGAAGGATAACATTCTGATCTTTTCCGATACACCGTTGAATGAAGTGGCCGCTACACTTGAGTCGTGGTTTGGTGTAACTATCTCTTTTGCAGATGCGCGAATTGGCAATTGTTCACTTACGGGTAAGTATCGGAACGAACCGCTCGAAAAAATTCTTACCGCTATTAGTTTCAGTACCGGCATTCGCTATACGCGTGCAGCCAATAACATCACCTTGTCAGGTACAGGGTGTAATCCAACTTCTAAACCTTAATCTTATGAATAAAAAAGTTCAATCTGTCTATGGTACATGCTTCAGGTTTACCAAGTATTCCCTTGCGGGATTCCTGCTGCAATGTATCTTATTTAACCTGCTTGTGGCCCGCGATACAACGGCACAAAACATTTATGATGTAAAACTTCAACTGGTGGTAAACAACACGTCCTTGAAGGACGTGTTAAAAACGATTGAAGAAAAAACGGATTTTACGTTTACCTATAGCAGTCGTAAAATTGATCTTGCTAAAAAAGTTTCTATTAAGGATAAGTATGCAAGTTTGGGTAAACTGTTGGAAGAGGTAGCCCGCCAGGCAAACCTGGATGTAAAGCAACAAGGATTTAATATTTTGCTTAAACCGCACACCGAGGCGGAGACTCAAAACGCATTTGGGGCAATTCGCGGAAGAGTGCTTGATGATCAACTTAACGTTGGACTACCAGGAGCAACCGTTTTGCAAAAGGGTACACTCAATGGTACTACTACCGATTTGAATGGAGAATTTTTTCTCCGCGCACCTGTGGGCGAAATAGAACTGGAGATCTCCTATATAGGTTTTCAAAAAATTAGCCAGGTGGTTTCCATTACCGATGGCACTACGGCAAGTATTGAATTAAAAATGCGAAGTGACGTAACCGAGCTAAGCGGTGTAATTGTTACGGGTTCATTGCAGGGCCAACAAAAAGCACTCAATCAACAAAAGAATGCAGACAATATTAAGAATATCGTAAGTGCCGATCAGATTGGCCGGTTTCCTGATCCCAATGTGGCTGAGGCCTTGCAACGAGTACCGGCTGTCAATATCGAACGCGATCAAGGAGAGGGCCGATACGTTCTTATCCGCGGTCTTGCTCCGCAGTTCACCAACATCTCTATTAATGGCGAGCAAATACCTTCACCTGAAGCAGATGTGCGCTATGTAGCATTAGACGCTATTCCGGCAGATCAACTTGCCAGCATTGAAGTTAGTAAATCCATTACACCCGATATGGATGGTGATGCGATTGGGGGATCAGTTAATCTCATTACACGCACCGCGCAAACGGATCAACTCAGTGTAAATGCATCAGGCCTGTTAGGTTATAATAACATTAGTGGTAAAGCAAACGCGCAAGGCTCGTTGGAATTAAGTAAGCGGATACTAAATAATAAGTTGGGTATCATGCTCAACTCCAGTTACTATGAAACAGAAAGAGGGTCTGACAACTGGGAACGCGATGGTGATGAACTTGACCTGCGCGATTATGACTTAACAAGAACACGTTTGGGGCTTAGCGGAACACTCGATTACCGGTTTAATGAAAAAAATGAAATCTATTTCAGAAGCATCTACAATAAGTTCACGGATCGCGAATTCAGACGAAGCAGCGTGTTTGTTCCGAATGTAGATAACTCACCCTTTGAAGATCACGTGCTGGAACGCTACTCGAAAGATCGGTTAGAAAAACAAATTGTTACCAGTTTCAATCTGGGAGCTAAACACAATTTTGAAAAATTCAATCTGGATTATGAATTGTCGTATGCAGAAGCCATTCAGGATACCCCCTTTGATATTGAGGTGGCCAGCGTGGCGGAAGTAGATCAGCTGGAACTTGATTTTGATACGAACAAAGATTTTCCAGCATTTACAGTGAATGATCTCCCGAACACTAATCCTTCCAACGTTTACCTGGACAATACGCAATATGCCTTTGACGAAGCTACCATGGGAAGCACTTATGCAAAGGATGTTAACAAGACTGCAAAGATAAATTTCACTATTCCATATGAAGCTAATGGCGCAACAGGTATGGTTAAGTTCGGAGGAAAGATCAGATCAAAAGAAAAGACATTCGACATTACCGAAAATGTATTTGGATATACTGGTGGGGATGATTTTACGCTGGATCAATACGCTGGAGGAAATGTAGATGAAAATTTTCTTGGTAACCGATACACACTGCGCGCCAATGCCGATGTGGAAAAATTTGTAAAGTACTTCAATGCAAATCGAAATGATTTCGAATTATCGGTGGATGATAAATTGGTTACGGAAGCGGTTGAAGCCTATACTTCAACAGAGGATGTTTATGCAGGCTATCTGATGACCAAAATTCAAATGACCAGGTTAATGCTGCTCGGTGGCTTTCGGTATGAAAACACAAAAGTGCGCTACCGTTCATTCAACGTTGTAAATGAAAGTGACATAATTCCCGAAGCAGGTGGCACAGACTATGGTTTTTTATTACCCCAATTGCACGCACGCTATCAGGTAAGTGAATCGTTAAACTTACGCGGAGCCATTACTAAAAGTTATGCCCGGCCTAACTTTAGCGACATTGTTCCCGCACAGGAAATAAATATTAATGAAAATGAAGGCACCATTGGGAATGCTTCATTAAAACCTGTGTCAGCAACTAACATAGATTTTCTAACCGAAAAGTATTTTGGTACCGTGGGCATCTTATCCGGTGGCGTATTTTATAAAAAGTTAAATGATTTTATTTTCACCCGAAGATTTGAATCCAGTGTTTATCCCGGCTCTGAAGGTGTGCCGATATTTCTAACACAATCACAAAATGGACAAGATGCAGATTTGTTTGGGATAGAAATAGCCTACCAACAGAATCTCACATTTCTGCCAGGAGCCCTTCAAGGTTTAAGTGTGTATGCAAACTATACCCTAACCTCATCAAACGCACGGATACAATCCCGCGAGGAAACAGATCAACAGGAGGAGATCCGCCTTCCGGGTCAAGCTAAACATGTAGGTAATTTTTCACTCGGGTACGATAAAGGTCGTTTCAACATAAGAGTTTCGGCAAACTTTAATGGCGAGTATTTGAGCGAACTAGGTGACGAAGCCGCAGAAGACTTCTATGTAAAAGATAGAATTCAATTGGATGCTACTGCAACAGTAGTGGTGAGTAAAAAACTCAGATTCTTCGCAGAGTTTTTAAATATAACTAATCAACCGTTTGAGGTTTACCAAGGCGCAAAAGATCGTTATGTGCAACGGGAATTTTACTCCTGGTGGACGCGCGTTGGTTTAAAACTTAATTTCTAATCTGAAAAATTATATGAAAAAATATTCTTTTACCCGAATAGTTACAGCACTGTCAATTCTATTGGCGGGCTGTGCCGATAATTCTTTTGAAGAACTTCCACAGGATGATAATTACCCATTTCGTTTAGTGTTGGATGCGGATGAAGGTGCTGATCTTCCAGATGCAGAAGACTATGGCATTACTATAAAATTTGCAGATTACTTGCCCGATGTGAACTTGCCCAACGAAGAAATTACAATAACCTATCAGATCAAAGATCAGGAAGAAGATATGGTGGGATCAGTTACGATTGATAAAGTTATTTATGAAGTTGAGCTTGACGACTGCACCTATGAACGCGAATTGGATTTTAACCCTTCCGCAGATGGTCTATCCGGTTCAATTGTGTTAACGCCTGATTACGATCTGGGTAGTGTACCCGAAGAGTTTGAAGTTGTGGTAACCTTGCCGGGAGGCGAAAGCAGGGGCAGTTTTATTTTTGAGATCACCGCTATTGAAACCACACTGCCTGTTTTACTGGGATCGCCCAGAGCGTTCGAATATGCCGTGCTGGAGAATGAAGCTGCCGGTGAATGGGAATTTGAACTTACGACTGAAGAAGAATTCGAATCCTTTAAGGAAATTTTCGGTCATCTGAATGCCGATATCGATGCCCTTTCGTTTTCTGAAATTACCGGTACAGTAAAAGCGGAGTTTGAGTTTGGGGAAATGAAATTTGAAATTGAATTAGTCGAAACAGAAGAAATTACCAGTTGTGAGAATGGCGAATCAGAAACAGAACTAGTAAATAAGGTAATTGAGTTTGAAGCAGAATATGAAGTTGAAGATGGTGAGTTTGTGTTTGAAGGAAGTCGCGAAATCATTAACGACAATGGATTGGTGGAAGATGAACTTGATTTTGTATTGGAAGGTACATACGAAGTAGATGAAGAATTGGGCACCATTCATTTTATTTTTCTTAAACTGATCGATGAAGATAATTTTGAAGACGGTGAAGAACTTTTCACAAGCGAATCTGGCGTATCATTTACTTTCAACAAAGATTAGTATGAAACAATTTATAATGTATGGCATATTAATTTTCACGCTGTCAGTAAGCCTTTCATCGTGCGGAAAGAAAAATGCAGAAACAGTAACATCGGTTGACTCGTTACGCGTAGTCCCCGTAGTAGTTACCAATCAGGTTGTGCATGACACGGATGATCCGGCTATCTGGATTGATCCATCTGACTCCACCCATGTGTTGATTATAGGTACGGACAAAGGTGGTGATGCCGGAGATGGCGGACTGTTGGCTTTTGATCTTTCTGGAAAGATAGTAGATAGTGTGCGCCCGTTGCGCAGACCTAACAACGTAGATATTGCTTATGGCCTCATCTTAAATGGAAAGGCAACGGACATCGCTGTTTGCACAGAACGCATGGCCAATGGCATTCGCATTTTTACCCTTCCCGATCTTGAACCTGTTGATAATGGTGGCATAGCTGTGTTTGATGGTGAACCAGATTCGCTCAAAGATCCTATGGGTGTTGCACTCTATACAAATCCTTCTGATAATAAAATCTATGCTATCGTTGGCCGAAAGTCAGGACCCAAAGATGGCTCTTACCTCTGGCAATACCTGCTTGCAGATGATGGCACCGGAAAGGTGAAGGGTACACTCGTGCGCAAGTTTGGATTTTATAGTGGTAAAAAAGAGATCGAGTCTATTGCCGTAGATAATGAACTTGGTTACGTCTATCATTCTGATGAGGGGCATGGCATTCACAAATCGTATGCTCACCCCGATAGCAGCAATGTTGAACTGACGCTTTTTGGCACAACTGGATTTACTGAAGATATTGAGGGAATTTCGATTTATAAATTTAAAGATGGTACTGGTTATATACTGGTTTCAGATCAGCAGGCTAATCAGTTCAGGGTGTTCCCGCGTGAAGGTTTAACCAGCACACATACGCATCCAGAGATAGCTGTTATCAAAACCAGTACTTCTGAAAGCGATGGCAGCGATGTAACCAGCCGCTCGCTTCCTGGGTTTCCCTTTGGATTGTTTGTGGCCATGAGTGATGATAAGACCTTTCAGTATTACCGCTGGGAAGATCTTGCGGGCAGGCAGTTGATGAAAATCAATGAATAAGTTTGTATAGATTAAGCTTCACCTAATTGGGGTGAAGCTTATTCTTGTCCTTCTCGCAGGCTATCTAAATAATGATTCGTAAAATCAACTTTTAGTTCGGCCCATAGAATAAGATGATCTGACATTTGCCAGGTAATCCACTCTTTCTGGTAATAGTCTTCTTTCTCTTTTTGAGTTCTGGGTTGGCCCTTCTTTTTTCCTTTAGTATGAAAATCACGTAGAGCCGGTGGCATCAGGTCGTGGTAGGCATTAAAGTCTTCGTTTCTAAAAACGGCCTCTCTAAAATCGAACACATCGGCTTTACCAAATTCCAGTCGTTTATCATTCTGCCGAAAAGCTATCTGGTCATAGTATTTGTTTCGGGATAAGTTGGTGGTTATACTTTGCAAAGGTGTTGGAATTAAAAATCCGTTTTGTTCCAGCGCCTCCATTGTTCTATGCTCTGGGCTTACAATATTAAAATCACCCAATAAGATATAGTCGCCAATTTCTTTTTCATTTAGCTTTTTAAAGTGTTTCGCAATTTTTTCAATTTCTTCAATGCGTCTTTCCAAAGCTGCACCCGACTCGCTACCAAAATAGATGTGAACCGTACAGAGATTAAATTTAAACCAGCCCGCCTGAAAACTTGCCACATAAGGGGTTCGCGCAAATTGTAATCCATCTTTTGTAACTACACTACTTGTAGGCAACACCACTTGCCCGGCCAGATTGGTAAAACGCACACGCCTGGTGTTAAAAAGATAGGCCATGCGCTCTTCGTTACCGGAAGTGCCCTCTGTTACTCCGGTTACAATATAATCCCAATCACTTCCAAGCAACCACATCAGTTTTTCCAATGGACGAAGATCTCGGTTTACCTCTTGCACAGCAACTAAATCGTAACGCGAAATAATTTCAGCCAGGTAATGAAAAGATTCTTCAATCCGCGGTCCGTTTCCAAACTTGTTCGAATCGAAGTCGCGAATATTCCATGTTGCCAGTAACAGACTGTCTGGTTTGGCCGGTGGAATTTTGGAATCCAGTAATTTCCGTAAGGCCAAAAGTCTATCAATAACACGTGTTCGAACTATCGGATCGTAATCTTTGATTGAATAGTAGCGAGGCATGGGAGTTGTGGGATGATGAGAACGGAATTTACTAAAACTTTTTATCAATGCCTTAGTGAAATGCTAATGAAATCAATCGCGCCTAGCCTGTGGCTTCTCTTTACATCTAATCATACTTAATAATTTCATAATACTGAAACCGAATCATTTTGCTCAATTTAGTGGTAGAAACACCTCTGCCTCATGAACCAAACAGAAATTAAGGAGCTTGTTGATAAGCTTGATAACGGCTTTACACAAGTCTATGAATTATTAAAACTAGGTAAGCCAACCAAGAAGCTTAGAAAGCTGATTGCAAAATCGGCCAAAAGAATTGGCAAAGAGATTAAGGAAAATCTGAAAGAAGAAGCAAAGCGCTTAGCAAAAAATCAGAAGAGCGCTCGTAAAAAATTAAAGCCGAAGAAGAAAAAAACTATCCTCCGTTAATAAACCTATAATAGGTTTTACTCTTCATCACCTTGGTTAACCATAAACATAGCGGTAGGCACAAACCGCTTAAATAGTTCGTCTTTTAGAGGTTCATCAATTGGCAATGTGCCAATGGCTTTGTTCATACACGCCAGCCAGGCCACGGCTTCATCGTTACCAATGGGATGTGGTAAATGCCGCGCCCGTAATTGCGGATGCCCGTATTGTTGTGAATAAAGTGCTGGGCCGCCCAGAAACTGCGTTAAGAATAAGCGTTGCTTTTCTTTAATGAGTTCTTTATCGGTTTTAAACAGGTGGCTGATTTCTGGATGCACAAAAACGAGATCATAGAACCGATCAACCAATCGTGAAATATTTTCTGAGCCAAGTTTTTCGTAGAGGTTGGACATCGGGGAAAAGGTAAAAAAGTTATTAAGACTAACCACTAGGGTTTTAGCCCGATGCTGAACGTTTGCCTAACAATCCTTATTCCGATTTTAAATATTTATATACAACTCCTGCCAACGCTGCGCCAACGATGGGTATAAGAATAAACAACCACAATTGCGAAATAGCCCAGTCTCCAACAAAGAGCGCTTGGCTAATGCTTCTTGCAGGGTTTACAGACGTGTTTGTAACAGGTATGCTTATTAAGTGAATAAGCGTTAAGGCAAGACCAATAGCTAAACCAGCAAAACCTTTAGGTGCTTTTTCGTCAGTAGCTCCCAAAATAATGAGTAAGAACATAAACGTCATAACCAACTCTGTTACAATAGCGGCTGTTATGTTATACCCACCGGGCGAATGTTCTCCATATCCATTAGCAGCAAATGAGCCTATCTCGCTTCCATTACCAGTAACAATGATGTACAAAACACTTGCGCCAGCAATTCCTCCCAAAACCTGCGAAATTACATAGGGTAAAACTTCTTTCGCATGGATTCTTCCACCTACCCATAAACCAATAGTTACTGCAGGATTTAAATGTGCACCCGAGATGTGACCCAGTGAATAAGCGATGGTAAGGACAGTAAGCCCAAATGCTAAAGAAACTCCCACCAGTCCAATACCTACTTCTGGAAAGCCTGCGGCTAACAGGGCACTTCCACAACCACCTAACACTAGCCAAAAGGTTCCTAAAAATTCTGCTAAATTCTTCTTCATAATTTTTATCTCATAATACTTTCGTAAAGATTAACAACCTTTTAAATCTTCGCAAGAAAAGTTGTTAACCTTGTTAAAGGTCAGCATATCCTTTTCAAATCCGCCCGCTTTTGTGCCAGAAATAAATCTTCATCACTTTCGGGGGGCATGCTTGGGAAGTTTTTATTAGTTGTTCAAACCAACCTCCCGATTACATTCGGATACAAACTTTGAACCGCGTCACTTTGCCAGTATGCTTTTGTGTTAACATCAAGCAAAGTAAGACTTCCGGTAAATGCAGCACCTGTATCGATGTTCCATACATTGTGTTTGTTCACCGGATCAAATCTGTTTATTCGCACGGTGGGTGTATGCCCGATAAAGATTTCATTAAACAGTTTTATCCGCTTGGGATAATAAGGTGATTCAGGTGTAAGCGTGGCATCCATAGCTAATGCCATTTCCCATAATGTTCTATCCCAAATCAGAATTTCTTGATTATGTTCTTGCTGCGGACCATGAAGAGACGTAAAGCCCGCATGCACAAATAACCGGTTAGCGTTATCCACATAAAAGTAACGCAACGCCTGATAAAATTTTAAGTGTTGCTGCAATTGCGCTTCACTAGCGTGTGCATAACTGGCCAGTGTTGCTTTGCCACCATGGTGGTAAGAACTGTCGGGCAATACTCCGGTGGTAAGCCATGTTTCGAAGCAGGCATCGTGGTTGCCTTTTAAAAAGATACACGTTTGTTTTTTTGCTAACGCGATCAGAAACTCAATCACGCCAAACGACTCCGGCCAGCCATCTACATAATCGCCTAAAAAAATGAGTGTGTCTTCAGGTTTAATTGGTGCGCGTTCCAGCACTTGTTTCAGTGCAGCTAAACCACCATGAATATCGCCTATAACAAAAGTGTTGTGCATGAGAGGGAGTAAAGGTAATTATTGAGAGGAGGATTTTTATTACCAGAAATCAGGTAAATGTTTGAAAGGGTAAAGTCCAATGAGGTTCTACATCGACTAGCCCTGGGAGTAAATTATAAATCCATTTTTTTTTAAGAATCGGAGAGTCGGTATGGAACATTTCTTTCATTCTTTTCGATATTAAATTCTTTTAACTCATCCGCCTCACCTCTATCCACAGCTTCTTCGGTCGAAAGGCCATCTTCCATGTATTTCCTTATTCTATCACCAGTAATTTCATAGATATGTTTGTTTTCAGTTGCCAAAAATCTATAACAAAAAGAAATCTCATAGATTTTTGAGCCAACTATATTGAACATAAGTCCTGTTTTTGATACTTCGGTGTTATCCCTGAGTGGTCGGGGAAACTTTCCATTGTTGAATAACACAACAGGACTTCCAATTAAACAAAAGATACATTGGTCATAGTCCACACTCTCAATAGCAGATGCATATAATCTCTCTTTGTACCATTCTAAAAATTCTGGCTTTGAAACTGCAATTACATTAAACGATGAGTCTTGAATATGAAACTCGCCATCTTTGCTCAGTATTCTTTTTAGCGATTTTAAGTCCTTGTTCTTTGAAGCCAATACGAATTCAGCAACAAGATCTTTTGAGTGATCAGGCGGATGTTTCATCTTCTAATGCGTTCAATAATTACAGTTTGGTAAATAATTCTTTAGCTTGTGAAACATAGTTGCACTTGAAATCCCAATTGTAAATGAATCTAAAGTGGTAGTTGCGCCAGTAAATACCCTACAATGATAAGCCTTGGAATGATCTGAAGTGCCTATTAAATGATTGAATAATTTTAAATTTTATATGTTCTGGCAAATCATTCGATATATCAAGAGCTACAGAGTTTGTCCCTTGTCCATAGAAAATAGAGTAACTAATTTGGAACTGATCTTTAATTATTGCAATGTCTGTTTCGAAATTACCTCTAGCCTCATAATACCTTTCAGGATAAAGTTTTGGTTTCATGTTCGTTTTTGTTTAATTGTTATGCAATTAGAGGTTAACATAACCTGTAACCAAACAAAAATTGAAAAATCGTAATTGCTAGGAATCTTTTAAGTCAGAATCATTAACGGCAGCTATGTTTCTGTGATTTTGAGTTCTAACTTCAATGAATCCAACTCCTCTTTCAGCTTTTCTTTAGTTGTACTGAAGTATAGATCCCAATCCTTGATGTCATTAACTATCTTAAAGGCGCTACTTAATTTGATATTAGTAATTTCTGTCTCTAAATTTTTAACTTGTCTTTTCAGCTTTGCTATTGCTACCCTCAGTAAGTCTTTCTCAAAAACCGTTTCTGATCTTGCTTTGAAATAATTCCCCTTCTCCAAGTCATTTAGCAATTCATCCACCTTATGGAGATTACTTGCATCGTAGGCTTCTTTTAATTCTATAAATATTCTTTGTGCAGCATCTTTAAATTCTTCGCTTACTTTGTCAGGATGACATAAAACTGTAGCCTTCCTGAATTTCTTCCTAAGCTCCAATCTTTGTTCTTCTGTTAAATCAAATACCTCCTTCTCCCTCTCAGTTTCTACTTGCTCGCGATATTGACGCTCATCATTCTCAGCTTCTTGATACTTTATGTTGTCTGCTTTAAACTTGAGTTTGCGCAACTTCAAAAGGTCAAGTATTATGATTCCTAATTCCATTGAATGGCGATGATGAAAGTCTGAAAGAAGTTTCTCTATCTCTATCTTTTCATTATCGTATGCGTTGAGTTGGTTTTCTAAATTCTTTATTTCAAGTTTTAGTGCGGCAACTGTCGGATCAGTCCAAACTGACAGTTGTTGATTCCTTGAAACGAATATTTGAATTTTACTTATGGCTATTGAAAATTCATTTTTAGTAAGGTTTTCTATAATATCTGCTAAGTCCGAGTTAAAACTATATTCCTTCAATTTTGTGGTTTCCTTCTTTAGTTCCTCACTATCTTCAAGAAGTATGTAGTTTTTTAATATCTCTAAACGTTTAATGATCTTATCTAATGGAAATATTATCTCTTCTTTTATATTATCTGGATAATACTGTTTACGAATTTTATTAAACTCGGAAATAAACTGCTCAGCTAGTGCTGTATCGTTCTCAGTTATGATAACGTTTTCAAAATTACTTTCAGCTTTGTAACTCCAGTTATAAGAGCCTGTAATGACTGTGCTGTAATCAATAACACAAAATTTATTATGCATTAATTCGGTATCGCCATTCCCAATCTTGTAGCATTTTGAGTTGTATCTTTCTAAGATGGAGTAATCAATTTGTGTATTCTTATTAATGCTATCATTTGAAATGATTAATGAGATCGTGCATCCTTGCTTGGCTCTTTCAGTTAATTCATTGAAAAGAGTTTTGTTGGTGAGCCAAGCGACAGCAATAAAAATTGACTTTTTAGCCGCTCTTATTTCCAGTTGAATTCGTTCCGCTATATTATCAAAAATTGCCTCAGTCTGCATTTTTAGAAAAATCATTTAAGTCATCCATAAGGGATTTTTCTTGTTTTGCACGTTCTTCGTCAGTTAGGGGGGAGTACTGATTCTCTATTTCAGTAGGAAAACTACTCCAAAGATTACTAATTTCTTCAGACTGGTTATTTGGGTTGAGTTCAATTGCTTTTTTTAAATCAGCTTTTGCGCCTGAATATTCCGCATTAAAGATTCTAACCCAACAACGTTTTATATAAGCTCGTGGATTCTTTGGGTCAATTTCAATAGCCCTATTACAATCATCTATAGCCCTAACAAAGTCCCTAAGCCCATTTGCCATAACGTAACCGCGGCTTGCATATGCATCCGAAAAATTTGGATCTACCTTAATTGCTGCTGTATAATCAAGAACGGCCTCATCGTAGTGCCAGCCCATTTTTTCATGTGCAACGCCACTATTATAGTATGCAACTGCATGAAGAGGGTTTATTTTCATAACCTCTTTGTAGTCTTCGATTGCGCCTTCATAATTTTTTAGGCTTGCCTTTGCAAGGCCACGTTCATTGTACGCGTGGTAATCATTAGGATTGGCTTCAATAACTACTGTGGTATTCTCGATTATTTCTGTGTACTCACTTAAGTATTCCGATCTATGACCAAGTAACACATTCGCTTCTATATAGTCAAAAAGAGCTCCTTTATAGTCTTTTAAAATTATTTTCGCGTTTGCGCGAAATCTATATGCTCGCCAATATTTAGGATTAATCTCAATTGCTTTCGTGAAATCAGTAATTGCTTGTTCAAGGTTCTTGATGTTTATCTTTGTGAGCCCTCGCTCAAAGTAAGCCGACCAATTCATTGGGTTGATCTCCAAGGTTTTATTAAAATCTTCGATGGCTCCTAGGAAGTCTTTTAATAACTCTACCTTTGCTTTACCTCGACTTTTATATGCTAAATCATAGTTTACATCATATTTAATTGCTTTTGAATAATCTTCAATTCTTGTTAAATCTTGAGCTGGCTTACCCTCAGCTATTCTAAAATAATACTCCGCTCTTATGCGATCATTTGCAGATTTTTCGAGAAGGAGTTTTTGAGTTATTGCTACAGAATTCTTAGCGCGCTCTATTGAGTTTTCGCGAAATAGACTGAGGTCTGATTTCTTTTCTTCCATAACTAATATGATGTTTTATTGGGTACTTCGTATTGACTTTCTAATTTCCATATCGACTTGCCATGAAACATAATTAATTCTTATCTGGATCAATATTGAAATCATTTTATTTATTTTCCCTCTCTAATTAAAGACTCATCTTTTGAAACACTGTACATAAAATATTTCAATATTTTTTCATTAATAAATGCGTTTAGCCACTATGGGCTGGATGCAAGCTTTCTTAAAGCTAATACAAACTAATTTAAATTTTAGCACGTTAGCCAAGTCTTACACCAGCAATCACTTCTTCTTCCTCGTCATAATCGGCTGTATCAACTTCGCTACTAATCCCGTCCAACCGGTTTGATGGTTTGCACCTAGGCCGCGGCCGGTGTCGCCATCAAAATATTCGTAAAAGAGTAAGTTGTCTTTAAAGTCGGGATTTGTTTGTAACAACTCATTGTCGCCATACATCGGGCGTTTACCTTCGGTATCTGTCTTAAACATTTTAATTAACCGTTGCGAAAGTTCGGTAGCGATTTCGCGTAGCGTAAGCATGTTGCCCGAACCAGTAGGATGTTCTACTTTAAAATCATCGCCATAATAATGATGGAAGCGTTGCAACGATTCAATGATCAGGTAGTTTACCGGAAACCAAATTGGTCCGCGCCAGTTGCTGTTGCCCCCAAACAAATACGAATCGCTTTCACCCGATTGATACCGCACCGAAAACTGGCTGCCGTTGGCATGCAGCACATACGGATTATCGAGATGATGTCGCGAAAGCGCGCGCACGCCATAAGGTGATAGAAATTCTTTTTCGTCTAACATACGCTTGAGCAATCGCTTCATGCGATGCCCACGCAATAATGAAAGCAAGTGCCGTTGGTTTTTTCCGCGTTCGCCCCAGCGCGAAATTAAGTTGGCAAGGTCGGGCCGGTTTTGTAAAAACCAATCGAGGCGCGCAGTAAACTCGGGCATCATCTGAAAAATTTCTTCGTCCAAAACTTCTACAGCAAACAAAGGGATTAATCCTACCATAGAACGCACTTTCAACTTCAGGCGTTCGTTGTTGGGCAGATTCAATACATCATAAAAAAATTCATCTTCTTCATCCCACAGATTAATGCCTTCGTTGTTTACATTGGCCATCGCGCCAGCGATGTATAAAAAGTGTTCAAAGAATTTTGTGGCCAGACTTTGATAGGTTGGATTTTCTTTGGCCAACTCCAGCGACATGCGCAAGAGGTTGAGTGTGTACATCGCCATCCAACTTGTGCCGTCCGATTGTTCGATGTAACCTCCGGTAGGCAGATGTGTACTGCTGCGATCGAACACACCAATGTTATCCATCCCTAAAAAGCCACCTTGAAAAATATTATTACCGCTTTCGTCTTTCTTGTTTACCCACCAGGTAAAATTCAGCAGCAGCTTATGAAATATTTCTTCTAAAAATTTCCGGTCGCGTTTACCGTCTTGCAGATTGCTATCAATTCGATACACTCGCCACGCAGCCCACGCATGCACAGGTGGATTCACATCACCAAAGGCCCACTCATATGCAGGTAGTTGTCCGTTGGGATGCATGTACCATTCTTTGGTAAGCAACAGCAATTGATTCTTGGCAAACTCCGGATCTATCATCGCTAACGGCACGGCATGAAAAGCAAGATCCCATGCGGCATACCACGGATACTCCCACTTATCGGGCATGGAAATAATATCGGCATTGTGAAGATGATCCCACTCGCGGTTGCGACCACGCCTGCGTTCATACGGAGGTGGTGGTTCATGCGAATCGCCCCGCATCCACACATCCAGATCGTAATAATAAAATTGTTTACTCCACAACATGCCGGCCAACGCTTGCCGCTGAATCATTTTTTCTTCTTCGGAATGAATATCTTTTTGCAGCTCGGCATAATACGCGTTGGTTTCATTTTTTGCCTGCGCTACCAACTGCTCAAATTGCTGAAATGGTTTTTGATGGAAGCGCGAAGCCAGCCGCAATCGAACCACTTTCGATTCGCCAGGTTTTACGTTAATGTCGATACGATAAGCTGCCTTTGTGCCTTTACTGATTTTATTAACAGCAGCGGGGTAATTAAAAATGATGTAATCGTTTATGCCATCTTTAAATGTGCCCGGTTGAAAATGCTGATGCAGGCGCCAGGTGTTGGTTTCGTTTTCGCAGAATAAGGCTTCGTGTTTCTCTTCACAACAAAAATAATAGGAGCCAAGTTTTTTATGGCTCGCTTTCATAATGCCTTTGTCGTCTAAATAAATTTCGGGTTTGTTTTCATCTCCACACCACGCCCAGGTATTTCTAAACCAGAGTGTAGGCAATAATTCAAGGGCAGCAGCTTCCGGCCCACGATTGGTAACCGTAATCTGCATCAGTATATCGCTTACATCAGCTTTGATGTATTCCACCGCTACATCGAAGTAGCGGTCTTCAGCAAAAATATTGGTATCGATTAATTCAAACTCTCGATCCTGTTTACCTCTGCGTTTGCTTTCTTCTACCAATTGAGCATACGGATATTCGCGCTGCGGATATTTGTACAACATGCGCATGTACGAGTGTGATGGCGTAGAGTCGAGGTAATAGTATAACTCTTTTACATCTTCACCATGGTTGCCTTCGGGATTGGTTAAACCAAAGAAGCGTTCTTTCAGAATCGGATCTTTTTTATTCCACAACGCAAGCGCCAGACAAAGAAACTGGTTGTCATCAGAAATTCCGGCAATGCCTTCTTCGCCCCAGCGATAGGCTTTGCTGCGAGCCATGTCGTGCGAAATATAATTCCAGGCATCGCCATTGGCGCTGTAGTCTTCGCGCACTGTTCCCCATTGTCGCTCAGTAAGATAAGGCCCCCACTGGCGCCAGTTTTTTACTTTGTCGCGATCTTCAATCAGTCTTTGTTTCTCGGCTGTCATAGGTTTCCAAGTTAACAAAAACTGATTATTGAACTGTAAAAACCTTTCAGGTCTTTACAACGGATATTAAAAAGACCTGAAAGGTTTTATGGTTGAAACTAAGAAGTGAAAATTCGAAATTCACTCTTGTATTTTATAAAGATGTACTACATGATTTGGTTAATAGATTTAGGCGTCATGACGGCTGTAAACTTTAGCAAAGAGCCGTCAGACGCCTCTGCTTAACGCGATAAATAAACAGCAGCCACTTTCAACTCCTCATGTAAAATGGTATGTGGCCGGTTGGGGTAAACCAACAATTCAACCTGAGCATTCATCTTTTCTAATTGTTGTTTCGATTGCTCACTTCGCGCAAGCGGCACATGCGGATCGTTATTGCCGTTGGTCATTAATACAGGTGTGCCTAAAAAATTTCCAGTATAACGTTCGGGGTCAAGTTTATCGCCAATCAAACCTCCTGTTAAGGCAATTACACCGCCCCACTTTTGTGCGTTACGGGCAGCAAACTCCAACGTAAGACAAGCACCTTGTGAGAAGCCCATTATATACGTGTGTTCAGGTGCAATACCGCCTTGTTTAATGTTGTCACTCACTTCTTTTATTAACGCAAATGCACTGCTTAACCACGGTTCGTTTTGTGATGTAGGTGCCAGAAAACTTAGCGGATACCACGTATGGTTGGTAGCCTGTGGTGCTACGATGTAGAAATCCTCTACCGGTAAGTGTGTTGCGAGTGATAAGATGTCTTCGGCCGAACCCCCACGACCGTGCAACAAGATCAAAGCTTTCTTTGCTTTGTCTAGGGGAGATCCGCTTTCAATAAATTGTTTACTATGCATAAATTATTTGTTTAAAATTTCCCCCTCACCCCGTCCCTGCCTGCCGCAGGCAAGCTCGTTCCTCAGACACCCCTCTCCCTGGGGAGAGGGGATGGGGGTGAGGGTTTATCTAAACTTCTCCGGCTTCAACTCAACCTTCTCCAACGCATTTTCAATTTTATCGCGCATGGATTCATACCATTGTGGTAGTTTCAATGCTTCACCCAATTTGGATGGATGTTCATCAATAGCAAAACCGGGTGGATTGGTGGCTACTTCAAACAACACACCTCCGGGTTCACGAAAGTAAATGCTATGAAAATATTGCCTGTCCAATACTTCTGTTACCTGATGGCCTTTGCTCAATAGCTTTTCTCTGATCTCTAATTGCGAAACATCATCGGCAGTAGCAAAAGCCAGGTGGTGAATGGTTCCGCTGCCACCTAACCCACGCGCAGCTTCGGGTGTATTTAATACATCAATAAAATCTCCGGGCACACCGCTTGCCGAAAAGCGTTTCAGGTTTCCTTTTTCGCCAATTAGTTTATGATCCATGGTTTCCAGCAACAACTTTGCCGTGCGATCTGAATTATCTTCTGATAGCACCGCACCATGAAATCCTTTCACTGAATATTCTAACGGAATTTGTCCATAAGTAAAACCGGGACGGAAATCACTTTTATTAAAGACTAACTCTAAGGCAAGCCCATGTGAGTCTTGCAAGCTGATGAACATTTCATCATCAAAGCGTTGGTGCGGGCCTGTGAAGTTGATGTTGAGTTTTTTTAAACGTGCTAACCAATAATCTAAACTTTCGGCTGGAGCCGAAAAGGAAGTCACCGTCATCTGGCCTTTGCCATGCCTGCCTTTGGCCATCCCCGCAAAGGGAAAGAAAGTCATGATGGTGCCGGGGCTTCCGGTTTCGTTGCCATAATAAAAGTGATATACATCGGGCGCATCGAAGTTTACGGTTTTCTTTACCATCCGCAGTCCTAAAATGCCGGTATAGAAGTCGAGGTTTTTCTGGGCATCATCGGCCATAGCCGTTACGTGGTGGATGCCGTTAATCAATTGAGGTTTCATAATAATAAGTATTTCAGTTTGTTAACCGGGCTTGGGTTTGCTGATTGACAGTTTACGAAAGCCTTTCAAAGGTAATGAACGAAAGTTCGTCATAAATAGTTGTATAGACAATTATTGTAATAACTTTGTTTAA
>Ga0075163_10000165_pt1 | contig 76438 bp, 67 predicted proteins | sample JI1023141ADNA_FD_71478 | JGI IMG/M metagenome (GOLD analysis project Ga0075163, IMG submission 71478) | Wastewater effluent complex algal communities from Wisconsin, to seasonally profile nutrient transformation and Carbon sequestration -... | ecosystem: Engineered > WWTP > Effluent > Algae... | reverse complement strand
GGTACGAGTGCGTTCGCGCTCCGCCCAGACGCGCACCGCGCTGTTGCGCGCGCCCCGGGCTGGAGGGTCCTGGTCCCCGGCGCCGCGACGCGCATCGAAGGTCCGCTGCCACCCGGGGTCTCGAGGCGTGCGGCGAGGGCGGGCATTATGCTTCAGGCAGCTGCGTCGGACCCGCACGAGATGCCCCCTCAAGACATGGACGCTTTGGAGGCGTACCTCGAAACGAACGCTGCGGTCGCACGCCCCGCCGCCACGGACGAACCGGGGAACTTCCGCCGAGGCGGTCGAAAGAAAGGCCGACTGCCCCTGCGAAGCCCCGCTAACGCCCGGTGACCGAAGGGCGTATCTCTTCCGTCATGTACGACGTCCTCATCCTCGGCGGTGGTCCCGCGGGTCTCGCTGCTGCGCTTACCCTGGGCCGGGCCCGCAAGCGCGTTCTTCTTTGCGACGGCGGCGTGCGCCGCAACGCCGCGGCCACCCACCTGCACAACTTCGTGACCCGCGACGGGACCCCGCCGCTGGAGTTTCGCCGCATCGCCCGGGAGCAGCTCGCGCCCTACGATGTGACCGTCCGAGACGTCGCGGTCGAGACCATCGAAGGCGCGCCGGATGCCTTCCAAGCGCGCCTGGGCGACGGCACCGAAGTCGCGGCCCGTCGGGTGCTCCTGGCCACCGGGATGATCGACGAGATGCCGGCGATACCGGGCTTTCGCGAGCTCTGGGGCCACGCCATCTTCCAGTGCCCGTACTGCCACGGGTGGGAAGTGCGCGACCAGGCTTTCGGCTTTCTTCCGCGCGGACCGGAGATGCTCGAGCACGGTCTCTTCTTGCAGAACTGGTCGCCCGACCTGGTGGCGTTCACCCAGGGCGCCTTCGAGGTTCCCGCCGCCACGCGCGCGCGGCTCGAAGCTGCGGGCCTGCGTATCGAGGAGCGGCGCATCGAGCGCCTGTTGTCGAACGCCGACGGAAACGCGCTCGAGGCAGTGGAGCTCGAGGGTGGCGCCCGCGTCGCGCGCCAGGTGCTCTTCGCCGCGCCGGTGCAGCGGCAGACCGCCATCGTGAGCTCGCTGGGCCTCGAGTACGATGCGATGGGATTCTTGAAGCTCGACGAACAGAAGCGTACGTCGCGGCCCGGCATCTGGGCTGCGGGCGACGCGACGGTGCCGATGCAGAGCGCCACCACCGGCGCAGCGGGCGGCATGATGGCAGCCCACTTCCTCAACCACGAGCTCGCTACGGTGGGGAAGTAGCTAGCGATTCGGGCCGCCGCGGCTCGCGCGCCAGGCGGCCGGCGTCTCCCCGTGGCGCCGGCGGAACACGCGAATGAAGTGCGTGGGATCGTTGTACCCTACACGTTCACCGACGATCTCCACCTGCTCGTCGGTGTGCAAGAGACGGCGGCGGGCCTCCGCCAATCGGTGCGCGGTGATCCACTCGCCCACCGAACGACCGGTGGCACGGCGCACCGCGGTGGTGAGGTGCGCCGGTGAGCGACCCACCGCCTGCGCGACGTCCGAGAGCGAGAGCGGCCCTAGGCACCGCTGCTCGATGGTACGGAGCGCGGCGGTGACCACATCGGGCGCGCTCGCTTCGGGGGCGGCGAAGGGCGCGGCGGCACGCTCCACCTCGGTGATGACCAGATGTACCAGGCTACGCACCACCGAAGGGTCACGCCCGTGCCCCACCTCGCGCTCTATCTCGGCGAACAGCGACGCCAGGAACGGACGTCGCGCCGCTTCGATGTGAACCACCGGTGCGCCGCCGGTCCGAACCCGCTCGAAAGGCGCCAGCAGCGGGCGATCGCCGGGCTCTCCGAAGCAGCTGGCGCAGATGCCGAGGCCCCAAACCTCGACGAGCGCACGTTCTACGTGACGGTGCGGTTCACCGCTGGGGACGATCAGCAGATCGCCGGGCGCGAGCCGCCACACGCCCCGCTGCTCGATGGCCGCCGAGCCCTGCTGGTAGAATGCCAGCACCGCGTGATCGTGGGCGACCTTCGGCCCCGGCGCGCACGCGGTGAGCGAAGAGAACGTACGCAACCCCGCGAACACCGGACCATCGTCGTGCACCCGGTGGAACTAGCAGGGAGCCGAGGACTGCGCCACCAAGTGGTCAGCGCGCGTCTGCGCCGGCGTCCTTGGCTGCAGCGGCGGTGGACGGCGTGAACTTGATATCCAGGTCGATCCAGCCCTTGTTCAAGGCTTGCTCGATCTCCCACGGCAAAGGGTGCTTGACGTCCGCGCCGCCGCCATGGCTCCAGCAGATCAGTTCCAGCGGCACCACGCGCGTGGTCTTGGGGTAGGCGAACACCTTCGATACCAGGGTGGCCCGACCGCGATCGTCTCGCGTAAAGCGGAACGTCTTCCCTTCGAACGAGAGCTTCTCGCCAGCGGCGAGCTGAAGGTCGGTACTTTCATAAGCGTCGGTACGCGCGAGCTCGCACGAGATGCGATCACCGACGCCGATGACCGCCCAGGGGCGTCCACGGGCGATGGTCTGGGCCTTGGTGCTGGTGAGGATGCCCGGCGAGAACAGGGGCAGATAGTCCGCTCGCGAAGCGCCCGTGATGTCGTCCGACGCAGCGGCAGGCTCGGTCGAATCGTCGCCCCCGCACGCCACGGTGCCGGCGGACACGACAAGGGAGAGGAGCGTCGAGCGAAGGAACGTCTTGTTCATCGCCTTCACGTAACCCGCGTGCATCGGTCCGCAACGCAACCACCTCGACCGACAGCAGATTGGCGCGCGTCGCGTTCGTTTGGCGGACCAGCGCATCGAACGATGACGGTTCACGCCAGATGGAGTGTCATCCCCGAGCCCTCACGCGCGGAGCGCGCCAGTATCTCGAAGAAATAGAGAGTCATCCCGAGCGAAGCGAGGGACCCCCTCTGTCACTTCATCGCAAGCCCGAGGAGGAGCGAGTGGTTCGGGTTCGGGCGTCGGGGCCGAGGTTCGGGGCTTGGGGCAAGGCCAGATGGGCTTGGGGAAGAGGTCGGCGCGGGGTTCAGGGCTCCAGTATCACTCGGCCGGCGCCGGGGTGGCGTCGCCCAGCGGGTGTCCCTCGGATTTGGGTGTACCCCGCACCTTTCGCCGGAGCCCCTCGATGAGGAGGTAGAACACGGGCACCACCACCAGCGAGAGCAGCGTGGAGCTGATGACGCCGCCGATGACCGCGATGGCCATGGGGGCGCGGAACTCGCTGCCTTCGCCGTTGGATAGCGCGGTGGGGAGCATGCCGAGGATCATGGCCGCGGAGGTCATGAGGATCGGGCGAAGACGCTCGGGCCCCGCTTCCTGGATGGCGTGGAGCGGCGTCTCACCGTGCTCGCGTACCCGGATGATGGCGCGGTCCACGAGGAGGATGGCGTTCTTCGTGACCAGACCCATGAGGAGGATCATCCCGATGATGGACCCCATGGCCAAGGTCACGTTGGCACCGAACAGCGCGAAGAACGCGCCGACGAAGGCCAGGGGCAACGACACCATGATGGTGACCGGGTGGATCAGGCTCTCGAACTGCGCCGCCAGCACGATGTAGATGAGCACGATGGCGAAGGCGAAGGCGAACAGGAACGAGGTGTTGGACTCGTTCATGTCCTTGATCTGCCCGTCGAAGTGCCAGCTCGCGCCGGGCGGCAGCGGAATCTTGTCGAAGGCCGCTTGCATGTCCTTGGCGAGCTCGCCCACGCTGCGACCGTTGGTCGAGGCGGTGACGAGGATCTTGCGCTCGCGCGCCTCGCGCTCGATGACGTTCGGGCCTTCGCCGCGGTCGATGACCGCCAGGTCACGGAGGGAGACGGGGCCATTGGGTGTCCACATGGTCATGCGCAGCACGTCGTCGGCGCTTTCCCGATCGCCGGGCGAGAGTCGCACCTTGATGGGAATCTCGTCCTTGCCCTGACGCAGCTTGCCGGCCTCGTCGCCTTCGATGGCGGTGCGCACCGCCATGGCGATGGTGGCCACCGGGATGCCCGCGCGCGCGGCCTTGTCGCGATCGACGCTCACCTGCAGCTCGGGAGCGCCCGGGTTGTAGCGAACCTTCACGTCGGCCATGCCGGGAATGCCCTTCATGGCCCCCTGGAACTTGCGCGAGAGCGGCGCCAGATCGTCGTAGGTGCTGCCGCGGAGCTGCACCATGATCTGCGCGTCCTGGATGGCGCCCTCCACGAAGGGCGGATCGGTGACCGTCACTTCGGCGTTTGGGAGCTTCACGAGGAGCTTGCGCGCCACGTCCTTGAGCTCGTTGATGCCCTCCTTGCGGCCGCTCTTGGGCAAGGTGAGCACGCGCCACTGCACCTTGTTGATCTCGCCCTGCACGCCGATGGTGGAGAACACGGTGGTGAAGCGCTTGTCCTTCACCAGCTCGGTCTCGGCGTCGTAGGTGAGGCGCGCCGTCTCTTCCAGGCGCTGGCCCGACGGGAACTCGATGTTCACCACGAACTGGCTGCGGTCTTCCTGGTTCACGAAGTCGGAACCATTCAGGGCCGTCGTGGCGCAGCCGCCGGCGCAGCTGCCGAAGCCCAGCAGCACCACCGCCAGCTTGTGGGTCACCGCCCAGCGGAGCACCCGCCGGTAGAAGTTCTCGTTGGCCTCGAACACCTTCAAGAAGGGCGCCTTGATGCGGGCGTACGGGTCCACCGCGCCCTTCACGTGAGCCTTGGAGAACCGGCTGGAGAGCATCGGATCCAAGGTGAAGGCCACGAAGAGCGACATGACCACCGCGGCGCAGATGGTGATGCCGAACTGCCGGAAGAACTGCCCCACCATGCCGCTCATGAAGGCCACCGGCACGAACACCGCGACGATGGTGAGGGTGGTGGCGAGCACGCTCAGGGATATCTCCTTGGTGCCCTCTTCGGCAGCCTTCCGCGGGTCCACGCCCCGCTCGAGGTGCTTCGATATGTTCTCGCGCACCACCACCGCGTCGTCGATGAGGAGACCGATGGCCAAGGAGAGCGCCAGCAGCGTCATCATGTTGAACGTGAACTTGAAGAGCCACATGACGAAGAACGTGGAGACCACGCTGGTGGGCAACGCCACCGCGCTGATGAGCGTGGAGCGAATGTCGAGCATGAAGATGAGAATGACCAGGATGGCCATCCCGCCGCCGAAGAAGATGGCGATCTCCACCTCGTGGGCGTTCTCGCGGATGTACTTGGCCTCTTCCACGATGAGCGCCGACTTGATGCCGGGCGGAAAGTTCTTCTCCAACGTCGCCAGCTTGGCCTTGGCGTCGTCGGAGACGCCCACGGTGTTGGTGCCCGACTGCTTGATGACGCTGAAGGTGACCGCCGGTTCACCGTTCACGCGAATCTTGGTGCGCGACTCCTCGCTGCCGTCTTCCACCTGGGCCACGTCGCGCAGGCGCACGTTGGAGCCGTCGGGCGCGGCAGCGACGATGGCGTTGCGAATGTCCTCGACGGTCTTGAACTCGCCGATGGTACGGACCGACACCTCCTTCGAGCCCTCGTCGTAGTGCCCGGCAGGAACGTTGAGGTTCTGCGTCTTGAGGCTGGCCAGCACCGCCAGCGGCGAAAGGTGGAGCGCGTCGATCCTCGCGAGGTCGAGCTGCACCTTCACTTCGCGGTCGGCGCCGCCCTGCACGGTGACCGTGGCCACGCCCTCCACCTGCTCGAGCGCGGGCTTGAGCACGTCCTTGGCGAACTTCTGCGTCTCGTCGAGGGAGCGACCACCGCCGGAGAGCGTATAGGTGAGCACTGGTGTGGCGCCCATGTCGTAGCGGGCGATGCTCGGCTCCTTGGCCTCGGTGGGCAGGCGATAGCGAACTTGCGCGACCTTCTCGCGCACCTCGATGGCCGCCTGCTTCACGTCGGTCTCGAGCTTGAACAGGATGATGACCGTGGAGACGCCCTCGCGCGACTGCGACTGCAGGCGATCGAGGCCGTTCACCGACACGACGGCATCTTCGATGGGCTTGGTGACGAGCTGCTCCACCTCGTTGGGCGAGGCGCCGGGATAGGTGATGTTCACCACCACCACCGGGAACGACACGTCGGGGAAGCGCTCGGTGCCCATCTTGGAGAGGCCGATGCCTCCGAGCACCATGAGAAACAGCGCCACCATCGACATGAAGACGGGTCGCCGAATGGCAATTCCGGAAAGATTCATGGCTTCCTCAGGGAGCAGACGCCGAAGGCGGCGGCGCCAGGGGTTTCGCTGCGGCGCCCGGCGCGAGAAGGGAGAGCGCGTCGCCGTCTTTCACGTCGGGCGGCGCGTTGATGGCCAGGGTGTCGGTCTCCTTCAAACCCGCGCGGACGATCCAGCTGCCGTCGGTGTCGACCGCGTGGGCCACCCGCACGATGCGGACCTTGCCGCCCTCCACCAACACCAGCTCGTTCTGGGACCCGGCGCGGCGCGCCGACTGCGGTACCCGGAGCGCAGAAACCTCGGTCTTGCTCTCGGCCACCGCGCGCACGAAGCCGTAGCCCATGAGCGGCGCCTTGGGATCGTTGGGCACCTCCACCTCGATGGGAGCCCGACGGGTTGCCTGATCGAGCGAGGGGACGAGGGCCGTGACCACCCCCTTGACCACCCGGTCACGATAGGTGACGTCGACCGGCGCGCCCACCGACACGAGCTCCACGTCGTCCTCGCCGAGGGTTCCGCTCAGGCGAAAGCGCGAGACGTCTTCCACGCGAATGAGCGGCACACCGGGGTTCACCACACCGCCGGGGTTGGCCGGCGCCTTGGTGACCACGCCGGGGAACGGCGCGGTGATGGAGTGCACGCCCGCGCCCACCACGGCCAGACGGGTGGTGGCCTCGGCGGCCTCCAGCTGGGCCTTGGCCAGGGCCACGTTCTGCCGCGCCTGCTCGGCCTGGGCCTCGGGTATCGACTTCGACGCCACCAGCTGCTCGGTGCGCTTGAGGTTGTCTTCCGCGAGCGCGACGTTGGCTTGCGCTGCGCGCACCTGCGCCTGCGCCTGGTTCACCTGGGCGCCGGCCCGGGAGGCATCGAGGGTCGCCAGGAGCTGCCCCTGCTTCACCTTGTCGCCCACCGCCACGCCGACCTTCACCAGGCGTCCCTGGGTCTCGAAGCTGATGTCGGCCTCGCGCCAGGGCTTGAGGGTGCCGTTGAGCTCCACCCGAGGCCTCCACTTGATGGGTGCAGGGTGCACGGATGCGTAGTCGATGATCCGCTTCTCCTCGGCCGCCGCCGTGGCGCGCTGGGCCGCCACGTCTTTCTGCTTGTTAAGCGACTGGGAGACGCGCATGCCCATGAAGCCCAGGAAGCCCACCAGGAGCACGCCGCCGATGATCCATGGCATGGCGCCGCCGCGCTTGGCCGGAGCTTCGGGGCTGCCGAGCGGCGCGCCTTCGAGCCGTAGGGTCTTGTCCGCCAGGGGCAAAGTCTTCTCCGAAGTTTCCACGTTCATTCTCCCGTCGCGCTCAGCGCGCGCCTCCCGCTTCCACTGCCGCGAGCCTGTTCCAGTGCATGAATCAAAGTCCGGGTGCCGTAGGCACGCGCGAAGGTGTCGCGCGCCGCGTCGAGCCACGCGGCAATGGGCGGCTTCTTCGGTGCAGAGACCACCCGCAGGGCGAGCTCGTTGTAGGCGCCGAAGATCATGAGCGTCGCGAAGTCTTCGTCGACCTCGGGACGGTAGAGGCCGCACTTCTTTAGGTGCCTCACCCAGGCGCAGCAAGTGCCGGTGATGTTTTCTCGGAACGCTTCCAGGAGATACTGATAATCCCCATGGCAGGGCTGGAGCATCTGCACGATGGCCCTGTTTTGCCACAGGAATTCGTACATCTCCTCCTCGTGGGCGGCGCTCCCTTCGAGGTAGTCGTGGGGGCCGAGCACGTGTGAATCGCTCACGTGCTCGGGCCGGACGAAGGTCTGGCTGTAGCGCGCCAGGAACGTCTCGGCGACCTGACGAAACGCCTCGTCCTTGCTCTGGAAGTGGAGATAGAACGCGCCCTTGGAGAGGCCCGCCCGGTGGGTGATGTCCTCCACCTTCGAGCGCTCCATGCCCTTCTCCGCGAACACCGCTTCGGCGGCGGCGAGCAGGGCGATCTTGGCCTTGGGATCCGCATGTCGCGACATAGTTGACCCGCCGGTCACTAATAGAGCGGACGGGGCCGTGACGCAACCCTCCCCGGGCGACCCGCGCTCTCGAGAGCGCCGCGCCGGGCGCCACCAATCGGCGCCCACGGCCGGCCGATCCGGTGAATCGCCTGCCCCGCCCCCTCGTCTCAGGTCTGCTTCGCGACCCTTACCTTCGGAGATGAGCACATGCGCAGTCGGCTCCTGGTTCTTGCACTGATCGGCCTCGCAGCCTGTTCGTCGGCTAGCGACGAAGACACCGGCGCCACCGCCGACGAGCTGACCGGCTTCTCTGCCAAGGCGGTGACGACCACCCTGGCCTACGGCGGGCACACCGAAAGCCTGTCTGTTCCTCCGAAGACCGTCACCGCCGTGAAGTTCACCGGTGTCGCCGGCGACGAGGTCGAAGCCTGGGTCAAGCATTGGGGCAACGGCACCGCCGTGCTCATCGGGCCCGACGGTCGCAAGAAGCTCGCGGGCGCCGACCCCGCCGCCAACTACGGGCGCGACTCGCGCGTTCGCTTCACGCTCACCCGCTCCGGCACGCACTACGTCGCGTTCCGCACCGGGAACGGCACCGACTCGGTGGTCATCCATCTCGAGAAGCGCGGCGGCGTGCTCCCACCCTCCAGCCCCGCGGCCTCCACGGATCCGTGTATTGCACACCCATGGCCGATGATGGGCCAGTGCCGCGACGCCGGCTACCGGAGTAACGTGGAAGGTCCGCTCACCGCCGCCTTGGCGTGGTCGACGCCCTTCGGCTTCACCGGCTGGGACGCGCTCGAAGGCATCGCGGTGGGCCGCAACGGCACCACGCACCTCTTGCATGGGCCGCGCAGCTACATCATGGGCAACGAGGCGCTGGTGTACTCGGCGGTGGACGCCGCCGGCCGAAAGGTCCTCTCGGAGCGTCTCGACCTCGGCGATCTGTTCCGCCCGTCGCTGGCCCTGGCCCCCGATGGAACCCCGTACGTGCTCAATGCCTTCGCGGTCGCCAACGGAACGCAGAAAGGCCTCTACGACCGCGAGCTCTTCCGCATCGACACCCACGGCGTCGCCACTTCCGTGGGCAACCTGCGCCAGCCCGGACAGCTGCTGCGCGACGGGTGGGACGAGAACAGCACCCGGCGCATCCTGCCGCTGCTCCGCATGGACGCGCAAGGCCGGCCCTACGTTCGCACCTACGTGGAGAACCTCAACGGCAGCTCGCCCTACCTGGGGAACACGGTGCGCTTCGATCCGACGACCAACCGCACCGACCTGGTGCAGCCGGCGGACTCGGGTGAAGTGGCGGGCAGCGAGTCGCACATTCTGGTGCCGTCCGGAGGCCTACTCGAGCTGTCGGGCAACTACCTGAAGCGCACCGACGCGGCCGGCAAGCACATGTGGATGATCTCTGCCGCCGGCGGCATCGTGGCCGCCGACTTTGCGCACGATCACATCTTCGTGCGATCGCAGTCGGACGACCATCGCTCCGAGAGCCCGCCGTGGCACCAGTGGAACGTCTACTCGGTGACCACCGGCAAGCTGCTGTGGAAGACCACCTCGCACGGATGGCTCCTTCGGGTACCGATCTTCCACCCCAACGGCGACGCGGTGTTCCACGCGGGGAAAGACTCCTTCGATGGCAGCTTCGAGATATGGAGCGCCGACGGCGTTCAGAAAGCCGCGGTGCCCATGGGCGCGACCAACTGGTTCCCGGACTTCGCCCTCGACGGCGCGGGCAACACCTACGCCGTCCTCGGCAAGCACCTGGTCGGCGTCGATGCAACCGGCGCACTCCGCATCGATCTCACCATGCCCGAATCGGGCAATCGCATCGCCCTCGGTCCGGATCACACCCTCCTCGTGGCCTCGGGCACGCGGCTCATGGCCTTCCGCTAGCCCGGATTAATCCGGCTAGAGCGTTACCAGAACGGATTCTCCAGCGGCGATATGCACCGCATCGCGCGCGAGCTTCGGCGCAGCTCGAAGAGTGTATATTGCATGCGCGCCCCGCCATCCGGCCGCCCCAACGGCTGCCCCACCAAGCACATGAGCGCGTCACCATCGTCCGAGAGGCGCAGCAGGTCGCTCACCCAGCACTTCACCATCGGGTGCTCTTCGCTCCCCGATAGCGCCAGGAGCTCGGGACGGGAGAGCAGCGGCGAGGTCGTCCTGCTCGCGAGATCGAGGAGCGCGAGGTGGGACCAGTGCCGTTTTCGCATGACGTTCACGATGGCCAAAGGAGCGTCGTGCGCGACCACCACCTGGTGGAAGCTCAGGTCATCCTCCTCCGGCACGATCCGCTCGTAGCGCTCCTGGTCGGCGCCACGGACGTACAAGGCACGCACCGAGGACGGGCCCTCGGTGCGTTCGAGGGTGGCCAGCACGACGTTCGCCGCCGCGTTGTATTGGAGATCGATCGAGCGCGTCTCCCAGGCGCTCAAGTGATGGTTCTGCATGGCCCCTCGTTGCCTGTTTGTAGGGTTCGTCGTCGCCACGACAACCCCTGGCGCTCGGGACGTTCTCCCGCTGTGGAACCTCTGGTAGTTTTCGCGGGATGGAAGAGGTGACGGTGACGGAGCAGCTTCGAGCGGCGGTGAATCCGCCGCTGGTGCCCACGGAGCGCTTAGTGCTGCGCAAACCCGAGGCCCTCGAAGCCGGCCTCGCGCGCGTGGGCGAGGCGCTGCGGCCGCTGCAAACGTGGCTGGTCGGGGCCCTCGCTTCGCGGCGCGGTCTCGAGGCGGACCTGGGCAGCGAGGCGGTGACGCGGTTGCAGGCGATCGTCGCCACCGGGCCGGAGCGCCCGTGGGTCGTCGCGGCGACGCTGGCCGCGGCGCATGGCGTGGGCCCGGTGCTGGAGGCGCTGGTGACGCCGCTCGCCGTGGTGAACGTCGCGCGGATGGAGGGGAAAGCGCGCATTGGCTGGCTCGTGGCCGCGGGAGGCGAAACCGGTGGCGGCGTCGCGATCGGGCCGGCCCTGACACCGTGGATCCTCGCGCTACGGCCGTTCGTACGCGCGGCGTCGGAGGCAGAGCGGAGCGACTACGCGCGCAGGGTGGCGGAGGCGCGTTCGCGCTCGTCGCTCGAGCAGCGCGCGGCCTGGGCGCGAACCTTCGAGAACGAAGCGTGGGCGGCGGAGGACGCTGCCTTGCTCGCGGCGGGCACCCACGGCCTGCCCGCATATCGCATCTCCTCGGTGGCCCGCTGCCTTCTGCCCTACCTGGAGTCGGAGGCGGCCTTCGACGCTGTGGCCGCGGTGGCCGGCAGCGAGCTGTTCACCACCTCGGTGTACGCGGAAGTGTTGATGCGGCCGCCGGTGCCGCGCGCGGTGCGGAGGCTCACCGTGCTGCTCGCGAAGCCACTGGAGAAGGAATCGACCGCCCACGTGATCCAGATCGCGGAGGTCCTGGCGTGCGTGCGGAGCGAGGACGCTGCGGTGGCCATCGCCTCGGCGGCGCATCTGGCGCGAGGCCCTGCGAAAGCGTACTTCGCAGCCCATCCGGATTACCTGCGCCACCTCGAGGCTGCGGCTTCCGGCCGCGGACGCAATGCCGCAACCGTGCGCGAGATCGTGGTGGAGCTCGAGCGCCAGCGCGTCATGGCCGGCGCGGGCGACGACGCGATGGCGACGGAGCACCTGCCTCGGTGCATCGCTTCGCCCCCGTGGCTCACGCGCGAAGCGCCGTGGCCAGCGCGGGATCTCGACGTGATCGTCGACCGCGAGCGCGTGGTGGAGACCGAGGCGCTGCGCCGCTTTCGCGAACAGATGGGGCGATCCACAAAGCAATCCACGCCGAAGCGCGACGCAGAGATCCTGGGAGCCAAAGGCGCGATCGAACCCGCGCGCTTCTTCGAGCTGTCGGACGACGCCGCGCTGGCGAACATCCACCGGCTGGCTGCGTACTCGCTCGGATGCGCAGTGGCCCGCTTCGGCGTCGGCGCAATTCCCCGCCTCGCCGCGCTGATGACCGCGAAGCCATTGAAGACCCACGCCGAGCTCCTGGCGCAGCTCCGCACGCCGCGGCTCGCCCGGGTGGCGTGGAGCTTTCATGAGGACGAAGCGTGGATCCTCGGCGATCCCGAGGCCTCGGCGCTGGGCCTCGTTCCGGATCTCTTCGCGGTGCAGCTCCACCATCGATACGCCGCCGAGATGGGCCTCTTGCGTCTGTGCGTCGCCGGTCATCGGGCCGCGGTGGAGCGCGCCGCCGCCCGCTACGGAAACGACGTCGCGAGCGACGTGCGGCGCATTCTCGATCGCGATCCGGCGCAGCGTCTTCCGGATCCGCTGCCGGCGATTCATGCCAAGTTCGAGGATGGGTCGCTCCCGGTGCTGACCACCGAGCACGGTCCTTTGCCCCCTTCCGCCAACGCCACCATCGGCAAGCTCCTGGCGGTCAGCCCCGCATGGCTCCCCCATCCGGGCATCGAGGAGCTCCGTGCAACCTGCACCCAAAGTTCGCGCGACGCGTTCGCCTGGGAGGTATACCGAAAGACCTTCGGCATGAGAGTGCTCTCGCTGCTGGGGGGCGACGGTTGCGCACGGAACCTCGACGCGGAGCTCTCGTCCGCCCGGAGCAAGTTTTCGCCGGCGCAGCACCACGAGGCCTACGCGGTCTTGGCGCGCATCGGAACGCCGCTCGCCCGCGCGCTCCTCGCCAAGCACGCGCTCCTCAGTCCGTGGCGCGATCGCAACGAGCGCATCGACGGTCTTCTCGGGACCTCGCTTCCGGAAGACACCCTGCTCGCGCTCGACATCGACCCCGACCGCGTGACCCTCGACTACGGTCCGCGCGCGTTTCGCGTGCTCGTCGACGAGCACCTGCAGCCGTGGGTGGTGGACGAGGGCAAGAAGCGCACGCCGAAGCTGCCGAAGCCCACCAAGAAGGACGACGCGGTCAAGGCCGCGGCCGCGGCAGAAGCGTTCGACGCCTTGCGCCTCGACCTCGACGATCACCGGCAGACTGCGCTGCTCGGGCTGGAACGCGCGATGGCCGAGGGGAGAACCTGGAACCTCGGTCGACTCCGCCGGATCGTAGGCCATCCGCTGCTGGGGCGCCTGGCGCGCCGCCTGGTTTGGGAGGAGCTGGGGCCGCCCTCGCGCTTCTTCCGGGTCGCGGAGGACGGCACCTTCGCCGACGAAGCGGACGCCGCGCTGGAGCTCGGGGAGGATGCGACGGTGGCGCTGACCCATCCGGTGCGCATCCCCGATGCGGTGCGCGATCGCTTTCATCAGATCCTCCACGACTACGCCATCATTCAGCCGTTCGAGCAGCTCCAGCGGGAGTCGTATCGAGCCAGCGACGAGGAACGCGCCGCGACGGAGCTGACGCGCTTCGACGGGCGAAGGGTGGCGAGCGCTCGGCTGGAGGGGCTCCTGGGCGCGCGCGGGTGGCAACATGGTGGCCACACCACGATGCACAAGCCCATCGGCGAGTACCTGGCGGTATTGGAGATCCCCCGGCGCGCGGTGCACGCCCGGGGCGCCACCGCGGCGGATCAGCTCGGCAAGGTCACGCTCCGCGGGCCGACCGGCACCGCGACCCTCGGCGCCCTCACGGCGGTGCAGGCCAGCGAGCTCTTGCGCGATCTCGAAACGCTGCCCTCCGCGTAAAGTGCACTTTACACGCTTCGCGCGAGCCGGTCCTCGCCTCCGGCGGCGATGCTCTCGAAGAGCGAATCCATAGGCACGAAGAGGTCCCAGAACGGCACCCCCCGGAGCAACGCCGCGCCCTCGACGACGCGACGCTCGAGTGGTTCGTTGCGCTTCCCCTTCCAGAGGTTATCGGCCAGCGCCACCAGCAGCTCGTCGAACGACACGTCCATCTCGTCCCAGCGCCCATGCGAGAGGCAACAGCGCGCGACCTCGGGGGCCACGCCGGCCTCTAGCAACATGCGCTCACCGGCCGGCTCGTGGAGCTTTCCCGGGGCCGAGAGCTCGGCGGGGTGGGCAATCTTGCCGGCATCGTGGAAGACCACGCCGAGACGCACGAGCTGCGCGTCGTGCGGAATGCGAAGCGTGACGAGGCCCGCGACCAGGGCGTCGGCGGCCTCGCCCACCAGCTCCACGTGGCGCGCGAGCCGAGCGGGGGCGCCAAGCCTTCGCAAGAGAGCGCGTGCATCCTCCACCGAGGTGAACCCGTGATCGATGGAACGAGCCAACCCCGCGGGTGTAGCGCACACCGCGGGGTTTGCAACTTCGCGAGCGAAGCGCGCTCAGGACTTCTTGGCGGCCGACTGAATCGCGATCTTCTTCGGCTGAACCTCGGGCTTCTTGGGCACCGAGAGGGCGAGGACCCCTTCCTTGAGATCGGCGCGCACGTTCTCGGTGTCGATGCCGTCCGGGAGGGTGAACGACCGGGTGAAGTCACCGTAGGTGCGCTCGTAGGTATAGTACGTGTCGGTCTGCTCGCGCTTCTCGGCCTCGCGCTTGCCGGAGACGGTGAGGCGGTTGCCGGAGAGCGAGATCTCGAGATCCGATTCCTTCACCCCGGGAACGTCGGCGGTGAACAGATAGGCATCTTTCGTCTCCTTCACCTCGAAAGAGGGAATGAAGGTGCTCGAGGCCTGCGGCGCCAGCTGGCTCATCTCGCGAAAGGGGTCCCAGCCGAAGAACTCGCGCATCAAGCGGGAGGGCTCCCAGTTGGTGGCGAGCGTGGCGGGACGACCTTCGGTGGCCTTGCGGACGGCGATGTTGCTCATGGGAATCTCCTTCTCGAGGTTGGTTGGAACTTCGGTCGGCCCCAGGAGCATTCGCCGTTCCATGTGCCCCTCTGCGTACTTTCACGCATTTGCCGCCCTTGCTGCCGGCAAGTCCTTCGTGGTCGCGCAAGCATCGCGCGGACTCGCGACATGCGCACGGCGCTTGCATCGCGGGAGAGGACTCATCCTGTTCGAGGGGCCTCCGCGGCCCACCGACCTTTGCCACGAGGGCTCATCATGACATTCCGCCTCACTTCGCCGAGCTTTGCCCATGAGGCAGAAATCCCCACCAAGCACACTTGTGAGGGCGCAGATGTCTCGCCGGCGCTGGCCTGGGAGGGATTGCCGGCGGGGACGAGGAGCCTGGCGCTCATTGTCGACGATCCCGATGCGCCGGATCCGAAGGCGCCGCAGCGGGTGTTCGTACACTGGGTGGTTTACGACTTGCCGCCCAGCGCCAAGGGCCTCGCGGAAGGCGCCTCCACCCAGCTGCCACCGAGCGCGCTCCAGGGCAAGAACGACTGGAAGGTCCGTGGCTATCGCGGTCCCTGCCCGCCCATCGGGCGACATCGCTACGTCCACAAGCTCTATGCGCTCGACACCGTGCTCCCGGACCTCGGGGAGCCCGACAAGGGGGCCCTGGAGCGAGCCATGGAGGGACATGTCGTCGGGCAGGCGGTGCTCATCGGAACGTACGAGAAGCAGCGCGCGCACTGAAGCGAAACGCGCCGGCGACGATGAAGCTGCGCCCCAGCACCAGGGCTCGATAGCGAGCCCCCGAAGGCGCGTGCGCAATCACCGACGCGACCGCTCCGGCCCGCTGCACGACCGCTGCGACTTCCCGGGCCACGGGCTCCGGTCCTTGCAGAATGCAGCCGAATCCATCTTCGACCTGCGCGAGCATGCCCGCGGTGACGTACTCCGCGCGACGGCGGAGCAGACCGGGATCTCCTTCGAGATAGACCGCGAGCCCCTCGCGCACCGCCTCTTGAACCTCGCGCATCCCCGAGGCGAAGACCCGCGCCGACGGCTCGTGATGGTGCGCGAGCACCTCGTGCTCGTCGTAGAGGCCAATCGAGGCGAACGCCGGTCCGTCGAACCTGCGCTCCGCGACCCCTGCAAAGTGCACGCGCACCGGTGACCCATCTCGGCTGACCAGGTCCCAGTAGGTGGTTTGGCGCCGTTCGATGTGGCCGCCCTCGCACAAGCACGCCGGGACGACGTCGTCGGGCGCATCTTGGGCGAACGTCGCAGCCTCGAGCGCTTCCGGTAGCCCCGCGAGGAGCTCGGCGAAGGTCCTCTGATTGCAGCGATACTCGCCGATGATCCGCGGGGAAGGGCTCGGGCTTTGGTTGAAGCCCTCCTCGATGTGGTTGTACCAGACGATCTCGGCGGCCCCGGCCTCGGTGCCCGGGATGGTGCCCACTACCCAGAAGCGCTCGCCATCCGGCGCGCCCTCGCACGCCCACTCCGCGGGCGGAATCGCCAGCCGCGCCCAAGCTCGCTGCACGACGTCGTCGGCCCCCGCGAGCCCCTCGGACACCATGGCTTCGATCTCCGCGCGCTTGGGGCGAGACATCCGGGCAGCATAGCCCGAAGCGAGCATTCATCCGGAACGCGGTGAAGGACCCCTCTCCGGCTCGGGCTCGGAGGAGCCCCCCGGTTTCTCCGGCATTTCGGCGGCGCGTCATCCAAATGGGCGATGACCCGGGCCCGCGCGAGCGATTACGGATGGGGAAATGGTGCCTCTTGCGTCCAGCCTCGCTTCCATGGCTGGTCACTACGACGTCGTGATCATCGGGTCGGGCTACGGCGCATCGGTGTGCGCAGCGCGTCTTGCGCGAGCCGGCAAGCGCGTGTGCGTCCTCGAGCGCGGGCGCGAGGTGTCGCCCGGCGGGTTTCCGCGAGACCCGGTGAGCTTCGCGGCAGCGGCTCAGGTGGAGCACGCGCGAGGACGCGTCGGCCACAAGAGCGCCCTGTTTCGCTTCGTGATGGACGAAGACGTGGGCGCCACCATGGGGTGCGGCCTCGGGGGCACGTCGCTCATCAACGCTGGTGTGGCGCTTCGCCCCGACGCCGCGGTCTGGGACGAGCCCCGCTGGCCCGCAGCGCTGCGGGAGGATCAGGAGGGCCGTGAAGAAGCCTTCGCGCGCGCCGAGGCCATGCTGCGACCGGCGCCCTATCCGGAACGAAATGCCCAGGGCGCTCCCATGCCCACCTTGCCCAAGCTCGACGCGCTGGAGGCAGCCGCGCGCGCCATGGGGAAGCCCGAGACCTTCTGCCGGGTACCGCTCACGGTGGCCTTCGATGCGACCACGAGCGCTGCCGGAGTGGCGCAACCCGCGTGCGCACTTTGCGGCGACTGCCTCACCGGTTGCAACACCGGCGCCAAGACCACGTTGCTCACCACCTACCTGGCCGACGCTGCGGCCCATGGCGCCGAGCTCTTCACGGAGATCGACGTGCGCCGGGTCGAAGCCCAGGGGCGCGGCTACAACGTGTACTTCGAGCCCACGGCGCTACACCGGGAGCGCTTCGACGCGCCGCCGCTGCACGTCCATGGCGACGTCGTGATCCTGGGCGCGGGCGCCATCGGCTCCTCGGAGATCCTGCTCCGCTCGCGCGAAGCCGGCCTTCCGGTCTCGAATCAGCTCGGCAAGCGATTCTCCGGCAATGCCACCACCATCGCCTTCGGCCACCAGGTGTCGGTGAACGTGCACGCGGTGGGCGGCGCACCCGACGGCGTGGTGGGTCCGGCCATCGCCGGCATGATCACCGCGCGCGACGCCGAGGGGCAGCCGATGGTCATTCAAGAGACGTCGATTCCCCGGCCGCTCACCGCCGTGGTGTCGAACATCCTGCGCTGGTCCGGCACGAGCTCGCCCACCGGGCGCAGATCGCTGCGGCTCTTGCGCGAGAACACCCAGTGCTACGCGGTCACCGCGCGCGACGACGCGGGTGGGCGGGTATCGGTCGAGGACGATCGCGTGCGGCTTCGCTGGCCCGGCGCCGGGTTGCAGCCGGTGGTCGGCGCCATCCACGAGGAGCTGCGGGCCGTGACGGCGGCGCTGGGCGGTCGGCTGGTGGCCAATCCCGCCTGGGAGAAATTGCCCAAGCAGCCGCCCATGACCACGCATCCGCTCGGAGGGTGCGCCATGGCCGAGAACGGTGGGAGCGGCGTGACCGATCACCGGGGTCGCGTGTTTCGCGGAGATGGTCAGGAGGTCCACGAGGGGCTCCTGGTGTGCGATGGCTCGGTTCTCCCCGGCGCGCTCGGGTGCAATCCGCTGCTCACGATATCGGCGCTGGCGGAACGTGCCGTCGCGCTCCTGCTGCAGGACTATCCGAGCACGGTATCCGTTCGCCCCAGCACCGGGCACCCGAGAGTGGCCCATCGCCCGAGCGAGCTGCAATTCACCGAGCGCATGACCGGAACCTGGAATCACCCGGGCGGCGCGCACTTCTCGTTCGTATGCACCCTGCTCTGGCCGAGCCTCGAGGCGCTCCTGGCCGATCCTGCGGTGCACGCGCGATCGGTCGGTACCTTGGAGGCGCCCGCTCTCTCGCCGGACCCGCTCACCGTGGTGCGCGGACACTTTCAGCTTCTGGTGCCGCAGGAAGACGGCTCGCGGCGCATGATTCACCAGCTCACCGTGCGCGACCGCCAGGGCCGAACCTGGTTCGTCGACGGATACAAGACCATCGGGCGCGATCGCGGTCGAGGCCTGTGGCCCGACACCACCACGCTGTATTTCACGGTCCACGCGGGCGAATCCAGCGCCTCTCCGAGCATCGGCGAGGGCTCGGTGGAGGTTCGCTTGGACGATCTATGGAAGCAGGTCTCCACCATGCGCGGCGGCGCGGCGAACGGACGCGGCCCGCTCGCCAGCATGCGCGCGACTGGCAAGTTCCTCCGCATGTTCGCCAGCGACATGCTCGACACCTACGTCGTTCCCTCGCTCGGAGGCCGAAGTCCGCGGAGCGCTCCGTGAGCCCAGCGGCGCTCGAGAGCGCGCTGCGGCGTCGCGGAATGGGGTTCAGAGAGCTCCAACGGCTCGTGCATCCTACACATTTCTCGATTTCTCCCTCTCGCGCATGGCTGGGCCTTAGCCGCGCGGTGGTCACGCTCGCGTTGGGCCAGGCGTGCTTGCTGGCCTCGCCTGCGCAGCCGGTGCTCGCCGTCGCCCTCACCGTCGTGGGCTGGATCGTCTCGTCCACCGGCCTCGCCGGATTCTTCATCGTGGGTCACGAGTGCGGGCACCAGGCATTCTCGCGCACGCCGTGGGTGAACACCGTGGTGGGCCACCTGTGCATGTCGCCCGTCCTCATCGGTTTTCACAACTGGCGCCGGGCCCACGCGCATCACCACGCGCACACGCAGATGCGCGGCGAAGACACCGATTGGCCGGAGCAGATGCCCACCCGCGCCGCGTACGATGCAGGCTCGCCCGGGGATCGCTGGCGCGCGCGACTGGCCTACGGAAGCTTCGTGGGCACCCTCCTGGGCTTTCCGGTGGCCATGGTGCGCCGAACCTTCATGCGCGCGCTCTACCCGCAGGTGAAGCTCTCGCGTCGAGCGCGGAGGGAGCTCGCCCTCTCCAATGCGCTCATGGCGCTCGCCAGCGGCGGAGTCATCGGCGGCCTGTGGCACGCCTGCGGCTTCGGCGGCATGATACGGCACTACGGGATTCCCATGTATCTGGGCATGGTCCTGGGCACGCTGTTCACCTATCTGCACCACTCGGCACCGGGCGCGCGCGCCTACGATCGCCACGCCTGGAACCCCATCCGCGGGCAGGTGGCCGCCACCTTCGACGTGCGTTTCCCGGCCTGGTTCGAGTGGCTCTTCTTTCATATCAATCGCCACGTGCCGCACCACATCGAGCCCCGGATACCCTGGTATCACCTGCCGCGCGCCACCGAGGCCCTGCGCGCCGCGGTCCCGGAGCTGGCTGCAGACCGCCGCTTCTCGCTGCGCTATCTCACGCGCGCCTGGGCCGCGCCGGTGCTCGAACCGATAGCCGACGGCGCGTACGCCGCCAGCTCGATCGAGGCGGTAGAGAACGAGCCCGCGCGAGCCCCCGCAGAGCCATGACCCCTACGGTGCGTGCTCGGCGACGAAGGCTTCGATGGCCGCGGCGGCCTTTTCGCTCTGGCACTGCAGAATCAGGTGCGCAGAGTCGAAGGCGACCACGCGGAGCTGGGGAATGAGGGCTGCGAGCTCGCCCGCGAGGGCACGACGCACCAGTGCGTCCTCGGTGGCGTCGAAGTAGATGACGGGCACGCGGACCGCGCGCGCAGACTCCGTCTCGTCGACCTCCAGCACGGCTTTCACCCGGCGGGCCACCACCTCCGGGCACACCTGGGCCAGGGATTGCTGCATGCGCTCCACCAGGGCATCGCTCGCCGCCGGCCCCGCGAGCAGCCTTCGCACCAGGAACGCCGGCATGGGCATCGAGAACATGCGCGGATGAAGGAAGCGCGCCGCGTGCGAGAGGGCGAAACCCACCGGGCTCTTGTGGAACGTGGCCACCAGCACCACGCCCACGAGCCCCGGCGGCGCGAGGGCGGCAATGCGTAGGGCCAGCGCGCCGGAGAACGATTCGCCCACCACCACGAACGCGCCATCGGTGGGAAGCGCGGCCACCACGCGGTCGAAGAGCTCGTCGTACCCCAGCGGGCGATCCACCGGATAGCGCACCACGACGTATGGCGAACGCAGGTGCGGGAGCAGCGGCGCGAAATTGTCGCCGGTGCCGTCGAGACCCGGCAGCAGTACCAACGTGCACATGGAAGGCGGCCGAGCCTACAACGAATGCGGGCAATGGGCCGCAACTCGCGTCGCGCCAACCGAAATGAGGATGAAAGTTCCGCAATGCGCCGAATCGTGCCTTGCGCGCGCCCCTCGAAGGTACTCCCCGCCATGAAACGCACCCCTGCCCTCTTCGCGCTCGCCCTCGCGCTCGCCCTCCCTGTCGCCTGCGGCGACACCGTGTCCGATGTCCCCGGTTCCGACGTCGATGCCGGCCTCGACTCCGGCGGCAAGGTGGGGAGCGACGGCAGCACCGGCAACGACAGCGGCACGAAGACCGACGGCGCCACCGGAGAGTGCGGCACGTGCCCCAGCGGCTACACCTGCGGCAGCGCCAACGGCAAGGCGGTGTGCCGCTCCGGTGCAGGCATTCCGCTCTTCGAGCACGTGTACGTGGTGCTCATGGAGAACACCTCGCTCGATACCCTCGACAAGGCCACCAACACGCCCAACTTGAAGCGCATGGCTTCCACGGGCGCCAGCGGCAAGAACTACCACGGCGTCACCCACCCCAGCCTCCCCAACTACATCGCGCTCGTCACCGGCGATACCCAGGGCATCGGCTGCGACTGCAAAGCGGCGCCCGGGCAAGGGACCTGCAGCGCCGTCTCGTGTAACCGGGTGCTGAGCAACTGCACCTGCGCCGCTCCCATGACCACCATCGCCGATCAGCTGGAGACCGCCAAGAAGGGCTGGAAGGCCTACGCCGAGGGCATGGGCGCCGCGTGCAACGTGCAGAATGCAGGCAAATACGCGGTGCGCCACGTACCCTTTCTCTACGACACCAAGATCCAGAACGACGCCACCCGCTGCGCCAACGTGGTGGACCTCACCGCCTTCGATCCGGAGACCGCGCCGGCCTTCTCCTTCATCGCGCCGGACCTCGAGCACGACATGCACGATCCGTTTCCCGGCGGCGCCCAGAACCTCGCCAACGGCGACGGCTTCATCGGCCCCCTGGTGGACCGCATCGTAGCCTCGGCCGCCTACAAGAAGAGCGGGCTCCTGGTGGTGGTGTGGGACGAGGACGACGCCTCCGGCGGCATCACCGGCACCGACGATCCGATTCCCATGTTCGTGATGTCACCCTTCGCCAAGAGCGGCGGCTTCGCCTCCTCGCTGAAGATGGACCACTACACGCTCCTCGCCACCCTCGAAGACGGCCTCGCTCTCCCCCGCCTGGGCAAGGCCGCCACCGCCCGCGCCGGCTTCGAGCCCACCCTCGCCGACTTCTTCCCGGACAAGTGAGCTAGACGCCGAGCGTCTCCCCAGGCTCAACAGAGTGCGATGGACCGCATCGGACACTGCAGCTCGGGCTGAACGAGCTCGACATCGCACCCCGGGAGCGACAGCACCCAATACAGCGCGGACACATGCACGTCGTCCACACCGAACACGTCGAAGCTTTCCAGAGCAGGCGCAGCCGCTGCGCGTCTTCCTGCGTATCGAAGAGACCGAACCCGTTGAGCGCCGGTTGCAATGCCACCGCGTGGGTGCCATCGGGAACGCCTCCGAGGACCGCTTGCTCGATGAGTGAATACTGCGTGGTAGTCCACACGTCGTATCCGATGAACACGCTCGGCACGAGCGGAATGGCGGGCGGCGGCACGTCGAGCAGACCGCCGTAGAGCGCGAGCACCCGAAGCCACGGCGTGCTCTTGCAGCAGAGGCTCACGTAGGAGATAACGCCGTCGAGGTCTCCAGCAAAGCTCGTCGCACGGTCGATGCGTAGCGTCTCGGCGTCGCGCGAGGACAGGCGCTCCGGCCAAGGAATGCCGTGGGACGCACCACGATACGCATCGAAGCCACGGGGGGAGTCTTCGAGCACGAGGTACCGAGCAGTCACAGCACTTCTTCCGGGAAGCAGAAGCCCCTCGGCCCATCGGGCATGCGCCAGGAGACCACCTCCACTTCGGCGGGCCACCGATCGTCGTAGGTGAAACCTTCGAGCATCGAGATGTAGCCGTCCGTGACGAAGAGCACCACGCCGATGCCGTGGGCCACGCCACGGAGCTCGACGTGCGGTCCGCTGATGATGTTGCGGCGACACGCGATGCGCAGATCTGCGGCAGTCGGGGCAAGCTCGATGTGCGAGAAGAAGCCCACCCCGGTGAGCTCACGCTCGACGCCCACGATGTGCTTCGTCTGCGCCCGCAGCGCCGGGAACTGCGGGTGGTCGCCGGCGAGCGTCCGCTCGATCGCTTCGGCTTCGAACGGATTGAGCAATGCCATGGATCGAACGTCGCCTCCCCGCGTTGAACGTAGCAGATCACCCCTCGGGGCGGACACTCGGCTTGGCGTTGGCGAGGTAGAAGCGCAATACGCCAATCTCTCCGGGGGCGCGCCGCGAAGGAACGCCTGCGCATGCTTGTAGTGCGCGAGCAGCTCGCCCATCTGCAGCCGACCCAGGCGCAGAAATCGCACGCTCACTCGAACCCGCGCGTATCCCATCAAGTCTCCTTCCGAATGTCTCCGTCATTGATTCGACGCAAAGGAAGATTGCACGTTCTACGGTGCCGTCCTTCTGGCGATCCGCTTCCAGCATACGCCAATCGCCAGCAAGCACGTTCCTGGGTCGATAACGCCGAGTAGCCACCACCAGAGCCGGCCCCGTGCGTAGGGCAGTATTGCGCATCCGATCGCGAATGCCGCCCCTCCGACGAGCGGTACGAGCGACGCTTTTCTATTGAATAGGAGCCATCGGCCGACGAGCACCAAGTTTCCCAGGGTGCAAAGCGCACCCAAGACGACCAGGATTCCGCCGCTCGCCCATCGAACCATGTCGACGCTATTCATGCTCGAGCCGAGGTCGGAGGGCGCGCAATCGCCAGGCGGCTTCGCAGGTCGGCGACGTGCGTTCCATCTCCGTGGAGCCGCGCCTGGATGATGGCCCTGCGAATTGCGTTGCGCGCGCGAATCGGCATGTCGCACGCGACGGCGGCGTCTGCCACTTTCTCCCAGTTCTCAGCGCTCGGTGCTTCTTCCGCGAGGAGTCGTGCAAACTTCAGCTGCTCGCGAACGAGACCCGACTCCGCAGCGATGTCCCGCGCGGTGGCGGTCATGACATCCACCTGACCCCAGTCGCCACGCTCGCGGTAGATCCGTCGCCACACGCGCAGCTCCCGCAACCTTTCCTCCGCCGGCCGCGTGGGAGGCAGAAAGTCGGAGAACGAGAACGAGTCCGCGACCCTCGCCCCGTGCGACAGCTCCGCGAGAATTCGCAGGGCATTGGTGCTCCCGGCGCGACGCGCGTCTTTCCAGGCGAGGTCGAGAGACCGCTTCGCGGCCTTCGCTCTGCCGAGTCGCAGCAGGAGCTCGGCTTCCATCGCGTGCCAGTATCCCGACGGCCACCGGCGGGCCATGCACTGGGCCTCGCGAAGGAGCGGCAGATCGAATGTCGGGGAGTCGTTCTTCTGCTTCCTCTCCGCGCCCAGAAGGCCGAAGATCAGCTGCGAGGCTAGCTTCGCCACACTCCACACCCGCGAACGCACCGCAAGGCGTCGGACGACGCGAAGGTCGGCCACCGCGCCCGGGATGTCGGTGATCGAGCGGGCCGTTGCTTCGCGGAGACGTTGGTGAATATCGGCTCTTGTCATTGCATACTCACTCGCGCTACGGACGAAGCGGCGGGTCACCCTCCTTCCAGTCCCCAGAGTTCCATCGGAACTCGTCGCATCCGTCGTGCTCGAACATCACGAGTCCGTCTCTCGATGAGTGGGAGTTGGTACAGACACCCCAGTCCTCACCGAGCGGCGCAGAGAGCGGGACATAGTACCAGCAGTGGAGACACTGGCTTGCGATCCACTCCGCGGGTTGCTCTCCGATCTGGCGCAGAGGCCGGTTCGAGCGTTCCAGCCACCGCTCGTGCACGTTCTCTAGGTGGGTATTGGTTTCTTTGTCCGTTGGTTTCATTGAGAGTTCTCCAAGTATCGAACCAGGCTAGATACGTCCGTCGCTCGCACGTCAACGGCTATCGCCAAGCTCCCGAACCCTCCGCCAACATCCCGACCGCGGTCCGCGGTAAGTACTCGGGCGCCGATCTGTTGGGCGAGCTGAAGTATCTGCGCATCCTTGATACCGCCGGTTCCGAATATCTCTTGCACCGACCTTACATTGTAGCCAGCTTGGCGGAGCGCCTCCGCTGCGCCACGCGAACTGAGGTTCTCGTCCAATACAATAGGGCGACCCTGAGCGCTGAATCCAGCCTGTTGAGCAAGGCGGCTGGAGAATGTGTTGACTAGCGCCTGCCTGCCAGGGTCAGAGGCTCCCGCACAACCACCGCCCCCTGAAAGGTTGCCCAGAGACGGCATAAGAAGGCCCCCGAGAAGCCTTCCCCACGAGCCCGAACGAATCAGTGCTGCCGCTGCAGCGAAGAGACCTTCATTCGCAGCCCACGCGAGGATTGCAGGGCCTCCGACCGCGCTGAAGCCCGCCAGCCCGCCCGCTGCCTTCACAGCAGCGAACGTGCCCGGCTCATCGTGCTGCATCTTGATGTCGGCTGCAGCAAGGCGACTCATGAAGCCGCCGCCGTACTCCGGGATATGACCGGTAGGGTCCGAGTAGGAGACCGGATTCTCGTTGGGCCAGCTCCACAGGGTTCCGCGCGCGTCGTGGTAGGGGAACTCGTCGATGCTCAAGAACACGCCGAGCTCGGGCGCCCAGATGCGCGCGCGCATATCGTACGTGCCTGCGGCGCCGCCGAAGTCGGACCACCAGCGCCCCTTCCACCTAAGCGGCTGTTCCACGGTGGGTGCGGGGGTCTTCGCATCGGCGGCGAGCTGCTTGCCGAACGCGGCGTATCGGTATCCGCCGAGGTCGGCGCCGCCCGGGGCGCGCAGTCTGCGGACGTTGCCGGCGAGATCGAGCTCGTAGTACGCGGTCACGGCGCCGGCGGTCTTGAGGCGCAGCGGATGGTCCACGCCATCGTAGAGCCACGAGCGCAGCACGCGCGTGGGCGAGACGCCGAGCTCTGCGGCCACGTGGTCGCCTTCGTATGCGTAGTAGGTCACCGTCTCCGCGCCGCCGGTGGGGCCGCGCGCCACCCGCACGCGACGGAGCTGCGCATCATAGGCGTAGGTCTCGTCTTCGGTGCCCGCGCCGGCCGGACGGCGAATGCGATCGAGGAGCCCCAGGCGATTCCAGGAGAGCGTCTCGTCGCCGATCTGCGTGACTTGCCCCACCGGATCGATGGCGATGGCGCGGACACCCACGGAGGCAGGCACTGCGGCGTCCGTCTTGCCGCCACCTGCGCGCCGAGGTCGTTGGTCGTCCAGGGCGCCGCCGGCGTGGGTGCGGAGCGCGCCGAGGGCGTTGTAGCCCAGCGTCTCCACCACGTCGGCCTCGCCCGTGACCTTGCGGGTGACCTTGGTGAGCCGGTCGAGGTTGTCGACCTCGAAGGCGTCGGTGCCCTCCGGGTCGACCATCGTGACCGGGTTCCCGGCGCCATCGTAGGTCGCGGTGTAGCAGCGATCCAGCGCCGCTGCGCCAGGGTACTTGTAGCAGCGACTGCGGATGCGGCCCTGTGCATCATACACCTGTTCACGGGTGTGCAAGTCCGGGTAGGTGAGGCGCGTATTGCGCCCCAGCGCGTCGTGGACGTAGCGATACGTGCCCTCGCTGCTCACCACCATGGTCTCGGGCAGGCCCCGCGCGTCATAGGAGATGGTGTGCGTGCCGTCGCCGTTGGTGACCGAGCTCAGGTAGCCGTTCGCCTGGTACCCATAGGCGGAATCCGCCGCGGCGTCGGCGAAGCGCGTGAACGGAGCAAGCGCGAGGCGGCTCACACCGGTCACGCGCCCGCCCGGCTCACGGACGACGGTGTCGGTGACGCTGGCGGTGTGCCCGGTGGTCTCGCGCACGAAGCGATCGGCATCGTAGGCCACGCTGGTCGACGAGAACCCACCGGGCCGATCGGTCTCGAAGCCGGTCAGATACGTGCCGAAGTCGATATCGAATCCCTGCGCGTAGTGCGAATAGCCACTCTTCGTTCCCGGCAAGTCCACGAACCCGCCATTGGCAACCGGGGAAGCGCCTTGAAGATCACCGCGACGGTACAGCTGACCGTGGGGGTTCAGGTAGTCGTGCGCGTACACGAGCTCGAACGTCGCGTCGCGGTAGAACGTGGTACGCGGGAGGCCGCGCGATACCATCTCGCGATTGGAGAACGCGCCGGTGCCAATCTGGTAGTCGCCGGTGCCGAGCGACCCCACCGGATCGAGCGAGGACCGGGTGGCACTGGAGGCGCCGGCGTGCACCTGGCTCCCCTGCCAGCCGGCGCTCTGCGGTACGGGATAGCTCTGGGCGTGGGCGCGATTGAGGGCATCCACCGTGCTCACCACGCGACCGAGCTGATCGTGCGACGCGCTCGTGATGCGCCCGATCGGATCCGTAGTGGAGATCACTTCGCCGGTGGGCGCGTAGTTGACCAGCTGGGCGCGGCCGTCGGGGTCGGTGGCGCGCACGAGGCGGCCCTCGGGGCCATACTGGAAGGCCCAGTCCTTTCCGGCGGGCAAGTCCGGCGTGTGGATGGTGGTGACGAAGTCTTCGCCCTTGGCGTAGCCGAAGGTCGTGCGATTGCCGGCGGCGTCGCTCCGTTCCACCGGCCGCCCGCGAGAATCGTAGGCAAGGGCGCCGCTGGCCTGGCCATCGCTCCAGGCGGTGACGTTGCCGGCCGCATCATGGGTCATGGTCGCGGTTCGGCCGAGCGAATCGGTCACCTTGTTGGGGAGCCCGAAGGCATCGTAGTCGTATTGGACGCCGAGGCCGCGGTTCGTCGCGGTGGCCACCTGCCCGTCGGCCCGATAGGTGAGCTTCGACTCCACGCCCCCCGAGGCGCGGTTCACCTGGGTCAAGCGGCCATCTGCGTCATACACGTATCGAAAGGCGTTGTTTCCACCGAAGTAGGCTTCCTCTACGCGGCCATCGTCGCGATACAGATAGCGAACGTCGAGCGGCGACGCGAAACCCACACTGAGCCCGGCGTATAGCTCGGAGACGCGGCCGAGCGGGTCCCACTCGGTAACGCCACCGACCGCGAGGCCGTTCACGGTCTGGTAGCGCACGCGACCGCCGGTGTTGCGGCGGGCAATGCCATCCTGGGGAATCGAGCCACCGAAGAGGCTCGGACGGCGCTCTTCCATGATGTCGTCGAATACGACGCCGCGCACGTAGGGCACGCCGTCGGCGACGTAGCGATCCTGGACGATCTCGCCCAGCTTGTTCAAGAGGAAGACGTGCTGCACGCCGTGCGCATCGGTGTACGTGCCTTCACGCTGGCTATCGCCGTTGGCGTCGCGCACCGGCGGCCGCACCAACGCCGGCTCGATCGTGTACTTCTCACCGGCGGGCTTCTTGGTGGCGCGCACCGTGCCGTCGGCCGCGAACGTGTACTCGGAGACGTCGCCCCGCGGCGTACTGCGCTTGACGATCTTGTGGCCCACGTATTCGAACGTATGTGCGCTCGCATCGGGCAATACTACCCGCGCCAGGTCGCCCGCCGCCCCGTAGCTCAGGCTCGTGCGTCGTCCCGCGGGGTCGACGATGCCCACCACGCGCCCACCGTCGTATTCGTAGGTGGTGGCGTCTCCGGCGGGCGTGATCTCGCGCACCACGCGCCCGCTGGTCGGCGACGCATATTCGTAGCTGCCCAGCGGGTCGCCGCTTCGCGTACGAAGGAGCACCACGCGTCCTTGCACGTCGAAGCTCTCCACCTCGTCGGACTCGGTGTCGACGATGGAGGTCGCGCCCGAGGCATCGAGGCTCACCGAGCGGGTGGGCGCATGCTCGCTGGCGAAGCGAACGTCCTCCCGGAAGAGCCAGCCATCTTGCACGCGAAAGAACCGGCTCGCCGACGAGGGTGCGAAGGACTCGCCGCGCACGAACATCGGTGCGGTGTGCTCGCTCTTGGGGTCGCTGCCGTCGATGACGAGGTATGCGGCCTCGCCGGTCCGCGGGTCGAAGTGCACGAGGCCGGTGAGGGTCGAAGCGAAGACCGCGCCGTCCGGCGCCACGCGCACGCTCAGCGGCTGGTTCACCGGAAGACGAGGCCCGAGCGAGCGAAGGCCCGCAGGAGGTAGGGATCGGGCTTGGCCGTCGCCGAACGCCCTCACCACCCGGCTCGTGCCATCGATGATACCCGCGCCCGACGGGTCGACCCGGTACACGGCGTTGCGTCGGCGATCGGCCACGTACAGCGCGCCCGCAGCATCGAACGCGACACCGCGCGGGTGATCGAACTGCACCCCACCGAGCCCGGCGTGCGGATCGAGGCCAAAGTCGCCGGCGGCAGCGCTGAGAGGGGCAGGCGTGGGCGCCGAGAGCCGGAGCGCATAGACGCGGGCGTCGGCAGGGTTCCCCACGGTGTAGACGACCTGATCGCCACGCGCGGTGATGGACGGCGAGGCAAGGCCTTCGGCCCGGAATGGGCCACTCGATGCGCTCGTCACCAGACTGCGAACGCCGCCGCTCGAAGCGTCGAAGAGGCCCGATCCGGTGGCGAACAAGAAGTGCCGAACGCCGCCGCTCACCGTTGTGGCCATCTCGAAGGCAGCTCCCAGGCTGACTCCCGAAATCACGTCGGTCACCGTTCCGTCGTCGGCGACCTGGACGATCTTCCCGGCCGCTGGCGCGTACGCGAACACCTCACCGCCGCCCGCGACGTCGGTGGTGACTGCAGAATACACGCGCGTCGTCTCGTCGTTGACGCGCTTGGTGAACACCCGAGGCACGAAGGTCTCGGTGCCGCCGGAAGCGTCCATGCGAACGAACTGCGAGCCGCGCGGATCGCGGAAGATGCGCGACCAGGTGGAGATGCTCCACCCCACACCGAACGGCGACGCGAGCCGATGCGGCACGAAGACGCTGCGCTCGAAGGTGGCGAGCGGCCCGCCCTCGAGCGGGGCCGTCACCGGCGCGTCGCGGGTGACGGACGAGCCGAAGCTCGCACCACCACCGGCACAACTCGAGACGCCAGCCACGCTCACCTTCAGGTTCTGAGTGAAGAACGCGGGCAAGTAGTCGCCATCGCCGGAGTACTCGAAGGCGCCATCGATGATGAGATCGCCCGACTGGGGATCGCCCGGTAACCCCTTTTGCTCCGTGATGCCGAGACCGCTGGCCAGGAGATTGGTGGGAAACGTGAAGCGCATTCCGCCGCGCGAGCAGCTCACGTCGGTCACGCAGACGTTGGGATTCGTGGCCGCCAACCCGTCGGCAGCCTCGCGCTCCATGCACTCGAGCTGCACCAGCGCAGAGCGCCCCGCGAGCATCATGCCGTTGCCGCCCACCGCAGCGGAGGCTCTCGGTGGCTCGGAGCCCGGCACCCGCGGCATGAAGGTGCCAGCGAGGTTGCTCGCATACACGAGGGTCGGAGTGACCGTGCCACCGCGCCGCGCGAAGCTGGGAAGCGGAACTGCGACCTTGAGGACGCCGCTACCGAGCCCCACCGAAGAGCCGAAGCCGTTCCCATCGGGCAGTCCGGTGCATTGGCCCGAGCCCGGCGTTTGCGGACAGGTCTTGGTGTCGTGTGGATCGCCCCCCTCGGACGTGGTCACCACCAGCGTGTCGGAGCGGGTCGGGTTGTAGTCCTTGACGCAGAAGTGGGTCGTCTGGGCGCTCCACTTGGTGCCGTCCCAGAGCGCCATGCCTTCGTGGTCCCAGGCTCCGGTATCGCGGCTCGCTACGCCCACGGGAATCTTCAGCGAAGTGGGGACGGCGCGGGTGTTGGCGACGCGGACCGTGACCGGCTGGGCGAACGTCTGTCCGTCGGGCTCGAGCTCGAATCCGTACGTGGTGAGGGTGGCGTCCGGTAGCGGCACCGGAAACTCGGCGCGCTTGCGAATGGGTGTAATTTGCACCGGAACGTTGGCACTCAGTGCGCCCGGCGGAATGACGACCTCGATCTCGCCGCTGCTGTCGGTGGCGGTGCCTCCGGCGGCGCCGATCACCGTGACCTTGGGGTCGCGGAGGATGAGCGTGATGCTGCCGAGGTCGGTGACCTCGCGCGGGTGCAACACGACCTCGCGCGCTGCGGTAAGCGCGCCGGGGGCGGAGATCTTCAGGACCACGTGGGCTGGCGGCGTTCCCTCCGGCGCCTGCGAGGGAATGCCCGTGAGGCGAAGCCGGAAGCTACCGTCGACGGCGGGCGCGAAGCTCACGTCGCTGCGGGCCGCGCCGGCGCTCGGAATGTCGAAGACCTGGACTGCGTAGCCGGTGAGTGGAGCTCCGGAGGCGCTCACCACCCGGCCCAGCACCGACGCGTTGGGCTCGAACAGGCGTTCTTCACCCAGCGGCCGAGGGCCCACCGGCGCGCAGGCGTCACCCACGCAAGCGTCGCCGCCGTCGCCGCCATTGCCAGGGCCGCCATCGCCGGCATCTGCCACGGGCTTCGGGCCGTCGTCGTCACCGGAGCACGCGACCATCGTCGCGCAGAACAAGAGCTGCCAGAGTTTCATGTGTTTCTCCCCGTACGGCGCCCCGCGCCGCATGCTGCGGAATGGGTACCACGGGCCTATCGGCCGCGGGAACGAGAAAGTGCGCGCAACTCTGCGCCCGTGTGGCCGATGGGCGGGGACGATGCAGTCCGCCCCCTACGCCAAGGACGCCATCATCCCCGGCACCGAGCTGGCCTTCCAGCGGGTGCTGGGCGAGGGCGGCCAGGGCGTGGTGTACCTGGTGAAAGACACGTTCCTGGGCGCCGAGCGGGTGATGAAGCTCATGCACCCGCAGCCGGGGGTCGACGTCGAGGAGGCCAAGCGGACGCTGCAGCAAGAGGCCCGGGCCATGGCCCAGCTGAAGAGCCTGCACATCGTCGAGGTGCTCTACGGCTCGGTGACCGCCGAGAAGCCGCCGCGGCCCTACTTCACCATGCCGCTGCTCGAGGGCTACACGCTGAGCACGCTGCTCAAGCGCGAGCGCCAGCTGGCCATCGGTCACGCGCTCCTGGTGGCCATCGAGGTGCTCGAGGGGCTCTCGGTGGCGCACTCGCACCCGACCCACCCGCTGGTGCATCGCGACGTGAAGCCCAGCAACATCTTCTTGCACCGGCTGCAACCGGGCGAGTGGGTCACCAAGATTCTCGACTTCGGCGTAGCGCGCGACGCGACCCAGGCGCCCAGCACGCACTCGCAAATGCACTTCACCGGTACCTGCGAGTACGCGGCGCCGGAGCAGGCGGGCGGCGCGGTGACGTTCTCGGCGGACCTCTACGCGGTGAGCGCGGTGCTCTTCCAGATGCTCACGGGAAACCTGGTCTTCAAGGGCTTCAGCGTCTGGGATACGTTGAAGATGCACCGAAGCACGCCGGCCCCGCGGGTGAGCACCTTCGTGCCGGTGCCGCAGGACCTCGACGATCTGGTGGCCTCGGGGCTGGAGAAAGACCCCAAGGACCGCCCGCGCTCCGCTGCGGAGTACGCGCGCAAGCTCAAGGCCATTCGCGATCGACTGCGCACCACGGTGGATCCGCAAGAGCAGGCGCACACCGACTGCATGCCACTCGACCGGATGCTCTACGCCAAGGGGCGCAAGGGCGAAGACGTGATTGCCATTCTCGCGGAGGAGGAGCGGCCGGCCCAGAGCACGCTCTTCTCCGCGCGTCCGGCCGCGGGCGAGCCGCCTGCTCCCTCGAGCGCGCCCGACACCAAGCCCATTCCCGCGAAAGCGGCCCCAGAGCCCCCGCCGTCGCTGGCCCACGCGAATACCCAGTTCGCGCCGAGCTCGATGGTGCCCAGTGCCGAGATGATGCGAAGGCCGACGCCGCCGAGCATCGATCGCGTGGGCGTCACCCGGACCCACTACTCGCTTCGGGATCCGCAGATTCCGGCGCAGCGCTGGACCCTCTCGGACCGTACGCCGACACCAGCGTTCGAATGCACGTCGCTGCCGGAACCGCCGCCCCCCGTCTCGCCCCCTGCGGCTCCGCCCGTGCGCTTCCGGGCCCTGCGGGCGATTCCCCGGGCGGTGCGCCTGGCGGCGCTCGTCGCGCCCTTCGCGTTCCTCGTGCTCCTCGGCGCCGTGTACGGCTACCGGGCCGGTCAGCGCTATGCGCAGAACCTGGTGGCCTCCCGGACGCCCACCCGCGCGCCGGCGCATCCCGTGCAACCTACACAGACCACGCCGACCCCTCCGGTGCCTCCGCCGCCCTCGGCCATGCCGCTCCCGGTACCGTCCCCGCAGCCCGTGCCTACGGTGACCAGCACGGTGACCGCGACCGCGGCGCCGGTCCGGTCCACGCCGCCGGTGCGAATCACTCCGCCCAAGAGCAAGTGGACCAGCCACAAGCCCCCCGGGTGGATGCCCGGCTTCGACGGTGACGAAGACGGGCCCATCGCTCCTCCCACCCGCGCTTCGGCGCCCCAGAAGAAGTAGCCATGGCCAAGCGTCCCCACACTCCGGCCGATGGTTACGAAGGCGCAGATACCACCGCCCGCGTGGTGCTCCGCGAGCTCACCGAAGCCAGCGATCGTCGCAAGGACCATCGCACGTTCGATCGCATCCTCGAGGCCAACCACGAGGACGTCCAGGGCATCCTGCCGGAGGCCCTCGGCTCCCGCGCGATGCCGACCCTGCCGCGCGTCACGCTACCGATGGCGCTCCGGCGTCCGGCACCCACCGTCAAGGTCTCCCCCCGCGTCGGCTTTGGCAGCCTCGTGGCCCTCGGCGTCGCGGTGATGCTCCTCGCCGGCTCGCTGGCCGTCCTCGCGACCGTGCTTTCGTCGGATGATCGCAGCGTGGTTCTCGCGCGACGTCCCCCGCTCTCGGTGGTGGAGCGAGCACCGGCGTCGATGGCCGCACGGCCAAAGACGACCAGCCCGTCCACCACGCCTCCTCTCGTTGCTCCGGAGGCGCGCGCCCCGCGTCCCCGCCCCTTCGTGGCATCCCCCGCCCCAGCTTCCGGGCCCTCCACGCCGCCTCCCCGCGCGACCTCCACCCCCAGCACGACGACCCTCGTCGAAGAGTACTGATTCATGCATCGCTCCTTCGCCACCGCACTCGCCGTGTTCCTGTGCGCTATCACCCTCGGCTCTTCTGCACGGGCCGACGACGAGGGCGACGCCGCTTCGCTCTTCGCCGAAGGCGTAAGCCTCCTCAAACGCGGGAAGCCCGAGGCCGCCCGCGCGAAGCTGGAGCGCTCGTTGGCCCTCGAGCGGCGTCCGTCGGTGGTGTTCAACCTGGCGCACATGGAGCGAAACGCCAATCGGCCGGTCGCCGCGGTGAAGCTCTTTCGCGAGTACGCGTCGATGCCCGGAACCAAGCCGGAGCTGGTGGCGGAAGCCAAGTCGTGGGTCATCAAGCTCTACGACATCGTCGGCCACCTGCGCGTGAAGGGCGCCGACGGCGCCGATCTCAGCGTCGACGCCGACACCTACGGCCGGCTGCCCATGGCCGACGATATCGAAGTATCGGCAGGCAAGCACGCGATCACCATCGGCTCCATATCGCGCACGGTGGTGTGCGAGCCGGGGCGCATCACCGAGCTCGACTTCGAGACCCCTGCGCCCGCGCCCGCGCCCGCCAGCCCGCCCGACAAGACCACCGACGCGCCACCGCCGGCCCCCAAGGTTCCGCTCGCGCCGACCTACGAGCGTTCGACCCTCGGCTACGTGATGCCCGTCGGCCTCGGCGTACTGGGCCTCTTCGGCGTGGGTGCCGGGGTCGCGTTCGGCGCCCTCTCGCAGCAGAGCGCCGACGACGCCCGGGCCATGGCGAAGTTTGCCCCCTGCACGCAACGCGCGAGCGCCGCCTGCGGCAGCTACGAAGACGTCCGCGATCGCCAGGGCCGGAGCCAGACCCTCGCCATCGTCTCGTACGTGAGCGGCGGCGCCCTGCTCACCGCAGCCTTCGTGAGCTACCTGGTGTGGCCGCGGTCGCGCGCGCGCGAGGTGAGAGTGCTGCCCACGCTGGGCGGCGCGCAGGTGCTGGGAACGTTCTGAGGAGATGATCATGAAGCTCGCAATCGGCACTTCGATGTTCCTGGCGTGGATGGTCGGATGTGGGTCGTACCCCGGCGCGCTCTGCGACGACGGCGCCTGCGGCGAGCGCGACGGTGGCGCCTCGGCGCGCGACGCCGAGCCCAGCCCCGCACCTGCGGGGTGCGCCAGCGGCAAGGATCCCAAAGACGATCCCGCCTGCCTCACCAGCGACAATGGCATCTTCGTGGACGCGGCCGCCGCAGAGGGCGGTGACGGCACCCGAGAGCGCCCGCTACGCTCCCTCGGAATGGCCATCGCCCGCGCCGCGTCGCGCAAGGGCGTGGTGTTCGCTTGCAAGGGCGTTTACCCGGAGGGCGTGGAGATCACCGGCCGCGTGAGCGTGTTCGGTGGGTTCGAATGCCCGTCGTGGGCCCACACCGGCGCCCGCAGCACCGTGGCGCCAGCCATCGGCGTTGCCCTGCGGGTCGGCAAGGATGCAACGTTCCTGGCGCAAGACTTCGGGTGGACTGCGCAGGATGCCACCGCCAGCAGCGCGTCGAGCGTGGCGATAGTGGCCAATCGGGCCGCGCTCCTCGCCCTCACCCGGTGCGCGGTGGTGGCCGGTGCGGGCGCGGCGGGCGCCGACGGGAACGGCGGCGTGGACGGAAAAGCGGGCAATGGCGGCAGCGCCGCCAGCGGCCTGGTCCATGGGGTCGGGGGAATGACCGATTGCGGTGGGGGCAGCTCTTCGCAAGGGGGCAATGGCGGCGACGGCGCAGCGGCCATGGGACAGCTCGGCGCAAGTGGGCTATCGACGCCTGCAACCTACGAGGACGCCGATCCGCAGCTCACCGGCGCCGGCGGTGGCGGCTTTCGCAATCCCGGCGCCGCAGACGTCGCGAGCGCGGGGCGCGGAGGTCGGAACGGCGCGGCCGGTGCCCGCACCGGCGTTACGGCCTCCGTGTGGGGAGCGCTCGGCGAGAGCGGACTCGAGCCCGCGGTCAGCGGCAGTGGCGGGACCGGCAACGTGGGCCAGGGTGGCGGCGGCGGCGGCGGTGGTGCCCTCTCCGGAGGAGCTGGCGGCGGCGCGGGGGGATGCGGCGGCTCCGGCGGCGCGGGCGGGACTTCCGGGGGCGCGAGCATCGCCATCGCTTCGTTCCGCAGCACGGTTCGGCTGGATCGTACGCAGCTGACCACCGGCGCCCCGGGCGCAGGCGGAGCGGGAGGCGCCGGCGGCGCCGGCGGAACCGGAGGCACGTCGGTGGCCGGCGGCGCTCCAGGCGGAACCGGAGGCAACGGCGCCGGAGGCAACGGTGGTGCCGGCGGAAACGGGGGCGTCTCTGTCGGTGTACTCTACACGGATACCGCGCCGTTCATCGACGGCGCCCAGCTACAGAGCATCCCGGCCGCGGCCTTCCACCAGGCACCGGAAGTAGCCGACAACGGCGGGGCGGGCGGCAGCGGGGGCGCGCCGGCCAAGCGTCCGGACCACGCGGGCAATCCGGGGAAGGCGGGCGAGGCGGGAAGGTCCGGCGTGCGCGGGGCGGTGCTGCGGCTCGAGTAGCGCCCGGCGATCAACCGGCGGGGTTGGCCGGCGGTATCACGAAGATGTCGGCGTCGCAGGGCTTCTCGCCTTGTTCCTGGGAGACCACCAGGCGCGTGATAGCGATGCAGCGGCTCTCGTCGACGGAGACGACCTCGCTCAGCGCCTCGCGAGGCGGCGGCGCGGTGTGTCCGTTGGATTGCGGGTAGCGCGCCCCCACGGCGACGTTTCGACAGGTGCAGTTGGCCTTGGGCGCATCGACGCCAGAGCGCGGAGGCGGTGCCGAGCGATCGGCGCCCCCGCACGCAATCGCCGCCAGGAAGAGAACCACGGAGAGACGCATGGGCTCAACGTATCAGCTCGTCGTCGTGAGCTCGTCCCGCGCTGCAGCATATTCTTCTTAAAGAATATTCCTTGACGTGAATATTCTTTCATGGGAACATATCGTCATGTTCGAGACGTTGTCCGCGCTGGCCGAGCCCAATCGTCTTCGCATCGTCGAGCTACTCCGCGCCGGTCCGCAACCGGTGGGAGAGATCAGCCAGCGACTTCGGCTGCGGCAACCGCAGGTGTCGAAGCACCTGCAGCTGCTCAAGGAGGTGGGGCTGGTGGGGGTAAAGCCGGTGGCGCAGCAGCGCGTCTACCAGCTGCGACCGGAGCCGTTCCGCAAGCTGCACGCGTGGGTCGAAGCCTATCGCGGGCTGTGGGAGGCACGCTTCGACGATCTCGACGTCGTCATCGAGGACCTGAAACAGAAAGAGAAGGAGAACGCACGCCATGACCGCCGAAAAAAGTAGCGCCGACGGAACCACCCTGGACCTTCCGTCGGACCGCGAGATCCTCATCACGCGAACCTTCAACGCGCCCGCGCGCATCGTGTTCGAGGCCATCACCCGGCCCGAGCACGTACGGCGCTGGTGGGCGCCGCGGACCCGCGGTGAGATGCTGGCCTGCGAGGTGGACCTGCGGGTCGGCGGCGCGTGGCGCTACGTCATGCGCACGACCAACGGCATGGAGGTGGGGTTCTCGGGAAAGTTCCTGGAGCTCGACGCACCGACGCGCATCGTGCAAACGGAGATCTTCGATCCATTCCCGGAGGCCGTCTCGGTGGTCACCGTGACATTGACCGAGACCGGCGAAAAGACCCGCCTGCAGAGCCGCATCCTCTACCCCTCCAAGGAGGTGCGCGACCAGGTGATCGCCACCGGCATGGAGCACGGCATGCGCGAGAGCTACCTGCAGCTCACCGATCTCGTGGCGAGCCTGGTTCGTTGATCCTCTCGCGAGGAGCACCGGCGGCGCCGTCGAAGACTGCGCGCTGGGCGGGCACCGTGCTCGGCGCGCTGGTCGTGCTCCAGCTGCTGTTCAGCGCAGCGATGAAGCTGGTGCGCCCTTCCGGCGTCCCCGAGCACTTCGCCGAGCTGGGCTGGCGCATGCGCGACGTGACGGTGCTCGCCCTCCTGGAGCTCGCATGCACCGCGCTCTACCTGGTGCCACGCACGCGGAAGGCAGGGGCCGTCCTGCTCACTGGATACCTGGGCGGCGCCGTCGCCACGCACGTGCGCATCGGCGACGGCGTGTTCCCCTACCCGCTCCTGCTCGGAGCTGCCGTCTGGGGCGCGCTGTACCTTCGGGCAGAGCTCTGAGGGGATCGCGAGAACGACGGCAAAGGCGTGCGGGTACACCTTCCCGAAGCGCACCGCGGCGGGCGGCGACGTGCACTTCGAGGGAATCCCGGGCGACCTACGCGTTCGACATAGCTTCGAGCTACCCCGGTGAAGTGAAGCGACGCTCGCGCTATCCTGCGCGCGATGAACGAACACTCGCCACTCGCACTGGAAATTCGCCCCGACGACCTCACCGGAACCGAGATCCGCGCGCTCGTCGCCGAGCATCTGCGGGGCATGCACGAGAGCTCCCCGCCGGAGAGCGTGCATGCGCTGGGTCTGGAGGCGCTACGCGCACCGGGGCTCACGTTCTGGTCGGCCTGGGCCGGCCCGGAGCTCGCCGGCATGGGTGCGCTCAAGCGCCTCGACGACGAGCGCGGCGAGATCAAGTCCATGCGCGTGGCCGGTCCCTTCCTCGGGCGCGGCGTGGGGCGCGCGATGTTGCATCACATCGTGGCGCAGGCAAAGGCCATGGGCCTTCGAAGCCTGTGGCTCGAGACCGGCAGCGCCCCCGCCTTCGCGCCCGCACTCGGTCTCTACGAGCGCGACGGCTTCACCCGCTGCGGTCCCTTCGGCGACTACACGCTCGACCCGTTCAGTATCTTCATGACGCGCACGCTCTGAGTCACTGGAACGGGTCGGGCACCGGCCGGCAGACGTCGTGGTTGGGGCGGCAGGCGTTGGTAGGTGCGCACTGCACCTGCACGACGTATACCGGGTGGCTGATGTCGCGGGTGGCGACGCGCTTTCGCCCGGTGGAGCGGCAGAACGCCAGCTGCGCGCGCTTGGCCCCCAGCTGAAAGGCGACGCTCGGCCGGCGCACGAAGGGCTCCGCCGGCATGTGGTCGAGGAACGCGCGCAGGCTCGCCAGGTACGGCGCGAGCGCCTCCATGGTGTACGGCGGCGCTCCCACGAACGCATGGGCCAGCTCACGGGTGCGAAGGTCGCCCTCGTGGATACCCTGCAAGAAGAACAGCTCGTCCTCGAGCTCGCGCCGGATGGTGTCGGTGTTGGCGGAGACCTCTTCGATCATCGACTCGTTGGGCAGCACGATCTCGTGATAGCCCGGACCCTCGTAGTAGATGGCGCCCAGCCGCTCGGGCAGCTTGCCGAGCTCGCGCGCGGGCACGGTCTTGCCGTCCACCACGGCGGTTTCGGCGATGAAGTCGGAGACCACCGCGTTCGGTTTGAGGGTCACACGAAGTAGCACCGAGCCGTACGGGCCGGCGCCCAGACCGAGAATCGCGCCGAAGGCGGTATGCCACGCGAAACGCTTCTTGGCGTATCCGGTGTGAAAGAGGAGCGACGGCACCTCGCGGTCCTGGTCGGCGCCCGGCTGATACGTGAGCTGGCTCAAGATGTGGTCGAAGCCGGCGTGCCCCTTCTCCGGGGAGCTCTCCCGCGAGAGCACCCGTTCGCCGGCGCGCAAGGCGGCGAGCTGCTCGGGCGTGGTCCATGTGTAAAATACATGCGCCGTAGCGGGCGCCAGATAGCGATTGCGGAGCGCTTCTCGTCGCTCGGCATCGCTCGGCGAAGCGACTCCCGCGTCGGCGTCGGGGTTGGCGAGCGGCTCCGTCACCACCGGCGCCGGGCCGGCATCGACGTCGAGGGCGCCCGGCGGAGAAGGCGGGGGCGGGGCAACCGCCGGCGAAGGGCTACATGCCCCGTGCGGCAGCACCACCAGCACGAGCCACAGCGCGGTGATGGGCACGATTCGTCGTTTCTCGGGGTGAGCGCGCATGCCTCCACGATAGCGGGCAGCCGCGCGGTGACCCGGGGCATTTCGCATCAGCGGAGGCGCATTTGCCGGAGCTCCGCCGACCAAGCCCGCGGAAGTACGCGCCGCTCCGGCGGCACTCGACTTGCACCGGTGCGGCCAAAGCGGAGCACGTCGATGAAGATTCTCATGGTTCTCACCTCGCACGATCGACTGGGCAACACCGGCAAGAAGACCGGCTTCTGGCTCGAGGAGCTGGCGGCGCCGTACTACACGTTCCTCGACGCGGGCGCAGAGATCACGCTCGCGTCTCCCAAGGGAGGACGGCCACCGCTGGATCCGAAGAGCGACGAAGAAGGCGGCCAGACCGACGATACCCGGCGCTTCAAAGACGACCCGGCGGCGCAAAGAGCGCTCAGTGCGACGCACACGCTGTCGACGGTCGATGCCGCTGCCTTCGACGCCGTGTTCTATCCGGGCGGTCACGGCCCGCTGTGGGACCTGGCGGAGGACCCGGCCTCGATCAAGCTCATCGAAGCGTTCGTGGAGACCGGCAAGCCCGTGGCCGCGGTGTGCCATGCGCCGGGCGTGCTCCGGCACGTACGTAGCAACGGCAAGGCGCTCGTCGCCGACAAACGCGTCACCGGTTTCACCAACAGCGAAGAGGCGGCGGTCGACCTCACCGACGTCGTGCCCTTCCTGGTGCAGGACGAGCTCGTGCGGCTCGGTGGCAAGTACGAGAAGGTCGACGACTGGGGCGTCCTGGCCATCACCGACGGACGCCTGGTCACCGGGCAGAATCCGGCGTCGTCCAAGGCCGCGGCCAAGGCGCTCCTCACGCTCCTGTCGTAGGAACGGTGTATCGTCGCGTCATGAACATCCTGGTGGTCGGTGCGTCGCAAGGAACGGGCGCCCTCGCGGTGAAGACGGCGCTGGACCGCGGCCATCGCGTGACCGCCTTCGCGCGCTCGCCGGAGAAGCTCACCCTGCGCCACGCGAGCCTCACCCGGGTCGCAGGGGACTTTCACGACAAGGCCTCGGTGAACGCGGTGGTGCCCGGCCACGACGCGGTACTGGTCACCGCTTCGACTTCGGGCGTCTCCGGGTTTCGCAAGAACCCCAACTACTTCTCCCAGGGCACGGCGCTGGTGGTGAACGCAATGCAGGCGGCAGGTGTGCAGCGAATCGTGGTGCTGAGCGCCTTCGGGGTGGGCGAGAGCCGGGCGCAGAACGGCTTCTTGCTGAATGCACTGATCGTGGGCCTGGTCCTGCGCGGTCCGTTCCAGGATCACGAGCGCCAGGAGGAGCTGGTGAAAGCGAGCGGCCTCGAGTGGGTCATCGCCCGCCCCACGCGCCTCACGGACGGAGAGGCGCGGCATCGTTACGCGAAGGAGACCGCCGCGAAGAAGGTGCCGAGCTCCATCGCCCGGGCCGACGTCGCCGACTTTCTCGTGGAGGCTGCCGAAGTCGAAACTTGGGTGCGAAAAGCGGTGCAATTGGGAGGCTGACGCAATTCGTTGCGACCCCGTCGGCTGGCCGGCATCTCCCGCTGGGAGACACACCATCATGCGCGCCTCTTCGGTATCGGTCCTGATCGCGGTCACATCGGCCATGTTCCTCGGGTGCACGCTGACCCGCGCACCTGCCTCGCCGGAGGGGGCGGACGGCTCTGCAACGGGTAGTGCCGATGCCGGCGCCGGAGGAGACGCCGCCGGACCGAACACCATCGACGTGAAGTGTCCGACCCTAGCCATGCCGACCGGCTCTGCCACCGCGTACGTCGACGGGCGGAGCGCGGGGAGCGAAGATGGCAGCAAGGCGTCACCGTTTCGCACGCTCGCGAAGGCGCTGGCCACCGCGCCCCCCAACGGGGTGGTCTGGGTCGCAGCCGGCAGCTACCGGGAGAACCTGGTGGCGCCCGACAAGGGCCTGACCATCGTCGGTGGGTTCACGCCGGGTTTTGCGTCGCGCACCGACGCGTGTGCGACCGTCGTCGAAGCCGCCGACGCCAAGAAGCCCGTGATCACGGCGCCGGCCGGGGTAGAGGGCCTGGGCCTCGATGGCCTCACCGTCCAGAAGGGCTCGCGCGGCCTACAGGCCGAGAGCGACGGCGGCCCCACGCAGGGTACGTTCACCATCGCGAACGCGGTGTTCGCAGACAACGGGACCGTCGACGGCGAAGGGGGCGGCGTGTCGTTCGATCGCGTGCACGGCAGGATCTCGGGCTCGGTGTTTCGCAACAACCGGGCGTCCAAAGGCGCTGCGATCGCCGCAGCGGGCGACGTGACGTTGCGCATCGAAGGGAGCACCTTCGAGCGCAACGTCGGGCACTCCGACCATGGCGGCGCCCTCTATCTGGGCACGCGATCGGCAACCATCACGCGCAACACGTTCCGGAGCAACGAGATCGGTAAGGATGTGGGATACGGCTGGGGCGGCGGCGTCATCCTGTACGGCAACGGGGCGCAGCCGGTGAAAGGCGACCTCTCGTACAACGTCTTCACCGACAACCTCGCGAGCGTGGGAGCCGCCGTCTTCGTGGACGACGGGGCGAGCGTCACCATGTCGCACGATCTGATCTTTCGCAACCGCGCCTATCGCGAGAACGGCGTGGCGCGCGGCGCGGCCATCTACGTGGATGGTCTCGGCGGACCGACCGAGGGCTCCACGCTGGTGGCCGACCACCTCACGGTCGCCTTCAACGCCTACGACGAAACCGGGGCGCCCGCAGGGAGCAGCCGAGGTGGCGGCGTGTACATGGAGTCGTATTCCAAGGCCACGTTCACCAATTCCATATTCTGGAAGAACGGCGAAGAGCCGCTCTTCGGTGACCCCACCTGCGCCCTCGACGTGCGCTACTCCATCGCGCCCAGCAGCTGCGGCGGAGGCGCCGCCTGCTCCGTCGGCGCCGGGGTCTTCGAGCCCACCGAGATTCACTTCGTCGACGAGGCCCGCAACGACTACCACGAGAAGTCCACCGCGGGTCACTTCGCCGGGGGCGCGTGGGTCAAGGACGCGGTGACCAGCCCCGCCATCGACAAGGCCGACCCCGCCAAAGGCGGCGACACGGAGCCCATGCCCAACGGCGGCCGCGCCAACCTCGGCGCGTACGGTCACACCGGCGAGGCCAGCAAGTCGCCCTGAGGTTGCTCGATGGGGAAAATCCGAAGCCGTCGCACAAAGCGTGACGGATGGGGCAGAGCGCCGTCAATACCTCGGACACCCTCGACCTCAGGACGACCCCCATGCGCATGCTCCCCCTCGTGGCCCTGCTTTCGCTCTCCGCTTGCTCGGGCGCGGAAGGCGAACCGGACGAAGACTCGCTCGCCGACGACGCGCTCGTCACCGGGCCCAAGGTGACCATGACCAAGGCGGGCCTGGTGGGCTCGTACTTCGAGCCGAAGACCAACTGCATCCGGTTCGGCTCGTTGCGCCTCGCCAACGACGGCACCTACGAGGTGAAGTCGTGCGGGCCGATCATGACCACCACCGAAACGGGGACCTGGACCAACACCTCGCGAAGCATCACGTTCAAGTCGAGCTCCGGGCTCACGACCAAGTTCAATGCCAAGCGCGGTACGCAGTTTCTCCAGGAGCCCGCGCTCCCGGTGCTGGATCTCGCGCTGAGCGGTCACGCACCATTTCGCGTGGCCAAGCGGATGGCCGCAGACACCATTCTCGGAACGCTCAACGTGGGTGAGTCGCGGGAGTTCCGCTACGAGCCCGGGACGCCGTCGCCGACCGTCGCCAACTCCTTCAGCGCCGTGGCCATCCATGCCAATGCGACCGAGCACGTGACCGTGCGGGTCGAGGCCGACCGACCGCTGGGTGCGGGCATCGCCCTCGCCGATCGCTGGCACAGCACCTACCCGTTCGGCGCCGAGCTCGTCGAGTTCTACCGCAACCCCTCCGGCAACAGCTTGCGCTTGGCGGCCGGCAGCGTGGTCACGCTGCACCTGGCTCCGTCGGCCCACGACACCATCGTGGCCTTCGGAAGCAGTGGACAGCCCGATTCCAGCGGAGATCCCGGCGTGCACGTGCGCATCTCCGTGAGCTCCGACGAGGCGCCCCCGATCGCGGCCCCGCCGTCCTTCGCCGGGACCGTACCGGTCACGTCGGCAACGGTCGAGACGGCTGCCCGCTCGTATCTGCAAGCAGCCAATGTGACGATCACGCCGCAGGGGACGGGAGCTCGCTTCGTGCTCGCTCGTCCGCCCTGCATTCCGTCGCTCGCGGCGGTGGCGGTTCAGCTCGAGCCCGACGGCGCGGGCGGCTACGCGGGCGCCGCCAAGAACCTGCAGCGGGGCTACGCCTACGCCTCGGTGCGCAAGGTGGATGGACGCTGGGCCATTCACACCGAGCTCTACGAGAACTTCGTGCAGGGCTCACCCCACCCGTACCTGAACGCGACGTCCTGCCGCACGACGCTGCAGGGTTACTTGCCCTGATCGAGGCACGTGATAAGTCTGCCGGAGGATGCCAGCCGCTGTCCGGCCGAAGATGACCGAAGCGTCCACGCGCATCTTCGCGCTGGTGGCCCGAGCCGCGCGCACCGCGGTGGTGCTCCGCCGTGGCCCGACGAAGCAGGTGCGCATGCTCCTGTGGAATCTCGCGACCGACGAGATCACACCCGGACAGTGGCTCTCCGGGCGCATCTACGAGGAGCGCTGCGGCATCTCGCCGGACGGAGCGCTGGTGGTGTACTTCGCCGGCAAGTTCAAGACCAAGCTCGGCACCTTCACCGCCGTGAGCAGGCCGCCCTTCTTCACGGCGCTCGCCCTCTGGCCCGAGGGAAGCACCTGGGGCGGCGGCGGCTTCTTCGAGAGCGATCGTAAGCTGATTCTCAACTACGGATACGTACTGCCCGAGCTGAATGCCAACGCGGGCATGCCACCAAACTTCGTGGTGGGCGACATTACCGACTATCGAAAACACCATCCGGAGGAAGAGAACGAGGTGGCGCAGCAGGGGTGGCGTCTGAAGTCGAAAGGCAAGGACGGCATCGCCACGCCCGAGATGCGCTACGTGTATTCCCCACCCTGGGTGTACGCGAAGGCGCAGCCGACCGGCGCCCCGGTGACGCTCGAGCGGAGCACGCTGGGCATGGCAGAGGTCAATGGGCCATTCACGGTCCACGCCTATCGGCTGGTCCGCGCTCCGCGGCGGCGCGAGAGTGAACCGGTAGCGGAGGAGCTCGGGCGACTCGACTGGGCCGACTGGGATCACGACGGCTCGCTCCTGTTCGCTCGGGAGGGCTGCCTGTTTCGCCGCGACCTTCGGGCCGCGAAGGCGCAACCGAAGCTCGTGGCCGATCTCCGGGATCAGGTCTTCTCGAACGTGCTGCCCACGGACGAAGCGCGCGAATGGCCCAAGCCAGGGAATCGCGCACGCCGCGGAATCTGAGCAAGCGCCGGGCGTCGGCTGAAGTCCAGAGTCGTTTCCGCGACTTACGAAACGGACAAGGCGAGCTGACGCACCCGACACCGTTGGCTAGCTTCTGGCCATGTCGAACGCACAGATACGCTGGCTCTTGAAGGTCATCCAACCCGCGCGGACGCTGGCTTCGCTGCCAGGAGGTGCTGCGCTCTCCCAGGAAACCCATGCCGCGCTCCTCGGGCTTCCGTCGGAGGTCTACGCCACCGAGCTCGCCCGGATGCAAGCCGAGGCCAAGGAAGCTGCGAGCGAGCTGCTGGCCGACCCGGCCGTTGCTTCGATGGTCGACCGACTCCCGCTGCGGAAGGGCGCCACGATCGTCGCGTTCGGCGACAGCCTGACGTCGGAGCCCCAGTCCTGGGCGGTGATCCTGAGCGAGCTACTGGCCGCGCGCCGCGCCGCCGACGGCATCACCGTGACCACCAGCGCCGTCGCCGGCGAAACGACCACGCATGGGCTGGTCCGGGTGGGACAGGTCGTTCTCCAGCAACCCGATTGGGTCCTCTTCCTCATCGGTACGAACGACGCGCGGACGCAAGGCCCCCAGCCGACCAAGACCCTGGTCCACCCGGACGAGACGGCGCGCAATATCGCCGAGCTGCGCCAACGGGTATCCCGCGAAACCAAAGCGCGCACCCTCTGGATCACGCCGCCCGCGGTCAACGAGGCGCAGGTGGCGGGGCACGACGGGCTGGCGCGCTTCGGAGTGCGCTTCCGCAACGAGGATTTGGCGCGCGTCGCCAAGATCGTCCGCGACATCGACGGTGCAGCGATTGACGTCTTCTCCAAGCTCGGTACGCCGCCCCCTGCGGATCTACTCATGGGAGATGGACTGCATTTCACGGTGGCCGGTCAAAAGCAATTGGCGCTCGAGGTGCTCGAGGGTTGGAGCAACCTCGAATGAGGTATCTGATCTTCGGCGCGACCGGAAATATCGGGTCGCGCGTCACCGAGCGCCTCGTCGCGCGTGGCGAAAGACCGTCCGTCTTCGCGCGCAATGCGAAGAGGGCAAAGGCCCTCTTCGGCGACCAGGTCGATATCCATGTAGGTGATCTCGACGAACCGCGTTCGTCGCTGGCCACCGCGCTCGCCGGTATCGACGGGGTCTTCCTCGTGACCGATGGTCCGGATCTCGATTCGCGAGATCGCACTGTCGCGCTGGCTGCCAAGTCCGCCGGGGTCCGGCACGTGGTCAAGCTCTCCACGCTGGACGTGCACACCGGCGTGGGGACGGGATCGTGGCACGCGCGCGGCGAGGCCGCTATCTGCGAGAGTGGCGTGGCGTTCACCTTCGTTCAGCCGGCCGGATTCATGTCGAATGCACTGGGCTGGTCGCACGCGATCCGCGAGCAGGGCGTGCTGCGGAGCTCGACGGGACAGGGGAAGATCGCGTTCATCCACCCGGACGACATCGCCGATGTCGCCACCGCGGCGCTGATCACGCGCGACCACGATGGCCAATCGTTGGTCATCACCGGTCCCGAGGCGCTGAGCTACCGCGAGATGGGGGAGGCCATCGGGGGCGTGATTGGAAAATCCGTACGCTTCGAGGAGATCTCGGACCGACAGGCGTATGCGGGCGTGGTTCGCTGGGCCGGTGAGGGCCCGTACGCGGACGCGCTCGTCGACATCTGGCGCGCGGTGCGCGAAGGTCGTCTCGCCACCGTCTCGGACGGAGTGCAGCGAATGCTCGGGCGAAAGGCCATTGCGTTCGACCAGTGGGTCAAGGAGAACGCCGACGCCTTTCAGTAGCGGATGGCGTGGCCGCCCTGATAGGAATTCAAGTAGACGGCGACCGTTCGGATGGCCTCGTCTTTGGCGCGCTCCCGCGAGATCGCCTGCTTCGGGAGAGCCACGCCGTGCACCAAAGCTTCGACCATCTGCGGTAGGACGAAGAGCATGCGCTCTGCCTCTTCGGGGGTATAGCGATCTTGCTTGGTAGGCGAGATCACCCGCTCGAACGTGGCCTGCAGCGCGCTCTTGAACCCACCTTGGCCCGCCGGCACGGCGACGGATACGATCTCGTGCAGCTCGGCGTCTTCCGCGTGCAGGGTGGCGAGCCGTTCCACGAGCTCGCTGGTGAAGTCCTCGAGCGACGCCGACGTGCAGTCGGTCATCGTCCGCTCCATCACGTCGCGCACTCCGTCGACGTGGCGATCGTGCAGGGCCATGAAGATGGCCTGCTTGTCGGGGAAGTACTGGTAGAGCGAGCCGATGCTGACGCCCGCCGCTTCCGCGACGCGGTTGGTGGTGATGGCCTCGGCCCCCTGGCGCCGCAGCACGCGCCGCACCGCCTCGAGGACGGCCTCTACCGTCTGCCGGGAGCGTTCCTGCTTGGGCTGCCGGCGCGTGGCCGCTCTTTCGTTGGCTTTCATGGATTCGAGCTGTCCGCAGATTCTAGCACCGACCGAGTGCTCGCAAAGGCAGTCGCGGGCTCACGAGGTCAAGGGAGGTTGGCCTCTTCCTCGATGTGCCACACGCCGCCTCGGCACCAGAGCGCGCTGCTGTGGCCGCCCGGCTTGCCCCAATCGAGCACGCACCAGGATTGGCCCGGCGCGCAGGGGGTGCCGGGGCGCGGCTCCGGCGTGCAGCGGCCGTCGCTGGTTCGCTGCACCGACGCGACCGCAGGGGGCGCAGCGCTCACGGATGGCGTCGGGCTCGCGGATGGCGCAGGGCGACCGGGCGTCGCGGGCGCGCCGCTGCATCCGACGGCGGCAAGGAAGAGCCAGGCGGTTGCGCTGCGACGCGTTCCTATCATCGCTCGAGCGTAGAGCGTACGGACACTCGGACACAAGGCGCCGTCCACGGACGCTGCCGGAGATTCCGTCTTCCTCTTGCCCTCGCGCTCCTTCTTCTCGCGCGAAGGCTTGCCCATCGACCCACCGGATATCCGGCCCTCAGCCTCGGTGGATGGATATGCCCCCGTCTACCAGTAGCGCCGTTCCGGTCGTGAACGACGACGCCTCCGAGGCCAGGTAGAGCACGGAGCGCGCGATCTCCTCGGGTGTCGCCAAACGCTTGAGCGCGTGCATTGCCGCAACACCGGCGCGGGCTTCAGGAGTGCTGGCGACCGCGCGTCCCATGGGGGTGTCGGTACCGCCGGGCAGAATCGCGTTGACGCGGACCCCGTGCGGTCCGAGCTCCGATGCGAGCGCCTGCACGAGCCCGAGCAGGCCCGCTTTGCTTGCCCCGTAGGCAGCCATGCCGGGGAACCCAACGGTGTGTCCGACGAACGTGGAAGTGAATATGATCGAGCCGCGGCCCCGCGCGAGCAACGCCGGCACCTGGTACTTCGCTCCGAGGAACGCGCCGGTGAGGTTCGTCTCTATCGTTTCCCGCCATCCGACCGAGGAGACTTCCGCCGTCGGCCCCATCTCGCCCAGCGTCCCAGCGTTGTTGAAGGCGATGTCGAGACCACCGAAGCGGTCGACCGCTTCCCGTGCGAGCTCGCGGGCGAAGGCTTCGTCCTTGACGTCCCCACAGACCGCTATGGCGTGTCCACCCGCGCGCGAGATCTCGGCGACCACTGCTTCGAGCTCTGCGGCGCGGCGAGCGCCCACCACGACCTTAGCGCCTTGTCGGGCAAAAAGGATCGCGGTCGCTCGGCCGATGCCCGAGCTGGCTCCCGTGACGATGGCCACTCTGTGCGTCAGCGACTTTTCTGCGGATGCGTTCATTTCGAGCTCCTTCGCGCGCATGGAGGGGCGCTGGCCCCCTGAAGTAGGCGAGCGCGACAGACTGCACACCCCGCTTCCTGCTCTTGAATTCGACGTGCTTCTCGTACCCCCGTTCCGACGAGGCCCGGGCCTCAGGCGAAGTGCGCGAGCGGCCCGAAGGGGGCGTGGCAGCGACCGAGAGCACGGGTCGTCGTCCGAGGACGGGCGCGATTGGCCCCGGACACGTGGTGCGCGTCGACGCTCGCGGTGGTCCCTCGGAATGTACGATTCGCATCGAGAGCCGCGCACGAAGGCACGCGGTGTGCAAGGATGCGCGGGGTCGATGCGTACCCTCGTGATTGCAGAGAAGCCGGGTGTGGCGCGGGACATCGCAGCGGTCTTGGGAGCGAACGAACGGGGTACCGGGCTCTTCCGCAGCGATACCCACGTGGTGAGCTGGGCCATCGGGCACCTGGTGGCGCTGGCGGAGCCGGCGCAGGTGGACCCGCGGTGGAAGTCCTGGCGCATGGAGCTCTTGCCGATGCTCCCGGAAGCCTGGCCGCTGGTGGTGGGCGAAGAGACCAAGGCGCAGTACGAGGTGCTGCGAAAGTTGCTGGTTTCCCGGGAGATTCGCGACGTGGTGTGCGCCACCGACGCGGGCCGCGAGGGGGAGCTCATCTTCCGGTACATCTACGAGGCCGCGCGCTCGAAGAAGCCGGTGCGACGCCTCTGGATCTCGTCGCTCACCCCGGACGCCATCGCCAAGGGGTTTCGCAGCCTTCAGGACGGCGCCACGTTCGAGCCGCTGGCCGATGCCGCGCGGGCCCGGAGCCGCGCCGACTGGCTGGTGGGCATGAACCTGTCGCGGGCCTACAGCCTGCTGTACGACGACAACCTCTCGGTGGGTCGGGTGCAAACGCCGACGCTGGCCATGCTGGTAGAGCGGGAGCTCGAGATCCGGAACTTCGTGCCGGAGGACTACCTCGAGCTGCACGCGACCTTCGACGCCGCCCCCGCGGCGCCCGATGGCCCACCACGTGTGTACGACGGCGTGTACCTGCGGCCCGGCGTGAAGGGGCCGGAGGCGCGACGCTTGCCCATCGACGGCGAAGAGGCCACGCGACTGGAGGAGCGCGCCAAGCGCGGCGCGGCGCACATCGCCTCGGTGACCCGCGAAGTGCGCAAGGTCCCGCCGCCGCAGCTGTACGATCTCACGGAGCTGCAGCGGCACGCCAACCGCCTCTACGGGTTCACCGCGCAGCGCACGCTTTCGGTAGCGCAGAGCCTGTACGAGCGATGGAAGATCCTGAGCTACCCGCGTACCGACAGCCGGCACCTCTCGAGCACGGTGGCGGCGACGCTGCCCGACATCGTCGAGGCCATCGCGCCGGCCTATGCCGGGCTATTGCCGGCGCCCATCGCGGCGGGCCTGGCGCTGCCGAAGCTGGGAACACGATTCGTGGATGATACACGGGTCAGCGATCACCACGCGATCTTGCCCACGCAGACGCCCGCGCCGGCGAGCTTGCCGGCGGACGAGCGGAAGATCTACGACCTGGTTTGCCGGCGGCTGCTCTCGGCGTGGCACGACGAGCACATCTTCGCGGTGACCACCGTGGTCACGCACATCGTGGCGGACGCCGTGGCCGACGTGTACACGAGCTCCGGGACGAGCATCGAGCAGGTGGGTTGGAAGGTGCTGGACGTGGGGGGGCCGCGAACGGCGGCGAACAAGGCGCAGGAACCGACGCTGCCGGGGGGCCTGCAGAAGGGGATGCCGGTGAAGGTGCTGAAGACGAAAGCGACGCCGAAGAAGACCCAACCGCCGCCGCATCTCAACGATGCGACGCTGCTCACGGCCATGGAGACGGCCGGACGCGGCCTCGAGGAGAAGGAGATGTCGGACGCGATGCGCGCGCGGGGTCTCGGCACGCCGGCCACGCGCGCGGCGATCCTGGAGACCCTCCTCCGACGCGGATACGTGCTGCGAGAGGGCAAGGCGCTGCGGGCGACGGACAAGGGCATCGGGCTCATCGAACGGGTGCATCCGCACGTGAAGAGCCCGGCGATGACCGGCGAGTGGGAGGCCAAGCTGGGCCGCATCGAGCGACGACAGGGCGAGCTCGAGCCCTTCATGGAGGACATCGCGGCGTACGTACGCGAGGTGGTGGGGACCATCCGGAGCAGCGGGCCGGCGCGGGAGTATCCGTACGCGCTGCCGGCATCGAAGCTGGGTGGCCAGCCGGCGACGAAAGATGACGCCCGTTCCCTCCCCCTGGCCCCTCCCGCGGTCGCGAGGGGTGCCGCTTCACCCGCGGTCGCGAGGGGTGCCGCTTCACCCGCGGTCGCGAGGGGTGACGCTGCACCCGCGGTCGCGAGGGGTGGCGCTGCACCCGCGGTCGCGAGGGGTGCCGCTGCACCCGCGTTCGCGAGGGGTGTGGGTGCTCCCGCGAGCGCGCGGGGAGACGGGGCTCCCTGGCGAAGCGGAGCGAAGGACTTGGCTTCGCTCCTTCGCGATGCGTTTCATCTGGCGGCGTTTCGGCCGTATCAGGAGGCGGTGTGTCGGTCGGTGGCTTCCGGCGACGACGTCTTGCTGGTGATGCCCACCGGCGCGGGAAAGTCGCTTTGCTACCAGCTACCGGGCGTGGCGCGCGGGGGCACCACGCTGGTGGTGAGCCCGCTGGTGGCGCTCATGGAGGACCAGGTCGCCAAGCTGGTGGAGCTGGGATTCGCGGCGGCGCGCATTCACGCGGGGCGTGATCGGATGGAGTCGCGCGAGGTGTGCAAGGCCTACCTCGACGGTGCCCTCGACTTCTTGTTCATCGCCCCCGAGCGCCTGCGGGTGCGGGGTTTCCCGGAAATGCTGGCGCGGCGGAAGCCCTCGCTCATTGCCATCGACGAGGCCCACTGCATCTCCCAGTGGGGCCACGACTTTCGTCCGGACTACCGGATGCTGGGCGAGCGACTGCCACTGCTCATGCCCACGCCCATCGTGGCGCTCACCGCGACCGCGACGCCGGCGGTGCAAGACGACATCGCGGCGCAGCTGCGCCTGGCGAATCCGCAGCGGTTCATTCACGGGTTCCGGCGCACCAACATCGCGGTCGAAGTGCTGGAGCGCAACCCCAGCGAACGAACGCCGCTGGTGCGCGAGATCCTCACGCCGCCGGGTCGGCGTCCGGCCATCGTGTACGCCCCCACGCGCAAGGACGCCGAGGCGCTGGCCAAGGCGCTCAGCCCGCGAATTCGCGCCGCCGCCTACCACGCGGGGCTGTCGCCCGAGGTGCGCGATCGTGTGCAAACTGCATTCATCAATGGCAAGTACGACGTGGTGGTGGCCACCACCGCCTTCGGCATGGGCATCGACAAGGCCGATGTTCGCACCGTGGTGCACACCGCGCTGCCCGCCACCCTCGAGGGCTACTACCAGGAGATCGGACGCGCCGGACGCGACGGAGATCCCTCGCGGGCGGTGCTCCTCTACGGGTTCAGCGACACCAAGACCCACGAGTTCTTCCTGGAGCGCGACTATCCCCCGGAGGCCCAACTGGCGCAGGTGGAGAGGGCGCTCGCCAAGGGTCCGCTGCATCTGGCGGAGCTGGCCCGCAAATCGAAGGTGAAGTCCGAGGTGCTGGAGAAGGTCCTGGAGAAGCTCTCGGTGCACGCGGGCGTGCGCGTCGACCAGGAGGGCCTGGTGCACCCGGGCGACGGCAGCCTCGATTTTCGCGAAGCGTACGCCCGGCAGCGCGCGCACAAGGTGGATCAACTGGAGAAGATGCGTCGCTATGCCGAGTCGTCCACCTGCCGCATGCTGGGCTTGGTACGGCACTTCGGTGATCAGCACGACTCCGGCCAGCCGTGCGGCATCTGCGACGTGTGCGACCCCGCGGCATGCGAGGCGCAGACCTTCCGCACGCCGACCCGCGACGACCGCGCCAGCCTGGAGAAGATCCTCGAGAGCCTGAACGCGCGCGCGAACGCACCCACCGTGGGCCAGCTGCAAATCGAGCTGGGCATCGATCGCCACGAGCTCGGTCTCTTGCTCGCCGCCCTCGCCCGCGCATCGGTGGTGGAGCTGCGCGAGGAGTCGTTCGAGAAGGACGGCAAGACCATCCACTACCAGCGCGTGCGGCTCACCGATGCGGAGGTCCACATGGAGACCCTCCGCATCGAGGACCGACCCGAGCCGCCCCCGGAGCCGGCCCGCAAATGGCGCGGCCGCAAGGGCTTTCGCCGCGCCAAGAGCACGACCAAGAAGCGCGCCACCAAGGGCGCACCCCGGGCCAAGCGCACCAAGCGTAGCTGACGGCTCACTCCACGTCCCAGGTCTCGCCTTCGGCCAAGAAGCGAAACCGCTTCTGTTCCGCCGCCTCGGCGACCCGTTGCTCCAGGGCGACGATGGGCTCTCGATAGTGCCCGAACGTGGTGTGGTGAATGGGGATCACCAGCCGCGGCGCGATGCGCGCGGTGAGCGTCATGGCTTCTTCGGCGTTCATGGTGCGGAGCCCCAGGCCGCCGTCGCTACCGACCGCGCCGAGGTGCGGCAGGAGCACATCGATCGCGCCGTAGCGCGTCGCAAGGTCGCGCGACTCGTCCGAGAGCACGGCGTCGCCGGTCCAGTATGCGCGCACCGCTCCCGCCGCGTCCCGCCACGTGAGGACATAGCCGTTGCCGCGGCCGATGTCGTGGTCCAGCTGCGCATCGTGCGCGTGGTGCGCGGGTACGGCGACAACTTCGAGCTCCACATCCTCGTGGCGCAACGTGAGCTTCTCGCCCCAGTCGAGCGGACGAACGTCGACGAATCCTGCTGCGCGCAACGTGTCGGCGCCCGCCGCCGCCACGACGACCGGCAGGCTCTTGGGGAGAGATCGCCTGGCCTCCGCGTCGACGTGGTCGTTGTGCGTATGGCTGATCAAGATGGCCGACAACGTGCCGACGTCGAGCGGCGGCGCGACAGTGTATCGCGCGATGGGCGCGTTGGGCGCGCCCGAAGACGGATGTTTGGGCAACACGAACGCGTTGTCTGCCCGCGTGCCCAGCATGGGGTCGGTGAGCACGCGGAGGCCGCCGCGCTCCAACGTGGTGGTCGGGCCGCCCAGCCAACGGACCCGCAAAGCTGGCTGCAGGCGTCCGGCAGGCGACGCGGCGCGCGGAGGCGCCGGCGAGCCGCACGAAAGCGCGAGCGATACGCATAGCGGAAGGAACCGATTCTTCATGGGTGCCGAGGGTACGGCCGGTCTCGCTCGCGACAAGCCATCACCGGGGTACAGACCCTATGCATTTTCGCATAGGCCGGTAGAGTGCGGCGAACATGCTGCCCTGGGACGACTTCCAGTACTTCCTTGCCGTCGCACAGCACGGCACTCTGTCTGCGGCTGCCAAGGCGCTCGGCGTCACACAGCCCACCGTGGGCCGGCGCATCTCGCAGCTCGAGCAGCAGCTCGGCGCAGAGCTCTTCACACGCAGCGCAGACGGGTTTCAGCTCACGCGCGTCGCACGCGGCATGCTCGAGCACGCAGAGGCCATGCGGGACCACGCGGCACGAGCGGAGAGCCGCGCCAGCGGCCACGACCTCGGCGTGGAGGGGCGGGTGCGCGTCACCGCGTCGGAATGGGTCGTACGCTCCGTGCTCGGGCCGCTGCTGGCGCCCCTGCTCACGGAGCATCCGCACCTGGAGCTCGAGCTGCACGCCGAGGCACGGCACCTCAACCTGGCCAAACGGGAAGCCGATATCGCGATCCGGCCATCGCAGTTTCGGCACGACTCGGTATTCCAGCGCGCGATCGCGAACCTCGAGTTCGGACTGTACGCCGCAGATGCGTACCTGTCGCGCCGAGGCTCACCGCAGTTCGCCGAGGGCTCGCCGGGCCACGTATTCATCGGGATGACCGACGACATCGGCCCCATCGTGGACCACGAATGGCTAGGGCAAGTGACGGCACGGGCGGCAGTCGCGGTGCGCTGCAACGGTCGGGAGCCAATGGCAACGTTGGCAGCCGCCGGCGTGGGCATCGCGTGCCTGCCGTGCTTCCTCGGCGATGCGACGCCGGGATTGCGCCGCCTGGCTACGCCCACGCCGGGCCCCGTTCGCAAGCTCTGGCTGGGCGTGCATCGCGCGGCGCGACGCACCCCGCGCATTCGCACGAGCGCCGCCTTCATCGCCGATGGCTTGCGGCGGCTCCAGCGTGCGCTGCACCCGAGCGCGCTCCCGGTGGCGAGCTGGCCGCGAAGCAGATAGAGTGGTGCCATGAGCACGGGGGACGCGGTGGACATGCCACTTCTGGTCGAACGCGGATCGATGCGCGACGTGGAGGCGCTGCTGCCCTTTCTGCCCCCGCGGTCGCACGAGCGCGGCGCGGAGGCAGTGCGCGCCGTCGAAGGCATCCTCGCGCGCAGCACGCCGGCGGACTTGGAACATTTCGAGGCGACTCACCGGCGGCTCACTTGGTCGGATCCGTGGCGGGCGTGGACCGACCTGCACGTCGACGCCGCGCTGCCTCGTTCGCTCCTGGCCATCGCGTCGTTTCACAGCGATGGCTTCGTGCGCGAGCGCTCGGTCGCTCTCTTGGCATTGCAGACCGACGGCTTCGAGCTCCCGTTTTTGCTCATCCGATGCAACGACTGGGTGGAGCGCGTGCACGAGGTCGCTCTCGCTGCGGCGGCCGCGCGCGTGCAGTCCGACTACGCCGCTCATTGGTTGCGCTGCGCGGCGCTGCTCGACCCGGAGCGCGATATCCGCCGACGCCAAGACGCCCTCGCCGGGGTGCGCGCCCGGGTGCTTCGGTTGCTCGCGGAGCCACCTCACCACGGTGTCGTGGAGGCGGCGGCCGTTTCCGGAGATGCTGCCGCCGCCCGCATGGCCCTGGAGCTTGCCCGCGCACTCCCCGACGTTCGGGCGCAACCGCTGCTGCTCGCGGCGACCAGGAATGCCAACGGTGGTGTGGCGCGAGTGGCAGCGCGCACGCTCCTCGGGCGCTCCCCGCGCGAGCTGCTCGCTCCCTTCGCCGAGGCCGCCATGGCCGACGCACGGCGGCCCCTTCGCGTCGTAGGCGTCGAGGCATGGGCGAAGTTGCCCCCGAGCGTGGCCGAGCCTCGCTTGCGCGCGGCGCTCCTCGACTCGGCGCGCGTGGTGCGCGAGCAGGCCCGCTACGAGCTCCCTCGATGCACTGGCGTACCCTTCGACGCCAAGGCCTTCTACCGCGCGGCGCTCGCGGAGGCTGGCCGTCCCGCGCTCGAGGGCCTCGCAGAGGTGGGGGACGCGAGCGACCTGCCGCTCTTTCGTCACCTCCTGGAGGATCCGCGAGCCGCGGTTCGGGCGGCAGCGGTGATGGGCATTGGCCGCAACTCCGAGAGCGAAGATCATCCGCGCATCGGAGCGGCGCTCCGCGACCCTTCGCAGTTGGTGCGGCGCACGGCGAGGCCCTACGCGCGACGTTTGTGGGGGCGCGGTCAGGCCTCGAGGTAGCCGCGCTTGACTTGATCGCGCTCGATGGAGCGGAAGAGGGCGCCGAAGTTACCTTCGCCGAAGGCGTCGTGGTTCTTCCGCTGGATGAGCTCGATGAAGATCGGGCCGATGAGGTTCTTGGTGAAGATCTGGAGGAGGTAGCCCTTCTCGTCACCGTCCACCAGGACGTTGCGCTTCTCGATCTCGCCGTGATCCTCCGACACCTGGGCGAAGCGCGGCCACAGCTCGTTGTAGTAGGCGTCGTCCATGTCCAGGAAGCCGATGGATTTACTGCCCTCGAGGGCGCGCAGCGAGGCGAGGATGTCCTTGGTGAGGAAGGCCAAGTGCTGGATGCCCGGGCCCTTGTACTCCTCGAGGTACTCGTTGATCTGCGACTTGGCTTCGCTGCCCTCGTTGATGGGAATGCAGAAGGTGCCGCAGGGCGACTTGAGCGCGTACGAGGTGAGGCCGGTCTTGGCGCCGCGAATGTCGAAGTAGCGAACCTCGGTGAAGCCGAACACGTCCTTGTAGAAGCGCGCCCAGCGCTCCATGGTGCCCTTCTCGACGTTGTTGGTGAGGTGGTCGATGGCCAGGAAGCCCTTCTCCGGCACGCGCACCGCGAGGGGCTCGGGGAGCGCCACGAATCCCATGGAGACGTAGAGCTCTTCGCCCCAGCGCGGGGTCAGGTAAATGAGGCTTCCACCGATGCCCACCACGCAGGGGAGCGGCTCACCGTGCAACGTGTAGTCACCGGCGCCCCGCTCGGCGCCACGGGCGACCGCCTCGTGCTCGGCCCAGAGAGGCTTTTCGACGCGCCAGCCCATGGATGCGATGCAGGGGCCATGGGCCTTCTCGAAGGAGGCCGCGAAGGATCGCGGCGCCCGGTTGAGGAGGAAGTGGATGTCGCCCTGGCGGTAGAGGTCCACGTCGCGGTCACGGTGACGCATGACGCGCGAGAAGCCGAACTCCAAGAAGAGACGGTGGAGCGCCTCCGGATCCTGCGAAGCAAACTCGACGAACTCGATACCGCGAAGCCCGATGGGATTGATGCTCATGGCGCTGATTCCTCCCCTTCTTGGTAGCGCCCGGACCAGTGTCTAGAAAGTCACAAAAGGTGTGGCATGATTGTCGTACAATTCGACAATGAACATCACCCTGGACCAGGCCCGTGCCCTCGACGCGCTCGCGCGCTACCGCACGCTGGCCAAGGCTGCCGGCGCCCTGGGAAAGCAGCACAGCGCCCTGGTGTACGCCCTGCGCAACCTGGAGACCCAGACCGGGCTCACGCTGCTCGACCGCTCCGGATACCGGACGCGCCTCACCGCGGCGGGCGAACGGGTGCTCGAGGAGTGCCGGCGCCTCCTGGGCGTGGCGCGCGATCTCGAGCTGGTGTGCCGCACCATCCAGACCGGTTGGGAGCCGAGCCTGCGCGTGGTGTTCGACGGCATCTTCCCGGTCCGCGCCATGCTGGCGCAGCTGAAGGCGCTCACCGCCGCCAAGGCGCCCACCCGGGTCGACGTGTTCGCGGAGTTCTTGAGCGGGGTGGAGAAGGCGTTCTTCGCCCGCGAGGCCGATCTGATGATCTCGGTGCTCCCGCCGCGCGACGGGCACCTGACCGGCACGCCCCTGCCGGAGCTGGGCGCCTATCTGGTTGCACACCGCACGCATCCGCTCACCCGCAAGCGCAAGGCCACGCTCGACGATCTGCGGGAGCACACCCTGCTCACGGTGCGGGGGTCCGACCCTCGCCTCTTGCTCTCGACCGCGCCGCTGGAGCCGGGCGCCACCATCCAGCTCAACGATTTTCACTCCAAGCGCGAAGCCATCCTCGACGGCATGGGCTTCGGGTGGCTGCCGGACTACCTGGCGAGCGCCGATCTCGAGAAGGGCACGCTCCGGCGCATTCCCTTCGAGCTCGGCGATCGCCACGTCTTCGCGCCGCAGGTCTACTCCCTTCGCGGCCGCACCCTGGGGCGCGCCGCCGCCGCAGTGGTCGCGGGCCTCACGTCATGACAGAGCCCGCCACCGCGCCCTGACGACGCGCGCGGCCGCGCTGGCGAGCCGAGTCATCCTCGATGCGCGTGCCCGCGCAACGTCTCGCAGGATGATCGCCCGAGGCGGGAACGCGATTGCGTCATACGCTGCGCACTTGCCGGCAACTCTCCTGCGTCGCAGCGTGCACACTCCGCTGACGTGGGTCGCTACCCGCGAGAGCGACGTGCGCAGGACCCGAGGCACGCGCCTTGCTGATGCGCTTGCATGCAATCGCAACGCGCGACCACGCTGGTCGCACTATCCATATTCTGTTCGCTGACCGGACGCGCCACGTCGGCGGGCGCCGCCACTTTCCAGCCCTCCACCGGCGTCGTGTCACTGACGCCGGACGCCACGGCTTTCGGGTTCGAGTCCGATGCCGAGCTGGCGCAGTTCTCTCCCATCAAGCGCGCCGATCTCTATACGCTGAAAGCTGCGCCCCTGGACGCCGTGGTGGCCGAGGGTGAGGGCATCGAGGGCAAGAACGCTCTGCGCGTCGGGAGCGCGGGCGGCGGCCTGCTCTTCAAGGACGAGGCAGCCTTTGCCAAGCTGGCCGGGCGCCGCATGCAAGTGCGCTTCTGGGCGAAGGCCGAGGGCCGCGCGCCCACCGCCGAGATCGTCTACCGCCCCACCGGGAAGGATCCGCCGCTCGACGGCTCCACGCTCCCGGTGGCCAGCGTGCGCGCCATTCCCACCGGACGCGAGACCAGCGACGGCTGGGTCGAGTACGGCATCGGCCCCATCGACGCGCAAGTGCTGGGGCGCCCCATCTACGGGCTCTTCATCGTGCCCGAAGCACGCGCCATGGAGGAAACCAAGTTCGCGGCCGAGGCAAGTGAGCGTGGAGCCTTCCTCCTCGATGCGCTGGAGATCTTGCCGGCCGAAGGCACCCCGCAGGCCGATGCAGTCTGCACCGATGCCGACGTCGATGCCACCTGCGGCCCGGTCGGGGCTTGCTTTGCGGGAAAGTGCGTGGCCGGTGAGGCGCTGTACGGAACGCCGCTATCGCTCGCCCAGCGAAAGGAAGTGGTAGCGCGCGCGCTCTTCGTCCTCGAGAAGCACCAAGGAGACGCCAGCGCGGTGGCGCGCCTGCCGGCCTACAAGGCTGCGCTGGACACGCTGGTGAACGAGACCTCGTCGCGGCGCTTCTACGCCGGCATGATCGCGGCGCTGCACACGCTCCGGAACATGCACACGTCGTCCGGTCGATTCCCCGGTTCGACCTCGCTCAATCCCGACGTCACGTACCAGACCGCAGGCGCGCCCGGCGCATGCTTCGGCCTGGTGACCCGCGACGTGCTGGGAGGCGGCACCGGCTTCGCGGTCTTCGACACCGAGAAGACCTCCGACCTCCGACGCGGTGACGTGCTCAAGACCGTCGACGGTCAGGAGGCGGTGGCCTGGGTCCGCGCTGCCTTCTCCAAGTACAGCATCTCGACGCCGGGCCAGACCGAGACCGACGACGCCTGGGCCGCGCTCGCCATCGGCGACCTCGTGACCGCACACGCCGCGACATTCACCGTGGATCGCTGCACCGACGCCACCTGCGCCACGCACACCGAGGTCACGGTGAAGACCGGGGACCGGGCGCGCGCCGCGGCCACCAGCGGAGCCTTCGCCAGCTTCGTCTACACCATTCCCTGCGACGGGCGCCTCTCGCGCATCGGCGAGCTGGGCTCGGGTCCGCCGGACGCCGAGCTCTTCTCCTCCCTCCCCAAGGACGCGACCGGCACCGTGCGCGTGCAGTTCGACGGCTTCTCCAATCCGGGTTTCCCCGCCGACGCGGAGAAGGCATTCCCGGTGGATACGCCGAAATACCTGGTCGATGCGCGGCTCGGCCATGGCGGCAAGACCGTGAACATGAATGCCATGGTGAACATGCTGATACCGAAGGGTACCAAGCCGATCTTGATGCTCCTCGACCGCGGCAATCTCGCGGCAGTGGACGACGCGACGCTCGGCTGCGTGGGCAAGGACGGGTTCGCCTGTCTCTTTGCCGGGGCCGACGTGGTGACCGCGGACGGAACGGGCGTTGCCTCCCGCACCACCGCGAAGATGGCGTGGCTCAACGGCGCCTCGGTTTCGGCCAACGACATCGTACCGTTCGTGCTCAAGGGCCGGGCCAATACCCGCATCTTCTCCGCGGTGCAGACGGCCGGAGCGTTCGGTGGCATCTCCTTCGTGGGCTCGGTGGTCCCCGGCCGGACCATGGACAGCATCCAATACGAAGACGGACGCGCCGGCGCGGACCTGGCGAGCGCTCGGGTGGGTAGCACCGTCAGCGGTCGCGGGGTGGCGGCAGACGCGGTGGTCACGCAAAAGCTCTCCGACCTTCTCCAAGGCAAGGACACCGCCATCCTCGCCGCCCAAGCATGGCTCGCACAGGTACCCTGAACATGAATACCTACTTCAACCGCTCGGCGCTCGGCGCGCTCGCTCTTGCACTCGTTTCCTTCGGTAGCACGGGATGCTCCGCAGGCGATCCCGCGCCGGTAGCCCCCGCCGCCACCACGCCGGCGCCCGCACCGGCTCGGACGCTCGTGGAGAATGCCAACCTCGCGAGGCGACCCGACAACCTATTCGCCGATCCCCAGTTCGACGCGCCGGGATATCGATTCAATTCGTTCTTCGCGGTGGACCCGGCGGCGCTCACGCTGGCCAAGATGACGCGCCTCGACCGCTGGGATACGCCGTTCGGACGGCGCTCGCCGGCGCTGCTGGTGAGCGCCAAAGTGGATACCTCGCTGGGCGCCTTTTTCGCGATTCCGGACAAAGGCGCGTATCGCATATCCATCTGGCTCTCCGGCGCAGACGGTGTGAACGCCGATCCGGCGCCGGTCCCCGAGGGCGTGAAGGCGCACCTTCTCCTGGCGACCGGGAAGGCGGAGGTGGCGGTGCTGGCACCGCAGAGCACCAAGGTGGTGGGCGCACGCACCTGGGTCGAGGTGGCGACCACGGTGACAGCCAACGCCGGGACCTACTTCCTCTACGTGGGTATCCCCAAGGGCGCGAGCATCCTGGCCGCGGCTCCGGAGGCGGTGGCGTCCACGGCCAAGGTGGAGGCGGCGCCGGCTCCTGGCGCGGCCCCGGACTGGGTGCGCACCATGGCCGGACGCATTCCCGAGTCACCGCTACCCGCGCGGCCCGCGCCGCCGCGTCCGCGCTGACGGCAGGGTCATGCGGTGGTGTCGCCGGCGAGCTCCACCGAGAGCTCCCGGCGGAGCACCGCGCGCCCGCGGTGGAGGCGGCTTTTCATGGCCTCCACCGTGATGCCCAGCTCGGCCGCGACCTCGGGGCCCGTGAGCTGCTCCACATCGCGCAAGAAGACGACGCGCCGCAGGTCCGCGTCGAGGCGGCCAAAGGCTTGCTGTAGCGCCAGCGAGAGCTCGGCGTCGGCGCGGCTTGCCACCGTACGCTCGAACAGGCGCAAGTCGTCGGCTTCTTCCAGCGGGCGCGTGCGCCGCGCTCGGGCGATGAGTCGCGTGCACTCGTGCTTCACCACGGTGAACAGCCAGCTCGTCCAGCGTATGACGCCGTCCAGAGCCCCCAGTTGCCGGGAAAACTGCACCAGGGTGTGTTGCACCGCATCGTCGGCGTCCTCACTGGTCTGGCACACGCGGCGAGCGAAACGGCGGACATCCGGCTGATACCGCACCAGGAGCTGTTCGATGGCGGCGCGATCGCCGGCACGCGCCGCCTCCACCAGGGCGTCGCACATGGCCGTCATGCCTCCTCCTGGGCGACCCATGCGCGGGCCACGGTCAGGCGCGCTCCGAGCAGGCCCACGTCCACGCGGAGGCGCCGCGCGGCCTCGGCCAGGGGCAGGCCGAGCACGTCCACGAAGAGGAGCGGCTCCCGGAGCTCGCGGGTCAACATGGCCATCAGCGTAGCAATGCGGCGGGCGCGCGCGTGGTCCATCGATCAGGAGAGCGCGCCAGGGTTGGAAAGGATTTCGACCGACCGTCGATTTTTCGAGAATCCTTCGGGGCGGGTCGCGCCTCCTTTCCCGCAAGGAGATGAAATCATGAATCGCAACGTCGGCTCTCGGGATCGCTGGCTGCGGGTGCTCGGCGCTATGCCGCTGGCTTCGTGCGCGGTGCTCGCGCCCTACTCGCTTCCGCTTCGGCTGCTGGCCTTCGGCGTGCCTGCGCTCTACATGCTGGGGACGGCGCTCTTCGGGAGCTGCCTTGGCTACGCGCTCATGGGGAAGAGCACCTGCCCGGCGCGGCAATCCTGATGTTCGCCAGCAAGTCGCTCGGCGAGCACCTTCTGCGCGGGCTCATCGGTGTGAGCGCGCTGGCCGGCGCGGCTGCGTACGGGGGTCTCGGCTGGCCGCTGCTGGTGCTCCTCCCGGCAGCGCTCGTCGCCCTGCGCGGCTGCCCCGCCTGCTGGACCATCGGTCTCGTCCAGACCGTGTGGGCGAAGCTGCGAGGTCGACCCGCCGCGGGAGCCTGCCTGGATGGCGCCTGCGCCCGCCGTTGAGCTCATTCGTTCGGGAGCGGGCGTAGCTGCTCGTCCAGCGAGCGCGTCTTCTCGGTCACCACGTCGCCGGTGTGGAGCGTGCTCTTCTTCTCGATGAGGAGAAGGTGACACTCCTCGTCGGCGACCGGGTTGTGGCGCACGCCCTTGGGCACCACGTACATCTCGCCGGGGCCGAGCTCCACCGCCCCGGCCTCCATCTCGATGCGCAGGTGCCCGCGCAGCACCAGGAACAGCTCGTCCTCGTCGGGGTGCGCGTGCCACGCAAGGGTACCCTTCACCTTGGCGACCTTGACGTACGCGTCGTCGACCTCGGCGAGCACCCGCGGCGACCAGAGCTCGGTGAGCGCCGCGGCAGCAGATGCGGGGGAGATGGCTGCGTTCATGGCTTCCATCCTAGCTCGGCGCAGGCGATCGTGGGTCGACGGTCGTCAGGCCCGGCGCTTGCGCGCCTTCTTGGCCAGCGCCGGGAGCTTCGCCGCCTTGCCCGACTCCAGCAGCTTGCGCAGGGCTTTTTCCATCTCCCGACCGAACACCACGCGCACGGCTTCTTGGCCGGTGGGGCGCAGCGCTTCGAAAAGCCCGCCGGCGTCCTTGGCGTCGATGGCGCCCTGCCCGGCTCGATCCACGAAGAACTCCACCAGGTCGGCGGCGGCGCGAGCCATGTGCTTGCGCAACAGGGTGGCCGCACCGGTGGAGGTCTCGAGATCGATGCCGGCGCCCTCGAGCTTCATGGCGACCGCCAAGAGCGCCGGGCTCGCCAGCAGATACACGTCGCCCTTGGGCTCGAGAATCCGCGCGCGAACAAGATCCGCCAGGAGGCCAGGTCGGCGCGCACCGCACAGCTCGTAGACCTCTTCGGTGGTCACCGTGCGCGGGCGGTCGTTGGCCCAGGAGGCCTGCATCTGCTGCTCGACCCCGAGCCACTCCGCGAGATCCACCTCGCCGCGATCGATGCTGGAGCACAGGTCGCGAATCGCATCCATGCGGAGCCCGCGGTCCTGCAGCTGCGCGATGAGCGCGAGGCGTTCCACGTGCGGCTTGCCGTAGATGGCCACGCGCCCGCGAATGACCGGCGGCATGAGCGCGCCCTTCGACTGGTAGAAGCGAATGGTGCGGCTCGGCACCCGGGTCTGGGTTGCCAGCTCGTCGATGGTGAGCTCGTTGCTTGCGTCGTCGCTGTGGCTGGCTGGGCTGGTCATCCGCGCTCGTACTCTCGTTCTATCACGCCATCGACCGGATGATCTCCCGAGACCCGCCGCTCCGCGAGAGGGCGGCGATGTGAGCCAGCGCCTTGCGCAGGGTCTTTCCCCACGACGCGCTCTTGTAGGCCACGCCGTGCCGCTCGCAGATGTCGCGGATCGCCGGCGCGATCTCCCGCAGGCGTTGGGGCGGCAGGGTCGGAAACAGGTGGTGCTCGATCTGCCGGTCCAGGCCGCCGCAGAGCACCGACACCGGCAGGCTGACCTCGAAGTCGTTGGAGGCCTCCACCTGCATGGCGTACCACTCACCGCGGCTCTTGGGGCGGGCGCCCATGGGGTAGCTCTTCACGTCCTCGCCCACGTGCCCGCAGTAGATGGTGGCCGCGGAGTACACGTCGCGCAGGGTCTCCGCCAGCCAGTTGCCCAGCAGCACCTTCCAGAAGAAGGGCCCGGCGAGCAGCGGAAAGAAGACGTAGTTCTTCAGGTAGTACGGCACGTACTTGCGCAGCGCCTTCTTCCACGCGGAGCGCACGCTGGCCGGGGATCGGTCCGGGAGGACATCGAGCTCACTGGGCAAGCCGTTGTCGAAGAACACGTCGTGGAGCCCGGTGAAATGAAGGTTCATGAGGAACCCGAAGTTGGGGAAGAGCACCAGGAGCGCGAACGGGAGCTGATAGCGATGCCGCGGCGCGTACGGCGTGTGCTCGGTGAGGCGCACCGGCCCGAAGTGGATGTCCGGGTCCTTACCGGTGACGTTGGTGCTCCCGTGATGTCGAACGTTGTGCCCGTAGCGCCACGACTCCTCGTCGATGGGAACGTCCCAGCCGAAGGTCTTCGAGGCGAAGCGCTCGCCGCCGGGTAGCTTGTCGTAGGCGCCGTGCAGCGCTGTGTGGCCGATCTCGGTGGCCTGCAGCTGCTTGTGCACCCACAGGCACAGCACGCCGGCGGAGAACGAGAGCGGCTCCGGGCTCACGTGGATGAGCACCCGGCCCACCACCTCCATGGCCCGAGAGAAGGCGTTCAAGCGGCGCACGTAGCGCACGTCTTCTTCTCCCACGCGGCCGAAGACCTTGGCCTTCACCGCGTCGATCTCTTCCCCGAAGCGCAGGTATGCGTCGTCCGAGAGCCGCGTCGGGCTCTCGCTGGTCATTTCCACAGTCATGGATGCCTCCTGTTGTTACAGCATCAACTGGTGCATCACTTATAACTGTAACACTTTATACTGTCAACGTTGGGCGGTCGATTTGTGGCCAGGCGGCCAGTTCTGGTGATTCAAGCTTCGCCGGAGGCGTCCGTTCCCACGTTCATGAGCCCTTTGTACGGCATCGGGATGGCTGCCATGGGTCGCGCCGGCGCCAGCCTGGAGCGGGCCGCCTCCAACCTCTCGAACGCAGGGGCCGGTGGCGACGCGGCGGGCGGCGACGTCGTCAGCGACATGGTCACCCTGAGCACCGCCGGCATTCAGTTCAAGATCGCGGCGTCCATCGTGAAGTCGGCGAACGAGACGACCGGTACCCTGCTCGACGTCCTCGCGTAGGGCGTGTCCCAGTAGTCGCGAAGCGAGTCTTCCACGTGCCCGTGCCCGTGCCCGTGCCCGATTTGTTGTGCACGGTTCTATGCGCCCGCCTGGCGCGCGTCGCTGCCGCCCAGATCGAGCCACGTTGATGACTCCGTTCGCGAAATCAGGAAGTCCAGCGCGAGCTGGCACGTCGATCCGGTCGGGGCCAGCAACCCCGGGCACGGGCACGGGCACGGGCACGGCCGAGAGGAGTGACCGCTCACTAGGGGCCCGCGTAGGCGCACGAGGCGCGCCAGGCCGCAACCGTTGCGGTCGTATGGGGCTCGCCGTGCCGTGAAGATCCGCGGTCCCGGGCGCGGCTCCGGTCTTGCTTGGGAGACGGACGTACCCGTCTATCCGAAGGACCGCCCATGACCCGCGCCCCGGTTTCGTCGACGCCCCCCGAAGGTGCCCGCAGCCTCGCCGATCTCCGCAGCCAAGCGGCGGTGGTGCAAACCCTGTTCGATCACGTGGAGCGCCTGGCTTCCGCTTCGAAAGACACGCAGGTCGCTCGGGAACAGCTGGTGGAAGAGCTCAGGCGGCTCGGCACCATGGCGCTCGACGCGGCGGCGGCCATGGCGCGCACCACGACCGACGAGACGCGCTCGACGCAGCGGGCAGGCTGACGCGTGAGTGGGGCGTGGCGTTCGTGCGCGATGGGCCAATCGCGCGAGCATCGGTGTCCGCGCTGGCTACCGCGCGGCGGGCGTGGAACTTGCTCAAGGCGAGACCATGGCTCCCCCGCCGTCCGCCGCGCATCCGTCCCTCGACACCGACGAGACCCGGGCGCTGCGCGCACGGTTGCTCGGCGTGGTGGCGCGAACGGTGCGCGATCCGCGAGTCCTGGAGGTCGTGGGCCGCATGCCCCGGCATGTCTTCGCGCCCGGCCTCTCCATCGCCGACGCCTACGCCGATAGCCCCGAGGAGATCGGCTACGCGCAGACCATCTCACAGCCGACCCTGGTCGCGGAGATGAGCGAGGCCCTGAAGCTCCGTGGCACCGAGCGCGTGCTGGAGATCGGAACCGGGTCCGGGTATCAGGCTGCCATCCTGGGCGCGCTCGCCGCCGAGGTCTTCAGCATCGAGGTGGTCCCGGAGCTCGCCGAGTCCGCACGCCAGCGCCTCGCCGAGCTGGGATTCTCCAACGTGCACGTGCGACAGGGCGATGGCCACGAGGGCTGGCCAGAGGCCGCGCCCTTCGACCGCATCATTCTCACCGCGGCCCCCGAGCGGGTGCCGGATGCGCTGGGCGCGCAGCTCGCCGAGGACGGCATCCTGGTGGCGCCGGTGGGGCCGGTCGACACCGTGCAGCGCCTGCTCCGCTACCGAAAGCACCACGGCACCTTCACGTGCGAGGAGCTGTGCCCGGTGCGCTTCGTGCCGATGGTCTCCCTCAGGCGGGAGTGACCGGATCTTCGAACTGCGGGTTCTCCACCAGTCGGAAGCCGAAAGGCAGCGGGCGCGCCTCCTCGGAGCGAATGAGGAGATGCAAGAGATCGGCGCTGGTGACGAGCCCCACCAGGCGGAGCCCCTGCACGACCGGCACCGCATCGATGGCCCGCTGGGTCATCATGCGGGCGATCTCGGCCACGTCGGTGGAGACCTCGCAGGTGGCCAGCGGCGTGGGCGTCATGGCGTCGCCCACGATGAGGTTCTTGGGGACGACGATCACGCCGTCGAAGTCGCGACTGGCGCGCACCAGGATGTCACGGTCGGAGACCATGCCCACCAAGGCGCCGGCGCGCACCACCGGCAGGTGGCGAATCTTCTGAAAACAGAGGATGCGCCAAGCGTCGGCAAGCGAGAACTCCGGGGGGACGACGATCACGTCACGGGTCATGGCGGCGGCTGCGAACATGATGCGCGAGAACGCAACCCGTGTGCCGCCGCGGAAACCTGGGCATTTCGCGGGCGAAGACGCGCGGAATCGGGGCGAGGGCGCAGATGGTGCGCCGGGTGAACGGCCTGCGCTTGGCGCGCCCTTGATGGTTTCTTGATGGCCGGACCGGGGACCTTGAGGCGCCCGCGACGCGCGTTGCCGTACCAAGGGAGAAGAGAGATCGCCGTGCCCCCCTATCGTTCATTCGACATCGAGCCGACGCAAGGGCCTCCCGACCCGCCGGACACACCGCCGCGGAGCACGGATCGCGCGTATCTGTGGTTGGCGGTGACCATCGGTGTCATCCCGCTCCTGGGCGCCGCCCTGTGCGGCCACTGGAGCGACACGGAGCTCGGCGTCGGTACCGCGCTGGTGGCCATCACCGCGCCGGCGCTCGTTCGGAGCTACCTGAAAGGAAGCTGAGATGCTCGACCTGGTCTACTGCGCCGGGACGGCGCTGTTCTTCGCCGTCACGTGGGGTTTCGTGCGGCTCTGCGAAAGGGTTTGATCATGCTCATCGGCATCGCCGGCGCGCTGGCGCTGGGCCTCCTCGTGTACCTGTTTTTGGCGCTCCTCTTTCCGGAGAGGCTCTCGTGACCACCCACGGTCTGGTTACGCTCGTCCTGTTCCTCGCGGTGCTCCTTGCGCTGGCGTGGCCGCTCGGGCGCTTCATCGCCAAGGTGTACCAGGGTGATCGCACGTTCCTGTCGGGCGCTTTGGGTCCTCTGGAACGCGGTCTGCTGCGCATCGCCGGCGTCCGCGCCGATAGCGAGATGACCTGGAAGGAGTACGCGCTGGCGGTGCTCGCGTTCAACTTCGCGGGCATGCTCGCGGTCTACGCGCTCCAGCGCTTGCAGGGCCTCTTGCCGCTGAATCCCGCCGGCCTCCCGGGCGTCTCGCCGGACGTCGCGTGGAACACCGCCGCCAGCTTCGTCAGCAACACCAACTGGCAGGTCTACGGCGGCGAGTCCACCATGAGCCACCTCACGCAGATGGCCGCGCTGACGGTGCAGAACTTCGTATCCGCAGCCACCGGCATGGCGGTCCTGGTGGCGCTGATTCGTGGCTTCGTGCGCGAGGAGCACCACGGCGTGGGGAACTTCTGGGCCGACCTCGTGCGCGGCACCGTGTACGTGCTGCTGCCCCTCTCGGTGATCTTCGCGCTGTTTCTGGTGAGCCAGGGCGTGGTGCAGACCTTCGCCGGGAGCAGCCAGATCACCCTCCTGGAAGGGCCGGGGAAGAACCAGGTGCTGGCGCTGGGCCCCGCCGCCTCGCAGGTGGCCATCAAGCAGCTGGGCACCAACGGCGGCGGCTTCTTCAACGCCAACGCCGCGCACCCCTTCGAGAACGCGACGCCGCTCTCGAACTTCGTGCAAGTGGTGTCGATCCTGCTGATTCCCGCGGCGCTCTGCGCGACCTTCGGCGCGATGGTGAAGGATCGCCGTCAGGGCTGGGTGGTGCTCTCGGCGATGCTGGTGATCTTCGTTCCCCTCACGGTGGCGGTGATGGCGGCGGAGCAGGGCGGCAACCACGCGCTCTCGGCGCTGGGCGTCGACCAGGCGGCGAGCACGCTGGCCGGCGGCGGCAACATGGAGGGCAAGGAAGTGCGCTTCGGCGCGGTGGACTCGGCGCTATGGGCCTCGGCGACCACGGCCGCCTCCAACGGCTCCGTCAACTCCATGCACGATAGCTTCACACCGCTCGGCGGCATGGTCCCGATGTGGCTCATGCAGCTCGGCGAGATCATCTTCGGCGGCGTGGGCTCCGGGCTGTACGGCATGCTGGTGTACGCCATCATCGCCGTGTTCATCGCCGGCCTCATGGTCGGACGCACGCCCGAGTACCTGGGAAAGAAGATCGAAGCCTTCGAGATGAAGATGGCGAGCCTGGTGATCCTCATTCCCGCGGCGGCGGTGCTGGTGGGGACGGCCATCGCCACCCAGGTCTCGTCGGCGCGCGATGCGGTTGCGAACCCGGGCGCGCATGGCTTCAGCGAGCTCCTGTATGCATTCTCTTCGGGCGCCAACAACAACGGCTCGGCGTTCGGCGGGCTCACGGCCAACGGCCGCTTCCTGGCGGTCGCCATCGGGGCGTGCATGCTGATAGGGCGCTTCTGGGTCATCGTCCCGGTGCTGGCCATGGCCGGCTCCCTGGCCAAGAAGAAGAAGATACCCGAGAGCGCGGGCACCCTCCCCACGCACACTCCGCTGTTCGTGGCGCTCCTGGCGGGCACCATCTTGCTGGTGGGTGCGCTCACGTTCGTGCCGGCGCTGTCGCTCGGCCCGGTGGTGGAAGAGGTGAGCCGATGAGCACCGAGAAGCGGCCGCTGTTCACGCGCGCGCTGGTGCAGCGTGCGGCGGTGGACGCGCTGAAGAAGCTCGACCCCCGGCGCATGGTGAAGAATCCCGTGATGTTCGTGGTGGAGATGGGCAGCGCATTCACCACGCTGCTGTTCGTGCACGGCGTCGTCACCGGCCAAGGCGAAGTGGCTCCGGGCTTCGTATTGGCCATTTCTTTGTGGCTCTGGTTCACGGTCATCTTTGCCAACTTCGCCGAGGCCATGGCCGAGGGACGCGGTCGAGCCCAGGCCGACACCCTGCGAAAAGCCCGCAAGGACGTGCCGGCGCAGCGCTTGGTCTCGCCGGAAAGGGATGCCAAAGCGGAGACGGTATCGTCGTCGGAGCTGCGCAAGGGCGACTTCGTCCTGGTCGATGCCGGCGAGCTGATTCCCGGCGACGGTGAAATCGTCTCGGGCATGGCGTCCGTCGACGAGAGCGCCATCACCGGCGAGAGCGCGCCGGTCATCCGCGAGGCGGGTGGCGATCGCAGCGCAGTCACCGGCGGCACCCGCGTGCTCTCCGACTGGCTGGTGGTGCGCATCTCGGCCAACCCCGGCGAGACCTTCCTCGACCGCATGATCTCCATGGTCGAAGGCGCCAAGCGCCAGAAGACTCCCAACGAGATTGCCCTGGATATCCTCCTCGCGGCGCTCACCATCGTGTTCCTGCTCGCGACGGTGACGCTACTTCCGTATAGCCAGTACGCGGTGCGGGTGGCGAAGAGCGGCGCGCCAGTGTCGCTCACGGTGCTGGTGGCGCTCCTGGTGTGCCTGATTCCCACCACCATCGGCGGCCTGCTCTCGGCCATCGGCATCGCCGGTATGGACCGGATGATCCAGGCCAACGTCATCGCCACTTCGGGTCGCGCGGTGGAGGCCGCCGGCGACGTCGACGTGCTCCTGCTCGACAAGACCGGCACCATCACCCTGGGCAATCGCCAGGCCACGCGCTTCGTTCCCGCGGCCGGCGTTTCCGAGGCCGAGATGGCAAGGGCAGCACACCGTGCTTCGCTGTCCGACGAGACCCCGGAAGGGCGCAGCGTGGTGGTGCTGGCGGAAGAGCGATATGGCATCCAAGGCGAGGACTCGGGCGAGTTCGTGCCTTTCACCGCGCAAACCCGCATGAGCGGCGTCGACGTGGGCGGAAAGCGCATTCGCAAGGGCGCCGGCGATGCCATCGCACGCTTCGTGAAAGATCTGGGCGGAGAGCTCGGCAAGGACGTGCGCGAAGCGGTGGACGAAGTGGCCAAGCGCGGCGCCACGCCATTGGTGGTGGCGGAGGAGTCGCGCGTCCTGGGCGTCATCGAGCTGAAGGACATCGTGAAGATGGGTATCAAGGAGAAGTTCGGCGAGCTCCGCCGGATGGGGATTCGCACGGTGATGATCACCGGCGACAATCCGCTCACCGCCGCGGCCATCGCCGCCGAGGCCGGCGTCGACGACTTCATGGCCGAGGCCACTCCCGAGGCGAAGCTCGCCCGCATTCGCGAGCTGCAGAAGAAGGGTCACCTGGTGGCCATGACCGGCGACGGCACCAACGACGCGCCGGCGCTAGCGCAGGCCGACGTCGCGGTGGCCATGAACACCGGTACCCAGGCCGCCAAGGAAGCCGGCAACATGGTGGACCTCGACTCCAACCCCACCAAGCTCATCCAGGTGGTCGAGATTGGCAAGCAGATGCTCATGACCCGCGGCGCGCTCACCACCTTCAGCATCGCCAACGACGTATCGAAGTACTTTGCCATCATCCCGGCGGCCTTCGCGGCCACCTATCCCTCGCTGGGCGCCCTCGACGTCATGCGCCTGCACTCGCCCACCAGCGCGGTGCTCTCGGCGGTGATCTTCAACGCCCTCATCATCGCCGCGCTCATTCCCCTGGCGCTGCGCGGCATCGCCTATCGCCCCGGCGCCGCCGGCGTCGTGCTGCGGCGCAACATCCTGGTGTTCGGCCTGGGCGGGCTGCTCCTTCCCTTCCCTTGCATCAAGGGAATCGATCTCCTTCTCTCCACCTTGCACTGGGTGTGACCATGAAATCCGTCCTTCGTCCGGTGGCGACTCTCCTCCTCGCCTTCACGCTGCTCCTGGGTATCGTGTATCCTGCAACCATTACCGGGATCTCGTCCCTGGCCTTTCCCCGGCTCGCGCGTGGCAGCCTCCTTCCCGGCGGAGCCGGTTCGGATCTGATCGGGCAGCCGTTCACCAGCCCGGCGCACTTCTGGAGCCGACCGTCGGCCACTTCGCCCGAGCCCTACGATGGCAGAGCCTCCGGCGGGTCCAACCTGGGGCCGACCAATCCCGCGCTGGAAGACGCCGTGCGCGCGCGGATCGTCGCCCTGCGCGAAGCCGATCCGGGCAACCTGGCGCCGATCCCGGTGGACCTGGTGACCACCTCGGGCAGCGGCCTCGATCCGCACATCTCGCCCGCGGCTGCCTACTATCAGGTGCCGCGCGTGGCTCGCGCCACCGGCCTCGCCGAGGCAACGGTGCGGGCCCTGGTGGACGCGCACGTCGAGGGACGCACCTTGGGCCTCCTGGGCGAGCCTCGGGTGAACGTGCTCCGGCTGAACCTCGCCCTCGACCAGGCCCGCGGAGGGGGGTAGTAAAGCCTCGTGCCCCAAGAGCGCATCCCCGCCGCGGGTGATCCTCGCCCCGATCCCGAGGCGCTGCTCCTGCGCGCCAAGGAAGAGGCGAAGCGGGCACGCCTGCGCATCTTCTTCGGCTTCGCGCCGGGCGTGGGCAAGACCTACCGCATGCTCCAGGTGGCGCGCGAGCTGGTGGAGCAAGAGGTCGACGTCGCGGTGGGCCTGGTGGAAACCCACGGTCGCTACGAGACGGCGGCGCTCCTGCTCGGCATGCCGCTCTTGCCTCGGCGCAAGTTCGCGTACCGGGGAAGCGTGCTCGAAGAGCTGGACGTCGACGGCGTGTTGACGCGAAAGCCGCGGGTGGTCCTGGTGGACGAGCTGGCGCACACCAACGCGCCGGGCTCGCGCCACCAGAAGCGCTGGCAAGACGTGATGGAGCTCCTGGACGCCGGCATTGATGTGTACACTACACTCAACGTTCAGCACCTGGAGAGCCTGAACGACGTGGTGGCGCAGATCACCGGCGTGCGCGTCCGCGAGACGGTACCGGACGCCGTGCTGGAGCGCGCCGACGAGGTGGAGCTGGTGGACCTGGCGCCGGAAGAGCTTCTGGTGCGGCTCAAGGAGGGCAAGGTCTACATCGCCGCCCAGGCGGAGCGCGCCGCCACCCACTTCTTCCGACGCGGGAACCTCCTGGCCTTGCGCGAGCTCGCCCTGCGGCAGGTGGCCGAGCACGTGGACGACGACGTGCTCGAGTACCGCGAGGCGCATGGCGTCGACGCCACCTGGGCCACCAGCGAGCGCATCCTCGTGTGCGTGGGCCCGGCGCCAGCCTCGGCCCGCCTGGTGCGCGCGGTGCGGCGCATGGCCACCCGGCTCCGCGGTCCATGGGTGGCGGCCTACGTCGAGGTGTCGGGCCGAGCGCCGCTGGCCGAGGCCGATCGCGTGCGCCTGGAGGCACATCTGGCGCTGGCGGAGTCGCTCGGCGCCACGATCGTGCGACTCGACGGGCTCGGCGTGGGCGACGCGGTATTGGCCTATGCGCGCAAGCACAACGTCACCCGTATCGTCCTCGGCAAGCCTACCCACGCGCGCATCTGGGATCGCTTGCGCGGGTCGCTCCTCGACGAGCTGGTGCGCGGAAGCGGCAACATCGACGTGCACGTCATCTCCGGCGACGACGAGAAGGCCGTCGCGCCCGCGGTGTCACGCGCGGCGGTCGGGCCCTTCGAGCCACGGCCGTACCTGCTGGCCAGCGGCCTCGTCGCGCTGATGACGGCTGTGGGCTGGGGCCTCCGCGAGGCCTTTCACGTGCCCGACGTGGAGATGCTCTACCTGGTGGCGGTCATGTTCGCGGCGCTGCGCCTGGGCCGAGGGCCTTCCATCTTCGTGGCGGGCCTCTCGGTGGCCACCTACGACTTCTTCTTCGTACCGCCCTACTACACGCTCGCGGTCCGAGACGGTCGCTACCTGCTCACGTTCACCATGATGTTCGGCCTCGGCTTCGTCATGAGCGCCCTCGCCACGCGGGTGCAACGGCAAGAGCGGGCCGCACGAAGCCGCGAGGAGCGCACGCGGGCGCTCTACGCGCTGAGCCGCGAGCTGGGCGGATCGCAGGCAGAATCCGAGGTGGCGGAGGCCGCCGCGCGTCAGGCCTCCGAGGCGTTCGCCGTTCCCGCGGTCATCGTGGGCGAAGACGGCGCGGAGACGGCCTGGCCTCGGGGCGCCGCGCTGCAGGGGTCGGAGCACGCGGTGTGCAAGTGGGCCAAGGAGCACCGAACGCTCGCCGGGCTGGGCACCGCCACGCTGCCCGGCGCCAAGGTGCTTTGCGCGCCGCTGGTGGTGGGCAATCACGTGCTGGGCGTGCTCGCCCTCCGTCCCGAGGCGGCGCTGCCCCACGAGCAGCGCACCTTCCTCGAGACCTTCGCTCGGCAAATCGCCTTCGCCCTGGAGCGGGTGCGCCTGACGGAGCAGGCCCGCCAGGCGGCTATCAAGGCCAAGACCGAGGAGCTGCGCAGCTCGCTGCTCTCTTCGGTATCGCACGACCTGCGCACGCCGCTCGCGGTCCTCACCGGTACAGCGTCCACCTTGCGCGACGAGGCTCGCGCCTCCGGAGCGACGGAACGGCCGACGCTATCGCCACAGACCCAGCGGGAGCTGCTCGACACCATGGTGGAGGAAGCCGAGCGCCTCGAGCGCCTGGTGAAGAACCTCCTCGACATGACGCGCCTGGAAGGCGGAGAGCTGGCGCTGAAGCGCGAGTGGGTGCCGCTGGTGGAGGTGGTCGGCTCGGCGCTCTCGCACCTGGAGCACCTGCTCGGAGACCGTGTAGTCCACACACATCTACCCGACGACCTCCCCTTGGTCTCGGTGGACCCGGTGCTCCTCGAGCAGCTCTTCATCAACCTGCTGGAGAACGCCATCAAGTACACGCCGGAGAGCTCGCCGCTCACCATCCGCGCGCGGGTGGAGTCCGCCACGTTGGTGGTCGAGCTGGCCGACCAGGGCCCGGGCATCGCGGAAGGTGACGAAGATCGCATCTTCGAGCGCTTCTACCGGGGAGCCCACCAGGGAAAGTCGAGCGCGGGGCTCGGCCTTGCGATTTGCCGCGCCATCGCCGAAGCTCACGGCGGTACCCTCACGGCACGAAACAACGGCGGCGCGGTGTTCGAGTTCCGGCTGCCGCTCCAGGGTACGCCGCCCACGGTGGAAGCATGAACGGCCCCTTGATCCTCATCGTCGAAGACGAGCCCCAGATGCTGCGCTTCATTCGCGCCTCGCTCGGCTCGCATGGCTATCGCCTGCTGGAGGCCGGCACCGCCCAGGAGGCGACCCAGCTGGCCACCACCCACGCCCCCGAGCTCATCTTGATGGACCTGGGGCTGCCCGACATGGACGGGCTCGAGCTCACCAAGCAGATGCGCGAGTGGACGCGCACGCCGATCATCGTCATCTCCGCCCGCGGGCGGGAAGACGACAAGGTGCTGGCGCTCGACGCGGGCGCCGACGACTACCTCACGAAGCCCTTCGGCATCAACGAGCTGTTGGCCCGCATTCGCGTGGCGCTGCGCCACGTGCGCGAGGCGGCCAGCAACGTGAGCGAGCCGGTGCTCACCATTCGCGACCTCACCCTCGACCTCGGCAAGCGTCAGGTGCTGGTGAGCGGCAAAGAGGTGCATCTTACACCCACCGAGTACAAGCTGCTGGCGCTCCTGGCGCAGCACCGTGGCAAGGTGCTCACCCACCGGCAGATTCTCAAAGACGTGTGGGGCCCGGCCTACGCCAACCAGTCGCACTACGTGCGGGTGCACATGGCCGAGCTGCGAAAGAAGGTGGAGGCCGACCCGGCCCGCCCCAAGCTCATCGTCACCGAGCCCGGGGTGGGCTATCGCATGCGCGAGGACTGAAGTTCAGTTGCAGACGCGCGTGGTCACCGTGTCCGTGGCCGTGGCCAACTGCGTGGGGATGACCAGCGGTCCGGTCTTGGTGTCGATGAAGCCATCTACGGCGAACGAAGCGGGCAGCTCGTTGGCCGCGAACACGTCGCCCACGCGGAAGGTGACGACACCGCTCCAGTCGCCATTGCCGCAGATGCGCGGCGTGGCCGGCGTCTCGTACCCGAAGGGCCGGCCGCCGACCTTCATGCGAAAGCAAGCATTGCCTTCGGAGTGCGCGGAGAACGTGACGCGAACCACCGCAGTGCTATTTCCCGCGCACACGCTCGAGGTCGTGCTGAAGGAGTCGAACTGGGCGGTCGGGTCGGTCGGTCCGCAGGCAGGGTCGGGCAGATACCACTCGCCCCACTCGTTGATGCTGGTCACGCACTTGTCGGGCACCCGCGGCGTGATGTGATTGGGGTCGCCCTTCGTTCTGGCACAGGCCGCCTCCCAGCTCGCGCCCCAGGGAATGTCCCAGAGAATGGCAGACCACTTCCGCTTCCCATCGGGACGGCAAACGTTGCTCCGGGTGAAGCTGCCCCAGTGCGGGGTGGTGACGGCCGCGGAGCTCTGGCCCAGCTCCGGCGTGGCGACGTCGTCTCCCTCCGCTGCCGTGTCGGCGGTGCAGCCCGGGAGCGCGAATGCGGCGATGGCGAGGGAGCACGCAGCGAGGCTCTTGAACATGCGAACGTTCATGTGGGTTCCTTTGCGGCCGGAGCCGCTTCGAGGTGGTGAGGGGACGTTCTTCACGCGCAGCGCGCGACGGCGTCGTCCCTGGAAGCACTGTAGCCGGCGCACGCCCCCTGCCCAGGGGGCGCGTTTCTATGAGCGTCATAGGCCTTGGCTATGCAGCCTCTTGATGTCCTTCCGGCTCCGGGAAGCCGCGTCTTGACGCTTTCTTGATCGCCGATTGCCTAGCTTGAGCGCTCACGGATCCGCGCGACGCCGAATGCGTCCCGCGGCGGACCTTCAGGAGAGCCCATGTGCATCGTCTTTCGTTCCTCT
>Ga0075163_10000164_pt1 | contig 76440 bp, 65 predicted proteins | sample JI1023141ADNA_FD_71478 | JGI IMG/M metagenome (GOLD analysis project Ga0075163, IMG submission 71478) | Wastewater effluent complex algal communities from Wisconsin, to seasonally profile nutrient transformation and Carbon sequestration -... | ecosystem: Engineered > WWTP > Effluent > Algae... | reverse complement strand
CTCAACGACTCGGGCGGCGCGCGCATTCAAGAGGGCGTGGAGTCGCTGGCCGGCTACGCGGATATCTTTACCCGCAACGTGCTCGCCTCGGGCGTGGTGCCGCAGCTGTCGGTGATCATGGGTCCGTGCGCGGGCGGCGCCGTGTACTCGCCGGCCATGACCGACTTCATCCTGATGGTCGATCGCACGAGCTACATGTTCATCACCGGCCCCGACGTGGTCAAGGCCGTGACCCACGAAGAGGTCACCAAGGAAGATCTCGGCGGCGCGCGCACCCACACCAGCCGCTCTGGCGTCGCCCATCTGCGCTATGCGGATGAAAAGAGCGCGCTCATGGCGCTGCGCGAGCTCCTGTCCTTCCTGCCGCAGAACAACGCCGAAGATCCGCCGCAGCTGCCCAGCAAGGACAGCCCGGAGCGCGAGGACGCCGCGCTCGATACCCTGGTGCCGGCCGAGGCCACGCGCTCCTACGACATCAAGGACATCATCACCCGCATCGTCGACGACGGCCGCTTTCTCGAGATCCAGCCCGAGCTGGCGCAGAACATGGTCGTGGGCTTTGCCCGCATGGACGGCCGCACCGTCGGCATCGTCGCCAATCAGCCCGCGGTGCTGGCCGGCGTGCTCGACATCAATGCCTCGGTCAAGGCCGCGCGCTTCGTGCGCTTCTGCGACTGCTTCAACATTCCGCTGCTGACGCTGGTCGATGTCCCGGGCTTCCTGCCCGGCAAGGACCAGGAGTACGGCGGCATCATCCGCCACGGCGCCAAGCTCCTCTACGCCTTCGTCGAGGCGACCGTGCCCAAGGTGACGCTCATCACCCGCAAGGCCTACGGCGGCGCCTACGACGTCATGGCCTCCAAGCACGTGCGCGCCGACATCAACCTGGCCTATCCGACGGCCGAGATCGCGGTCATGGGCCCCGAGGGCGCGGTGAGCATCATCTTCCGCGACCAGATCGCCCAGGCCAAGGATCCCGCTGCCGCGCAGGCTGCGTATGTCGCCGAGTATCGCGAAAAGTTCGCCAACCCCTACGCCGCCGCCGCGCTCGGATACATCGATGAGGTCATCCGCCCGCGGCAGACGCGCCAGAAGGTCATTGCGGCCCTGCGCATGCTGCGCAACAAGCGGCAGCAGAATCCGCCGAAAAAGCACGGAAACATCCCGCTTTGAGGGCGCCGGCCATGGACAATCAGCCTGCCTACAAGCCGACCTGTCCGATCTGCAAAGCCGCGCTGCCTGAAAATGGCAGCGGGCGCCATCGGCCGTTCTGCTCCAGCCGCTGCCAGCTCGTGGATCTGGGCAACTGGCTCGGCGAGCGCTACGCCGTGCCGGTCGATGAACCGGACAGCGGAGCGCCCGCCAAAAAAGATCAGCTCGAAGACGAAGCGGTCTAGCTCAGCTTCTTCATCGACAAGTACCAGTCCTTGCGGTCGATGGTGGTGTCCGCCAGGCGCTTTTCGACGTCGGCCTGCGTCCTGGGGGCGGGGATCACCACCGGATCGCCTGGCTGCCAGCCCACCGGACAGGCCACGCCGTGCTTGTCGCCCGTCTGAAGCGCATCGATCAGGCGGATGATCTCGTCCAGGTTGCGCCCGGCCGACATCGGGTAGTAGATGAGCGCCCGGATGTTCTGCTTGTCGTCGATGACAAACACGCTGCGCACCGTCGCGGTATCGCTGGCGCCCGGGTGGATCATGCCGTACGCGCTCGCCACCTTCATGTCGAGGTCAGCGATGATCGGAAACGGGATGGTCACGCCCATCTTCTCCTTGATGTTCTGCACCCACGCCAGGTGCGAGAAGATGCTGTCGATCGAGACGCCCAGGATGTCGACGTTGCGCTTCTGAAACTCCTCGTAGCGCTGGGCAAAGCCGATGAACTCGGTGGTGCACACAGGCGTAAAGTCTGCCGGGTGCGAAAACAGGACCAGCCAGCGGCCTTTGTAGTCCGCCAGCTTTTTTGGCCCCTGCGTGGTCGCGGCCGAAAAATCGGGAGCGGGGTCGTTGATGCGGGGCAGATTCTTGGGGGCTTCCATGGGGGTCTCTCCTCGGAAAGTAGGGCAGCGATGGGTCCTGAAACAGGCCCATCCGCGGGCAGGGAATCATAGTATGGCTGCCCAGCTCACAGTGCCAAAATGACCGATAGTCGCAATCCCCTCCAATCGTCACTTGACACGTCCCCGACGGTAAGGCTAACACTTGTCCGGTTTTTGTTAGCGGCAGGCTCTGCGGTGACCGTTTCGCGCCGCCCTCCCGCCGTCGCGTGTCCCGTCGCCTCTCCCGAGGGAGCACTGACGGTCACGCCCATGCCCATGAATGGATTGTGAGATGACGTTCCTGGAAGCTGCCATAGAGGTCCTGCGGCGAGAGGGCAAAGCGCTGCATTTCAAAGAGCTGACTCGGCTGGCCATCAAGTATGACCTGCTCTCCGTTGTCGGCCGTGACCCCGAACAGATGATGCAGACCCGTCTGCAAGCGGAGGTCCGCCGTCCAACCTCCGAGCTCACGCGGGTCAGCCCTGGAGTGTTCGGGCTGCGCGGTCTGCCGGCCCGGCCGGGCCGCTCGGAAGCCACCAAGCCGCCTCGTGAGCCTGCCGCAGCCCAGGGCGGCGCGGCGGCCAGCGGCGCGGACGCGGCAGCCAGCGCACCGGCGGCCGCAGAGGGCCCCGGAGGGGGCAAGCGGCGACGCGGACGCGATCGAGGCCCCGGCAAAGCGGCGCCCGCCGCCGCAGCCAAGCCAGCCAGCCCAGCAGCCGAGGCCGCACCGCCCGCAGCCGAGGTGACGCCAGCTTCGGCCCAGTCCCCGGCCCAGTCCAGCGAGCCGTCGCCCGCCCAGTCCGCCGCCCCAGAGTCGGCTGCTGCGGCGTCCACTCCGGCAGCGCCGGCGGCTCCGGCCGAGCCCCGCACCGGGGCAGCCAATGGCAGCGCAGCCTCCGGTCCAGGTGGCCCAGGTCCAGGGGGTCGCGACCGGGATCGGGATCGCGGACGCGGCGGTCGTCGCCGTCGGGGTGACCGCCGTGGCGGCCCCGGTGATGCCGCCGTCGATGCCGCCCCGGAGGCGGCTCCCGAGCAGCTGCCGCTGGCCCCTGCCGCTGCCAGCCCGGCCGCGCCCGAGAGCGCCCCGCCGCCGCCCAGCGCCAGCAGCAGCCCACCGATCAGCGCGCCGGTCTCGGATAGCAGGCCGCCGCGCGAGCCCCAGGCTCCGCCCCCGCAGCTGCACCCGCGCACCGAGGGCCCCGCGCTGATGCCGGTCGCCGCCGGCGAGCCGGTGCTCCTGCCGCCGCCGCCCTCGGCGCGGACTCCGCAGCCGCCCCTTGCGTCTCCGTCCGAGACCCCGGTGCCGCCCAAGAGCTCCATGACGCCGGTTCCCACCCTGACGCCGAGCGCCGTGCTGCCGCCACCGCCTCCGATCACCGCTCCCCCTCCGGGTGTGCGCCCCGGTGGCGGCCCAGGCCCGGGCCAGGGTCAGGGACAAGCCCCGGCTCAGGCCCAGGCCCAGGGACCCGCTGGGGAAGCGGCCGGCTCGCCGCGCGTGATGGCCTTTGCCGACGCCGCCTACGATGTGCTGCGCGGCTCGTCGGACGGACGGCCGATCCACTTCCGCCAGATCGCCGAGATCGCGATCAAGCGCAGGCTGCTGCGCGGCGATGTGGCCGATGTCGCGCGGGCCATGCGCGGCGCGCTCGTGCGCGAGCAGCGTCAGCGCGACAGCGACGGTCTGCGCCCCCGCATCCGCAACATGGGGCAGGGCCAGTTCTCGCTGGGCGAGCGCAAGCTCGAGCCCGAGCTCTACGGGGCTGAGCGCGACATGCTCGACCGCGTGAACCGCACCCGCGAAGCCACCCGCGTGGCCCTGCGGCGGCGGCTGCGCGTCATGCCTCCGGGGCCGTTCGAGCTGCTCATGCGGCTGCTCATGGAGAAGCTCGGCTTCGTCGGTGCCGAGCTCGTCAAGCGCGGCGAGGGCGTCGCCTACTACGGCGGCACCTGCAACCGCGGCAGCCGCAGCGTGAAGCTCTTGTGCGCGGTGCGGCCCGGTGAAAACGAGGTCAGCCGCGAGGCGGTGGGCGAGCTGCGGGCCGGCGTGCGGCTGCGCAACTACGACGAGGGCCTGATGCTGTGCGGCGGCCGGCTGAGCAGCACCGCCCTCGCCGAAGCAGGGGCGCAGCCCGGGATCGACGTCTACGATCAGGACGCTCTCACGGATCTGCTCATCCGCTTCCAGCTCGGCGTCCGCCGCATGCTCTTGCCGCTCGACTACCTCGACACCGAGCTGTTCAACGAGCTGCTCGATCAAAGCTAGCCTCCGGCTGGCCGCGGGTCCAAGCAGTGAAGGCCTACTACCTCGGGCGGGTCGCCTACCGGCCGACCTGGGAGCTGCAAGAGCGCTTGCGGACCCAGGTCCTCACCGGTGGGCCCGAGACGCTGCTCCTGTGTGAGCACCGGCCGGTCCTGACCCTGGGGAAAAGTGCGACCCCCACCGACATCCTGCGCGCAACCGACGGCGTCGAGCAGGTCCGCACCAGCCGCGGCGGCCAGGTCACCTATCACGGCCCCGGCCAGCTCGTCGTCTACCCGATTGTGCGCCTGCGCGGCGGCGTGCTGGCCCATATCGAGTGGCTGGCCAGCGCCGCGATTGCAGTGGCGAGCCGCTTCGGGATCGCGGCGGAGTTCAGCCGCGAGCGGGTCGGCGTCTGGACGCACGGGCGCAAGCTCGCAGCCATCGGGGTTCACATCGCCCGGCGCGTCGCCATTCACGGCCTGGCCATGAACATCCGCCGCGAAGCGACCCGGGCCTTCGAGCAGGGCTGGTTCGTCGCCTGCGGCGAGGCCGGCGCCCGGGCAGTCAGCCTCGAAGAGGCCGTCCTCGAAAGCCACCCTGCCCTGCCCTTCGCGCTCACCGTCGAGTCTGCCGCCCAGCTCATGGCTGACGAGCTCAGCATTCTTGCGGGTCAGGCCCCGCTGCCGCTTGAGACGGCCACGCTGGAGCAGCTAGGGGCGTCATGCGCCGACGGAGCGCCGACGGAGCCGCAGCCCTAGCGTGTCCCTAGGCCGTTGCTTTCGTCGAGCGGGTTTGTAGAATAGCGCGCATAGCTTCCCAATCAGTGCGTTGTCACTGAAGGCTACTCCATGGTTTCCGACGAACACGCCGAGCCCGCCAACCTGCGCGAGCTCCGCATCCTGGTTCTGCACAATCGCGACTTCGACGGCGACGGAGCGTCCGCAAGCATGGTCCGCGATCGCGACGAAGATCGCGATCTGCAAGAAGTGTCGCGCTTTGAATCGGCCACCACCGCCGAGAATGTGTCGCGCGGACTGGTCTCGCGCGGCCACTTTGTCGAAGTGCAGGCCCTCGGCTCCGAAGATCTGGGCGATCTGCTGGCGCAGCTGCGCAAGGATCCGCCGGATCTGGTCTTCAACCTGTGCAAGTCGCTCGGTGGCGATGCTCGCCACGAGATCCTCGTGCCGTCGCTGCTGGAGCTCCTGGGGATTCCCTACACCGGCTCGGGCTCGCTCTGCCTGGGGCTCTGCCTGCACAAGTTCCAGACCAAGCAGATCCTGCGCGCAGCGTCGATCCCGACCCCGCCTTCGGTGATGCTGCCGGTGGCTGGAAGCAGCGTCGCCGAGGAGCTGGCCATCGCCGAGAACATCGGCTATCCGCTGATCCTCAAGCTCGGACAGACCGACGGCAGCGTCGGGATCAGCGACGCCTCGATCATCCACAACGACGAAGCGTTCCTGCGCCAGCTCGCGCACCTGCGCCGTCGCTACCGCCAGCCCATCCTCGCCGAGCGCTACATTGCGGGACGCGAGATCTATGTCTCCATGCTCGGCAACGCGCCGCTGCGCATCCTGCCGATGCAGGAGGTCGACTTCTCGCAGCTGCCCAGCCACCTCGCGCCCATCGTCGGTGAGAGCGCCAAATGGGAGCCCTCGTCGCCCGAGTATCAGGGCACCAGCGCCGTCGAGCTCGGCCCCATGCCGGGGACGGTGCGCGCCCGCGTCGAGCTCATCGCGCGCCAGGCCTTCTCGATCCTCGATGTCTCCGACTACGGTCGCTGTGACATCCGCCTGTCGGCCAACGGCACCCCCTATGTCATTGACGTCAACGCCAACTGCGCCCTGGCCGACGGCGCTGGCTTTGCGCGCTCGGCTGCGCTCGCCGGCCTCAGCTACGACCAGCTCGTCGAGCAGATCGCCATCTCGGCGCTGCAAAGAGCAGCCCACCTCCAAGCTCAAAAGCCCGGCGAGCGCGACGCTTCCGAACGCGTCTCGCGCTCGGCCAGGCGACCCGCCTCCGCTGCTTGAGCGATGACCTGCACACCGGCGCACGCCAAGCAAGCCCCCCAAGTAGCCCCCAAATGAACGAGCCCTCCCTCCTGTCGATCCGCCGTCCCGGTGCCCCGCCCCCGCCTTCAGCGACGGCGCCAGCCTCTGAACGTCCCCCCGTGTCGCTGCATCGCAGGGATGTCCCCGACGAGCTCTGGAGCGACTGGCGCTGGCAGCTCCAGCACCGCGTCACCACCCTCGACGAGCTTGCGCGCTACGTCGAGCTGACCCCGACCGAGCGCGAGGGCATGCTGGCCGCCCCGTCGCTGTTTCGCGTCGGCATCACCCCGTACTACCTGTCGCTGATCGACCCGAAGCACCCCTTCTGCCCGGTGCGCATGCAGGTCGTGCCCACTGCCGACGAGGTCCAGCGCCACGACGGCGAGTATCGCGATCCGCTGGGTGAAGACGGCCTGTCGCCGGCCACGGGTCTGGTGCATCGCTACCCGGATCGCGTGCTGCTTTTGGCGCTCGACCGCTGCGCCATCTACTGCCGCCACTGCAATCGCCGCCGCCTCGTCGGCGGTGAGGAGCCGATCGCCCGGGACGACATCATCCAGGCCATCGCCTACATCCGCGCACATCCCGAAGTCCACGACGTGCTCATCTCGGGCGGCGATCCGCTGACCATGTCCACCGACAAGCTCGAGTGGGTACTGAGCGAGCTGCGCGCCATCCCGCACGTCGACTACATCCGCGTCGGCACCCGCGTCCCGGTCTGCCTGCCCATGCGCGTCACCGACGAGCTCTGCCGGATGCTGCGCCGCTACCATCCGCTGTTCATCAACACCCACTTCAACCACCCCAAAGAGCTCACGCCCGAGGCGCGCACGGCCTGCGAGCGGCTGGCCGACGCCGGCATACCGCTGGGCAACCAGACCGTGCTGCTGCGGCGCATCAACTCGTCTGCACGCACGCTGGAGGCGCTGTTCCGGGGCCTGCTGCGCATGCGCGTAAAGCCCTACTACCTGTTTCAGGGCGATCCGGTCTATGGCACCGATCACCTGCGAACTCCCGTCGCTGCCGGCATCGAGATCATCGATCAGCTGCGCGGCTGGATCACGGGCATGGCAGTGCCGCACCTGGTGATCGATGCGCCCGGCGGCGGCGGCAAGATCCCCATCGGCCCGAACTACGTCATGTCCATGGGCGTCGAGCGCCATCGCCTGCGCAACTACGAAGGCCAGCAGGTCGAGTACGTGGAGCCGCAGGAGCGCGACTGCGGCTGCCCCTACGAAGACGTCTATTTCCAGAGCCCCGCGGCTGCGAGCCACGGCCGCCTGACCAGCCGCCCCAGGCCCTGACCCACGCCCATGTCGCCCAGCCAGCCCACCGCAGCCTCTGCACCGCCCCTGCCCGGCTACACCGCCCGGGAGCTCGGCCCCGAGCGCGCCTCGCTGGCCGTGGCGCTGCGCGAGCGGCTGTGGGCAGCGGGGCTGCGCTGGCCGCACTGGATCGATGCGCGCCCCGGACTGCTGGGGGCGCTGGTCGGCGACTGTGCGGATCCACCGCTCGGCCAGAGCCGCGCAGCCCTGCTCCAGCAGCACAGCGCCATGCTGGTCGAAGGTCTGGGCGCACTCGGGCTGGCGCTGGCGGCGCCGCGGCTGGCCCTGGCGCTGCCCGCGGTCTCCGCGCCTGCGCCGGCCCTGCGCAGCCAGCTGGCGGCGACCCAGATCGAGCTCTGGCAGACTCCGGCGAGCTTTCCCGCTCAGCCGGCCCATGCCCAGGCCGCCGAGTCCCTGGCCGGCGTGCCGTGGGTGGTTCCCGCCGAGACGCTGGCCGCCGCCGGGGCCGTCCTGCGCAGGCTGCCGGCGCCGCGGCTGGTCTCGGTTGCGGGGGTGGTGCGCAGGCCGCAGGCGCTCGCCTGGAGCGGCCCGGCGTCCCCGCGCGAGCTGGTGGAGCGCGCCGGCGGCACCGAGGACGAAAACGCGGCCTGGGTGGCGCTGCGCAACGACCCGCTCGGCGGCGAGCTGTGGCCGGCCGACGAGCCGCTGCCACCCGATACCACCCTTATCTACATCCTGCCGACCGGCCACCCGCTTGCGCGCCGCCAGCGGGTCTCCCCGCCGCCGCGCCTGCGCCTCACCTGCCTGAGCTGCCGGCTCTGCACCGAGCTCTGCCCCGAGTCCACACGCGGCACCGAGCCGCATCGCATCCTGCACGCCCTCGCCCGCCGCGAGCTGGTGCCGGACGATGTGCTGGCGGCCCGCGGCTGCACCGGCTGCGGCGCCTGCTCGGTCGCCTGCCCGGCCGAGCTGCTCCCAGGCGCGATCGTCTCTGCCCTCGCCGAGGCGCTGCCCGATACCCGGGCGACCGCCGCTGAGCCGCCGCCGCTGCCGGAAAAGAGCCGCCTGCCGCTTGAGCTGGCGCTGCGCCGCCTCGGGCTCGCGGAGTACGCGCGCCCTTAGAGCTCCCGGGGATCGGGTCAAAGCCGACCGAGCCGGTATTGTTAGGTGCTCTTAGTGCAGCTCCGGGCGCGGGGCGCGCGCCATCTCGCGCGTCAGGCGGTTCACCTCGGCCAGGTCGATGCTCTGCTGGCCAAAGCGGTGCGCGTAGTAGTGCTGAACCAGCTCCGCGAACCAGGGACCGCAGGCGTCGTTCTGCTCGATGACGCGGTCGGCCAGCTGGCGCAGCGTCTCGCCGGGCCGCTGCGCAAAGCCGCGCCGCCGCAGCACGATCAGCGCCCGCTGCAGGTGCCCCTGCGTCTCCATCTGTACCCGCACCTCGGGCTGCCGCCGGTAGCGCCCATAGCGCAGGAGCCGCCCCACTCCCAGCGCCACCAGCACGCACAGCCCCACCACGCCCACGCCCACCAGGCTCCAGCGCCCACCCTGCCAGGCGGTGTTGCCCAGGTGCAGGCCGGGTTGAAACACCGTTCGCAGGCGCTCGCTCAGTCGCTGCTGGCTGCGCAGATCGTATTCGAGGATGTACTTGTTCCAGCTCATCTCAAGCCGGTCCGCGAACTTGCGCGCCCGCTGCAAAAAGCCGGTCTGCGGCGGCAGCAGCGCCGACAGCGGCGTGGCGTCGTAGGTCACCCAGCCGACGCCCGGCAGGTAGGCCTCGACCCACGAGTGGGCGTGCTGCTGGCGGACCACCAGGTAGTTGCCGTACTCGTTCCACTCGCCGCCGAGGTAGCCGTTGACGCTGCGGCTGGGAATGCCGAGCGTGCGCAAGAGGATGGCGAGGGCGCTGGCGAAGTACTCGCAGTGGCCGCGGCGACGCTCGAACAGAAAGGCGTCGAGCGGCTCGCGACCGGGGGTCTTTTCGAGCTGCGTCGAGTAGGCGTAGTTGGCCTGAAGGTAGCGGACCAGCGCCTGCGCCTGCTGGTGCGGATTGGTGAGCCCGGTGGTGACCTGGCGGGCCAGAGCAGCCACGCGCGGCGGCATCTCGGGCGGCAGCTGCAGATAGGGCGCCAGCTCGGGCGGCGTCGGCGCGGCGATGGCGCGGCTGGGATCGGGGCCGGTCGGCGACGAGTAGACGGTGTAGTGGAGGCTGCCGATGCGGTTGCGCACGAGCAGCTCGTCTTCGGAGCCAAGCAGCAGCGGCCACGGCGTCGCGGAATACCACGACGGCGGCAGGGTCACGGCCAGCGGGCGCCCCGGGCTGGGCATGAACAGCACCGCGGTGTCGAGCGGCTCCAGGAAGATCTCGCTGCGGCGGGCGCCCTGAAGGCTGACCAGGCTGGCCGCAGGGTCGAGGCTGGGGTCGAGAAAGTGGTAGCCGTGGGCGTGCGGCAGCGGGCGCTCGCCGACGGCTCGTCCGTGCACGCTGGCCGCCGCGCCGGTGGGATTTGCGCCGGTGCGCCACCAGCGCCCATCCTGATAGTGGTCAAAGGCGATGCCGCGAAAGCGCAGTCCCGACGGAGGATTCGAGCCCGGCAGCTCGATGCGCATCACCACGCGCGGGTTTTCGCGCAGCACGCCGTGGCCGCCCAGCTGGATCTGCTCGGCAAAGCCGGTCAGCAAGAGGCCGCGGCGACGCAGCGGCAGATCGAGGCTGATGCCCACGCGCGGCAGGATCAAGAAGACCAGCCCCGCGATCAGAAACAGCGCCACCGACACCGCGCCGGTGGAGAGCAGAAACGACGTGCCGACGACGCGGCGCGAGTTGAGGATGCGCTCGACCTCGACGCGCTCGCTCTCGGCGGCCTGACCGTGGCGGCCGGGAAGGTGCTTGAGCAGGTAGTTTTCCTCCATCTCGCGACGGAGATGAAAGAGGGTCAGCGTCCACGTCGCAAACACGGAATAGAGCAGCAGGCACAGCGCATAGACGACGCTGGCACCGACGAGCGAAGCGACCAGCAGCATGAGGAAGCTGACCAGGTACGCCTGGAGATAGTCGGCGTTGCTGCGCCGTCGCCACAGCCGGGCGCACAGAAAGACGCAGAGGAAGCGGGTGACGCTGTCCCAGGGCGTCTCGCCGTGGGCCGTGTTGGGCAGCAGCAGCGCGCCAGCAGCGACGAGCGACGCAAACCAGAGCACGGTGTAGAGCCGGCTCTGCATGAACGCATGGGTCTGGGTATCGAAGAAAAATGACGCCACGATGCCAGCGCCGCACAGCAGCGCGAGCAGCGGCGGCACCTCGCCGGTGAGCACCAGCATCACAAAGGCGACGCTCACCATTAAATAGGACACAGTCTTATGGGTGGCAGCGAACCTCATGACGCCTCCACGACGTGGGCGGCGGCGGCCTCACGGGGCAGCGGGGCGGCAGGGTGGCCGGCGCGGCCGGGCCGGACGATGAGCAGGCAGTCGCTGCGCTCGCAGGGCTGGCCGCCGACGGACTGGGGCAGCGACGGCAGGGCCTGAAACGGCGTCCCAGGAGCGGCCGGCTCGACGAGCGCCAGCATGGTCAGAAGGCGGCTCAGGCTGCTCGGGCTGAACAGCAGCGGCAAGGCCGGCGTGGTGCCGCGCAGGCTGACGTAGACCGCGTAGCCGTGCTCCAGGTAGAAGACCGCCAGCGACGCGCCCCAGCTGATGACGCGCTCCAGCTGCTCGCGCGCTTCGGGTTCGCGCTGCTCGTCGGCAGAGAGGGTGTTGTCGATGAACAGCGTGACCTGCTGCACCGCCTCGACCTCATACTCGCGCACCATGATGCGCTGCCGGCGCGCAGAGCTTCGCCAGTGGATGTCGCGGGGGTCGTCGCCGGTGCGATACTCGCGCAGGGCGTGGAAGCCGCCGCTGCGGCCGAGCTTGTTCAGCGCCTGCTCACCGACGGCAACATGCAGGGCCTGCGGCAGGTGCGACAGCGGGATGAGGGCCGGATAGACGACCACTTCCGAGTAGTGCTCGACGTAGCGAGAGGCGCGAAACAGGGCAAACGGAAACTTGGTCGAGATGCGAAATGCAGTAAACAGGTAGCGTCCCCGTCGCGGCAGCGAGTGGCGGTAGCTGGTCTGCTGGGTGCGCCCCGAGGGAATCTTGAGGAAGTAGCAGCGCTTGTCGACGACCTGGTCGTCGCACAGATCCTCGACCTCGATGGAAAATGACGGGAAGCGCCCCTTGTCGTTGCGCAGCACGATGCCCATGAGAAACGGGTGGCCGGCGTGCACGCGCGGCGGCGGCTGGCGACGGGGAATGACGCCGCGCAGCGAGACCTCGCCCAAGAGCCACGAGCCCAGCACCAGCGTCAGCAGCATCCCCAGGAGCAGGTAGAGCTGGTTGTTGCCTGTATTGAGCGCGACGACCAGGATGCCGGCGACGACGGTGATGAACCACCAGCCATCGCGGGTCGGCCGCAGCCCGCGAAAGCGGGTCCAGATCCGCAGGTTGCGGCGCAGCCAGCCAGCCATGGCCTCTACACCCTCCCCAGATCCGTTTGCGGGGTCAGCTCTGATGCCTGGGCAAACACTCTAGGCACCATTTTAGGCGCATTTCAGGGCAGCGGTATGCGTTCGAGGATGTTGGTGAGGATGCGCTCGGCTTCAGCGCGACCGTTGCCGAGGGAGTCGCCGAAGCCGCCCTGGCTGCCGCTCGGCAGCACCAGACGGTGGGCCAGCGCGGGCAGCACCAGCTCGCGAAAGTCGTCGGGGACGCAGTACTCGCGGGTCTCTGACAGGGCGCGCGCCTGGGCCGCCCGGTACCACGACTGAAAGCCGCGCGGCGACACGCCCAGCTGAAGCAGCGGCGAGCGGCGGGTCTCAGCGACGAGACGCTCCGCATAGTCGAGCAGCGACTCCTCGACGCGAACCTGCGTCACGGCGTCCTGGAGCGCGACGACCTCCTCGGCGCTGACCACGGGCTGGAGGTCCTCGACGGGGTCGTACTGGCTGCTGCGCATGATGACGCGCCGCTCGTCGTAGCGCGACGGGTAGCCGAGGCGCAGCCGCAGGAGGAAGCGATCCATCTGCGACTCGGGCAGCGGGTAGGTGCCGAAGTGCTCGACGGGGTTCTGGGTCGCCATGACCAGAAACGGCTGCTTGAGGGTGTAGGTGTAGTGCTCCACCGAGACGCGGCCCTCGCTCATGGCTTCGAGCAGGCTCGACTGGGTGCGCGGGGCGGCGCGGTTGATCTCGTCGGCCAGGACCACGTTGGCGAAGATGGGCCCGGGCTTGAACTCGAAGACGCGCGTCTCTTCGTTCCACAGCGAGACACCGACGACATCGGACGGCAAGAGGTCGGAGGTGAACTGGATGCGGCGGAAGGTGCCGCCGATCGAGCGCGCCAGCGCCCGGGCGACCGTGGTCTTGCCGACGCCGGGGATGTCCTCGAAGAGGATGTGGCCGCGCGCCGCCAGGGCCACCACAGATAGCCGAACCACCTCGGTCTTGCCGTGGATCACATGATTCACGTTCTGGGTGAGCCGCGCGAACGTCGAGTACGCTGTCTTCGCCGCCACGGCGGACTTGGACAACGCCGCGCTCGCGGCTGGGCTCGGGACCGTACTCATCTTGTTCGGGCTCGGTGGCAGGGGGTGCTAAGTCATTATAACCTGTGAGGCTCTCGGCCGTACAAGCACGCCGTGAGAAACCTACTACGGTGGCTGCCTACATCGGTAGTCCTCGCGGACAATGGCCTTGCTGCTGCTGCCGGAGAGGCTCACGATCTAGACTAAGGCTGAAAGGCTTGGCAGGGCCAAGCGGAAGGCGGAGGCATGTCGGGGATTTACCTACGTGGGACTGACGGAGCCGAAGATGCGCTGGATCCGCTGGACGGGATCTGCCCGATTCTGAATCGCTATACCGTGCCGGTGAGCGGCCTGGATCCGGCGCACGATGGGCTCAAGATCGCCCACCTGACCGATCTTCACGTCGGGATTCTGACCCCGCACCGCTTCATCCGTGCCGCCGTCGAGCTTGCCAGGGCCGAGAAGCCCGATCTGGTGGTCATGACTGGCGACTACGTCTGCTACAGCCCGCGCTTCGTCGGTCGCTTCGGCGAGGTGGTGAGCGGCCTCGACGTGCCCACGGTCTGCGTCATGGGCAACCACGACTACTGGACCGACGGACACGGCGTCATCGACGCCATGAGCAGGCAGCACTACGCGGTGCTGCGCAACCAGCACACGCGAATCCACCTGCGCGGCTCGCCCTTCACCATCGTCGGCATCGATGATGCAGTGACGGGACAGGCCGATGTGGCGCGCGCCTTTCGCGGCATCCACGCCCGCGACAGCCGCCTGGTGCTGACGCATGTTCCGTCTCTGGCAGACCGCATCGCGTCGCATGGTCCGGCGCTGGTGGTGTCGGGGCACACCCACGGCGGCCATGTGCAGATTCCCAAGCTGACCGATCACTTCTTCCGCTCGCTCGGGACACCCTACGTCAAAGGCTTCTATCGGGTGGACGACGCGCTGCTCTACGTAAACTGCGGCATCGGCTCCAGCTCGATCCCCATCCGAGCCGGAGCGCCATCCGAGGTCGCCATCTTCACGCTGAAGGCTACGTAGCCTCGGGCAGCGCCTAGAACGGGATGTCGTCGTCGGCAGCACCGCCGCCGAAGTCGGGCACGTCGGCCGCCTGCGAGGGAGGCTCTTGCTGCCGTCCGTAGCCGCCGCGTCCGCCGCCGCCGCCACCGCCGCCGCGTCCACCGCTGTAGCCGCCGCCGCTGCCGCCGCCACCATAACCGCCGCCGCCGCCACCACCGCCGCCACCATAACCGCCGCCGCCACCGCCTTCGGCTCCGTAGCCGGCATCGGGGCCGGGACGTCCCGCCTCATCGCCCTGGCCGCGACCGCCGCCAATGAAGACGATCTGGTTGGCGACGACCTCGGTCATGTACTGCTTTTTGCCCTCTTTATCGTCCCATGACCGCGTCTGGATGCGGCCCTCCAGGTAGACCTGCCGCCCCTTGGCCAGGTACTTGGCGCAGTTTTCGGCCTGCTTGCCGTACACGACAATGCGGTGCCACTCGGTCTTTTCCTGCTGCTGCTCGTTGCGATCGCGGAACACTTCGGTGGTGGCGATGCGCATCTCGGCGACCGGCTGGCCCGACGGCAAGAACTTGAGCTCGGGGTTGGCCCCGAGGTTGCCGAGCAAAATCACTTTGTTGACGCTGCCCATGAGACGATGTCCTCTCGGTTGAAGCGGTTATTGCGAAAGAATTCCTGTCGTTAGCAGAGTCGCCGTCAAACTGCAATGACCGGGACGGACCCCGAGTGCGGCAGGCGCAGCGTTGGCTCGGTCATGCGCTGGACATCGTCGACGGAGACCCCCGGCGCGATCTCGCGCAGGTAGAGGCCATCCGACTCGACGTCCATGACCGCCAGATCGGTGACGATGCGGTGCACGACCCGCGGAGCGGTCAGGGGCAGGCTGCACTCCTTGACGATCTTGCGATCGAAGACGCCTTCGGCAGCGCCCTTGGGCCGCGCCACGTGCTCCATGAGGATGATCACGCGACGAGCGCCAGCGACGAGATCCATCGCACCGCCCATGCCCTTGAGCATCTTGCCGGGGATGGTCCAGTTGGCGAGATCGCCGTTTTCTGAGACCTGGAGAGCGCCGAGGATGCAGATATCGATGTGGCCGCCGCGGATCATCGCGAACGACTCTGCAGACGAGAAATAGGCAGATCCGGGGAGCTCGGTGATGGTCTGCTTGCCGGCGTTGATGAGGTCGGGATCTTCCTCTCCCTCATAGGGAAAAGGTCCGATGCCGAGCATGCCGTTTTCCGACTGGAGGATCACGTCCATGCCCGGCGGGACATAGTTGGCGACCAGCGTCGGCAGACCGATGCCAAGGTTTACGTAATAGCCGTCGCGCAGCTCGGTAGCGACGCGGCGGGCCATCTGTTCGCGAGTGAGGGCCATTGCTAAGTCTCCGGTGGCTACGAGGCGGTCTGGGTCTGGCTGCGCGGACGCACGGTCCGCTGCTCGATGGGCTTCTGATAGTCGCTGCCCTGGAAGATGCGGTGGACGTAGATGCCGGGCGTGTGCACCTGATCGGGATCGATCTGGCCCACCTCGACCAGCTCTTCGACCTCGGCGATCGTCACGTGGCCCGCGGCGGCGACCACGGCGTTGAAGTTGCGCGCCGTCTTGCGGAAGACCAGGTTGCCAAAGCGGTCACCCTTCCACGCTTTGACCAGCGCAAAGTCGCCGCTGAGCGCCGTCTCCAGGATGTAGTTGCGCTCCAATCCGAAGCGATCGCGCAGCACCCGCGTCTCTTTGCCTTCGGCGCGCAGCGTGCCAAATCCCGTCGGTGTAAAGAACGCCGGGATGCCGGCCCCGGCCGCGCGCAGGCGCTCTGCCAGCGTGCCCTGCGGGCACAGCTCGACCTCCATCTTGCCGTCGAGATAGAGGCGCTCGAACGCCTTGTTCTCGCCAACATAAGAGGCGATCATCTTGCGCACCTGCCCGGCATCGAGGAGCTTGCCCAGCCCCTTGCCATCGACGCCGCAGTTGTTCGAGACGATCGTGAGATCGCGCACCCGCCGCTTTAAAAGCGCGCTGATACAGTTTTCTGGATTACCACACAGGCCGAACCCACCGACCAGGAGCGTGGATCCATCTTTCACATCGAAGAGGGCCGACTCCGCATCGGCGAACGTCTTGTTCATGGGCCGGGGATTGTATCGGTCTGCCGGGCCCTGTCAAACCATGTTGGACCCGATACAAGCCCGGTCGGACCAAGCATGGCAGCGGCGGAGGCTTGACATGTCGCCGGAGGCAGTGTTAAACGAGCGGCCCTCAACGCAATAGGCCCTCCCCGGAGACTCCATGTTGTTGTCCTCCCTGGCACCGCTGGCCATATTCCTTGCTGAAGCAGCCGCTGCGCCGGCCGAGGAAAAGGCTCCGCCGGTGATTGATATCGACGGCACGGTGCTTGTGCAGTTCGCAATCTTCGTGCTGCTTTACATCATCCTGCGCAAGTTCCTGTTTGCGCCGTACCTGCGCATGCGCGCCGAACGCGCGTCGCACATCGAAGGTGCCGAGAAAAAGGCCCACGATCTGGAACACAGACGCGAGGCGCTCGATGCCGAGTATCAGCAGCGCATGCAGAAGGCCCGCAGCAGCGCTGAAGATGAGCGCATGAAGATGCAGGCCGAAGGCCGCGCTCGCGAGACCGAGCTCTTGAGCCAGGCGCGCGGACGGGCGCAGGAGCGCATCTCCGAGACCCAGAAGCGGATCGCCGCCCAGGTCGCCGCTGCTCAGGCCGATCTGGAGAAGCAGGCCGAGCCGCTGGCGCACCAGATCGCAGGCAAGCTGCTCGGGCGGGAGGTTTGATCATGAAGAGACACACGACCGCCCTGCTGCTCTCAGCGCTCGTCGCTACCGGCGCGATTGGAGCCGCCTGGGCCCAGAGCCCAGAGCAAGCTCCCGCACCGGCCGCAGCCCCCGAAGCGCCCGCTGCCGCTGCTCCAGCTCCGGCTCCGGCCGCTGCTGCGGAACCGACTGCGCCAGCACCCAAGCCAGCTGCGGCCCAGCCGGCCGCGGCTCCGGCGCCCACGCCGACGGATCCGACGACGCCGCCGGCTGGACCGGCTGGCAACACCTTTCCAGCGCTGCGCACAGGCTCTTCGGATGGCACGCCGCCGGGCGACAGCGTCCCGAGCCTGCCCACGAGCCCGATCCCGACGCCGAACGTGCTGCCTGCCAGCCCCGAGCTGGGACACGGCACGGGACACGGCGCCGCGGATGTCGCGTCCTCGCCGCTGCCGCCGTTTGAAGGCGGTGAGCCCGGGGCGCATGGATCCGTGGCGCACGCCGGTGGACACGGTGAAGCCCATGAAGGGCCGGTGATCGAAAACTGGTGGAGCTGGGACTACGGCCCCGGCAAGACCTATCACCACCCGCCGTTTGGCTTTGCGCTCATCAACTTTGTCGTCTTCCTGCTCATCATGGGCAAGCTGTTCGGCAAGAGCTTCACGGACTTCCTGCGCACGCGGCACACCGAGGTGCGCCACGCCATCGACCGGGCGCGCGAGGCGCAGGAGCACGCCGAGCGGCACCTCAAGCAGATCGAGGAGCGCTCGCGATCGCTGGAGGCCGAGATCGCCGAGATGCTGGCCAGCTTCCGCCGACAGGCCGAGGCCGAGCGCGCCGCGATCGTGCATCGCGCCGAGTCAGAAGCGGCCAGCCTGCTCAAAGACGCAGAGACGCAGGCCAAGGCCGCGATCGAAGGTGCGCGCCGCTCTTTGGAGCAGAAGGCCGCGCTGTTGGCCATTGATCTGGCTGAAAAGCTGCTGCGCAGCCGCCTGCGCGATGACGATCAGCGCCGCCTGAATGAGCAGTATGTTGCCCAGCTCGAAGCGCTGAACCCGGCAGCCAAGACCGGGGCAGCCTCGGTGAACGGCAAGGAGTCGCCATGATCTCCGGTTCTGTTGCACGCCGCTACGCGCGGGCCCTGCTGGCCATCGGGCAGAGCCAGCACAAAGACGACGTTCTGACGAGCGAAGTCGAGCGCCTCGCGCAGGCCTATGAAAAGAGCGCGGACTTGCAGTCGCTGCTCAGCAACCCGGTGTTCACCACCGCGCAGCGCGAGGCCGTGATAAGCGAGATGGTGAGCCGGCTGGCGCTGTCGCCGACGATCGTGAACCTGACCAAGCTGCTGCTTCAGCGCGGGCGCATGGCGGCGCTGCCCGGAATTGCGCGGGCGCTGCGGCTGCTTGTCGACGAACAGGCGGGCCGGGTGCGGGCGCGCGTGACGTCGGCCAAGCCGCTCGATCCCCTGATGGAGGGCCGCATTCGCAGCGCGATCGGACGCGCCACCGGGCGTGCGGTCGTGCTGGAGAAGCGCGAAGATCCCTCGCTCATCGCCGGGATCGTGACCCAGGTCGGGGATGTCGTTTATGACGGGAGCCTGGCAGCCAAGCTCGAAGAGCTCAAAGGGCGCTGGAGCAACTAACGATGTTGACCAAGCCGCGTAACGACAGCGAGCGCCAATACAGACCAGAGCTGGCCGTCGTCGCGGGGCACGAAGGATAAGGGTATGGAACTCAGGGCCGAAGAAATATCTCAGATCATTCGCAAGCAGATCGAGGACTACGACCAGAAGGTCTCGGTCCAGGAGACCGGCACCGTCCTCATGGCGGGCGACGGCATCGCCCGTGTGTACGGACTCGCGGGCGCCATGGCCGGCGAGATGCTGGAGTTTCCTCACGGCATCCGCGGCATCGTCCTCAACCTGGAAGAGGACAACGTCGGCTGCGCGCTCCTCGGTAACTTCGAGGCCATCCGCGAGGGTGACATCGTCAAGCGAACCGGGCAGATCGCCTCGGTGCAGGTCGGTCCGGCCCTGTGCGGCCGCGTCGTCAACGCCCTCGGCCAGGCCATCGACGGCCTGGGCCCGATCGACAGCACGGAATACCGCAAGGTCGAGATCAAGGCCCCGGGCATCGTCTCCCGCAAGTCGGTCCACGAGCCGATGCAGACGGGCATCAAGGCCATCGACGCCATGATCCCGATCGGCCGCGGTCAGCGCGAGCTCATCATCGGCGACCGCCAGACCGGCAAGACGGCCATCGCCGTCGATACGATCATCAACCAGAAGGGCCTGAACGTTTACTGCTTCTACGTCGCCATCGGCCAGAAGCAGTCGACCGTCGCCTCCGTCGTCGAAAAGCTCCGCCAGACCGGCGCCCTGGAGTACACGACCATCATCGTGTCCAGCGCCAGCGACGCAGCGCCGCTCCAGTTCATCGCTCCGTACACCGGCGTCACCATGGCCGAGTACTTCCGCGACAACGGCAAGCACGCGCTCATCATCTACGACGATCTGTCCAAGCAGGCGGTCGCCTACCGCCAGCTGTCGCTGCTCCTTCGCCGTCCGCCCGGACGCGAGGCCTACCCCGGCGACGTCTTCTACCTCCACAGCCGTCTGCTCGAGCGCGCGGCCAAGCTCTCTGACGCCAAGGGCGGCGGATCGCTCACCGCCCTGCCGATCATCGAGACCCAGGCCGGCGACGTCTCGGCGTACATTCCGACCAACGTGATCTCGATCACCGACGGTCAGATCTACCTCGAAACCGACCTCTTCTTCTCGGGCGTGCGTCCCGCCGTCAACGTCGGCATCTCGGTCAGCCGCGTCGGTGGCTCGGCGCAGATCAACGCCATGAAGAGCATCGCCGGTACGCTCCGTCTGACGATGGCGCAGTATCGCGAGCTGGCGGCCTTCGCGCAGTTCGGCTCTGAGCTCGACAAGGCCTCGCAGTTCGCCCTGAACCGCGGCGCTCGCATGGTCGAGCTGCTCAAGCAGGGTCAGTATCAGCCGCTCTCCGTCGAGAAGCAGGTGCTCATCATCTACGCCGGAACCGCGGGCTTCCTCGACAAGGTCCCGGTCTCCGAGGTGCTGCGCTACGAGCGCGAGCTCTGGGCCTACATCGACACCCGTCCGGACGTGCTCAGCACCGTCGCTGCCAAGTCGCGCGACAAGAAGCTGTTCAAAGAGCTCACGGAGTTCATGTCGAAGGTGCTCACCGAGTTCGGCAAGGTCTTCGTGGCCGAGCCCAAGGTGGCTCAGTCAGCGTCGAAGAAGGCGAGCTAGTCCATGCCGTCGCTCAAGGCCATCCGCAAGCGCATCGCCTCCACCAAGAACACGCAGAAGATCACCAAGGCGATGAAGATGGTGGCGGCAGCCAAGCTGCGCCGTGCCCAGGATGCCGTCCAGACGCTGCGGCCCTATGCTCAGCGACTCGGGCAGATCGCCGGTGAGGTGGCCGAGCGACTGCTGAACGAGCCGCAGCCCGACGCCATCGTCGACGGCGGCGCCGCTCCCGAGACCGCCCAGGAGAAGCCTCACGACGGCGGCGGCGAAGCCGGCGAGCAGACCACCGCAGAGCGCGCGCAGCTCATCGCCCGCATCCTGCTCGGCGAGAGCGAGCAGCGCATCCGCCTCATCGTGGTAAGCGCCGATCGCGGCCTGGCTGGTGCGTACAACAGCAGCCTGTTCCGCCGCGTCGAGCGCTTCATGGTCGACGAGGCGGGCAAGCAGATCGATCTCATCGTCCTCGGCAAAAAAGCGCGCGAGTACTTCCGAAAGCGCCCCTTCAAGGTCGTCAAGGAGCTGGCCGGCGTCGATCCCAAGACCGCCGCCGAGCGCGCCAAAGAGCTGGAAGCCCTGCTGACCGAATCGCTGCTGCAGGGCGAGACCGACGCGATCTACATCGTCTACAACGAGTTCAAGAGCGTGGCCAGTCAGGCCGTGCGCCTGGACCGCCTGCTGCCAGTGCGCGTCGCTCAAAAAGCCGCTGTGGATGACGACGAGCCGCGCTCGCTGCTCGACTTCGAGTACGAGCCGAACCGCGAAGAGGTCCTGGCGCAGCTCTTGCCGCTCTACCTCGACGCCGAGCTCCAGCGCATCCTTCTCGAAGCTGTCGCGTCGTTCTTCGCCGCACAGATGCGCGCCATGGAAAGCGCATCGCGCAACGCCAAAGAGATGATTGCGCGCCTCACCCTGCAATACAACCGCGCCCGCCAGGCCGCCATCACCAAAGAGCTGATGGAGATCATTGGTGGCGCCGAAGCACTTAAGGGATAAATCCAGCGTCCGCAAGGACACTGAAAGGACTCGTGGATGAGCACGAACACTTCTTCGAATCTATCGGGGAATCACTCGGGACACGTCACCCAGGTCATCGGGCCGGTCGTCGACGTGGAGTTTCAGTCTAACCTGCCCGATATCTACACTGCGCTCAAGCTGACCAACCCCAGCATCAGCAGCGAGCACGAAAACCTGACCGTCGAGGTCGCGCAGCACCTCGGTGAGCACACCGTGCGCTGCATCGCCATGGACACCACCGACGGTCTGGTCCGCGGCGTCAAGGTGCGCAACACCGGCGCCCCGATCCAGGTCCCGGTGGGCAAAGAGGTGCTCGGCCGCATCCTCAACGTCATCGGCGCCCCCGTCGACGAGCACGCGGCGGTCGTCACCGAAAAGACGATGCCGATCCACCGCCCGCCGCCCAAGTTCACCGACCAGAGCGTCAAGGTCGAGCTGCTTGAGACCGGCATCAAGGTCATCGACCTCCTGGCCCCCTATCGCCGCGGCGGCAAGATCGGCCTGTTCGGCGGCGCCGGCGTCGGCAAGACCGTTCTTCTGCAGGAGCTCATCCGCGGCTTCGCAGTGGACAAGGGCGGCTTCTCGGTGTTCGCCGGCGTCGGCGAGCGTACCCGCGAAGGCAACGACCTCTATCACGAGATGGTCGAGGCCAAGGTCATCGCCGTCGAGCGCGACTCGCACGATCACCCGATCCTCGACGAGAACGGCAAGTACAAGATCGTCCCCGGCCAGTCGCAGGTCGCCCTGGTCTTCGGCCAGATGAACGAGCCGCCCGGCGCCCGCGCCCGCGTCGGTCTCACCGGCCTCACGATCGCCGAGTACTTCCGCGACATCGAGGGCCGCGACGTGCTCTTCTTCGTCGACAACATCTTCCGCTTCACCCAGGCCGGCTCCGAGGTCTCGGCGCTCCTCGGCCGCATCCCCAGCGCCGTCGGTTATCAGCCGACGCTGGCCACCGAGATGGGCGCCATGCAGGAGCGCATCACCTCGACGCAGAAGGGGTCGATCACCTCGGTCCAGGCCATCTACGTTCCGGCCGACGATCTCACCGACCCCGCACCCGCGACCACCTTTGCCCACCTCGACGCCACGACGGTTCTCAGCCGTCAGATCTCCGAGCTCGGCATCTATCCGGCCGTGGATCCGCTGGACTCGACCTCGACGATCTTGCAGCCCGCCACCGTCGGTGCCGAGCACTACCAGGTCGCCCGCGACGTGCAGCGCATCCTGCAGCGCTACAAAGAGCTCCAGGACATCATCGCGATTCTCGGTATGGACGAGCTCTCCGAAGAGGACAAGCTGCTGGTCTCGCGCGCCCGCAAGATCCAGAAGTTCCTCAGCCAGCCGATGCGCGTCGCCGAGCAGTTCACCAACGTGCCCGGCAAGTACGTGCCGCTGGCCGACACCATCCGCAGCTTCAAGGCGGTTGTCGCCGGCGAGTACGACCACCTGAGCGAGCAGGCCTTCCACATGGTCGGCGCCATCGAAGACGCCGTCGAGAAGCACGAGCGACTGCTCGCCGAGGCCAAGTAGCACATGCTCTCGCTATCGGTGGTCACCCCGGCCGGGGTTGTGCTTCAGCAGCAGGTCGATGAGGTCACGGTGCCGGGTCTGCTCGGCGAGTTCGGGATCCTCCCCGGACACATTGCCCTCCTCGCCGCCACCCGGGCCGGGGTCGTGAGCTACCGCAGCGGCAGCGAGCGCGGCCGCATTGCCATCGCCCCCGGTTTCGCCGAGGTCGATGGCAAGGACGGCGTGGTCGCCATGTCGCAGCGGGCAACCCGGGCGAACAAGATCGACCGCGCCGCGGCCGAGAGCCTGCTGCAAGATGCCGACGCGCGGCTCGCCAAGGCCGATGGCAAGGCGGGCGCAGCGGCTCCGCTGCCCCCCGCCGAGCGCGCCAAAGCTGAAGCGGACCGCGCCTGGGCGCAGGCGCAGCTCGACGCGCTGCGTTCATGAGCAGACCCGACCCCACCCTCTCCCCGTTTCGCGCCGATCTGCTTCGCGATCAAGTCGCAATCGTCACCGGCGGTGGCACCGGCATTGGCCGCGCCATCGCCCTGGAGCTTGCCGGGTGCGGCGCGCGCGTCGCGATCTGCGGGCGGAGGTCCGAGCCGCTCCAGGCCGTGGCCGCCGAGCTCGCGGGTCGCGGCAGCGAGGTGGTGCAGCAGACCTGCGACATCCGCGAGCCGGTCCAGATCGCGGCCTTTATCGACGCTGTGCAGGCCCGCTTCGGACGCGTCGACATCCTGGTCAACAACGCCGGCGGCCAGCGCCCCTTCCCCGCCGCTGACATGCCGCTTGAAAACTTCGAGAAGGTCATCCGCAACAACCTCATCGGCACCTTCGCGATGACCCAGGCCGTGGCCCGCAAGGCCATGATCCCGCAGCGCCGCGGCAGCATCATCAACATCATCGCCGAGATCTACCGCGGCTTTCCCGGCATGGCCCACACCGGAGCCGCTCGCGCCGGCGTTGACAACCTCACCAAGAGCCTCAGCGTCGAGTGGGCGACGCACAACCTGCGCGTCAACGCCGTGGCCCCGGGCATCATCCGCACCACCGGCACCGATCGCTATCCGCCCGAGCTCCTGGAGATCTCGCGCCGCGAGACCCCGCTCAAGCGCCTCGGCACCCCCGAAGAGGTCGCCCACCTCGTCGTGTTCCTGGCCAGCCCCGCCGCCGACTTCATCACCGGCTCGACCTACTACATCGACGGCGGCCTCGCCCTCTGGGGCGACATGTTCCCCATTCCCGACTAGGACTCTGTCCTATCTTCGCAGCGATCGGGACGAGGCCGCGACGCGGCGCGTGGCCAGCCAGGCGCGCGCCTCTTCCTCGGTCTTGAAGAAGCTCACCTCGCCGTTCTTGCGCGTGTTGGACAGCATGGTCGAAGCGCGCGAGACCAGCGTCACCAGCGTGCGCTGGAGCATCGTGGCGCCGATGATCGCGGTGCCCCCGGCGCGGCCGATGCCCTTCCACGCTCCGGCGATGCGCCGCGCCTCGGCCGGCATGCCGTTTAGCCGCTCCACATCCGCGAGCACATAGAAAAGCCCCTGCCCTTCGCCGATTTCGTCGATCAGGCTGATCACGCGCGCGATGTGCTCGGCCTGAAGCTCGCCCGAGAGGCAGAGGGAGACCGTGTCGCCATCGATGCGCAGGGTATGAGGACCAATCTGATGTTCTGGTTGCATGGACAGAGGCGGCGACTACGTCGATCTGGCTATTTTATCGGACTTTGCTCCCGGATAGAACCGGGCTCTGCGTCGGAGCCAGCCGGCGCTTATGGAAGGAACAGGCGGCTGGTGGGGATGACCTGCTGCGCCTGGCTCGCGCTCTGCCACTTCAGCTGGATCACCGACGTGTTCACCGTGTCGTAGTAGTCGACGCGCAGGTTGTAGCGGCGGCCGGCGACCAGGGTGATCGGCGCGCTGCTCTGGTTGACGGTCGAGTTGTGCAGCGTCCAGTTGTCGACGACCAGCTGGTTGTTCAGCCAGACGCGCACTGCGCCGTCGGACGTCGTGGTCAGCGTGTACGCCTCGGAGAAGGCCGCCTGCACCTGCCCGGTCCAGCGGATCGAAAAGTTGTCGCCCTCGGGTCCCCAGGTGAAGTTGATGTAGGGATCGGTGAGCGTCGTGTACAAGCTGGTGAAGTTGGTATCGGCGTAATACTGGCCGCGCAGACCGGTCGGGCTGGTCGCGGTGCTGTTGACCACCAGCGTCGCCGCGCTGCTGGTTGCCGAGCCGCCGGTGCCGGTCACCACGCAGCGGAAGGCTGCGCCGTTGTCGTCGAAGATGGTGGCCGGCGTGGTGTAGGTCGAGGCGGTGGCGCCCGCGATGTTGGCGCCGTTTTTCTGCCACTGATACGTGAGCGCGCTGCCGCTCGCCACGACGGTGAACGACGCCTGCTGGCCGACGGTGACCGTGGTCGTGATCGGCTGCTGTGTGATGGTCACGCTGGAAGCATTGACGGTCAGCAGCGCCGAGCTGCTGGTCACCGAGCCGCCGCTGCCGGTCACCACGCAGCGGAAGGTCGCGCCGCTGTCGGCCAGCACCGTCGCCGGCGTGGTGTAGCTTGCGAGGGTGGCGCCCGCGATGTTGGCGCCGCTCTTCTGCCACTGATACGTGAGCGCGCTGCCCGTGGCGGTCACGCTGAATGTTGCACTCTGTCCAACGGTCACCGTGGCATTTGCCGGCTGTCCGGTGATGGTCGGTCCCGACGATGGGAACGCGCCGAAGACCTCGTCCCACAGCACGGTCTTGAACACACCACTCGGCGCCGGCACTCCAGGCGAGGGCGACACTGCGACCATCAGCTTGCGCTCGGCCGGCCAGGCGACCACCGAGTACAGCGTGTTCGACTGCACCGCGGAGCTCAGCAGCGTGCGCGCCTCGTTGAAGCCGAGCTTGGTTCCGGCATTTTTATAGCCCTGAAGCCCATTCCAGATTGCGTTATAGCGATCAATGCTGTTTTGCGGCGCCGGTGCTCCGGCCTGGAGATAGTGATTGGTGAGCACGATGGCGTTGGGAAGGCTCGCCGTCGCGGTGCGCAGCTTGGTGCCAAAGCCGCCGGTCGGGCGCGAGTCATACTCGATCACCGTCGGCAGCAGCGACTGCGCGTTGGGCTCGGGCATCGAGACGTGGAAGATCAGCGACAGCGGCACGCGATTGGCCAGGCCGGCTGCGAACGACGACGGCGCAGTGGCCAGCGGCACGGTCTCGATGAGCTCGCGGGCGCGCAGGGCCGAGGGGTTGGGACTGGGAAACGGCACGCCCGGCTCGTCGATGCTGGCGTCGTTGGCGGCCAGGAACAGGCCATCCTCGCGGATGGTCGAGATGCCGTTTCCGAGCATGCCGAACCACATCGAGTCGATGGTCGAAAAGAGGCCGGCTTCGGCGGGATCCGACGCGATGATCGTCGCCGCCGAGGTCGAAAACAGCGGCGGATAGTCCCAGTTGCGGCCGACGATGGTGCCGCCGTTGGCCGTCATGGTTCCCCAGGCCGCGAACTGGCTGCACTGCGCCAGCTCCAGCTGATCGCCGACCTGCAGCACCATCAGGTCGTTGAGCGTGATCGCGCGGCCGAGCGCCGGCAGCACCCGGCTCGACGGGCTGGGCAGCACCTCGACGATGCCGTCGAGCATGCCGGTGAGCTCGGTGACGAAGCGCGACTGGAAGCTGAAGTAAGCGAGGCCCGAGATCGCCTGATCCCAGGTGAGCACGCCGCTGCCGTTGATGAAGGTGGCCATGGCGTTGACGCTGCCGATGACCTCGGAGGCGGCCAGGGCGCCGTGGGCCTTGCCGCGCTCGTAGTGGGTGCCGCGCAGCATCAGGAAGGGGAATCCGTCGACGGTGCCGCGCACGCTCTGGCCGTAGCTGCCGGTGACCTGGAGCAGGCCGCTGGTGAGCTGGGCCGTGGGCTCAGAGGCTGCCTCGGGTGCGCAGCCGCTGCTGATGGCCAGAATCAGCGCTGCAAAACAACAGACAGAGCGCGAGACCTTCCATATACGCATAAATCCCCCTACATTGGAGTATTTGACGCCAAAAAGGCCACATCGACAAAGCTATGCGGAATCAATTTCCGCATAATGAGCATATAGGTATATTGACTACCAGAAGGCGCTGCACCTGACATCAGCAGGCGCAGAACAGCGCTCATCCCCGAGTCCCACCGCCAATACGAGCGCGGGGCCGGGGACGAGCATCCTGTTATTGTGATGGGGATCCTGAGGTCGGCAAACTGTTTTAACTATGTTTATTAATAAACATAGCGAGCCCTTGCCGCACGGTGTAGGCACAGCTGCCCAGCTCTGGGCATATATCTATGTTTTATCACTGCGACTTACGGATTACTGGCGCTGGCTGCTCTGGTATTCGCGCGGGGTCTGGCCGGTCCAGCGACGGAAGGCGCGGAAAAACGTGCTCATCTCTGAATAGCCGGTGTTGAAGGCGACCTCGGCCAGCGTCAGGCGGGGGTCGTGCAGGTAGCCGAGCGCGCTCTCGCGACGGGCCTCGTCGACGAGCGCGTGGAAGGTGGTGCCGGCCTCGCGCAGCCGCCTTTGGAGCGTGCGGCGGCTGGTGCGCAGGCGCCGGGCCAGGCGGTCGATATCGAGGCTGGGATCGCCCAGCGACTCGCCGATGGCCCGCCGCGCCGCCGCCAGCAGGTCTTCATCGGCCGATGCTGACGGCGATAACGGCGGCGGCGACGGCAGGCGCGCAAGCTCGTCCTTGAGGTGGCGCTGAAGCACCACGCCCATCGTCGGATCCGCCCCCTGCACCGGGGCAGAAAGGCAGTCCGCGGCCAGCACGATCCCGTCGCTGGCTGCTGCAAAGCGCAGCGTCGGTCCGAGCAGGCGGCGGTGCTCAGCGTCGCTCCGGGGCGCAGGCGAGCGCAGCGAGACCCGGCGCAGCGGCGCCGCCCGCCCAAGCAGCCGCCCGAGCCGCAGCACCCACATGCCGATGACCATCTCGCGAAACTGATGCGGCATCTCGGGCTGGCACTCCCAGCGCTCGCTGCACACCACGTCGTCGCCGATCTGCTCGATCTGGACCACGCCCGCTTCGTGCAGCAGACGCACATAGCGGGTGAGCGTGCGCAGCGCATCGCCGATCGAGCTTGAGTGATAAAACGCGGCGTCAAACGCGCTCAGCGTCAGGCCGTGCCAGCGCTCGGCCGCGTGCAGGCCAAACGCCTCGTCGCCGGTGCGACTGGGAACGTCGGCCCACAGCCGCGCCACGAGCTCGTGCGGCACGCGCAGGTACGGGTCCATGAGCTGCGCCGGCTCAAAGCCGTACTCGCGCAGCAGCTGCCCGCTATCGAGCCCGTAGAAGGTCGCAGACATCACACAGAGCCGCACCGTCTTGATGCAGGCCAGGGGCTGTGCCCGCAGCTTCTCCGACATGGCATCGATCATATGCCAAGCGGCCACCCGAAAATATGCGCCTGGAAGATGTGGCTAGTGCCCGAGCTCGCGCATGGCGTCGTCCAGGCCCGCCAGCGTGGTCGGAAACATGCGTCCGGACATGAGCTTGCGCACAATCTGCACCGACTGATAGTGCATCCACGAAGACTCGGTGAGCGGGTTCAGCCAGACCGCGTGCGGGTAGGCGCGAAGGAGCCGCTCCATCCACACCTGCCCCGACTCCTCGTTCCAGTGGTCGACGCTGCCGCCGCGCTGCACCAGCTCGTAGGGGCTCATCGCGGCATCGCCGATGAAGATGAGCTTGTAGTCCTGGCCGTAGGTGCGCAGCACTTCGTGCGTCGGGGTGGTGGCGCGAGCGCGGCGGACGTTGTCGCGCCACAGCGACTCATAGACGCAGTTATGGAAGTAGAAATATTCGAGGTGCTTGAACTCGGAGCGCGCCGCGGAAAAGAGCTCGGCGCAGAGGCGGATGTGGTCGTCCATGGAGCCGCCGATGTCGAGCAGCAGCAGCACTTTGACGCGGTTGTGGCGCTCGGGAACCATGTGCAGATCGAGGTAGCCGGCGTTGCGCGCGGTCGCGCTGATGGTTCCGGGCAGGTCAAGCTCCGTCGCTGCGCCATCGCGGGCAAAGCGCCGCAGCCGCCGCAGGGCGAGCTGGATGTTGCGCACCCCGACCTCGACATTGTCATCGAGGTTCTTGTACTCGCGGCGATCCCAGACCTTCACGGCCTGACGGTGGCGGCTCTTGTCCTGCCCGATGCGCACGCCCTCGGGGTTGTAGCCATACGCGCCGAAGGGCGACGTGCCGGCGGTGCCGATGAAGCGGCTGCCGCCCTGATGGCGCTCGTGCTGCTCTTTTAAAAGCTCGCGCAGCCGCTCCATCAGCTTGTCAAAGCCGCCCATGGCCTGGATCTGCGCCATTTCCTCGGGGGAGAGCAGCTTCTCGGCGAGCTTGCGCAGCCACTCCTCGGGAATCTCCGTCTGCGGATCGCCCAGCATCTGGATGCCGCGAAACTCGTGCCCGAACACCTGATCGAACTTGTCGATGTGCCGCTCGTCCTTGACCAGGGCGGCGCGGCTCAGAAAATAGAAGTCCTCGACCGTCGGGCTGGCCACGCCCTGCTTCAGCGCTTCGAGCAGCGTCAGGTATTCGGTCAGCGAGGCCGGCACCCCGGCTCGCCGCAGGCTCAAGAAAAACGACGCAAACATGGGCGGTTAGCCGCGCCCTCGACGGCCACTGTTCAGCGCCAGCTCGGCCAGCAGCACGTCCTGCTCGCTCTTGAGCAGCGCTCCATAAAGCGGCGGCAGCCCGCGCTCGCCCTTGCCGCCCTTGCTGCGCACCTCGTCGGCCGGCACGCCGTCGTGCTCCAGCAGCTTCAGCCAGTCGAGCAGCTCCGACGTCGACGGCCGCTTCTTGAGCCCCGGCACCTCGCGCAGCTCGTAGAACGTCGCCAGCGACTCGCGCAGAAGGTCGCGCCGCAGATCCGGATAGTGCACGTGAACGATGCGCGCCATGGTCTCAGCGTCGGGAAAGCGGATGTAGTGAAAGAAGCAGCGGCGCAGAAACGCGTCGGGCAGCTCCTTTTCGTTGTTGCTGGTGATGAGCACGATCGGACGCTGCTGCGCGACGATAGTCTGGCGCGTCTCGTAGACGTAGAACTCCATGCGATCGAGCTCGTGCAGCAGATCGTTTGGGAACTCGATGTCCGCCTTATCGATCTCATCGATCAGCAGCACCGGTGGAATTTCAGCGACGAACGCATCCCACAGCTTGCCGCGCAGGATGTAGTTTTCGATGTTGTGCACGCGGGCATCGCCGAGCTGCGAGTCGCGCAGGCGGGCGACGGCGTCGTATTCGTAGAGGCCGTGCTGCGCCTTGGTCGTGCTCTTGATGTGCCAGCGGATGAGCGGGCGGCCGATCGCGCGGGCGATCTCCTCGGCAAGGATGGTCTTGCCGGTGCCCGGCTCGCCCTTGACGAGCAGCGGCCTTCCCAGGGCAATGGCGGCATTCACCGCGACCATCAGGTCGGGCGTGGCCACATAGCTATCGGTACCAGTGAATCGCATGGCCCGCAGGTTAGCGCAGAGTGCAGGCGCCGTCGACGAACATTGTGGAACCGCGGCCCCGCCTGGGACACTATTGCTTTTGCACGGCTTTCTCTTGCGAAAGGGTCTGCATGACCGCCCCAGCCATTCCCGAGTGTCCCGAGATCCACGCGGTGGTCCCCACCGAGCACGCCGTCCACCTGCTGGTGCAGGTCGGCGGCGACTGGGAGGCGGAGCGCGAGCGGACCTCGGCCGAGCTGGAGCGGCTGACCAGCGCCGCCGCCGCGTTCGCCAGCTCGCCCGCTTTTCGCGAGCGCTTCGGGAGCCGCATTGGCGTTGTGCGCGTGCAGTCGAAGAGCGCTGCGCCGTCGGTGGTCAGCCACCTCATGGCCGAGCAGGGGATCGAGCTGGAGGATCTCAGCGCCGAGCGGCCCGAGGGCGGCGAGCGCTGCCACTTCTGCGGCCGCGAGCACCTGACCGTCGAAGAGGCGTCGCTCACCGACCAGGGCACCGCATGTCCGTCGTGCTTTCGCGCCTGGACCATTCAGAACCAGCCGCAGCTATTAAAAAAGCCGCGGCGGTTTCGGATTCCGCCGCGGCTCGTGCTGCCGCTGATTGCCCTGCTGTCGCTGCTGTTTTTCGCCGGCCTCTTTTACGAGTTCCGGCGATTGAACAACATGAACAGCATCATCCGCCAGCACCTGCCGACGGAGTAGCCGCCCGCGCTAGTTGCTGACCGGCCCCGAGCTGGGTCCCGAGCTGGGCGCGGTCGACGCCTCGACGATGCCCAGCTGCTTGCGCAGCACCTCGCGCTGCTCCGAGATGAGGATGGTGTGCAGGTGCTCCACCCCGTCGACGAGCTCGTGCTGGAGCCCCGGCGGCAAGCCACCCAGCTGCGCGATGAGCGGCGACGGGTCGAAGCGGTCGGTGGCCACGACCTTGAGCGCCGTCTCGACGCGCACCCCGCTGGCACCCAGCCGCTCGCGCAAGAGCGTCAGCACCGGAATCGCCTCGTCGCGCTGCCGCTCGTTCAGCTCCAGGCCGCGCACCAGCTCCTCGATGGGCTTGCCGGTGGTGCGGACGCCACCGCCCTGCACCGCGCTGCTCCAGCGGCCGTAGTCGCCGCTGCGGTCGGTCTGGCTGGCCTCGTCGCTGCCCTGCCAGCTCTGGGGGCCATCCCACTGCCCGTAGCCGCGCCAGCTGCGCCATCCGCGCCGGTGGCCGCCGCAGCCCCCATGGCCGTGGCCGCCGCAGCCATGCCCGTGACCGCCGTAGTTGTAGCGCCACCAGAAGAAGCGCCGGACCATCTTGAAGAGCACAACGCCGACCAGGAACCCGAAAAGCATTGAACAGTGCATGACACGCTCCCTTGAAACCGTTTGTTTCGCCTTCTGTTCTTTCAAGCTAGGCGGCGCCTGTAAGCGGCAGATTTTTGGCGTGTAAAGTTTTGTAAACCTGACTGTCAGCGTCGCAAACGGCCCGGCGGGCCAGCCTGGCCGTGCTAAGGTGCCGCGCATGAGCACGAGCACCCCCAGCCACCTTGGGGCCGACGGACGGCCCCGCCCACCCATGACCCTGACGCAGAAGATCCTGGCCGCGCACGCCATCGGCCACCCCCGGCCCTACGTGCAGGCCGGCGACGTGCTGCGCATCGCCGTCGACTGGACCATCGCCAGCGAGCTGGCCTGGAACGGCATGGACAAGACCTATCAGGCGCTCGGCCGGCCGCCGCTCAGCCGCCCCGATCGCTTCTTTCTGGCCGTCGACCACACCGTGGATCCGGCCACGCTGCTGCGCGACACCCGCACCCAGAAGCTGGTGCAGCTGTCGCGCGACTTTGCCCGCGAGGGCCGCGTGCGCCACTTCTACGACGCGAACCAGACCATCCTGCACACCAAGTTCTATCGCGACCTGCTGCTGCCCGGTCAGGTCGTCATCGGCGCCGACTCCCACAGCTCCTCACATGGAGGTCTGGGTGCGTTTGCGATCGGCCTGGGCGGCGCCGACGTGACCGCGGCCATGGTGCTGGGCGAGTCGTGGATCGAGGTTCCCGAGGCGATTGCACTGGAGTATGTGGGCCAGCTGCCCTTTGGCCTGAGCGGCAAGGAGGTCATCCTGGCGACGCTCGGGCAGCTGGGCCGCAACACCGTGGCGCTGGAGCGCAGCGTCGAGTACATCGGGCCGGCAGTGCGCGGCTTTTCGACGGACATGCGCTTTACCATCGCCAACATGACCGCGGAGTTCGGGGGCCTAAACGGCATCTTTGCCGGCGACGCCGTGACCGCGGCCTGGCTGGCGCAGCGCGTCGAGGCTGCCGACGGCGAGCCGCGCTACTACCAGGCCGATCCCGATGCGCCCTATCTCGCTCGCTACACCGTGGATCTCAGCCGGCTGGAGCCGCTTCTGGCCAAGCCGTTCTCGCCGGACAACATCGTCAAGGTGGCCGACAACCTCGGCCTTGGGCTCGACGGCGTGTTCATCGGCGCCTGCACGACCACCGAAGAGGAGCTGGTGCTGGGCGGGCTGGTGCTGGAGGCCGCGCTCGACGCTGGCGCGACCGTCAAACCCGATGCGCGGCGGCTGGTCGTCCCCGGCGATCTGTCGATCCAGGGGCGGCTCTACGAGGCGGGGCTGTGGCGCGCCTATGAGCGGGCCGGCTACCGCATCGATCCGCCGGGCTGCTCCATGTGCCTGGGCGTGGCCAGCCAGCGCGCCAACCCCGGCGAGACGTGGCTGAGCTCGCAGAACCGCAACTACAAAAACCGCATGGGCGAGGGCTCGTTTGCGTGGCTGGCCGCGGCTGCGACCGTGGCGGCCTCGTCGCTGGACATGCAGGTGCGGGATCCGCGGCCGCTGCTGGCGAAGATCGATCCGGCGCGGCTCTCGCGGGTGCTGCGGCGCGACGACGGCCGCCCGGTGCCTGAGGTGCGCAGCAGCGAGCCGCAGCCCCTGCCGCAGCCCACGAGCACTGCCGCAGCCGGCGCAACCGTCGGGCAGCAGAGCGGTGGCAGCCTGCGCGGCAAGGTGCAGCGCTTCGGCGATCACGTGGACACCGACGCGATCATCCCGGGGCCGTTCTGCCACCTGACGGAGCTCAAAGAGCTGGGCGACCACTGCTTCCAGTTCGTGCGTCCCGAGTTCACGCCGCGGGCGCGGGCCGGCCACAACATCGTGGTGGCCGGTGAGGGCTGGGGCTCGGGCAGCTCGCGCGAGCAGGCGGTGTGGGCGCTCCAGGGCGCCGGGGTGCAGGCGGTGATTGCGCGCAGCTACGCCTTCATCCACAAGCGCAACCTGGTCAACGAGGCGCTGCCCTTCCTGGTCGTCACCGATCCGGACTTCTACGAGCTGTGCCGCGAAGACGACGAGCTGGAGGTGAGCCTGGCGGGCGAGGTGCTGCACGTGGCCAGCGGCCGTCGCTTTTCGGCGCAGACGCCGAGCCAGCTGGTGCAGGCGCTGGTGCGCGAAGGCGGGCTGGTGCCGGCCATCAAGCACCACGGCCAGGCGGTCTTTTCCGTGCTCACCCAGTGAGCAGCACGGCCAGTCCGGCCAAGGCCGCGGTCTCGGCCCGCAGCACGCGCGGGCCCAGGCTGCACAGCTGAAAGCCGGCCTCCGTGGCCTCGGCAACCTCGCCATCTTCAAAGCCGCCCTCGGGCCCCACCAGCAGCGCGATCTCGACGCCCACGGGCGCTGCATCGGCGGGCGGCAGCACCGAGCGCAGCGGTGGCGCCGGCCCTTCGTACAGCATCAGCCGCAGCCCGGCCGGAGCAGTGCGCAGCGCCTCGGTGAAGGTCAGCGGCGCCGTCACCTCGGGCAGATCCAGGCGGCGGCACTGCTGCGCGGCCGACTGCACCACGCGCTGCCAGCGCACCTGCCTGCGCTCGGCCCGCTCGCTGCCCAGCGCGGGCACGCTGCGCCGGCAGCTGATGCTGACGATGCGATGCACGCCAAGCTCGGTGGCCTTCTGGATCGCAAAGTCGTGGCGGTCGCCCTTGAGCAGCCCCAAAAACAGCGTCACCCGCGGCCCGCCGTGAAGCCCGGTCTCGTCGATGGAGAGCAGCTCCAGCTCCAGCTCGTCGGGCGAGGCGCCGGCGACGCTGGCCAGCACCTGCCGCCCGTTGCCGTCGAGCAGCAGCACCTGCGAGCCCAGCCCCATGCGCAGCACGCGGGAGAGATAGTGATGCTCGGCCCCGCGCAGCCGCAGCGGCAGCGCCGGATGGAGCCGCTCGGGATCGATGAAGAGACGGGGCAGACGCGACAGCCCGGACATGCGGCGACTCTAACCGCAGTGCGGCTAGCGGCGGGCCAAAATCAGGCGGGTCAGCGATTCGGCCATGCGGCGCAGCGGCACGACCTCGTGCACAGCGCCGGAGCGGATGGCCTCCTGCGGCATGCCGGTCATGATCGCGGACTCGGGCGACTCGGCGAGCACGCGGCCGCCGGCGGCGCGCACAGACTGGATGCCGGTGATGCCCTCGCCGGACATGCCCGACAGCAGCACGGCGATCACGCGCTCCTCCATGGCATCGGCGGCAGCGACGAGCATGCGGTCGATCGAGGGCACAAACGCGCTCACCCGATCCTCGGCTTCGAGCGGCGGCGAGACGCACAGGAACGGCCCCTCGCGAACCACGCACAGTGACGAAGTGCCGCTGGCGATCAGCACCTCGCCCTGGGCCACGGCCTCGCCGGGTGTGGCGGTGCGCACCGGCCACTGGGTGGCGCGGCGCAGGCGCTCGGCGAAGGCGTTGGTGTACATCTCGGGCATGTGCTGGGTGATGAGGATGGTCACCGGCAGCCGCGGATCGAGATTTTGCAGCAGCGCCAGGATCGCGGGCGGCCCGCCGGTCGAGGCGCCGATGCAGAGCAGGCGGCTCGGGAGGAAGTTGTTCTCACCGCTGGAGCGCAAGGCCCCCAGCAGATCCTCGGACAGCACCGACCGCGTCGGCCCCTGGGCGCTCGGCGGGAGCAGGCGCTGGGTGCGGGTGCGGGCGGCCAGCGTCTCCAGGCTGAGGCTGCGCACCATGCGCAGCTTGGCCAGAAGATCGTCGCGGATCGGCTGGAGATCGCCGGCGCCGCTGATGCGCGTCGGCTTGGCGACAAACTCCATCGCACCGAGCTCCAGGGCGCGGAACACCGACTCGCGCGAGGAGTGGCTGGAGACGACCACAACCGGCGTCGGACGCTTGGCCATGAGCAGGCGCAAGAAGGCGAAGCCGTCGAGACGCGGCATCTCAAGATCGAGCAGGATGGCGTCGGGCTTGGTGCTGTGCACGAGCACCAGCCCTTCGTCTCCGTCGGAGGCCTGACCGACGATCTCGATGTCGTCGGCGCCCTTCAGCAGATCGCAGAGCGCCTGACGGATCGCCGCCTGGTCATCGACGATGATGACGCGCAGCGGCTTGATCGTGGAGGTCGAACGACCTGCGTGTTCCGACAGAGCCATCGCTCATCCACCCCCTGGCCCGGCTTTGGGTCGGTGACGGTAAACGAGCTCGCCGCCGAGGCGCGTGTGCGCAAACGGCGTGCTCATGTCGAGGAGCGACTCGGAGTGCCCGAGGAAGAGATATCCGTCGGGAGCGAGCTTGCGCGCCAGCCCGCCGATGAGACCCTGGCGGCGCGAGCGCTCGAAGTAGATGAGCAGGTTGCGGCAGAAGATGGCGTCGAAGGGACCGCCCACGGCCGCCCACTCGCTGCCGGCCAGGTTGACGCGGGTGAACGTGCACAGGCGGCGAACGCGGTCGTCCACGGAAAAGCGGCCCTTTTCCTCGGTCTCGCGGAAGTAGCGCTTGACCAGCGACTCGTCGGCGCCGCGGAAGGACGAGGGGCCGTAGACGCCGCGGCGCGCGGTTTCGAGGGCGCTGCGCGAGAGGTCGGAGCCGACGATGCTCACGTCCCAGTCGGCAAACAGGCCGCTCTCCAGGACCTGGATGGCGAGGCTGTAGACCTCTTCGCCGCTGGCGCAGCCGGCCGACCACAGGGCCAGGCGGGCGCCGCGCGGGCGATCGTGAAACAGGCGCGGCAGGAGGTGCTCGCGCAGGGCGGTGAACTGATAGTCCTCGCGGAAAAAATAGGTCTCGCGGGTGCTGAGCCTCTCGAAGACATCGTCGAGCTCGCGCTCACGCTCGAAATCGGGCAGCGCCAGATTCACGAGGTAGGCGTGATAGTCGAGGAAGCTGCGCATGCCAAGCGTCTCCAGACGCGGCAGCAGGCGGCGCTCCAAGAGGTAGGCGGTGTCGTCGGTGTAGTAGAGACCGAAGCGCTCCTGAAACAGATCGCGGAGCAGCTGGAACTCGTACTGATTCATCGCAACGGCCGCCACTGTGGGCTGCGCCATCACGACGCTTTCACCGCCGAGTCAGGGCCGCCGGGTGCAAGCGGCTGGGTGTCGGTGATGGCGGCCAGCGCCTGCGCGGCAGCGGCAGCGGTCTGGGCGTTCTTGTCGCCGCGCGCGGTCTCCAGGATGGCGACCAGCTTGCCCTGCAGGGCCGGTGAGATGCGGGCGCGCACCGGCGCTGCATGCTTGGCAAAGAAGCGGCAGAGGTTGCCGCGGCTGCGCGGATCCAGCGTCGGGGTCAGATCGACGAGCGTGGTCAGCGTCGCCTCGCCGCTGTCCATGTCGAGCAGCGCCTGCGCGGCGGCCTCCTGCACGCTGCCGTCGGCGTCGCCCAGGGCGAGCAGCAGCGGCCGCAGCATCTCGGTCTTGCCGGTCCAGCCGAGCAGGGCGGCAGTGGCCTGACGCACCGGCGGCGTGGCCTCCATGAGCGCGCGCAGCATCGAGCGCACGGTCATCTCGTCCAGGCGGCGGATCGCGTCGACGATGGCCTGCTTTCCTTCGGCAGCCAGGCTGTGATAGAGGCGGAAGAGGCCCACCAGCGCCGCTTCGCGAGCACCGCGCGCCTTTTCCATCAGGCCTTCGATGAGCGCGGGCACGGCGCCGACATCCTGGCTGTGTCCGAGCGCGCTCATCAGCGCCGGCCGCAGCACGGCCTGCTCCAGCATCGGCGTCAGCTCGGCCAGCGCCAGCACCACCCGCTGCCGGTTGAGGCCGTCGAGCGCGGCCAGCACCACCAGCAGGTCGGGACTGCGCAGCGCCGCATGCAGGGCGGGGATGACCTCCTGGTGCGAAAACGACGCCAGCTGCTCCATCGCCGCCGCGCGCACGTTGGGATCCTCGTCGAGCAGAGACTCGCCGAGGGCCGGAATGACGCGGGTGTCGCCGAAGGTGCCAAGCACGTCGACCAGCACCTTGCGATGCTCGGGCTTCTGCTTGAGGTGGCGCAGCAGCGGATCGATGCAGATGGCGCCCAGCCGCATGACGCCGTCGATGACCGCATTGCGGCGACCCACGTTGTCGGGCTCGCCCATGGCCTCGACCAGCTTCTCGCTGAGCAGCGGCAAATCGGTCCAGCAGAGCACCGAAGCCACGGCCTCTTTGCGAACCTGCCAGCTCTCATCGCCCATAATGTCGATCAGCACGTCCAAGGCGGCTTGGCGCTCGCCCGAGCCCGGCGGCTCCTTGCTGAGACGACGCACCGCCGCGAGGCGTGCCTCTTCATCACCCTCGCGCAGGGTGGTGACAATCTCGGCCAGGTCAGAAGCGGGTACGTACTCAGTCATGTCGATGCTCCCTTGGCGCCCTGGTTAAAATCCGCCAAGTTGCTCTTCTCGGTGGAAGACAAGAGGCTATCCAGTGCCAGCACCATGAGGATGCGCCCTCGATGATGACAGACACCGGCGAAGTAGCGTGCGTTGTCGTTCTGGGTCAGCGGCGGCGGCGGCCCCACGGTGTCGCGCAGGACGCGCAGCACGTCGGAGACGCGGTCGACGACCAGGCCGACCTGATTGCGTTCGTCGATGGGCACGATCAGATACTTTCGCGCCCGCTGGATGGCATGGTCGGCCATCTCGTCGCTGGTCAGCGGCGGCACGTCGAAGCGCTTGCGCATGTCGATGACCGGCAGCACCTGTCCGCGCAGCTCGACCACACCCTCGATATATTTCGGCGCCTTGGGGACGCGCCGAATCGGCAGGGGGTTGATGATCTCCTTGATGCGCTCGATGCCGAGAGCATATTCCTCGTCACCGACGCGGAAGCCGCACAGCTGCACGATGTCATTCTTCTCCTTATCGACCGAGCGTTCGCGGCCGAGGAGAGGTCTGATTGTGCGGCGGTCCTGGGACATCAATTCCCCTAAATTCTCAGAGATCCGGCGTGCTCGAAAGTGAGCACGCGCAGGAGGTCCAAAAGGATTACGATTCGGTACTGCTCGACGGCGGCGAGCCCGGTTCCAGTGCGCTGCGGCGGGTTGGGACTGGTCTCGTCTTCGGTCATCTTGATGCGGCTCAGGCCCGCCACGAACTCCGATTCATGGCCGGCAAGCACCGTCGGTGGCTCGATCTCGCTGTCGTTGATGCGCACCACGTGATTTACGCGATCGACGATGAGTCCGAACTGCTCGCGCTCATCTTCGGGAATCGCTTCGCTCTCGGTGGCTGCGGGCCTGCTGACGACGAGGATGCGCGACTTGCCGCTGGGCGTCACCGCGGTCAAGCGCAGCCGCATGCGCAGATCCAGCACCGGCACCACCTGACCGCGAACCAGGATGATTCCCGAGACGAATCCCGGCACGCGCGGCACTTCGGTGATCGGCTTGAACTTGGAGATCTCGCGGATGTGCTCGATGCCGAGGCCGTATTCTTCGTCGGCCACGTCGAAAGTGAGCACGTCGTGCTGGGCGCGCGGATCAATGCCGGGGCGGCTTGAGTTGTTGTTGCCGCCACTGCTGTTGCGATTGACCGAGACCGTGCGCCCCTGGGTAGACATCAGGCCGCCTCACTTGCGCGCGGCATGGCCTCGCGGGCCACGGCGCGCACGTCGAGCACCAGGGCGGTCTGCTGGCCGCCGAGCTCGGTGGCTCCAGCGATGCCGGGGATGCCCTTCAAGGTGCGTCCAAGCGACTTGATGACGATGTCCTGCTGCCCCACCAGATCGTCGACCAGCAGGCCCAGCTGCTGCTGCGCGAGCTTGACGACGACGATGTAGCCCTGCTTGGGATCGATCTGCTCGGAGGGGCGGCTGAGCGAGAACATCTCGTCCAGGCGCACCAGCGGCAAGGTGCGGTTGCGCAGGATGTAGACTTCGCGCCGCTCGACGGTCCGAATCTGATCGTAGGTGATCATCAGACTCTCGGTGACCGAGTTGAGCGGGATGGCGTAGGTGCGCCCCGCGGTGCGGATGACCAGCGCCTTGATGATCGCCAGCGTCGTCGGCAGCGTGATGGTAAAGCGGGTGCCCTGGCCCGGCTCCGAGTAGGTGTTGACGGTGCCGTCCATGCGCGTGATCTTGGTCTTGACCACGTCCATGCCGACGCCGCGACCGCTGCTCTGATCCGCGGTCTCGCGCGTCGAGAGGCCCGGCAGAAAGATCAGGTTCAGCTGATCCTCGCGCGGCAGGGCGCGCGCCTGATCTTCGCTGATGAGGCCCTTGCCGATGGCCTTCTGCACCAGGCGCTTGGTGTCGATGCCGTTGCCGTCGTCGAAGACCTCGATGACGACCTTGTTTCCCCGCTGCTCGGCAGAGATCGCGACGGTGCCGTGATCGGGCTTGCCGCGCGAGCGGCGGGTGTCGCGGTTCTCGATGCCGTGATCGATGGCGTTGCGGATCATGTGCATCATCGGATCCGACAGCTCTTCGATCATCAGCTTGTCGAGCTTGGTGTCGCCGCCGGTGACGACGAACTGGATCTCTTTTTTCTCCGACTCGCGGTTCATCTGGCGGACGACGCGCGTCAGCTTTTCAAAGACCTGCGACAGCGGCACCATGCGAACTTCCTGGATGCCGCGCTGGAGATCGTCGAGCTTGCGGTTCAGGCGCCGCAGCTCGTCCTGGAGCTTGCGGGCCAGCTCGGCGTGGCCGCGATCGCGGCGCAGATCGTCGTAGACGACCTGGATGCCGCTGCGCACCAGGGCGAGCTCACCGACGATGTTCATCAGGTGATCGAGCTTGCGGATGTCGACGCGCACGGTCGGCGTGAAGCTCTTGATCGAGCCGCTCTCGCCCGGAGCGTCGTCGCCGCGCACCACCGCGTCCTTGGGCTGGCTGCTCGCCGAGGGCTTGTCCGGACCGGTGGTGGTCGACGGCAAGGCGCCGCGCACATCCAGCTTGCCGGTGGCCTCGGGCGCCATCTGGCTCTGCGGCACCGGGGCGCCGCCGCGCCGCGGCACCTGCACGACCTTGAGCGGACTCTGGCTGATCGCCGCGGTCACGGCCGGCAGGTTCTGCGAGGCGCCGAAGATGAGCTCGACGTCCATGAGCTCGGGGTTCGAGCTCGAAAGTCCCGCAGGCACGACGGCGATCACCTCGCCGACGGGCTTGAGCGACTCGCGCATGTTCACGAACTCTTCTTCGAGGTTCGCAAACGGCACCGAGCCGATGATGCGGTACAGGTTCCGCCCCATGCGGATGTTCTCGCGCAGGCGGTGCTCTTCGTATTCGGTCAGTCCGGCCAGCTGCGCCGGATCGAGGTCGAAGTCGCCGAGCGGGGTCTCGCTGGGTGCCGCCGCCGCCGCTGCCGCTGCCGCCTTCTTGGCCGCGGCCTCGGGATCGGCTGCCAGGTTCACCCGCCGGATGAAGTCGTCAATGGTGCGGTTGGGAGCGCTACCGGCGGAGATTCCGTGCTCGGCGACCTCGGCACAGATGCCCTGGTAGTGATCAATCGCCTCAAAGAGCAGATCCAGCACCGACGGCGACAGCTGCACCTTGCCCATGCGCAGGGCATCGAGCAGGTTCTCGAGGTCGTGCGATAAATGCATCATCCGCTCGACGCCCGACAGTCCCGCCAGGCCCTTGAGCGAGTGAACCGCTCGGAAGGCGCTGTTGACCAGATCGGGGTCTACGCGCAGCCCTTCACCCGAGGGATCATGCCGCTGACTCGCGGCATGCATCGCCAAGAGATCTCTGTTGAGCTGCTCGACGATCTCTTGTGACTCGGACAAGAACTCGTCGCGGAGTTTATCGCTTCCCTGCTCAGCCATGGTGCCGAAGGAGACCTCTCGACGCTATGGCTTCTTCGGGGCCATGGACACCATCTGCGGTGCCACATTTGCCCCCGGAGAAAGCACTTCCTTCGCCAGCTTGATCAGCTCTTCGGGCTTGAACGGCTTGACCAGATACGCGGTTGCACCCAGGTGCATCCCGCGCTCGCGGTCGCGCTCGCGTCCGTCGGTGCTGATGATGATGAGAGGGGTCACCTTGTGATCGGGACTGTTGCGCACGTAGCGCACCAGCTCCAAGCCGTTGATATCCGGCATGTTCACGTCGGTGACAATGATGTTGAAGCGCTCCTTGGGCAGGATCTGGAGTGCTTGGAAGCCGCTCTTGGCCTGAGTGACCTCGAACCCTTCGTTCTCCAGCGCAGTGACCACGAACGCCCGCATGGTCGGCGAGTCCTCGACGACTAACGCGCGAATGGTAGAGACCATCATAAGGCGTAACTATATCACTACCCGAACCAATTTAGTGCCCTAAGTTACATGCTTCTTGCAGTTCTCCAACGGCCCCCCGGGACCCACCCCAACTCCAGACCCGATTGACCACGGACCGGCCGGCCGGTTAGCCTGACGACATGAACTTTAGATCTGCGCGATCTGGGCTGCTGCCCGCCACCGCCCTTGCTCTGCTCCTTGGTGTGGGCGCCTGCCCCGACGACAAGCCGCAGAGCACCGGCCCCCAGGCCGACACCGCGTGCCCCAAGGAGCTGGGCACCAAGTGCAAGGTCCTGAAGGACGAGACCGACCGCCAGAGCGTCGATTACCACGTGCTTGTGGCCCCCGAGACCAAGCACGAAGATGCCGAGAAATACCTACAGGCGCTCTACCGCCACCTGATGACGCGGCGCGACAACACCCCCAACAACATCGCCGCCTACATCTATACAAATGAGGCGCAGTTCAATACGCCGCCGCTCTCGCCGGTGGGCAGCGTCATCCAGAAGCCGTCGGACAAGGCGCCGACCTTCGACAACAAGATCGCCAAGGAGCTGTGGCAGCAGGTCGAAGAGACGCTCAAGATCGCCGATCGCGCCGATCGCAAGCTCAAGCTCAAGCGCCAGCTGACCTACGCCGCCGATCCCGCCACCGGCAAGGTGACGGTGACGCAGCCCTTTACCGAGGGCGACAAGGACGACTGGGCCAAGGACCTCTCGTTTGCGCAGGTCATGGGATTTTTCACCCAGTACGCCATGGATCTGTTCAACAACGTTCCGGATATGAAGGTGCTGGTGTACGTGGCGCAGTGGAAGGATCAGACCGTCGCCAACATCGAGTGCTCGCGCGACGACTTCCAGGCGCTGCGCCTGCGCGACATCGAGGAGCGGGTCGGTCAGCTGGGCGGCAAGGCGTGGCTGGAGCTCACCGGCGGCACGGTCTCGGAGGGAGCGGCGGAGAAGCGTCTTCAGAGCCGCCGCGCCGCCGAGTACCGCAAGATCACCACAGAGCTCAAGAGCAAGGCGATCGTCTCCAACATCCTCAAGTAGCCGCCCCCAGTTTCGATCTGCCGCCCCCGTCCCCCAGAAGTCCTTATGAGCTGCCCCCCGAAACCCGCTCCCTCGGGGAGAGGTCAGTTGAGGGGTGCGTTGAGACGGGCGCCGCCGCCCTCACCCGACCTCCCAAAGGGAGAGGGGGCGAGGGCCGGCGCATCAAAGTTTCTAGTGAGTTAGTTGAGAGAGATGTTGAGCGCGGAGCGGTTGTCGATGCGGACCTCGCTGCGGGCGACATCGCTGCGCTTGATGAGGCACAGATCGCTGCTGTCCACGGGGCTGGTCTCAAGGAGCGGGAACAGGTTCAGGAACTTGGTCTTGCACTCGACGGTGACCGTGGCCAGCGAGAGCAGCTGCAGCCAGCGATCCTTGGCCATGCAGTAGGCGCCCTTGGGCGTCCACGCCGCATCAAAAAGAAGCGGCGAGAGCAGCTGAAACGGCGTCTTTTCCTGGATGCGCAGATCGTCGTACATGTCGATCAGCGTGGCATCCATGGTGTGCGACACACCGTCGCCGCAGTAGTCGGCGCGGGCCATGCGCGTGCACGCCTGGTGGTAGTCGGCGAGCGACTTGCCGTTGACCGTCTTCCACGGCTTGTAGCCCCAGCGCACGCACTTGGCGACCACGCCGCTCGTGCAGCCGAACATCATGTCGGTCGTGATGTTCTGGCGCGCACCGGTCTGATCCCAGCTGCCGTAGATCGGGGTCGCGTACTGACCGCCCCACGGATCCGGATCGCAGATGTTGTCCAGCGTTCCGGTGTCCAGGTTCTGCGCCTTGAGCGTGTAGAGCAGCACCTCGCCGCTCGGATCGCCGGGATCGGCCTGCACGTTGGTGATCGTCGCGTCAAAGGCCCAGTCGCCGTCCACCTGCGTCACGGTCGCGCCAATGAAGTCCGCGCCCGACAGCGTCTGACCGCCCACCGTGCCCTTGAGCACCGTGCCCTGAATCTCCACACCCTCGACCGCCACACCGCCGACCGAGATTCCCAGGATCGTCGAGACCGCGGGCCCGGCTCCCTGGTAGCTGCGCCCCTGATAGCTGCGTCCCTGATAGCTGCGCCCCTGATAGCTGCGTCCCTGATAGCTGCGTCCCTGATAGCTGCGCCCCGCCTGCTGCACCTGCTCGACGCAGCCGCCGGCGGCCGCCTCTGTGGTGCCGGCGGGACAGGTCTCGGCTGCGGGCCCCGAACAGGCCAGCAGCAGAGGCAGCGCCGCTGCTCCAAACTTAGAAATTTGACCCATGTCAGACTCCTTTTACTTAATCTTGTGTGCGATTTTTACTTGATTAACTTTATTAGCAATGAGTCCTATCCCATTGCGCTGCGCTTCATTTAAAAGCGTTGCCAGCAGAGCCATAGCCTCGTCCAGCTTTCCTCTTTCTAGCTTTACCCTCGCAAGGGCTAACTTGGCCTCCATGGCCTCAATTGTGAATCCTGCGGTGCTGGATACAGCAATGACTTCTGATAGATCCCGCTCTGCCGTATCGAGCTCAGCTCTTGTCGTTTTATCATTAAATAATATTTGCACCAGTGAAGCGCCATAGCGCCGCACCAGCAGCCTTATGCTTAAATTTTCGTAGTTCGCCGCAAGCGCCTGCGCGCGCACCAGCGACTGCTGCGCTTCGGGGCGCTTCGCCTGCCTGCCCAGCGCCTCGCTCAGCAGCGCCTGCGCTCCCGCTTCCTGATCCGCCTGATGCTCCTGCGCAAACTCGTCCGAGGCCGCCCGCGCCAGCGCCTCAGCGTCGGAAAATCGCCCTTCGTCCAGCGCGATCGAGGCCAGCGCGACCCGGCTCTCGGCGGCAAAGCCTTTGAGCCCGTGCTGTTCGCGCATCGCCAGCGCCTCCTGGTGCTTTTGACGGGCCGTTGCCAGATCACCGCGCAGCATGATCACCTGCGCAATGTTCCAGTCAGCCCAAGGTACCATGCGCGGATCGCCAAGCTCGTGGAAAATGGACGCAGCCTCTTGGAAGTTATGCTGCGCAAGATCCAGTTCGCCTTGCAGCATAAATATCACACCAATTGCGATATAACCGGCTCCTGTGCTTTCTAATAATCCTATCTGCCGAGATAGAACCAAACCGCCTTCAGCGCGGGCGCGAGCCAGCTCAAGATCCCCTTTCTTAATCAACAATAAAGCAACGTTGCATAGGTTCGCAGCAGTGAGCGCGGTATTCTCGATTTCCATCAGCAGAGTCAGCGCATCTTGATTTACCTTGAGCGACCTGGCGAGCTCGCCGCGGCTGAGGTACGCACCGCCCATGGCCATCAGCGCATCCGCCGCCGCCCCGCGATCGCCGGCAGCCACGAACAGCGGCTCGGCCAGCGACGCGTTTTCCAGCGCCTGATCCGGCTGGCCCAGGTTCGACAGCGTGTAGGCGGCCTCCAGCCGCGCCTTGGCCACCAGCTGCGGCGCTCCGATGGCCTCGCCCTGACGGGCCGCCTGCATCAGCAGCTGATACGCCACCTGCTGATCCCCGGCATCGGCGTTGGCGCGCGCCTCGACGATATCGAGCCGCGGATCCTGGTTGGCCGGCGCCCGCAGCTGCCGCAGCTTGCGCGCCGTGACGCGGGCCGGCTCTGGCTGTCCCGCGCTCAGCTGCGCGTTGGCCAGCGCCAGTCCGTAGTCCAGGGACTCGGGAAAAAAGGTCAGCAGCTCCCGATAGATCGCAATCGCCCTGCCCCACTCTTTTGAGACCTCGCGATAGCGGCCTTCGATCAGGTGCCGCTCCTCGCGCGGCAGGTTCACCGAGAGCTCAAAGGCGCGCTTGGCTTCGGACTTGGCCTTCTCGTCGTAGCCGAGCGCGGTGTAGACCTCGGCCATGGCCAGATGCACCAGGGGAAACTCGGGCTCGCGCGCAATGGCGCGCTCCAGCAGCTTGCGCGCCGCCGCCGCATCGAAGCGCCGCAAGAGCTCGCGCCCCTCGGCGTAGAGCTGCGCCACTTCCGGTGTGGTGGGGTGTCCGGCCCGCAGCGCAGCCACCTGCTCCGACGAGAGCTGCCCCACCCGCAGCTGCCTTCGCAGCTCCATGCCGGTCTGCGTCAGCAGCTCGAAAAGCTCGCTCGGACTGCCGCGCACCTCGGTTGCAGCCAGCACGCCGCCGCCTTGCACCTCCTGCACCGCGATGCGGATGCGCAGGCGGTTGGCGTGATTCTTGGCCGCCTCCTGCTCGTAGGTTCCCGAGACCAGCAGATCCACGCCCAGCTGCTGATGGATGCGACTCAGCTGCTCGGGCGAGTACGCCTCGGCAACCGGCAGCTTGAGGTCGCTCTTCATGCGCGCCACGTTCTCGGGCGGCACGCGGCGCAGGCGCTCGCCGATGGCCAGCTCGCTGCCCAAAAGCTCCGAGAACGCGGCGGCAAAGCCGGCCTGATTCGCGTCGCCCGCCAGCCCCTTGAGCCCGAGCACCGCAATCGAGCGGCGGTTCTTGAGCATGCTCGCGCTGCGCTTCTGCTCGACGCGGTTCTGATAGAACTGCATCATCAGCGCCAGCGTGGGCAGCAGCAAGAGCGTCGCCACCAGCACCACCGCCGGCCAGCGCCGCCGCAGCATCTGCCGCATCACCGAGTTTGCCGATGGTGCAACCAGTGCCGCCGCCAGCGTCTCCAGCGCTCGCTGAAGCTCCTCACCCGATTCGTAGCGCTCCAGCGGCCGCCGCCGCAGGCAGCAGTCCACGATCGCGGCGAAGCGACGGTCGACGCTCGGCGCAACCTCGTGCAGCGGCAGCACGTCCTGCTCCTGCGCCGCCTCTCTCAGCTGCTCGGCGTTGTTGTAGTCGTGCGGCGGATGCCCGCAGCACAGCTCGTAGAACAGCGCTCCCAGGCTGTAGACGTCGCTGCGCGGGCTCGCCATCTCACCGCGCCACGCCTCGGGGGGCATATAGGCAGGTGTGCCCATCACCGACCCGGCCATCGTCAGCGATGGGCTCTCCGAGTGCAGCGCCGGATATCGATCCGAGGACACCATGCCCGGCATGGTCTGCGCCCGTCCCAGATCCGCCGGCAGCTTGCCCGAGGTCGGCTGCGGCGTGGTATCCAGCGCGCCCATCGCTTCCGACGAGCCTGCCGCTTGCCGGTTCGGGCTGCTGCGGGGAGCCAGGCACTCCTCCAGCGAGGGCGCCTCGATGGTCGGCGCGCTGGCCGCCTTGAGCCGCCCCTGGGACGACGGCTGGTTCGGGATGCGGGTCGCCACGCTGACCACCGGCGGCCCCACCAGCTCATCCCCCAGCTTGGCCAGCCCGAAATCGAGCAGCTTCGCCGTCCCATCCTCCGCCAGCATGACATTGGCGGGCTAATTGGGAGGGGTGGAAAAAGCGCAGGGAGTGCGCGGGGTTGCGGAGGCGGGGGCGGCGGGGGAACGCGAGGCTTTGGGGATGCTCAGGTGACCACTTCTTGCTGAACGGCCGGGGCCGCGTGGGCGATCGGCGCGTCGTAGAACTGTCCGTACCAGCGACGCAGGCGCATGATCGAGCCGTCGCCATCGCAGAGGATGGGATGCGACAGATACTCCTTGCTCTCCCAGATCTGCATGTCCTCGTGATAGGTCTTCATCATCTGCCACAAGAGGAAGCGGCGGACGACGTTCGACAAGAACGGCACGCGCGTCTTCTTGATCCAGATCGAGATGCGGTGGTTCGTATACTCCGCATCCACCGGCACGATCGACGAGAACACCAGCCCCGCGGCGCCCGGCAGCTCGGGGAAGTGAACGTAGTGGAAGCCCGGCTCCACCATGTAGAACTCCAGCCGCGCCTTGAGCTCGGTGCCAAAGCGATTCACGCTGGTGATCTGCGTGATGCGCAGCTGCGAGCCCTCCAGCCGAAAGTCGTTCTTGGGCATGTTGTGCCCATGCACCGCCCAGAAGTGCGGACTGTCCACGGAATTTTCCATGATGTCCTGACCATGGATCCGGATCTTGAAGTCGAACCTGGCCGGCTTTAAGTACTGCTCTTCATCGAAGTTTTCGATGCGCGGCAGATCGTAGCGCGCCGGCGAGCCGAGCTGGTCGCGATACATGAAGATCATGCCGTAGCGCTCCGCGACCGAGTAGGAGGCCACGCGCGCCTTGGGCGGGATCTTCTTGGCGTAGGGAATCGATGTGCACTGCCCGCTGCCGTCGAACGACCAGTTGTGGTACGGGCAGCGAATCGAGTTGCCCTTGACGCAGCCGCCATCGGAGAAGTGCGCGCCCAGGTGAGGACAGACATCGGCGATGATGCCGACCCTGCCATCCTCACCACGGAACATCGAGTACTCCTTGCCAAACTGCTGCACCTTCTTGATCTTTCCGACGGGAAGGTCGTCACTCCAACCGACTTGAAACCAGCCTTCAGTGTAGGGAGGGATGTCGTAGCGTTTGGGCTTTGCTGTGCTCATCGCGATCAGTGATATCACAGGACACTCAAGCTCTTGAATAGCTGAAGGCTACAAAGATTAGCTGAACTGCCTGTCTGAAATTCTTGCTGCCGCGGTGTTCCATATCGGTAATCTGTGCGTCGGGCAGGGCAGTCCGACCACTGAGAAATCGACGGTCGACCAACCCAATGTCTCTAGCAGCGGCTGAGCTTCGCTGACGAGATTCACTATCAGATGTCAGCCGGGTCGACGTCGGAAAGTATTCCCGACCTGGCAGCTGCGTGCTCCAGCTGCGAACGGGATTGCAATTAAGACAACCTTGTTGCCCTATCTACCGCCGGCCGCTTGAAGCAGCTAAAGGCCGAAACAGGAATATATCGGCCAAACAAACAAACCAAAGTTCAGCGTTAACTCCGGTTTGGTGTAGTATCCGCCGCGGCTAAACGCTGAATGAAAACCAAACGGGAAGGTACACCGATGCTTACGCCTGCCGACGAACTTGAATCTCTATTTCGCCAGGAACTCCAGACCCAGGACGAGGAGCTGCGCCGACAGGCAGCGCTGGCAACGCTCCACCGCCTGAACCCCAGCAACCGCCTGACGGTGGAGCAGTTCTTTCAGGACCTACAGCGGCACAAGGACCTGTGGACCGTGGCCTCGGGGATGGGCATCCTCGACTTCGCGGCCATCCTGGGCGGGCAGCGCACCGCCGCCCCCACCGCCGCCGCCGCCAAGCCCGAGCGCCAGCGCCGCACGCGCCTGACCGACGACGCCAAGTCGGCCCTGAAGGTGGCCATTGCCCGCGTGCTGACCGGAGTCAGCGAGGGCATGAGCCGCACCGACTGCGCCCGCGCCATCCTGGAGCAGGGTCTGGCCCCCAGCAGCGTCGACCGCGCCGAGCTGGCCGACAAGCTGCGCCTGCCGCTGGGCGAGCTGGTCTCCGAAGGCCGCCTGCACACCGTCGGTGAAAAGCGCCTCATGCGCTACCTCGCCGGCGGCAAGCGCAAGTAAGAGCACCTAAGAGAACCTACTGCGCGTCCCGCTCAGCGCGTCGTCCGTCCTCACGGCCAGGAGGCCGCTCCGGGCGGGCGCCACGCTGATCGGGCCTGCTCGCTACGGTTCTTTTAGGTGCTCAAAGAAGGAACGAGAAGTAACGGGATTAAGCCTCCACGCTACTTTACGAGCTTTACCAGTTTTCGCCGAAGGGGCGGGCTTCGATCTCGAAGGACCAGGCGGAGCGCGGCTGCTGCGTCAAGTGGTACGCGCTGTCCGCGACATCGTCCGGCTGGATGAAGAAGCTCTGGGGCTTTTCCGGCATCATCTGCCGGGTGCGCGGCAGATCCACGACGCCATCCACGATGATGAGCGCGATGTGGATGCCGGCCGGCCACAGGTGGCGCGCCATGGACTCGGTCAGGCTGCGCTGGGCGGCCTTGCCCGGCGCAAAGGCGGCTGAGCGGGCCCCGCCACGGCGCGATGCGGTTGCGCCAATGACGATGATGCTGCCCTTGCCCGCCTGCTTCATGGCCGGAATCACCTGCTTGGCGGCCAGGAACTCGCCCAGCGCATTGACGCGCCAGCTGCTCTCGAAATCGGCCGCGCTCACGCTCTCGATGTTGCCAAACGAGCCCGAGCCCGCGTTGTAGATGAGCACTTCAACCTCGCCCATCTCAGCGCGGATGGCTGCGAAGGCGCGCTCCACCGATTGCTCATTTCCCACATCGCACTCATAGGCACGCGCATCGCTCAGCGATGCCGCAAGCTCGCTCGTGAAGGAGCGGCCACGCGCCAGCAGCGCCACTGCATATCCCTCTTTGGAAAACCGACGCGCCAGGGATGCGCCATTGCCAGGGCCCACTCCAATTACAACACAGACAGGCTTGCTCATATGCTTGCTCCTTGCGGGTTTCAGGCGCTTCCAGGCAGAAGCGCCGCTATTTTCCGAGTTTTCTGCGCACGGCCTGCGCCTCTTCGCGCGAGATCATCTGATCGTGGTCGGCATCCAGCGTGCGCATCAGGATCTCCACCGTGATCTTCGATGCCGGCGCGGCGGTCACGCGCGAGACCGCGGCCGCGATCTCACTGCCGCTGATGCTGCCATCCTGATCCGTATCCAGCGATTCAAACGAGCCCAGCTGCCGCCACAGCTCGCGGGAAAAGGCATCGACCAGCACGACCTTGATCTCGCGGCCGCTGCCTTCGGCCGGCAGGCACGCTGGCACCGCCTTGGCGTACTGCACCAGCGGCTCGATGTGATCCATGCCGGTCATGAGGTTGCGCATGATCGCGATGCGATAGATTCTCTCGTCGCTGATGGGCTCTCCCGCGATCTCGACCAGTGCATCGTCCGGCTGCTCCACTCGCATGCGGTCGTCCACCTGGAGAAAGCCTCCGGACTCCTGCGGCGCCTGCGCACGCGACGCGCGCACCGCATCGCGCACCACGCGCCCCGGCAGCGCAACCACGGCAATCTCATTGTCAAAGGGCAGCTCGGCCTTGAGATCGCCGTACGTGAAGTGCCCTTTGTACTCGCGACTGGCGCGAATGCCGCCGCCATTGAGCAGGCAGCCCTCGGCACACTCGACGTCGCGAATGCGCGACGCGAGCAGCCTGCCCACCGAGGTCTGACGCGAGCGTGTCCCCACCGACGACAGCGTCACGCCATCGGGCAGCGGCATGAGCGTGGCGGCTTCGAGCTCGTGCACAGCGGTCATGCGCGCATTTACGCGCGCGCGCAGCGTCGCATCCTCGGGATAGTTCGCGACGTTCTCAAGGCGCACATTCACCGTCGGAGCATCCAGTCCACTCGCCGGCGCCTCGGCAGGCCACTCCAGATCCACCACCGCCGCGAACTGGGCATCGGTTCCGGCCTTGATGATCCAGGTCTTTTCGATCTCTTCCAAAAAGACCTTGTGCTCATGCCCGCCCAGGATCACCGGAAACGGCGGCGAGAGCTGCGAGACTGCGAGCCGGCGATCGTCGGCCATCTCCTGATGCGTCAGCGGAATCACGCAGGTGCAGCCCTGCTCATGTAGGAGCCGCGCCATGCCCAAGGCGGTCGCGTTGGCGGGCAGGATCTGCGCCCCGCCAAAGGGCTTGCGCCGATAGACCGTAGCATCCTCCATCACCACGCCGAGCAGGCCAACGCGCACCGTGCGTCCGCCCGGTGCCGTGACCTCCAGGATCTGATGCGTAGGCAGCTCGGGCACAAACGTCGGCATGTTGGTGTTGAGCCAGCAGCCGCGAAACTCGGCAATGCGGTCGCGCAGCTCGCCAATGTCGATATCGTCTTCGTGGTTGCCGAAGATGACGTGCGTCACGCCGATGGTGTTCAGCGCATCGATCATGCCGCGCCCTTTGTCCAGGCTCGACAGCATGCTGGGACCGACGAAGTCGCCGGCCAGCGTGGTCAGCATCAGATCTGCGGGCTCGCTCTTCGCATAGTGCCGCACCAGGTTGCAGAGGCGCGGCAGATGGTCGAGCGAATAGACGTCATTTACGCAGATGAGGCGAAGCGTTGGCCCCCGGCCAGGTGTTTTCGAGACAGTCATGGCGTGCGCGAATGTTAACGCAATGGGCCAGCGATGGCACCACCTGAAGTGACGCCCAAATGGCCCCCGATGGCTGACGAGCGCGGCGCTCAGCGCGCGGTGGGCGGCTCGTTGGCCTGAAGCACGCGCAGCACGTTTTCGCCCAGGATCTTCTGCACATCGGCGGCGCTGTGTCCGCGCTTGCGCAGCTCCGCGGTGAGCCCCGGCAGCATCGTGGCATCGCTGAGCCCCGTCGGCGTCGCCGCGATGCCGTCAAAATCGCTGCCCAGACAAACGTGGTCAGCCCCTGCGACCTGCACCATGTGGTCGATGTGATCGAGCAGGCGAGCAAGTGGGACCTGCGGCAGGCGCGCAGTCTCGGCCTTCAGGAACTTCCACATCTCCTTGGGCGCCATCTTGCGACGCTGCGCCTCTGCGAACAGCGCTTTTTCGGACTTGTAGAACGACTCGTCCAGAAACGCCGGGTTGTAGTTCACGCAGACCGCGCCGCCGTTGCGCGCCACGGCCTTGAGCATGGCATCGGTCATGTTGCGCGGCACATTGGCCATTGCGCGCGCCGACGAGTGCGAGGCAATCACCGGCTTTTTCACGTAGCGGATCACGTCCCAGAACAGCGGATCCGACACGTGCGAGATATCGACCATCATGCCGAGCCGGTTCATCTCATCCAGGATCTGGCGGCCAAAATCGGTCAGCCCCTGCCCGTCGCTGTCATCGCCCGACGAGCCGCCGACCGAGCTGGCAATTGACCAGGTCAGCGTCATGTAGCGCGCGCCGAGCTCGTGAAACTTGCGCAGGTGTTCGAGCTGCTCTTTTTCGCTGCCGGGAAGCAGCGCGTGGCCGCCCTCCACCCCGAACAGCGCCGAGGTCACGCCGCGCTTTTCGTTCGCGCGGATGTCGGCCGCGCGCTTGGCCCACGCCAGCTCCTTGGGCGAGGCCAGGCGCAGCATCTTGTGCACGGCCTCGAACTGCTTGAGCGCCTCGGCATAATAGCCGCCCGGACCGCTCTGCCACGGCCCGACGAAGATCGAAAAGAACTGCGCATCGAGTCCGCCCCGCCGCATCTTGGGCAGATCCACGCTCAGGTCCGCGGTGCCCTTGATGAAGTCCGCGCCCTCATACGTGATGAGCGAGGTGCAGTCAGAGTGGGTGTCGATCACGATGGCGCGCTGATGCAGCTCACTGTCGGACACAGGAGCTGCCGCAGCGGCCAGGACTAAAAGCGGAAGGGTTGCCAGGAGTTGCAGGTGCATGGGGAGCAGGATACGCCAAACCCCTGCTCCCGATCCGAGGACTGTTTGCGATGCGTTAGAGCTCCTAACAATACTGTCGACCGAGGATTTGGCCCGAGCCGGTATTGTTAGGGGCTCTTAGTCGCGACGGTACATGGTCACGACGCAGGCGCCGCCGAGACCCAGGTTGTGCTGAAGGCCCACGCGCGCATTTGCGACCTGGCGCTGCTCGGCCTGACCGCGCAGCTGCCACACCAGCTCCGTGCACTGCGCCAGGCCCGTGGCGCCCAGCGGATGGCCCTTGCTGAGCAGGCCGCCCGAGGGGTTGGTCACGAACTTGCCGCCGTAGGTGTTGTCATTGTCCCAGATGAACTTCTCGGCTTCGCCTTCCTTGCACAGACCCAGCGCTTCATAGGTCAGAAGCTCGTTGGTGGTGAAGCAGTCGTGAAGCTCCACGACCTGCACGTCCTGCGGCCCAAGACCCGCCTGCTCATAGACCTTTTTGGCGGCGTTCTTGGTCATGTCAAAGCCGACCATCTTGATCATCGAGTGCTCGCCAAACGACGACGGATAGTCGGTGGTCATGGCCTGGCCGGCGATGTAGACGGCGTTGGTGATGCCCTTCTTTTTCGCGAACTCCTCGCTGCACAGGATCGCGGCAGCGGCGCCGCAGGTCGGCGGGCAGCACTGGTAGCGCGTCAGCGGATCGAAGACCTCGGGCGATGCCAATATCTGCTCGACCGTGTAGGTCTCGGTAAACAGCGCATAGGGATTCTTGCTGGCGTGCTTGCGCGCTTTTTCCGCGATCTTGGCGAAGGTCTCGCGCTTGGTGCCGTGCTTCCAGCGATACTCGCGACCCGCGCCGCCGAACATCTGCGCGGCGCCGGGTGCGCCGGTCATGCCCTGCTCCTCGTTCATCACGTTGGCGTGGCGATCGAGCGGGTTGGTGCGGTCGTTCCACTTGGCGGTGAGCGCGCCCTTTTCCATCTGCTCGAAACCGACCGCCAGCACGCACTCGGCCAGGCCGCCGGCCACGGCCTGCCGCGCCAGCATCAGCGCCGACGAGCCGGTCGAGCAGTTGTTGTTGACGTTGAACACGGGAATGCCGGTCTCGCCGACCTCATACACAGCGCGCTGACCGCAGGTCGAGTCGCCGTAGACATAGCCGGCAAAGGCCTGCTCGACCTCGCTGAAGTCGATCCCGGCATCCTTGAGCGCGGTGCGGATCGCACCGGCCGCCATCACGTTGTAGTCGTCGCTCGCACCCGGCTTCTGGAACTTCACCATACCGACGCCGAGCACGTTTACTTTGCGGGTCATGTTCGTACTCCTCTATCTCTCAACTGGTCTCTGGACTGGCCCTAGACCAGCTTGCTCAAGAAGTGAAGGTGATGCGCGGGACCGATGTCGCCATCGACGCGCAGCTGGCCGTGCTGATACAGCTTGACCGCGCTGACCTTGCCGGTCGCAAGCTCCACCAGGTCGGCATCGCGCAGCGTCAGCACGGTGCTGGGCTGCTTGGCCGCGCCGGACGCGACAGTGCGAGCCTGCGGATCCACAGTCCAGGTGCTGTCCGGATCCTTTACGCGCACCTCGATGACGCCCTGCACATCCTTGAGGATAGCTGCATCGGCCGAGACCCGCCCCTGAAGCGCGGCAAAGATCGCCGCTGCCTTGCTCTCGCCCGCTGGCTTGGCCGCCGGGGCGCTCGGGCTTGCACTGGCGCTGGCGCTGGCTGCCGTCGCTGCCGGCGCAGAGCCCGCACCGCCTCCCACGCGCGCGCTCATCGCCGCCATCACATCGGCCGGATCCACCTTCTTCAAAAACTCCAGCTTCTGCGAGGCCATCACGTTGCCCGTGATCTTGAGCTTGCCGCCCGTAAACAGCTTCATGGGATCGGCCTTGCCCGCGCACATATCCATGAAGTCGGCATCGCTGATCTCCAGCGTGCACTCTGAAGGCGCAGTCTCACCGGTGCTCACCGTGCCGGCGCCGTTTTTCAGATCCAGCGTCCAGGTGCTGTCCGGGCTCTTCAGCTTGAACGCAAAGATGGTCTTCACCTTGGCCGCAAGCTCGGGATTCTTTGCCAGATAGCGCTGAATGCCGGCAAAGACATCGGTGCTGTTGGGCTGCGCCGCCGGTCCCGCGCTGGCTGCGGGTGCGGCCGAAGCTGCGCCACCCCCACCACCGCGCCGCTGCGCCGCTGCCATCACGTCCGCCGGATCCACCTTCTTCAAGAACTCCAGCTTCTGCGAGGCCATCACGTTGCCCGTGATCTTGAGCTTGCCGCCCGTAAACAGCTTCATGGGATCGGCCTTGCCCGCGCACATATCCATGAAGTCGGCATCGCTCATCTCCAGCGTGCACTCTGAAGGGGCAGTCTCGCCCGCGCTCACCGAGCCGGCGCCGTTCTTCAGATCCAGCGTCCAGACGCTGTCCGGATTCTTGAGCTTGAACGCGAAGACGGTCTTGATCTTGCCGACCATCTCGGCGTTTTTGCCGATGAATCCGGCGATGCCCGCGAACACATCGCTGCTGTTCGGGATCACCGCAGCGCCGCCGCTTGCACCCGCCGGCTTGGCCTCCGCCTTTTCGACCTTGGGCTTGGGCAGCTCGGCGTAAAGCTCGATCGCGGCGTTGGAGATCACGACCTTGTCGCGCTCTTTGACCGAAGCGCGGAAGATGATGCGCGTGTCGCTCTCCTTCCACATCTCGACGACCAGCGTCTCGCCGGGGAACACGCTCTCCGCGAAGCGCGCCTTGATGCTGCGGAAGTAGCGCGGATCGCCGTTCTTCGCGAAGTGGCGCAGCACATGGCGCGCCGCAAATCCGAACGTGCACAGGCCGTGCAGGATCGGACGATCAAAGCCAAACGCCTTGGCGAATCCCGGATCCGCGTGCAGCGGGTTCCAGTCGCCCGACAGACGGTAGAGCAGCGCCTGATTCTCGCTGATCTTCTCCTCGGCGCGCGCGTCGGCCGGACGCGACGGCGGCACGTTGACGTCGGCGCTCGGTCCGCGATCGCCGCCCCAGCCGCCGGCGCCGCGCACGAACGTCGTCACTTCGTTTTTGATCAGCAGCTCGCCGCTCTGGTCATAGCTGTCGATCGCAGTGACCACGACCGCGCCCTTGCCCTTGTCGAAGATGTCCTTGATGCGCGCCTTGTGCGTGAGCTTGGCCTTGGTCGGCAGCGGCCGCAGCAGCTCCAGATACTGCTCGCCGTGCAGGATGCGGTCGAGCCCATACTTGAGCCCCGGCGCCTGCTTGCCCTCCTTGGCCAGCGTCAGCACGCAGTTGAGCGCGGGAATCACGCCAAAGGTCGGCAGCGCCTTGAATCCTTCGCCGTGCAGCTCATAGACCAGCTGCAAGTCCTGATTATCCGTGGGGTTTTGCGCAGCGCCCACACCCAGCGCATACAGGGACAGGTCGCGCTCATCGTAGCTCGTGCGCAGCTCGGGGAACTCGTAACCCAGCGCGGCATCGACATCGATGAACTGGTTTCCGCCCTTGCTCGGCCCCGCCTCGACGTTGTCCATGATCGGCTGGAGCGAGGCGGCGATGTTGGCGGGATGCGTCGCATCCTCAAACGAGGTGATGGTGCTCCACTCATCGTTCAGATCTTCGGTCGTCACCGGGCGGCCCAGGCGATAGATCTTGCCCTTGGTGCGCTCCCAGCGCAGCTTGCCGTAATAGCCGCCGCCGACCTCGAACAGCCCCCCGCTCTCGTCGCTGTCTTCGTGACACAGGCGTGCGACCAGCGGGCTCACGTACTCGGGCTTGAGCGCGGCGATGAGGTTTGCCGGCAGCACGGTCTCGGTCATGCGCGAGCCGGCAATTGGGGCAATGGTGTTGACCAATATGTTGTTCTTGCGCCCCTCGATCGCCAGCGTATTGCCCAGGCCCACCAGCCCCAGCTTGGCCATCGAGTAGTTGGCCTGTCCGAAGTTGCCGTAGATGCCGGCGGCCGACGCGGTAAAGATGATGCGGCCATACTTCTGGTCGCGCATGTAGGGCCACGCCGCGTGCGTGCAGCGGAATGCGCCCAGCACATGCACGCGATAGATGAGATCCCAGTCATCCTGCGTCATCTTCTGGAAGCTCGTGTCGCGCAGGATGCCGGCGTTGTTGACCAGGATGTCGATGCGCCCGAAGGCATCGATCGCGGTCTTCACGATCTTGTCGCCGTCCTCGACGGAGTCGTAGTTGGCCACGGCCTCGCCGCCTGCGGCCTGGATCTCGCTCACGACCTTGTCGGCAGCGGCCGAGCTCTTGCCCTGGCCGGTGTGGGTGCCGCCGAGGTCATTGACCACGACCTTGGCGCCGCGGCTGGCCAGAAGCAGCGCGTGCGAGCGACCCAGGCCGTTGCCAGCGCCGGTGATGATCGCGACCTTTCCGTCGAACCGAAGTTCCTTACCCATCACGTTTCCTCTCTAGGTTTCAGGGCCTCAGCTCGATGGCCATAGGCTGGACCAATCAAGCCAGGTACCGATGGAGATGCAGATGCGGACCCCAGCATCTGCGGGCGGCCGGGGTGCAGTCAATCGCCGCGCGACAAAAGCGTGGCGACCGAGGGGAAAAAGAGGCGATGGGCGATCAGCCGGGCGGCAGCGGCGCGCCAGCAAAAACGGCGCGACGCCCGAGCATCCTGGAGGGAGCTACTTCTCTTTCCGATCTCTGATGACGTTGCCTTCCTCTTTGACGCCCTGGACCACCTTGACGACGGCCGTGGCCCAGCTGAGCGGCAGCACTTTGGAGTCGCCCATGACACGGAGGCGGTCGAGCGGTGCATCGGGAAAATAGTTGGTGATGTCTTTCGGGAGTCCGAAGCCGTTGCGCACCGCCGTGAGCATGTTCGTGTACGCGGCCTTCTGCTGCGGAGTCATATCATTGGGATCCACGATGGGAGCCCGGTCGATAAAGAGACCGTTGGTCCACTTGTTGATCGACCTGCACTTGAAGTTCCAGTAGTGATTCTTGCCGCCGTCCGAGGCCTTGACCAGGAAGAAGGCGAAGAAGCAGCCGAGCTCCGAGATGGGCAGCTTCTTGGCCTTCATCACCTTTTCGCTGAAGCCGTTCCAGTCGCTGATTCCGTGCTGGGTTTCGTTCCACAGCTTCTCCATGACGACCGCATGCCACGGATCCTTGGGCTTGAGATCCTTGGTCAGGAATACGTAGGCACTTCCCGGGATCTTTTCTGGCGACAGCTGAATCAGGATGAGCTTGTCGAAGTTCTGGCCGACGCGACTGCCGATGCGAATGAAGCCCAGCCAGACCGAGCACGGCGGCGCAGCCTTGAACTCCTCCAGGTTCTTGGGCGTGATCTCCATCTTCTTGGACAGCCGCACGCCGCCAAAGCTCTTCTGATCGTCCTCCATCTCGTCGCCTTCGGAGGCCTTCATCGACACATCTTTGTTCTCGGGCAGCCGGGCCAGGTACTTGCGCAGCTCCATGTCGCCGTACTCGGCCTTCTTGTTGAACGGCTCGGGCTTGGCCTTCTCCACGGCGATCTCGTTGCCCTCGGTCTCGCCGACCCGCTGCTTGCCCTTGCCGCCGCGCGCACCGCCCGTGGCCACAGCGCCGCCTGTGGCTCCGCCCGCGCCCCCCTTGACATTCTTGCCGCCGCCGCCGCCCTTGCCGCCGCCGGTGCTAGTGTCCGTGGTGCCGCCGCCGCCGCCCTTGCCGCCGGGCTTGCCGCTGTTTTTGGGAGGCTTGGGCGGCTTCCTCATCTTCTCGCCGACCTCCTCCGCGAAGTCATTGAGGTGGCTGACGAGATCCTCTTTGACGTGCTCCAGCGAATAGAGGGTCGGGTTGGGCTGCTTCATGGCAAAGATGTGTTGGATGTAGGCAGCATACGGCGCGACTTCGCTGTCCTTGTCCAACTTGATAGCCCCGCGACGCTTCTGAATGACAGACTGCCACTCTTCATACTTCTGGATTTTTGCCATGTTGGCCCCCTGCGTTCAGCGATCGGCCGCGATCTGGCTGCCAGCGCGCGGCCCGTGCATCAATCAATCCGAATTGGATCATTATACGCAAGATGACCGACGCTGAATGCGGATCAGTGACCGGTCGCGCAGGTCAGCGAAACCAGCGCAATAATACGGATTGCCGGGCTCCCGTCAGGGCCGCGGCTGCTCGCTTTCCTGCGTGACCAGCGGCTCCAACCGCACGATTCCCTGCTGATTCACGATGACGCGGGTTCGAGTCTTTACCTGCTCATTGGTGTCGAGCTTCGTGGCCACCAGGACCAGGTTCAGGTGGTAGACCTTGGGCACCTGCGCGGTCTTGAACTGCGCGCTCTTGTGATCGTAAAAGCTCACCGGATCAATGGGATCGTCCAGCCGCTTGATGAGATCATCCAGACCCAATCGAAACAGATCCTGCACGCCAAATCCTGACGGCACAGGCGCCTCGCTGGCGCGAAACGTCAGCCAGCGATGATAGTGCAGCACGTGCTCGCGCTCGCTCGCCAGCATGCGCATCTTGCGGTGGGCCAGCCGCAGCGTGGCCACATCAGCGGGCACCTGCCCCGGTTCGATGAAGCGCATCCGCTCGCGCGCGCGTCCGGAAAACTCGCCAAAGCCCACCGGCGCCATCGCATTGCCAAGCACCTTGCGATCGTGATCCCAGCGCAGGATGCGGCTTGACAGCATCAGCCGCGTCCACTCCTTGATGCGATCCTTTAGCACATACGCACCGACGGCAAATCCCAGCACCAGCAGGCGATGCTCGGTCGCCAGATCGGTCGACAAGAGCGGAATCTGGGCCAGCGTTGCCCAGGTCGCGGCCAGACTCGCTGCCACCACCGCGGCGCTGTTTTGATAAAAAGGATCGCGCACCAGCCGCCGCGTATCGACATAAAGAGCGCGCTCCAGCTCATCTTTGAGCAGCGCCATGCGGTAGGAAAAATACTCCGGACGATCGTCCCAGGGCATCGCAAAACCCTGATCCATCCGACGGCGGTTGACCTGCTCGATCGTCAGCCCCAGCCGTGCCCGCAGCCGCGTCGCCGTGCACATGCCATCGCGCAGCGCCACCGAGCTCTCGATGATGGTGGCCAGCTCCGCAAGCTGCTCATCGACGATCGCGCTCGCGTACTCCTCTGCAAAGCACAGCCCATCCAGCAGCGCCGGCGGCATCAGCGCCCGATAGGCGCTGGTCTTGGCGCGCAGCCTTCTCACGCTGCCCAGCGCCTTCAGGATGTCGCTGCACGTCTCGGCGCACGCCCGCTCCAGCAGCTCGCCGGTCTCGCCCACCACGCCGCTGAGCTCTGCGGCCACCACCAGCCGCCGCAGCCGCTGCACCGCAAAAGTGGCGGCATCCGCAAGCTCGGCGCCCAGCAGCTGCGCCAGCATGGCCAGCGACTCGGAGCTCGGGGCGCGCTCGGTCATCAGCAGCGGCAGCTGGTTGCGCAGCGCGGTGCCGGGGTTGTTGTCGTTGTCCAGATCCGCCAGCTCGCTCAGCTTGAGCCCCGGTGCATGCAGACGCATGTAGCTGTTGGCGCTGCGATAGAACTGCTCGCGCGGCAGCGTGGCGCTATTTACGCCAAAGCTATGGGGAAAATAGAAATAGGCATCGAGCGTGTACGAGACCTCTTTGTCCCGGCTCTTGCTCTTGCTCTTGTCCTGGCCCGGACGCGGCAGCGGCAAAAAATAGCGGATCTCGAGGGTTCGCCGATCGCGTCCGCTCACCTCGGGCGGCGCCATGCGCTGCGCCAGGCTGGCGCTGTCGGCATCGTCGCGCCTGTGCACCAGGCGGCGGCGACCTAGGCCCGCGGAAGCCACAGGTGCGTCTCCGCGCTCAACACTTCGATGGCGCCGCCAAAAGGCTCCAGGTGCTTGCGCACCTCCAGCACGGTCTCGGGCGAGGCGACCGCGTTCAGCTCCAGCCGGATGCGCAGCGGCTCCTCGACGATGCCCACCGCCAGGGTCTCACGCCGCCCCTCCAGACCGCGCGCGCAGCCGGCCAGCGCCGTCGCCACGGCACCCATCAGGCGACCGCTGGCATCTATGACCAGAACGCTCGGCGGCGCACCCGGCAGCTGCACGGTCACGCCGGCCGATACCAGCGCCCCGCGGGCCTGCGTGGCTGCGGCCTCCAGCATCGGGCCCAAGGTGCGCGGCTGAATCTCGGTCGGATCCGGCAGCAGCATGCGCGGCTCAGGAGCCGGCTCGCTGCCGATGAAGACGCGCAGCGGCCCCATTCCCGGCCGCTTGAGCACATGCATGTGGCCGCGCGCTTCGACCGACCAGGGCAGCAGCACTTGCAGCGGCTCGGGCTCGCCTTCGTATTCAGCGGTGCGCAAGGCGGCGCAGACCGCTTCATGCTCGGTAAACTCCTTCATCCGCTGCCCCGCGGCCTGGCCATCTATGCGCAGATGGCGACGCGCGGCGCCGTTCATCGCCACGATCGTACCGCTCTCTTCAAACACCATGCACGGCGTCGCCAGCGCCTCCACCAGCTGACTCAGCAGCGCCTCGCCCAGCCCCGCTGTGAGCAGCTTGCGCCGCAGCTCCAGCGCCATCTGTTCGAGCGAGCGGCCGACATCGCCGACCTCATCGTTTCCCAGCGGTCCCACCTGCGCGCCGATGTCTCCGGCGGCCAGCGCATGCACCATCTTGCTCACGCGCTGGAGCGGCCGCACAAACAGGATCGCCGCCAGCAGCGAGAACCCGATGGCCAGGCTGACCGCCAGCGCCTGCGCGTTGCGCGCAAAGTGCATGGTGCCGTTGGTCATGGTATGGATGCGCTCGACCGGCATGGCCATGCGCAGGATGCCCACCAGCTCGCCATTGGCGGCGGTGACCCGCTGCGCGACATACAGCGTATCGATCCCGGTGGTCTCCGAGACCCGGCGCGCGATGCCAACCCCCGCGGCATCGTGCACCAGCGCTGCGAAGTCGACCGGCTCGACGCTGGTCTCGCCCAGGGCGAAGCGCACCTCGGGACGGCCGATGTGGTTTTCGAGCTTGAGGTTGTCGACGCTCTCGTTGTCAAAGAGCAGCTCGCCGCGCGGCGAGAGGAACGTCAAGCGATCCACGCTCGCCTGCCCCAGCAGCTGCAGCTGCGAGAGCCGCACGGAGGGCGGCGCCGTCCCGATCACCTGCGCAATGCGCCGGCCGCGCGCCACCAGCTTGGTAGCAGCCTCGGCCAGCAGATCCGTCTGGAGCTTCGCGCGAACGTAGACGAAGGTGGGCCCAGCCCCGATCGTGACGATGCACAGATAGGAGAGCAGCAGCTTCAGCGGAAGCGGTATGCGCGGCATCATGGACAACAGAGCCCAGCCTAACGCCGGGAGCTGACCTTGACACCACAGAAAAGGGACCGCCCGACGCTAGCTGAGGCTGAACGCGGGAATTGAGACCGCTCTCACTGCGGAAAGAGCAGCGCGAAGAACTTGTAGACGCCGAACGAGACCACTGCGCTCACCGGCACGGTGAGCACCCAGGCGGTCAGGATGTTGCTCGCCACGCCCCAGCGCACGGCCGACAGGCGCTTGGCGGCACCCACGCCCATGATGCTGGCGCTGATGCAGTGCGTCGTGGAGACCGGAATGCCAAGCCGGCTCGCGCCCAGAATCGTCAGCGCTCCCGCGGTCTCGGCCACGCAGCCCTGGAGCGGCGTGATGCGGATGATCTTGCTGCCCATGGTCTTGATGATGCGCTGTCCGCCCGCCGCAGTGCCCATTCCGATGGCGGCCGCGCAGACGACGACGACCCACAGCGGCACATTCGGCGCCGACGCCTTGCCGCCGGGCAGCATCCAGTGCGCGAGCAGGCCGCCGTGACCGCTGGCCACGACCGACATCAGCGCCAGCGTGATGATGCCCATCGACTTTTGCGCATCATTGCTGCCGTGCGAAAAGGCCATCAGGCTGGCCGACAGGAGCTGCGCCCGTCGCGACGTGCGATGCACCGTGGAAGCGCGGGCGCCGCGGATGAGCCACATGAGCCCCAGCATCAACGCCGCCGCGAGCACGAAGCCAATCGCCGGCGAGCTCACCAGCGGAATCAGCACCTTCTTGTACAGGTTCACCCACGAAAACGCCCCGAATCCGCCGCGCGCAACCACAGCGCCGGCCAGGCCGCCGATCAGCGCATGCGAGCTCGAAGAGGGAATGCCAAACCACCACGTGAGCAGGTTCCACAGGCACGCGCCGGACAGCGCCGCCAGCACCGTCACCTGCGTCACCATCGCCGGATCCGCAAAGCCCGACGCAATGGTCTTGGCAACTGCGGTTCCGGTCAGCGCGCCGGCAAAGTTCAGCACCGCGGCCAGGATCACTGCGGTCCGCACCGGCAGCACTCCGGTCGAGACCACCGTGGCAATGGCGTTGGCGGCATCGTGAAAGCCGTTAATGTAATCGAAGATCAGCGCAAAAAGGACAACCAGCACAAACAGCGTCAAGACCGACATCAGACGCTCCTAGTCCGCTTGAGGTCGCGCATCAGCTGCCTCGCGATCCGGTGCGCTGCGCTCAGGCATGTTTGATCGCGACGTTTTCAAGGACGTCGGCAGCATCCTGGCAGCTGTCGAGCGCGGCCTCCAGCGCATCGAGCACCGCCTGATGGCGGAGCAGCTCCTTGGCATTGACCTCGGGATTTTTGTACAGCGCCGCCATCTCGCCCTGATAGACCACATCGCCGCGCTTCTCCAGCGTCACCAGCTGGTTGCGCGCCGGCCCGAGCTTGTCCATCTGCTTCTGGCGGATGAGCGGCACCGCATCCTTGAGCACCATGGTCGCTTCGGTGCAGATCTGGATCATCTCGCGCATCGCGGGGCTGAAGTGGTGCACTTCGTAAGCAACGAACGCCTGCGCGGCCGAGTAAAGATAGTCAACCACGTTGTCAATGGAGGTGGCGAGGTTGTGAATGTCCTCGCGATCGATCGGCGTGACGAACGTCTCATCCAGACCAATGGTCACTGCGTGCACCAGATCATCGCCGCGATGCTCGATCTGGTGGATGCGATCCAGCGCAGCCTGCGAGGTCTTGCCGTTCTCGGGAAAGCTCGCCATGACCTTGGCTGCATCCCCCAGGACTTCAGCCTGCTGCTCCAGCAGCAGGAAGAACTTGTCGTCCTTTGGTAACAACCAGCTGATCAGACTCTGAAACCCCATCGAGATCCTCCATCTATTTCAAGCTATTTCGGCCCCGAACTGTGCGCAGCGTCAAGGCAGAGCGGCTTTACCATCGGGTCTTCACACTCGGTCTGGCCGCTAGCTGGCTCTCGGAATCCTCGACATAGCTTCCTTTCAGATAAACCATGCCCTCGGGTGGAGTTGTTACATTTGTGTGACAATCCATATTCTTGCTGCGCAGCGACGGCAAGTGGCGCTGGGCAAGGCCCGCTCTGCGGACAAATTTAGACACAATCGGACACGAGCGTCCGCACTCCCAAATGCAGTTCCCCCGCCTCCCAACCCCCTCCCGGGGAACCCGCCCCACGCCGCAGCGACGACCCCACCCTTGGCGGGCTTGAGGTCGGGCTGTAAAATTCTGGAGCAATATCAGGCGCTTGCCGATTCGGCCTCCTGCTGGCACACGGATTCCCATCTTCAGCGCGTAAGGTAGATGAGCCCTTCGGTCGCGAACAGCGCGCTCTCGGTGATGCCGGCCCAGGCCAGGGCGTCTTCGCGCACCTCGAAGAAGTGGACCTCAAGCTGCGTGCCGGGATCGCTGCCGGCCATGCTCACGATCTGGGACATCAGGACCTTCTGCATGAGCCGCGCGCCGATAAAGACAATGTCCAGAATCTGAGGCTCGCGCCGGCCCGGCCAAGGGCGGACCTTGCTGAGCTCGCGCTGACTTGAGGGCGGCACGCGTTTCAGGTCCGTGACATCGACCAGCACATGTCCGCTGCGACCGCGCAGGTGCTCGCAGATCAGGTGCGAGATCTCGCTTGCAGCGTCGGGCTCTACATCGCCGTGAAAGCCGATGTAGATGGCTGTGGATGCGCCCAGTCGAACCTCATGGCGATCCAGATAGATCACCGTAATCATTGCATGCGCTCCTGCGGAGCCTTGGCATGCCCATCACTCATCTGCGGCGCTCCGTAAAGCGGCGCGCGCGAATGCAGGTTCCTGCGGCCGGGTTGCTGTCGATCTCAAGCTCGTGCATGAGCCGCTTCACCGCGCCCAGACCGCGTGGCCAGCCCGCACCTTCGGCCAGGAGCGCGCTGGGAATTCCCGGTCCGTTGTCCGTGGCAATCACTTCGAGCACGTCGAGCCCCGCGTAGAGCTCCAGATGGCCGCCGCCCGCGTGGCGCACGATGTTCGAGACCAGCTCCTGCACCGCGATGCCGATCTCCCAACAGGCGCGCTGATCAAAGCCCATGCGGCGCGCAAAGCTGAACGCTTTGACACCGATGCCCGCGCGATCCTCAAGCCGCACGCAGCGCATGCGCACCGGTGGAAGCTCAGGCGATGGCACGTCGCCCTCCTGGCTTCTGCCGCCCCATGCAGATGTCGAGCAGGCGCTTCATGCGCCGTCCGGATTGCGCTCAGACAGGATGCTGAGCATCGCGCGCATCTTGGCCTGATCAACCTGAATGAAGCTCATGATAGGCGCTGCTAAAGCAGGCCCCGTGCCGCGCTCTGCGCCGGTCGCATCCAGGCCAGATCACACCTGATTTACGCCGGCTGCCAGCACGGAAGTCCGCGCCCAACGCGGAATCCCGTGTCGGCGGCGGAATTCCGCTTCCCAGGGATTCCCTTAGCGCGAGCGCTCGATGCCCAGCACGCGCATGCGATCGCGCAGCGTCGAGGGCTTGAGTCCCAGAAGCTCTGCCGCGCCGCCCGGACCAGCCACCTGCCAGCGCGCCATCTCCAGGGCCGCGATGACGTTGTCGCGCTCCATGCGCTTGAGGTCGTTCATCGACATGGGCAGCGGCGTGGTGCCGGGCTCGGGCGCCCGCGAGACCACAGGCGGCTTGGACAGCAGGCTGGGCTTGGGCAGCGCCAGATCCAGTCGCAGCTGCCCATCCGATGAGAGGATCACGGCGCGCTCGATGACATGCTGGAGCTCGCGCACGTTGCCCGGCCACACATATTCGAGCAGCAGCCGCTCGTGCTCGCGCTCCAGGGTCAGGCCGCGCTTGCCCGCGCCGCGCGCATAGATGCCCACAAAGTGGCGAGCCAACAGCAGCACATCCTGACCGCGCTCGCGCAGCGGCGGCACCACGATCGGAAACGTCGCCAGCCGATAGTACAGATCGCGCCGGAACTGTCCGCGGGCGATGTCGTCTTCGATCTCGCGGTTGGTCGCGGCGATCACGCGCACGTTGGTGGTGCGGGTGCGCTCGTCTCCGATGCGCTCGTACTCGCCCTCTTGCAGCACGCGCAGGAGCTTGGCCTGAAGGTCCAGCGGAATGTCGCCAACCTCGTCCAGAAACAGCGTCCCGCGATCCGCAAGCTCGAAGCGGCCGGCGCGATCTTTGTGCGCACCCGTAAACGATCCGCGCACATGGCCGAAGAACTCGCTCTCGAAAAGCTCGCGCGGAATCGATGCGCAGTTTACGCGCACCAGCGGTCCTTCTCGACGGGCGCTCTGGTCGTGAATCGCGCGCGCGATGAGCTCCTTGCCAACGCCCGATTCGCCGCGCACCAGCACTGTGGCCTGCGTTGCCGCGACCGCCGCGACCTGGAGCATGGTGGCGCGCATCGCCTCGCTCTCACCGATGATTGCGCCGTTCTGGCTCTCGCTGCGCAGCTCCTCGCGAAGATAGTCGCGCTCGCGCTCGATGCGGCTCTTGAGTGACTCCAGCTCTTTATACGCAGCTTCGCGCCGGCGCTCTGCTTCGATGCGCGCAATGACGCTGGCAAAGAGCTCGCCGATGATGGTCAGCCTTTTGGAGAAGTCCTCGGGCAGGCGGCGATGCGCAGTGGCGTGCAGACCCAGGATGCCCCAGGTCTCGCTGGAGCTTATCAGCGGCACCAGCGCGGCAAAGGCGAAGTGGTCCTTGAGGATTCGGCGCAGCACATGGTGCTCGGGACTCAGCTTCGACACGTCCAGGATCGCAGAGGCGCCCTTCACGACCTCCGGCGGCGCCCCGGTGATCTCCGCGCGCTTGAGCCGCACATGCTCGGGTCTCAAGCTGGGCACCCCGGGCGCAAGCCACTCGTGCCAGAGCTCCAGATATTCGTGCGTGGGATCGCGGCGATAGACGACGCCGCGCTCGAACTCCAGCGTCTTGCAGATGGCGGCCAGCGCCTGCGCGACGACTTCATCCAGCGCTCCCGCCGAGGCCGTGACAAAGTCGTGCGACAGGCTGGAGATGAGCGACTCGAACTGAAGGCGCTCGCGAATCTGCTCGTCCTGACGCTTGCGCTCAAGCGCGCTGGCGACGATCTCCACGGTCAAGCGCATGCTGGTCAGCACATCGCTCAGCCACTGCCGCGGTCCGCGCGAATACTCGAAACCGACAAAGCCGCTGACCTCACGACCGATGCGCAGCGGCATGACCACCAGCGCGTCTGCCCGATGGGCCATGAACCCGCTCGCGTCTTTTTGCGCCTGCGCTTCGGGAAGCGACGTGACATCGCTGAGCGAGCCAAAGCTGAAGTCGCGCCCGGCCAGCAGACGCCGCATCGCGAACGGATACTCGCTCACCTCAAACGTATCGCGCCCCGGCTGGCCGCCCGGCTCGCGCTCCCAGTCGTGCACCAGCTTCACGCTTTTTCGATCGCTGCTGAGCAGCGCGACGTAGGTCCGATCGATATCCAGCGCTTCGCCCACCGCTCGCAGCGCCGTTGAGACACCCAGTGCGATCTCTTGCGCGGGCAGCTCGATGAAGCCCGCAGAGACCTCGCTCACCAGCTCGCTCAAGCGCAGCCGCGCAAGCTGCGCGCGCTCGGCCTGATGCAAGGCGGTGTTGTCCACAACCATCGCCAGCACGCCCTCGCCGCAGGGAATCACATCCAGCACCACATTGACGCGGTGCGCGCCGCTGATGTGATAGCCGAGCAGCGCATGCCCGCTGTGCAGCACCTCCTCAAGCCAGGGCCGCACCAGCTCGGCAGTGAGCGGCGCCAGGGTCGCAACGTCCTTGCCGATGTGCTCGGCGGCCGAGGCGCCATTGAGGCTGGCGAGGGCGTCGTTGATGCGAACGTAGCGCAGCTGGCGATCAAAGAGCGCCACCCCAATCACGCTGGACTGGAAGAAGGCCTCAATGAGGGCGCTGTCCACGGTCCGCTCACCCATTCAAAAGAGCGTGCCACGGTCTCGGAGCGCACACCAGCTGTCGCGATGCGCCCGAGGCTGCTGACGGCATGACTCGGAGGCAATCTGCCCAATTAATTCCGCAAAACGCCTGGCTCCGCCCGACTCCGGAAGATGATAGGCTACGCGGCTGTGATGGCTCGCCTCACCGCACTCATCGCCCTGCTCCTGACCGTTAGCTGCGCTCGAACGCCCGCACCGGGGCCAGCGCAGGCCGCTGACGCCAGTGCTGCCCTCGATGTCAGCCCCAGCGCCGCCAACCCGCCCGCTGCGCCGGTCAGCTCCGAGCCGTGCACGCTGGCGACGCCGCTGGTTCCCGGCATTCCCGGCAGCCCCGGGCACCTCATCCGCTCGGACATCAATCCCAACGGCCAGAGCGAGCTTTCTGCGCACATGCGCACCATGCAGGCGCAGCTCAAGCTCGCGCGCCAGGCCATCGAGCACGGCGAAAAGCCCGCCCCGCTGGCCGCGGCCTTTGCCAAGATCCGCTGCGCCTGGCCGACCACGCTCTCGGATCGCAACGCCGAGTTTGACGCCAGCGCGCAGGCCTATCTGGCGGCCGTGGCCGCACTGGACGCAGCGACGGCTGCCAGCGCGGCGCCTGCGTATGGCCGCGTGCTCGACGCCTGCCGCTCGTGCCACGAGCGCACCTGCTCGGGCGCCATCGTCGCCATCGAAGCGCTGCGGCTGCCGGAAAAGGCGCAGCCACCGCCAGGCGCGGGTCCACATCCGCAGCCAAAGAAGTAACCATGCCCGCGACCCCGCATATCGAGCGCCACTTCACTGCCTCCGCCACGGTGCGCGACCTGGTGATTGGCATGTCCGATGGGCTCACCGTGCCCTTTGCGCTGGCTGCGGGTCTGTCGAGCGCCGTCAGCTCGACGCATGTCGTGGTGACCGCCGGACTGGCCGAGATGGCGGCCGGCGCCATCGCCATGGGGCTCGGCGGCTTCATGGCCGCGCGCGGCGACGCCGAGCACTATCGCAGCGAGCGCGCCCGCGAGCTCAGCGAGATCCGCGAGAAGCCCGAGGTCGAAGAGAGCGAGATCGTCGAGCTCCTGGGCGAGTACGGCGTCACCAGGGAGGAGTGCGAGCCGCTGGTGCGTGCCCTGCGCCGCGCCCCCGAGCGCTGGGTCGACTTCATGATGCGCTTCGAGCTGGGCCTGGAAGCTCCGGCAGCGGGCCGCGCCTTAAGAAGCGCGCTCACCATCGGCGGCGCCTATGTGCTCGGTGGCCTGGTGCCGCTGCTGCCCTACATGCTGCTCAAGAGCAATGGGCCCGCGCTGCTGTGGTCGGTCGCGGTCACGCTGGTGGCGCTGCTGCTGTTCGGGCTGCTGAAGGGCTTTGTCACCGGCGGCGGCGGCGGACGCGCCTGGCGCAGCGCCGCTCAGACGGTGCTCATCGGCGGACTCGCGGCCGGGGCCGCCTTCGCAATCGCGCGCCTATTTGTCTGATAAATGATTGGGCGCGACCCATTTATCTGGTGAATGGGTGGGCGACCGCTGAATCGGCGCGTTGGCTAGGCCGAGATCGCAGCGAGCACCGCATCGCAGAAGCGGGACGGCGCAGCGGCATCCGCGCTCTTTAAAAACAGGCAGGGCTCGATGAGCTCAAGCTCGACCAGGTGCAGCCGACCGTCGCGCACGAAGCCATCCACGCGCGCATACGTGGCCTGGCTGCGCACGCACCGGGCAGCCGCGCGCACCGCATCGGCAGCCTGCTCGATCACCGCTGCGGAGGGCACCACGCCGCTCACCACGCCGCCGTGATCGGGCTGCGAGCGGAAGTCTCCCGCCTTGGGAACCTTGACCACCGAGTGGCTGAGCTGGTCGCCAAAGAACAGCAGCGACCACTCGCCGCTCTGCGGAATCTCATCGAAAAACGGCTGGATCAGCAGCCCGCAGCGGGCAAGAATCTCGTCGGCCAGCGCGAGCATGTCCGGCCCCGGCGCTCCCTGCCCGACGCGCGTGCGCTCCGAGTTCGCCGAGATCGCGGGCTTTAGCACATAGCGATCCCAGCCCACGCGCTCCAGCTCCTTGACCAGGTCCGGGCGGCTGCCGGCGGGAAAGTGCAGCAGCGTCGCCACCTCGACCCCGGCGGCGCGCAGATCGAGCAGGTACGACTTGTCCAGGTTCCACAGCAGCATGTCGGGGGGATTTATCAGCCGCACGCCGCGGCCGGTCAGTGCTGCAATAAACTCGCGGAAGCCGTGCGCGTCCTTGTGATAGCCCCAGCAGCCCAGCGGCAGCACTGCGTCGTAGCGGCTCCAATCGACGCTGGCGTCGAGGCCGTTCACCACGTCGAGCCGGGCCCCGCGCCTGGCAAACGCCGCCCCCAGCAGCGCCGCTTCACTCGACTGCGCAAGCTCGGCGTAGCGGTGATACTTGGGAAACGCGATGAGGGCAATCTGAGTCGCACGCATGGGCTCACAATGGGCAAAAAGGCGGGCCCATGCAAGGCGCAAGGTGCAGGCTGCCGTGCTCATCGAGAGGCGCCAAGCCGGCGATTGGCCAGGGAGATCGGCGTAGTTACAAGTAACTTGCATTAGCAGCCCACGGAGCGCGCAATTGAGATAGAGTGTCCGAAATGGCGCTGCTCCTGCTCTCAACCCTGGCTCTGCTCGTCGGTCCGCTCCTGCACCGCATCCTGGCGCGGGCCGGCTGGGCGATGGCGGCGCTCGACGGTTTTGTGCTGGTGGTGGTGGGCGGCGTGGTGCTGGGGCGGCTGCTTCCGCACGCCTACGAGCAGGCCGGATGGCCGGCAATTCTCGTCGCTGGCGTCGGCTACGTGGCGGTGCGGCAGCTGGAGCGCTTGCAGCGCCTGGGGGGCCAGCGCGCCCACGATGCCGCGCTGCTGCTCGGCGTGCTCGGCTTTTCGCTGCACGAGCTGCTCGACGGCGTGGCGCTGGCGACAGGCGGCGGCGACCATCCGGCGGATGCGCTGCTGCCGCTGGCCATCGTGCTGCACCGCGTGCCCATCGGTCTTGCGGTCTGGTGGCTGATGCGACCGCGGCTCGGCACATGGTGGACCCTGGCTGGGCTCGCATTCATCGCCGCGGCCACGGTGCTCGGCTACCTGCTGGGCGCCAAGCTCCCCAGCCACTTCGACGGCCTGGGCGCAGGCATCTTTCAGGGTCTGGTGGGCGGTGCGCTGCTGCATCTGGTCGCGCACAACGACGCTCAGTCCGAGCCGGGTCATGGGCACGGGCATGGACATGCGCATGAGCACGCGCACGCGCACGCCCACCGGCACGACACCGCCCACGAGCCAGCGCTGCGCCTGGGTGCGGCCATCGGCGGGCTGTGCGCGATCGGGCTGCTCGTGCTGATGCAGAGCGAGTTTTTGCCCTCGGGTCGCGGCGGCGAGGCCAGCATGGCGCGCACCTTCATGCTGCTGGCGATGGAGAGCGCCCCGGCGCTGCTGGTTGCATATGCCACCGCGGGTCTCATCGGGGTCTTTCTGCCGCAGGCCGGGGTGGCCTGGCTCGGGCGCGGCTCGACGCTGTCGCAGGCTGCGCGCGGCGTTGCGTTCGGGCTGCCGCTGCCGCTCTGCTCATGCGGGGTGCTGCCGGTGTATCGCAGCCTGGTCGCGCGCGGGGTGCCGGCGGCTGCGGCCCTGGCGTTTCTGGTTGCGGGTCCAGAGCTTGGAATCGATGCGGTGCTGCTGTCGTTTCCGCTGCTCGGGCTGCGGCTGACCGTGGCGCGGCTCGTCTGCGCGGCGCTCGCGGCGGTGGGCGTCGGCGCCCTCGTCGGCAAGCTGGCCAGCGGCCGGGCCCCGACGGCGGCAGCACAGCCTCTGCCCGAAGCTGACAGCGCTCCTTTTGGCCAGCGTCTGCGCCTCGCGCTGCGCCTGGGTCTGATCGAGACCGTGGATCACACCGGACCGTGGATCCTGTTGGGGCTGGCCATTGCCGCGGCGATCGAGCCGCTGGTCAGCCGCGACTGGCTGGCAGGCATGCCCGCGGGCCTGGAGGTGCCGCTGTTCGCGCTGCTCGGCATTCCCATGTATGTCTGCGCTTCAGCTGCCACGCCGATCATGGCGGTGCTGATCCACAAGGGAATCTCGCCGGGCGCTGCGATCGCATTTCTGCTCACGGGGCCGGCGACCAACGTGACTACCTTCGGGATCCTGGCGCAGCTTCACGGGCGTCGGATCGCGGCGTGGTTCATGGGCGCAATCGCCAGCGCGGGCGTGCTGCTGGGGCTTGTCACCAACGCCGCGCTGGGCGACCAGGCGGGCTATCCGTTTCATGTTGGGCACCAGCACACCAGCCTGCTCTATCCGCTGTGTCTGGGGCTGCTGGGACTTCTGTTTCTGGGGTCGTTCTTGCGGCAGGGACCGCGCGGATTTTTGGATCAGCTGTCGTCGGTGTCAGCCGCAGATGGCGAGCCCGTTCACGCGCCTGCGCGGGGCCATGATGACGATCATGACCATCCTCATCGTCATCATGGACACGAGCACGGGCACGGGCACTCGCACGAAGCTCACACGCTCGGCTGAACCTGAACTGGCAGGCGCGCGGTCACGCGATAGCGCCAGGCGACAAAGATGACCAGCGCCACCGCTGCCAGCAGCTTGACCGCGAACTTGCCCAGCGCCGCAGGATCCGACTCGGAGCCGCCCAGGTAGATCCACAGCGCCACGGTCAGGTGCAGCGCGGCGTAGAGCATGGGAATCAGCGCCAGGCTGCGCTCGGGCGCGACCCGCTCCTGGGGCCGGCGCAGACCCAGCGCCGACACGCCGGCCGCAATGATGAGCAGCCCAGCCACCAGCGCTCCGTCCGAGACGCCGTGCGCTTTTAGAAAGTGAAACGGCAGGAACGCCACCACCCCCAGCACCAGGGTCAGCACGCCCACCACGACCGCCAAGGCGACCATGCGCAGCGCCGCCAGCAGCGAGTTGACCGGCGCCGGCGCCGCCCAGCGGCCGAGCACGCGCGCCAGGAACGCCAGCGCGCCGCCGAACGCCAGGTGCCAGTAGTAGCTGGTCACCGGCACGCCGTGCCAGCGATACGAGAGGTTCGGATCCTTGGCCGACCACGTCCACCATCCCGCATCCGGGCCGCTGATGTCGTAGGGAAAGTCCATCGCCACGATCACCAGGCCGATCAGAAACGGCTCGCACCAAAGACGCAGCCGCGCTCCGCGCACCAGCTCGATCGAGGTGTACTGAAACACCGGATACAGGATCGCGATATAGAGCGGCAGCCGACGGTGATAGAGCATCACCGTGAACTGGCCGTGCGTGAAGTTGTCGAGAAAGTTGTACGACAGGATCTCGATCATCAGCCCGTAGGCGAGCGTGCACAGCCAGACAAAGAGCGGCTTTGGATCGCCGCGCCGATGCAGCAGCAGCGCATGCCGAAGCGCAATCCCGGCGCAGATCACGAACACCAGCTCCAGCGCCAGCATGTGCACGGGCAGCGAGATCGGCGAATAGAGGGTCAGGGTCTCGGTGCGAAGGAGCGCGACGGGGCTGCTTGTCATGAGTTGAGCTCGTCCAGCTTGGGTGCGCGCGAGTCTACTCGCATTCCACCGCGATAGTCGACAACAGCTGCGGGCAGCCCGGCATGGCGATTGTCCGTGTCTGCGCGCGGGGCTCCGCGGCCTCCGAAGATCTCGGCTCCGTACTTGCGATCGTGGCGGCGCAGCGTGCCGAAGATGCGATCCCACAGCGCCAGGTTCTGGCCGTAGTTCACGTGGAAATACTTGTGGTGATCGTCGTGAAACAGCGTCACCGGCTGCCACGGCAGCGGCGCCGACATGCGCACGCCCGAGTGCTGAATCATCGCGGTGATGTTGGAATAGAGCAGCGTTGCGATCGCAGCGCCTGCATAGACCGGAAAGAAAAATAGCGGCACCAGCGCGATGGCTTCGTAGGTCAGAAACTCGATCGGATGCATCGAGTAGGCGGTAAATGGCGTCGGTGTGGTGTTGCGATGATGCACGCGATGGATCATTCGGAACAGGCGCGGGCGGTGGTACAGCCGATGCGCCGCATATAGCGCCAGGTCGGTAAACAGGAAGTAGCAGAGCGCGGTGAGCACGGTGAACGCGAGCCCGCGCTCGCTGACGCTGAAGAACAGTCCGGTGCGTCCGCCCGTCGCTGCGTAGTAGGCGAGCAGGCCCGAGAGCATGGAGCCAACGCTCAGGTTGAAGATCCCCATGCGCAGATCCGCCTGCTGCATCCGCTCGGTCGGGAAGCGGTCGGGCTGGCACTTCCACAGCTGCGCTTCGCTGCGCCGCCGCCGGTAATACAGGTGAAAGATGAGGCCCCCCACAGCCACGTAGAGACCCAGCCCCACAAACAGCGATCCACCCACAAAGCGCAGTGCCAAGAGCAGCGATGGCGACGACATCCTGACCTCCTATTGCTTTCACTAACATATGTCATTGACAAAACTCAATGACAAACGTCATTAATCTTTGTCAGCGAAAACGCTTAAGGCAGCAAAACTCCTAGGGATTCCGGAGGCTCTCATGACCACGCGCTTTCCTTTTTCTCCCTATCCGAGCGGCTGGTTTGCCGTCGCCCACTCTCACGAACTGGCGGCGCTTGCGCCCCGTCCCGTGCACTACTTCGGAAAGGAGCTGGTGCTCTACCGGACCGAGGACGGCAAGGCGCATCTGGCCGACGCCCACTGTCCGCACCTGGGGGCGCATCTGGGACATGGCGGCTGCGTTGTCGGAGGCTCGCTGCGCTGTCCGTTTCACGCCTGGCGCTTCGACGCGGAGAGCGGCAACTGCATCGATGTGCCGTTCGCAACCAAGATCCCGCCGCGCGCGCGCCTGAAGACCTATCCGGTGCAGGAGGTCGATGGCGTGATCCTGGCGCACTGGGATGAGTCGGGCGCCAAGCCCAGCTGGGAGCTGCCCAGCGTTCACACCAGCGAGTGGACCGACCCGGCATTTTTTGAGTGGAAGCTGCGCACCTGCTGTCAGGAGGTCGTGGAAAACAGCATCGACAGCTCGCACCTGCCGGCCGTGCACCAGGCCAGCCGCCCCGCCCGCTACACGCCGATCAGCACCGAAGGACCGCGCCTGCATCACAAGCTGGGGATCCAGTGGGACGGCGCGTACATCGGCGCGCCGGGCACAGAGCTGGATGTCGAGCTGGAGGTCAACTGTCACGGCCTCGGCATCATCTACGTCGATACCTTTGTCGCGGCGATGGGCATGAGCGCGCGCCAGCGGCTGTTCATGACGCCCATCGATGCCGACCACATCCACCTGCGCGCGGCGCTGCACATCCGGCGGCTCGCGACGCCCGAGCTCACGCAGACCATCGAGCGCATGTGGACCGATGCATTCCAGCAGGACTTCGTGAAGGACTTCCCGATCTGGGAAAACAAGGTCTACCTGGCGCAGCCGCTGCTGAGCGAAGCGGATGGGCCGGTGGCAATGCTGCGTCGCTGGGCCAAGCAGTTCTACGGTCAGGCTGCGCCCACTGCGACCGCCGCATCCAAGGTGGAGCTGCCGATGCTCCATACGCAACAGTCCGCTTGACCCTCCCACCGCCGCTGGCCTACCATGCGCATCCTTTCAACTACGGAAAGTGAATCCGGAAATCGGGGCCCCGAGCGAGAATTGGAGATGGCGGCGATTCGCGACCAACGACGAGAAGAGACCAAACGGCGGCTGTACGAAGCGGCGCTCGCAGTGTTTCGCCGCGACGGAGTTGTGGGCTGCCGTATCGACGACATCGTGCGCGCGGTCGGGGTGTCACGCGGGAGCTTCTATTTCCACTTTCCGACCAAGGAAGATGTGCTGCTTGAGCTCATGCGTGGGACCGAGCGGCAGATCACCGACCGGCTGGATCAGCTGCCCATGACCACGCCGCTGCGCGAGGTGCTGACCGCTGTGCGCGAAGGGCTGGTGGGATGCTGGGAGGCGGATCCGAGCCTGCTGCCCGAGGTTGCGTCGGTGGGACTGCGCAGCGCCGCGAGCGCGCTTTCGCCCACCGATTCCAACCCGCTGCGCGACCAGCTGTCGGTGCGATTCCGGGCCGCGGCGCAGCGCGGTGAGCTCAGCAGCGTGCTGCCGCCCGAGATCCTCAGCGATCTCTATCTTGGCCACACACTGGCCGGACTCCTGGCCTGGTTTGGCAACCAGCAGGCAGACATGCACTCTGTGCTGGCCGGCGTGACCGAGCTGTTCTTCTGCGGCGCGCAGGGCGACCGCATGGGCGACAGCGCAGCCGAGCCGCAGCAGCCGCCCCAGCCGCAAGCTCCTTCCAAGCCCAAGTCCGCGTCCCAGCCTCCAGCCAAGCCGAAGACCAAGACCAAGACCAAGCGAGCCTGAGCACCGCTCGCGCGCT
>Ga0075163_10000163_pt1 | contig 76511 bp, 58 predicted proteins | sample JI1023141ADNA_FD_71478 | JGI IMG/M metagenome (GOLD analysis project Ga0075163, IMG submission 71478) | Wastewater effluent complex algal communities from Wisconsin, to seasonally profile nutrient transformation and Carbon sequestration -... | ecosystem: Engineered > WWTP > Effluent > Algae... | reverse complement strand
TGGGGGTCATTGTCACCAACGTGACTTTCGATCGTATGTCTTTAGGGCAGCTTTGGATTCGTTAGATCGAAAAATGCCGCTTATCTTTAGTTGTGCAATTCTTTGAGTTGATCAAAGCCGGAAAAAGAAAACTACAGGCGAAGAGAGTGCTCTCCGCCTGAGTCCTATTTTTACAAGCGGCGTTTTTCCAATCGCATGTTAAGTGCCAAACCGCGAATTTCGTTCGTGAGAACGTCGAAGCTAGCAGGTGTTCCAGCTTCCAGCGTGTTTTCGCCCTTAACCATCGATTCGTAGATCTTGGTGCGTCCTTCGACGTCGTCGCTCTTGACCGTCAGCAACTCCTGCAAGATGTAAGCAGCACCGTATGCTTCCAGTGCCCACACTTCCATCTCCCCGAAGCGTTGACCACCGAACCGTGCTTTTCCACCCAAAGGTTGTTGGGTAATAAGCGAGTAAGGTCCAGTCGAACGAGCATGAACTTTGTCGTCAACCAAGTGATGGAGTTTCAACATGTAGATGTAACCTACCGTCGTCTCTTGCTCCATCGGCTCACCAGTGCGTCCATCGCACAAGCGAATCTTGCCGTGACGTGGCAACTTGGCCGCTTCCAAGCAATCGTTGATATCGGTTTCGGTTGCACCATCGAAAACTGGCGTGACCGCTTGGAAGCCCAAGGCAGCTCCAGCCCAGCCTAAGTGCGTTTCCAAAATCTGTCCTACGTTCATACGGCTAGGAACGCCCAGCGGGTTGAGCAGAATCTGAAGCGGTGTACCGTCTGGCAAGAATGGCATATCTTCGACAGGCAACACTTTGGAGATAACCCCCTTGTTACCGTGACGACCTGCCATCTTATCGCCCACGCTGATAACGCGTTTGGTAGCGATATAGACCTTGACCATTTGCAACACACCGTTGCGCAATTCGTCACCGCGTTTCATACTGTTCGCTTTGCGGTCACGCTCATCCAATGCAAACTCAACAGCTGGCCAGAAATCCTTGTAGATTCGGCGAAGTTCGCTGTGATGTCCCGCATCAAGACGATTGAGCAAACGCGACAAATTGAAAGTTTGAGCTTGTTCCGCCACAAACTTCGGATCTTGTCCGCCGGCAAATGGAGTACCGTCGGAATCGGTTAGTTTCGCACCGGCAGCCTTCTCCATCTCTTCGATCATGCCACTGAAAGCTTTCGAAATGTCGGCATTGCCTTCGGTTTCGATTCGCTTCAGTTCCTTCTCGAATTCCTTGCGTTCATCTTCGGTCAAGCTCATGCGGCGGGAGAACTTCTGGGTATTGATAACAATACCTTCAACACCCGAGCTTACTTCGAGCGAATCGTTCTTCACGTCTTCACCAACGCGACCGAAAATCGCGTGCAACAATTTTTCTTCTGGCGTCTGTTCGGTCTTGCTCTTCGGCGAAACCTTACCGACCAAGATGTCACCAGGTCGTACATAAGTACCGACACGAACAATACCGCTCTCGTCCAAGTTGCGCAGAGCTTTTTCGCTGACGTTTGGAATGTCCTTGGTGAATTCTTCCCGTCCCAACTTCGTTTCGCGAATTTCAACATCAAACTCTTCGATGTGAATCGAAGTGTAGGTATCGTTCTTCACCAACTCTTCGCTGATGATGATCGCGTCTTCGTAGTTGAAACCATCGAACGACATAAAGCCGACCAAGACGTTACGACCGAGCGCCAACTCACCTAAGTGAGTCGCAGCACCGTCGGCGATGATCTGACCTTCTTTGACTTTGTCACCAAGATTGATGATCGGCCGCTGATTCAAGCAGGTTCGTTCGTTAAGACCTTGGAACTTCTTCAAGTGATAAATGTCGGTGCCGACTTCGATTCGAGTTGAATCGCAGTAAGTGACCTTACCAGCCCGTCGAGCGCGAACCACCATGGAACTATTGCGAGCCACTTCCTTCTCAAGACCGGTAGCCACGATCGGTGGTTCGGTAATCAACAAAGGAACCGCTTGACGTTGCATGTTGGAACCCATCAACGCGCGGTTCGCATCGTCATGCTCCAAGAACGGAATCAAACCAGCCGAGACCCCAACCATTTGGCTCGGAGCAATATCCATGTATTGGATCAGGTTCGGAGCGCAAATTTGGAAGTCAGCACGGTGACGTGCAATCAAGTCAGGACCAGATACCAATTCACCATTTTTGGTTTCGGTATCCGCTGGAGCGATGTAAGCATCAGCCTCTTGGTCTGCACGCAACCATTGAACTTCCTCGGTCAACTTACCACCGCTCACAACTCGATATGGCGTAATCAAAAAGCCATACTCATCGACAGCGGCATAAATTGCCAACGAGCTGATCAAACCGATGTTCGTACCTTCAGGCGTTTCAATCGGGCAGATACGACCATAGTGAGAAATGTGAACGTCGCGAACTTCGAAGCCCGCGCGTTTACGGTTCAAACCACCAGGTCCCAGTGCGGACAATCGTCGCTCGTGAGTCAACTGCGACAGTGGGTTTGTCTGGTCAACCACTTGCGAAAGTTCACCACGACCAAAGAAGTATTCGATCGCTGCGGAGATACTTTTCGGGTTCACCAAGCTACGCGGAGTCATATCTTCCGCATCTTTCAAGCTCATGCGTTCCTGAACGGTGCGGCGCAACTTCAAGAAGCCCTTGCGCAGTTCTTCGCAGGCCAACTCATCAATCGTGCGCAGACGACGATTACCGAGGTGGTCGATATCGTCATACTGAGCTTTACCTTCAGGATCCGACAAATCGACCAAGTAATTGATTGAGGCGATCAAATCTTCTGGACGCAAGGTCATCACATCTTCGGAAACGCCTAAACCCAATTTACGGTTAACGCGGAAGCGACCGACGCGACCCAACCGATAACGGTTGACATCGAAGAACTTTTCGTGGAAAAGAATGCGAGCCTTTTCCAAGTTCGGTGGGTTACCTGGACGAAGACGTTGATAAATACGGAGCAACGCCTCTTCATGGCTGCTGGTATTGTCTTCAGCCAAGCTGTTGAGAATAAAAGGAACACGCGGAGGATCGATAACTTCGATCTTCTTCACACCAGCGCTTACGATCGTTTCGGAAGCTGTCTTGGTAATTTTGTGTCCAGCTTCAACGATAATTTCACCAGCTCGTTCGTGATCGGCTGGATAGATCACGTCGTCAACTGAGATCTTACCCTCTAGCTTCGCGGCACTCTTGGAGTCGACCTTCTCCGCTTCAACATTGTAGAACGCCTTGAGAAGATCCGAATCGGTGCTCAAGGTTTCCGACATAGCCCGAAGCAATGTCATCACCGAGAACTTACCGCTCTGGTCGATACGAACGCTAAGGCTGTCCTTTTTGGTAACGTTGATTTCGATCCAACTACCGCGATCTGGGATGATACGGGCGCTTGGAACGGGACGTTCGCTGGTGCCTTCAGTTTCTTTCACGAAGTCCACACCAGGACTGCGATGCAACTGATTCACCACCACGCGTTCTGCACCATTGATGATGAACTCACCACCACCAAGCATCACGGGAATATCGCCGAGATACACTTCCTCTTCGTAAGGTTGTTCGCGATTGAGGCGCAAATAGACCTTCAATGGCTTACCAAACGTCAAACGAAGCTGTCGGCATTCTTCGGGTGAATAACGAGGTTTGCCGAGTTCATATCGCAGATACTCCAGGCTAACCGTACCGTCGTAGCTTTGGATTGGGAAAATTTCCTTAAATACGGATTCCAATCCTTGATTTTTGCGTTTATCGCCAGGAATGCCTTCCTGGAGAAAACCTTCATAACTTTTTGTTTGCAGAACGGTCAAATCGGGAATCTGAAAGGCTTCACGCCCTGAACCGAATTGACGAACCGCAGTTGGATTTAAGCGTCGCTGGGAAGATGTCGCCATTAACTACAGAAACTCCTCTGGGAGATTTCGAATCCGAGCAGTTGCGGGTCCGCACCTACTCACTTGTACGTACCGCTAGCCCACGAAAAGCCTGACAGGCTCACGACATACCATCCTGGAAGAAGAGGCAAGCACCGGGCAAAGTGCTACCTTGTCACAAATCGCTTGGGAAAACCACATTGTCTTACGCACCAGCCACAACCATCCATGATTTGTCGCCATGTGAGTAGGACCACCAGACAGACCGAGGCTAGAAAGCACAAAGAATTTGCGCAAAAGCCAACTCGGACACACACCACCGAAGGAAGACAGAGTCAACTTCAAGAATCCTGCCAATATTGATCTTTGCATGCAAACCGCCGGGGCCAAACTTACCGGACACATCAAATTGACCGGAACCTCACCGAACAATCTGCCGTGAGCGCGTGCTGCGCCACGACCGAAAATCGGATAAAATTTCCCCTTCGGATTCACAGCGTCCCTTGGAAACACGTTGTTTCTGAGAAACATGAGGCTCCTTGGAAACTCGGCGCAACACCAACAGCAGCAAAGACTTATCGCCAAAACTGCTAGACAAAATCGCCGACAGATCGAACGTAGACTACGAAAGCCGACTTGTATCCACGCTGGCAGTGTATCGCACTTAGCCAATCCTGGCAAACCCAGGATTGGCTAAGTCTTTATTTGGGGTGGTGGTAAACCAAAACCAAATTACTTCAATTCCACTGTAGCGCCAGCTTCGGCCAACTGAGCCTTGAGCTTCTCAGCATCAGCCTTAGCAACAGCCTGCTTGATGGTAACAGGAGCGCTTTCGACCATCTTCTTGGCGTCCATCAAGGAAGCACCAGTGATGTTCTTAACTACCTTAACAACTTCGAGTTTCTTGTCGCCAGCGGCGGCCAAGACAACGTCGAATTCGGTTTGCTCAGCAGCCTTAGCTGGAGCGGCGTCAGCACTTGGAGCTGCCATCATAACAGCGCCGCCTGCAGCAGCTTCAATACCGTGTACGTCTTTTAGATAATCGCTGAGTTCCTTCGCCTGCTTCAGGGTCAGGGTTACGATTTTGTCGCCAAGTTGACGAATGTCATCTGCAATAGCCGTTTCAGACATGACCTACGCTAATCCTCGTTCAGAAAGTTCTTTTCTTTCGGTTGGCACTTGCAGCACCCACCGCACCCAAATCATAACAATTATTCCCGAGCTTTGTGTAAGGACTGCATCGGAAAGTCCCAACAAACCAAAATTGTTTTGTCTCTCGATCTTGCAATCGAGCTTCAACTAGGCCGCTCCTCTTAGGATTCGGCAGCTGCCTCGTCCTTCTCGGAGATCTTCTTGACCTGACTTGCCAACTTGGCACCTGGTCCCTTGATCTGCCCGGCGAGCTTGCGTCCCGGACCGAGAATTTGACCAACCAACATCGAAATCTGCTCGCGACGGTTAGGCCACTTGCTGATCTCTTTGAGTTTCGCAGCCGAAACTCGCTCGCCGTCCATCACGCCACCTTTAAGTTCGAACTTAGCGAACTTTCCACTGGCTTCGATAGCGGTCAGAGCCTTGGCCAACGATACAAAATCCTCACAGCCCCAAATCACGGCCATACTGCCTGCCAAATCATCAAATGCTGGCCGCAGCAATGTTCCTTCGGTAGCGCGAGCCGCAAGGGTTCGCTTTACTACCATTACTTGAATTCCTTTGTCACGGAGCGCCTTACGCAACGCGTAGGTCGCGTCAGATGGCATGCCAACCACATCGGCCAACACGGCATCCTGCACACCGGACAAGCGACGCTTGACGTCGTTGGAAACCAAACCTTTTACTAGCTTGCTCATAGCGATTCTGCTTTCCCAACTTTTACCGGTATACCTTAGCCATTGACCCGAACGCTCGGTGTCATTGTTCCGCAGATCGCTACTGACTTAACGTAGGTTCCACGAACAGTGTTCGGCTTCAGAGTATTCAAGTACTCCATGAACGCCTTCACATTATCAACCAACTTATTAGCATCGAAGCTCAACTTCCCAACCACAGCGTGGACATTACCACCCTTGTCGTTACGGAACTCAACCTTACCTGCCTTGTATTCTTTGACAGCTTTTGCAACGTCTGGGGTTACGGTTCCAGCACGAGGCGATGGCATCAAACCACGAGGACCAAGAACACGGCCCAAAGGTCCAACCAACCCCATCATGTCGGGAGCAGCGATACAGACGTCGAAATCAGTCCAACCTTCACGAATCTTCTTCGCAAGGTCTTCCTGACCAACTTCGTCAGCACCAGCTTCTTTAGCAGCGTTCGCCAAATCACCTTTAGCAAACACAACCACACGCTGAGCTCGACCAATACCGTGCGGCAGCACCAAGCTACCGCGCACGATCTGATCAGCCTGAGCAGGATCGATACCCAAGCGAACATGGATTTCGACCGACTGATCAAACTTACGAGGTGGGAATTTCTTCAAAACAGCCACCCCCTCATCGACGGAAACGACTTTGCTTCCGATCGCCTTGGCTTCCATGGCCTTCATTGCTTTTGTTGACCCGGTCATTTACCTAGCCCTCCACCTCTAAGCCCATGCTTCGCGCAGTACCTTCAATCATGCGTCGAGCATGCTCAAGGTCACGAGCGTTCAAATCGGCCATCTTCTTCTGGCAGATATCATCGATTTGAGCCCGTGTCACTTTGCCAACCTTGTTTTTGTTTGGCTCACCCGAACCTTTGGCGATACCAACAGCCAACTTCAGCAACGCAGCAGCTGGCGGGCTCTTGGTAATGAACTCAAAGCTACGATCATTGTAAACCGTTACAACAACCGGAATCGGTGTCCCCTTAAATTCCTTGGTTCGTTCATTGAACTGGGAAACGAATTGCCCGAGATTCACACCGAACTTACCAAGCGAAGTACCAACAGGCGGAGCCGGGGTAGCTTGGCCACCGGGCACCTGAAACTTCGCCTGTCCTACCATTTGCTTTGCCATAGCGATTTAACTCGATCGTCTTTCGTTAATCAAACTCTTACTAGTCCAACTCGAACTCGCAACTCGAACTTGTTCTATTTAACCGTCCGTCCCCAGCCAACCAAAACGCCGGAACGCATTCTACTTACCCAACCGAGCAGACTTCATCGATCTACTAAGCGGGCTCCACTTGCCAATGATCCAATTCAACCGGCGTACTGCGACCGAATATACTAATGATCACAGTCACCCGACCATTGGCCTCATCAACCTTATCCACTTCACCTTCCAAATTTTGGAAGTAACCTTCCTTGACTCGAACTCGATCACCTCGCCCATATGGGATGGCAGTCTTTAGCGACTGGCCTTCTTCGGCTTGAGGACGAGCCACCTTCAAGATTCGTTCAACTTCTTTATCATCCATCGGCGTTGGCTTACCACCAGATCCGGTGAAATCACCAATACCGTCGGTCTCGCGAACCAAAAACCATGTATCTTCAGTGACCGACATCTCGATCATCAAATAGCCCGGATAAAGCTTGCGTTTCACAACGCGACGCTGTCCAGTGCGGGTGAATGTGGCCACATCTTCGGTCGGAATCAAAACATCGCCGAAAAAGGCCTCAACGCCAGCCAGCTTCACTCGTTTTTCCAAGGCCTTGCGAATCGTATCTTCGCGATTAAAGGCAACTTTCAAGATATACCACTTCTTTGGTGGCATCTCGGGCAACTCTGGAACTGCAGGAGCCTTGCCGGATTTAGAGGATGCAGCACCAGAGACTGGCGCGCTCGACTCTTGAACGCTGTCCGCACCAGAGGCGTTCGCGTTAGTAGAAGAATCAGTTTCAACTGGCAAGCTCTCTGGCTCGCCGCCATTTTCATTGCTCATTCCACACCCCCGTGCCGGTCCATCGATTTGGATCTCAACCTGACGCGATCCACCTCAACACATCTTGAGGCAACCTGCATCAAGCCAACCATAATCTCCCGGCAGTAACGGAATCGTGCGTCCGATTTACTGTCACTAGTGGTCTTGATTGCGGCGATTGCGTCTCGCAGTCAATTTCCGGGATAACGCTTGAGCTAGCCTCAGGACAAATCCCGCACTGGCTCAACCACCTTATGCAACCCAAACCACCATCAACTTACCAAACTAATCTCGTCTTCACTGAGAAGACCCCTAGTCACCTAAGAAATACCCAGCCAAGAGAATAAACCTTGCCAGATCGCATCAAAGGTAAACAAGATGATCGTCAGAAAGAAGATGCAAAATATAACTACAATTGAAGCCCTGACAAGCTCTGTACGAGTTGGCCAAGAAACTTTATTAACTTCCTGCTCGACCGATATCAAAAAATCCGCAAACCTTGGCCAATTTACCAAGCGATACCCGAACCAGCCACCCGCAGCAAGCAAGAGCGATGCCACAATGTAGCCAACGTAACCGGTCCCACCCAAGTACAACTGATGAAATCGCCAGACACCTACACCTACAGCCACCCAAATGGCTAAGCAGGTCAATTGACGAACCATCCGGCCCTGATTGCGTTTGTACAACTCACCAGAAAACATCTCGGTGATCAGTTTTCTGGAGGATATCCCCGCATCACTGGACATTCGTGTCTCTATTTCTGCTAAGGTCAACGAAACCTAAGGTCAAATCTTCAGCAGGGGCGGCGGGAATCGAACTCGCAACCTTTGGTTTTGGAGACCAACGCTCTGCCAATTGAGCTACACCCCTAAAAAACAGCCGCTTTTGCAAGCGGCTGTCATATTATCCAATAACCGCCGAGCTGGCTAGCGCATTTCTGCCCCTACCAACCCAACGACCTTGTATTCAATTACTCGATGATCTTGGTAACAACACCAGAACCAACGGTCTTACCACCTTCGCGAATAGCGAAGCGAACACCTTCGTCCATAGCGATCGGCTTCTGCAATTCAACCTTCAACTTAACGTTGTCGCCAGGCATGCACATTTCTGCACCAACCAAGCTGGAAGAACCAGTAACGTCAGTTGTGCGGAAATAGAACTGAGGGCGATAACCGCTGAAGAATGGAGTGTGACGTCCACCTTCTTCTTTGCTCAAGCAATAAACTTCGCACTCGAAAACCTTGTGAGGGGTGATGCTGTTTGGCTTAGCCAAAACCTGACCACGCTCAATGTCTTCGCGCTTCAGACCGCGGAGCAACAAACCGACGTTGTCACCTGCACGCCCCGAATCCAACTGCTTGCGGAACATTTCAACACCGGTGCAGGTGGTCTTGGATGACTTATCCTTCAAACCGATGATTTCAACTTCGTCACCAACCTTGATAACACCGCGCTCAACACGACCGGTGGCCACAGTACCGCGACCTTCGATCGAGAACACGTCTTCAACGGCCATCAAGAATGGCTTTTCTTCATCGCGAACTGGCATTGGAATGTAGGCATCAACAGCTGCCAACAAGTTCGTGATGCACTGACTCTTCTGTGGGTCAGCTGGGCTGTCATATGCAGCGCGAGCGTTGCCACGTACGATTGGCACTTCGTCGCCTGGGAAGTCGTACTTGTTGAGCAATTCGCGGATTTCCAACTCAACCAATTCCAACAACTCTTCGTCGTCAACCAAGTCAACCTTGTTGAGGAACACAACCAATGCAGGCACACCCACTTGGCGAGCCAACAGAACGTGTTCTTTGGTTTGAGGCATTGGACCGTCAGCAGCGCTAACAACCAAGATCGCGCCGTCCATCTGAGCGGCACCGGTGATCATGTTCTTGATAAAGTCAGCGTGACCGGGGCAATCGATGTGAGCATAGTGCCGGTTTTCGGTTTCATACTCAACGTGCGAAACTGCGATAGTAACAGTCTTCGTTTCGTCACGAACTGTACCACCCTTCGCGATATCTGCGTATGACTTGAACTGAGCCAAGCCCTTTGCAGCTTGAACAGCTACCAAGGCGCCGGTGGTGGTGGTCTTACCATGGTCAATGTGACCAATCGTACCTACGTTAACGTGAGGTTTTGTACGCTGAAATACGTCCTTAGCCATTTCTAAATCTACCTACTCAACAAAGTGTCTGCGCGACCGATCGTGAGGCTAAACCGATAGCCCATCTCAGGCCGGATGTCCGACGACAAAAAACAATGACTATCCACTAACCGACGAATCCCAGGCCCGTGACGCCTTTCACAGGCGAGAGCTGCTGATGGGACTTGAACCCATGACCTCTTCCTTACCAAGGAAGTGCTCTACCACTGAGCTACAGCAGCCTTCACAAAGCGGGTGAAGGGAATCGAACCCTCGTCTTCAGCTTGGAAGGCTGTTGCTCTACCATTGAGCTACACCCGCATATGGAGGCAGTGCCATTTAAGCTTCACCTCCGGTTCCTCGCTACGACAGAGTTCGACCGCATCCTTTTATCAGCAATACAGCTGCCAACAGCAACACTGTAACCAACAAGAAGAAGCTACCTCACAACCATTGTCTCGATTCACCAGTCCGTCCAGGCAAAAGTGCCAGGGCCAGATATTCGTCAGTGGGAGGTGTAGGATTCGAACCTACGTAGGCAAAGCCAACGGATTTACAGTCCGTCCCCTTTAACCGCTCGGGCAACCTCCCCTGTTCCTACCAAATCGAACGAATAGTCGTTTTACTGAAGAGACGGATTTTGGAAAAGCCGCCCCACAGGTCGAAACCACAGTTTCGTTCGATTTATATCACTTCAACTTATTTTCTTGGTCGCCGATGCCCGTCAGACGAATTACTAACCGCCTTCCAGTAACACCAACTCGCAACCCGAACAGCCCGCAAACCGCTCGAATCACTTCCTCCTCAGCCCTACTGGAAATTTCAGTTATCGAAAATCCGCTCCCAAAATTGGACGGTTTTTCCAATACATCTCACAAATTTCCGCATGACCTGCGAGTCATTGCTCGCCCCTAAGCCACCCAGAGTACCTAAACCCTGAAGCCGCCTCAGGACTCCCAAAACCACATTTCCCTACAGCCAACCGCTCCATCCATGGACATCTTGCCCATATGAACGCTAATTGACTGGGTTATTAAGAGCCGGCGAAGGGACTTGAACCCCCGACCAGCTGATTACAAATCAGCTGCTCTACCACTGAGCTACGCCGGCCTTTCCGGGTAGGAAAGGGCTAAGTGTACAGCCAACGCTAGAACTGACAAGATGAATTTGACACTGTCTAGGACGGGATTATTTCCGAAGCGGTTCGCTTAAAACCTAGCGATCCCGAATTTCGGAGCAGACAACACAGGCCAAACCCACCCCAAAGAAGGAGTGAAATTGGAGTTTTTCGGAGTTTTCCGCTTCGATTTTTGCAGTCCCTCACCCAAAACCGCTGCAGCGAATCGCCAGAACTCCATACGCATCCACCACTTACAACGCCAAAAATCGCGAAACCATCGCCAGTTCCCTTGGAAACTCTGCCCGACCATTCGTCTTGACACTAAAGACCGATTTCGCCCACACTCCCGCTCTATCCCCGAACCGGCAGGACGCCCAACAGATTTTTTTTCGGATTCGTCTCGCGAAGGAGCGCGATACTGAATGAGTAACTCACAACCCGAGTGGAGCTGGCTCCCCTCGAGAATTTTCATCGATTGCAGCTACACGGCAACTTCCGGACGCAACTCCGGAATCGAGCGTGTCGTGCGCTCGTTGCAACGTGAAATGAGTTCTCAAGTCGAACGCTACAACATAGCCGTCGAGCAGCAGTCGTCCCAAAAAACGCCAACAGCCCCCCACTTCGATCCACATTCGAAAGTTCAAAATGTGATTGCCGTTCGCGGCGATTTTGTAGCTCTCGGCATGCGTGAAGAACGCTGGCTCAATGGGCCCGCTTCATTCCGTGCCAATGTGCTTCGCTGCCTCCCTTCAACTTACCGAACGATAGCCAACACGGTCTGCCATTGCACAGGTTCAGCGCGTTTGAAGAAATGGTTCCTCCCGCAAGCGGGCCATCTAGGTGCTTTCAAGTTACCTCATAATATTTTGGATCGCACAACCCGCCGCATGATCCAATGGTTTGGAAAGAACGTTCGACCAGAACATGGCGACCTGTTGTTTCTGCCCGATGCCTATTGGGGAAAAAACAGCGTGTGGCAAGCAGCCGCCAAAGCGCGTGCTCGAGGCGCGAAAGTGGCGATTGTGGTTTACGACCTTATCCCATTAACACACAAAGAATTCGTGGGAGAACGACGCCACGAGAACTTCAAAAAGTATTTGCAAGCCGTCGTACAACATGCCGACTTGATCCTGGCTATTTCTGATACCGTCCGAGCCCAAGTCGAAGAATTGCTGCCCGAATATGGCCGCGACTTAGACCACACCGTAACCTGCCGATCCTTTACATTGGGTGCTGAGTTTCGCGATGACGATGGACCGGTTCGCCCAGAAGTGCAAACTCTATTTAGTCACAACCTGGAACAGAATCCGTTCCTGATGGTCGCCACATTCGACCCTCGCAAAAACCACGAGTTCTTGCTCAACGCATTCGACCAACTCTGGACACAAGGGAGCGTTGAAAAACTCTGCTTCATCGGCCGCGTTGGCAGCCTGTGCGAACCACTTATGGCCCGCATTGATGCCCACCCTGAAAAGAACAAAAAACTCTTTGTTTACCACGACATCAGCGATAGCGAATTGCAACATTGTTACCGACATGCCAAGGGAGTTGTCTTCCCTTCCGTGGTTGAAGGCTTTGGGCTCCCCATCGTCGAGTCATTGCGACATGGTCGGCGCACCATGGTTAGTGATACCCCCATTCATCGCGAAGTGGGTGGCCAGCTCTGCGAATATTTCTCGCTCGGCTCGGCCGATCAATTAATCCAACAACTTCAATCAACACCTAACTGTGATCGCTTCAAGCTGGACAGCCCTACGCCTCCATTAGCGATCCCCACTTGGCAACAGTCAGCTTGCCAAGTCCTAAACCATTGTGTCAATCTGTTCGAAACTCCTCAAAACCGTTCTCTGTTCCCTCGCGAAACAAAGCGACGGGCAGCGTAATCGAAAAAGTACATCAGGAGTAATGCACGATGAGTTCGGTTGCGGTGGTAACAGGAGTGGCGGGGCAAGATGGCCAATACTTGGCTGAGTTACTTTTGAGTCGAGGCTATCAAGTCCATGGCGTTGTCCGCCCCGGTCCACAATCGACCGACGCCAACCTCCGCCTTCGCCTAACTCCCGCACTTGCGAATCAACTTCATTCGATGCCGTTGTCAGCTCGCGAGCACGAAACGAGGCGTTTTCATTTGCACGCCATCGATCTCCTCGACCAAGATTCACTGCAGAGCTTTCTAGAACAATTCCAGCCCACCGAATACTATCACTTGGCCGCGATGAGCTGCGTCCCCAAGAGCTGGGACTTTCCGATTCAATGCGCGGAAATCAACAGTCAAGCAACGTTATACGCTTTAGAAGCAATCCGCGTCATGAATCCTGAAATTCGCTTTTGCCAGGCAGGCAGTAGCGAAATGTTCGGCCGGCCCATCAGCTCCCCTCAGAGCGAACTAACTCCCTTCCGCCCACGCAATCCGTACGCCAGCTCGAAGGTAATGGCCCATCATTTGACGGCCAATTATCGCGAGCACCATCGTCTCTTTGCGTGCAACGCGATCCTCTTCAACCACGAGTCACCACGGCGCGGCCTAGAATTCGTCAGCCGAAAAATAACCTATGCGGTCGCTCGAATTAAACATGGGCAACAACAAGAACTTCGCATGGGGAACCTCGAAGCTGTACGCGATTGGGGATTTGCCGGTGATTATGTCGAAGCAATGTGGCGCATGCTTCAACAGGATAAAGCGGACGATTTCGTTATCGGCACGGGCGTACCACATCGCGTCGCTGACATCATTCAGATCGCCTTTGATCGTGCCGGACTTGATTGGGAAAAATATGTGGTCATCGATCCTGCATTTTGCCGCCCCGAACACGGCTGTAAACTGGTGGCCGATCCAACCAAAGCGAACAAATTACTTGACTGGCGACCTCAGGTCACGTTTTCCGATTTGATCACTAGCATGGTCGACACCGATCTCATGCTCATCGAAAAACAACTCAGCGATAACAACAGAGGACGCGATCGATTCGTCGCCTAATATCGGGCCTACGAAACTCGCGTTAACAAAGGGCGGTTGGAATGCAGAACTTTTCCAGAGCACTTAAAGTGGCAATCAACTACTGGCCATCGCTGCTACTAGCGATGCTCTGTTCCTTGGGTGTCGCCTTAATTTGGGGCGGAAATATTGGGGCCATCTATCCCGTGATGGAAGTTACCCTTGCCGGTAAATCCTTGCAGGCCTGGAATGCCGAACGGCTTGTCGAATCGCAAAACCGCGCAGCTGCCATTCAACAAGAACTTCAACGACTAGCCAATCGCCCGCTGAACGAAGAAGAACATCATCGGCAAAACGAACTCCAAACCAAACTGCAATCCGAAGAAGCCATTCAAGTCGCCGCCGCTCGTATGCAACCTTGGCTCGTTCGCATTTTCCCGGTCGATCCATTCCATACTGTATTGGCAGTGGTGGGCTTATTGGTCGCGACTACACTGATCAAAAGCGGGTTGCTCGTCGCCAACGAATGGCTTGTGGCCCGAGTTTCTAACGATATCACCCGCGATATTCGCCGACAAATTTTCGATCGCGCCCTCGTGCTCGACAAAGCCTCTTTTCAGGCACATGGCACAAGTGCCTTTGCAGCCCAAATCATTTACACAGCCGATCAATTAGCTCGTGGTCTAGCCAATGCGCTCGGTGGCTTGGTTCGCGAACCACTTAAGATCATCGCCTGCCTTGTCGGGGCAGGTTATATCTGCTGGCGACTATTGCTTCTGTCTATGATAGTGGCTCCTTTAGCAGGCTTCTTCATCTACTGGATTGGTCGCAAACTCCGGGCTGTATCGACTCGCATCTTGAGCCAATCTACGGGCCTGCATGAAGTGATGCTCGAATCGCTCGGCAACCTTCAAACGGTGCAAGCTTATTGTATGGAAAACGAAGAGCGTCAACGCTTCGCCCGCACCACCGATGACATGCGCAATTATTCGATGAAAGTCGTCTTCTATACGACCCTATCTAAACCGGTTATCGAAGTATTCGGTTTAGGTATGATCGCGGTTACCATGCTGGGTGGCGCGTATCTGATCCTCTATCGCCAGACCTCGATTTTGGGAATCCCCATTTGCGATGCCCCGTTAAGCGCACCGCAAATGCTCATCTTCTTCGGACTCCTGGTTGGTGCAAGTGATCCGCTTCGCAAATTGGGGGCCGTGATGCAGTTTGTGAATGCGGGAATCATCGCGGCAGACAACTTGTATCCACTGCTCGATATGCCGAGCCGAATTGTCGATCCACCGAACCCAAAACCGATTGCCAAACCACATCGCATGCTCCGATTGCGCGATGTTCATTTTGGCTACCAAGCAGATCGAACCATATTACAAAACGTTTCTCTCGATATTCCTTTTGGTTCAACCGTGTGTATTGTCGGCGCCAATGGCACTGGCAAATCCACCATGATGCAATTGGTGTGTCGTTTTTATGACCCGCAATCGGGCAGTGTTGAAATCGACCAAACCAATCTCAAGGATGTTGCCATCCACGATTTGCGCTCGCGAATCGCATTGGTAACGCAAAGCACCGAACTCTTCAATCGCACCGTCATCGACAACATCCGTTATGGAAAAACCGACGCGACCGACGAAGATGTGCGATTGGCAGCTGTACAAGCCCACGCGGACGAGTTCATCACCAAACAACTGCGCCATGGTTACCAGACCCCGGTTGGGCCGGGTGGGCAGTTCTTGAGCGGTGGACAACGCCAACGAATTTCACTGGCTCGAGCCCTCTTGCGCAAGCCCGAAATCTTGGTTTTGGATGAAGCGACCAGCCAAATCGATATGCACAGCGAATTGCTTATCAGAGATTCGCTCGCACAACTCAAGGGTAAGCAAACCATCTTGATTATCACGCATCGCGAAGCACTTTTGGACTTGGCCGATGTGATTTACGAAGTGCGAAACGGCGAGTTGGTTGAAGTTTCTACCTTCCGCTCCGCCGCTGCGTAGCATCGCGTCCAGCTTTCTACTACAATTGACCCGCTAGATTGGCTGTTAGGTTGACCCGGATTTAGGGTCAGCAACAGCGTGTATCACGACATCGATCACACCGGGTTTAATCTCCATGACCGTCAAATCACGACTCAGCGTTCGGGCTGGTTTTCGTCTCGCTATGGCAGCCCCAGCGTTGCTGTTTGCCACCTCACTCCAGCCTCTATGGGCACAAGAAAAAGCGGTGCCCGTTTTTCAAGATGGCGAGGCACAAGTTGTTCCAGCCTTCAAGAGCGATTGGATTGAGCATGATTTGTTCGTCGAAACAGAATTCGATTCCGACGATGACGGAAAAATGGATCGAGTGCATGTGAGCGTCACTCGGCCCAAACAAACGGATACCGAAGGCCTCAAGGTTCCCGTGATTTATCAGTCGAGTCCGTATTATGCCGGTATGGGCTCAGGCTCGTCTGAGTATATGTGGAACCCTCGTCATAATCTCAATACACCTCCTCCGAAACACGAACCATCACCCACGATTCCACAGCAGAGCAAACGCCCTAAGCTCTCGGGTGAACATATCGGAGAATGGGTACCACGCGGATTCGCAGTCGTACACTCCTCTTCGCCCGGAACAGGTTTGTCCCAAGGCTGCCCTACCGTCGGTGGTGCCAACGAATCGCTGGCACCCAAAGCGGTGATCGATTGGCTCAACGGTCGCGCCAAAGGCTTCACCAGTGTCGATGGTGATGAAGAAGTCAAAGCAACATGGTGCACTGGCAAAGTAGGAATGATTGGAACTTCCTACAACGGCACGCTTTGCCTTGCCGCTGCGACAACGGGTGTCGAAGGCTTAGAGTGCATCGTGCCTGTGGCTCCCAATACTTCTTACTACCACTACTACCGCTCCAACGGCTTGGTGCGTCATCCCGGTGGTTACATGGGTGAAGATATCGATGTCCTTTACGATTTCATCCACTCTGGCTATGCGGACAAACAAGAGTATTGCGATTGCAATGTACGCGATGAAGGTATGCTCAAACAATTCGATCGCATAACGGGCGACTACAACGAGTTCTGGAAGAGTCGTGACTACATCCACCAACTCGGCTCGATGAAAGCGGCGTTGTTTATGTCGCACGGATTCAATGATTGGAACGTGATGCCCGAACACAGCTACCGCATTTATCAAGCGGTGCAAGAGAAAGGCTTACCTTGCAAAATCTATTACCATCAAGCGGGTCACGGCGGCCAACCGCCTACATCTTTGCTCAACAAATGGTTTTCGCATTTCTTATACAATGTGGATAACGATTTTCTCGAGCAACCCAAAGCGTATATCGTTCGCGAAGGAAATCGCAACAACAAGCCAGACACTTATGCTGACTATCCTAATCCTGAAGCAAAGGTCGTTACCTTTCAACCCAAGCCGGGAGGTCGCACCACGGGTGAATTGCTACCTGCGTTGAGTGGCACATCCGCCAAGTCGCCGGCGGTGGTGGTGGAAGATATCGTCGACAATTTTTCGTTTAACGGCCGCCAGTTGATTCAAGCCGAATGGAGCACACACCGCTTGATCTATGCGACACCGAAACTCAATCAACCGCTCCACCTCTCCGGAGTTCCCAAGATCAAATTGCGAGTCGCCTGCGATCGCCCCAACGCATGCCTTACCGTCTGGTTGGTATCGTTACCTTGGACTGAAAGCGATCGTATCACCGACGACCTAGTCACTCGTGGCTGGGCAGATCCCGCAAATGCAGAATCAATTTGGAAAGAAACGCCGATGAAGCCCGGTGAATTCCGGGATGTCGAATTCGAGCTTCAACCCGATGATCAAATTTTGAAGCCTGGCGAACAACTTGGCTTAGTCGTATTCTCGAGCGACCGCGACTTTACTCTCTGGCCTGATCCAGGTACCAAGCTCGAAATCGATTTGAGCCAAACCGAATTGCATTTGCCTATCGTTGGCGGCCAAGCTGCTGTCGAAGAAGCCCTAAAGCCAGTGCCAGTACCTGAGCCTGAAAAGTAGGGATTGGAACCGCGAAAGACACGAAAATCGCGAAAGCGCAACAGCTAATGGGGCTTAGTGAAAAACCCCGCCTCCTGTCCCAGTGCAGGAGGCGGCCCAGTGCAGGAGGCGGCCCAGTGCGGGAGGCCCAGTGCAGGAGGCCCAGTGCGGGAGACTCTGCGCCTGACCAGCTACCAACCAAGAGAAGCGTGCACTGGGCAGGAGATGAAGCTCAGTTGCGAGAGCAACTCGGACGCAATATGTAACAGTCTAATAGGATTGAGAGTCCAGCGTTTGATACCCTAGCCTCCGCTCCGCTGCGGCAACGGGCTAAACAATGCCGAGACGGTTTTTGAGACAAGCCAGATGAATTTGCGCCACGGCCGCTCGTGCGTGCCAGCCAGCAAGTTCCGAAGCGCGAATGAGACCATTTAGAATATCAACGTATGAACTCAGTTCGTGCGAACCCACATCCCAACCCGCTCGATAAAAAGCCTCGTAGGCAGCGTGAGGATTTTGATTTGCGAGTTCCTGTTGCGCTTTTTCAAACCAATATTTGCGAATATCCACACGACCTGACTTCAGCGGTGCCTTCCATAACAAATTCAAATAGGCATCGCTACGCACCGCATCTGGCAGATGATCTTTCAAAGCAAACAAACGCGCGGCACTAAACTTGCGGAACCGCTCGTCATACCAATGCGTGCGGACTGTGATCGATTGATCCGAGAATACACTCGTCAATATGCCTTGCCGATAACATTCAATCGCTTGTTCAATTTGGCCGGATCGTTCATGACTCCAACCTAACACATCAAAAACCCAACCCAAATCATTGCGACAAGCTCCCAAATATTTGGCAACCTCCGCAGCTCGATTCCAATCTTGGGCTTCACCTGCATTGGAATCGACATTCAATGCTTCCAACAATTCGGTACGACGCTCGTTGGGTATCAACCGGCTATCGAACATCCACTGGATCATATCCGGTTCCCAAGCAACCTGGAACTTGCGTGCCAGACCGGGATCCGCCTTCTCCTTCAATGCCCAATTGATTGCCGCTAAAATGTGATCGAATAACACAGCCGGATTGTCGGCTAATCGTCGTGTCAATTCAGCATGTGGTCCACCTACCCGAGTTGGATCGCGCAATTGGATATTGGGTGCAGTTCCTAAGTCGTGAAGTTGTTGACGTTCACAGGCCCACTGCCACAGATTCGCATCTTGCGTGTCGGCCGTGCTTTTGTTGCTCACTAAACCGCTGGCATACGAGGCCGATGGCGTAGAAGCTCGGGTGCAATCAAGCAGAATCGCTTCACTGATGTTTTTACCGAAAGGGAGCCAATCTCCCCCTCCGTGATACCAATGCACTACTTCTTGAAGCGTGTCGTCAGCTCCCACTCGCCAACAGAGCCAATCGCCATAGCGGTTGCTGATCACGGGGAGTGTATCGGGCAGCATAAAGCCTGCCCAAATCGAATCGGGAGCAGCGTTTAATAACTCATCGGGATGGAGCGGATGTTGGAACTCTCCACCGCATGGATTTCTCCACCATCCTGAGTCCAACCAAGCCGTACAATCTGGATCGAGCTTTAAGCGAAATCGCTCACTGATTCGATCCGACCAACGCTCTGTCATTAATCCGATTCCAAGACGCTTGCCGGTCAACATGAAACCCATCGCATAAATCGATGCCGCCTAATCGCCAAATTCACTTCTTAACTAACCTGTGAACCGTAGCATGCGACAAAGCGATCCAGCGCGGTCCGAACCACTTGGCCATAGGTAGTCGACCAGCGCCGTAGCGATTATTCCGATTGTACTACGATTCCTTCCCAAAATTGGGTGTGAACGACGATTTCTTACAAAATCGCAGCGGAAACAAAAGTGTCAACGGTTTCTCAACCATGTTCCCCTGATTCAACCGAAAAACGTTCGATCAGGTTGCCTTTATCGTCAAACTTTAACGGAGTGGGTTCGGTCAGGATTTTCAGATCACCCCGAGCTTGCGCCTCCTTAAAGAACACTTCGCTGCACTCGACCTCATTGAGATGGAGCGTATCGGGAATCCATTGCACCGTAACAGCTGGTGCTGGCGTCAAACCGGCCATGCCCACAGCGGCCTCTAACGCCGCGCGGTCGGAGTCAAACGCAATTGGAACCATCGCCGCTGTCACATGCCCAGCCGTTAGGCAATTAATTTTTGTTGAAACCAAATCCATCCCATCAATCACCCGTTGATGACACAACTCCGATATACCGATACCTGTCGCGTTGCCGTGTGTGGCTTCTGTTAAGCCGCGTACATAGATGTGATGGATGCGGGGGCGCTCGTCACCTGTTGGGGCATGATCGTTGAACTTGCGTCCAACCACATTGGTATCCATTCCCGCTCCACTGATATCTTTTCCGATCCGATCCACCATCAATACTTCGCATTCATCGAACGGTAATTTCGGTAGCCAAGATCGAACGCGATTCAACAACTGGGCTTCTTCAATTTCAATGCTCTCGGGCGAGCAAGCGACAATATCTGCTGTTTCTTCATCTCCATTTTCCAAGATGGCCAATCCGCCGATAATTCGACATTTCGCCACAACCTCTCGCACCACAGCGCGAATGATTTGATCAAACGAATACTTCATAATCGCGCGATGATAAACCTCTGCACCATTGGTCTTTCCTAAGCCAATGAGCATCATCTTCATCAGACCACTTTCAATCGAGCCTGCGAAACGCGTATGGGGTTTGATACGATTAACGACCAAAACATGCTGAGCTTGAAATGCATGGCGATCAAAGTGAACGGGAAAGCCTTCATCCGCTTGGCAGACGATGACCGTTTCCATCGACGAACGAATCTCGCAACCCAGCGATTCCTCGGTCATACCGAGCCGGCCCAACAATGCTTTCTGGCCTTCGGCTGTCGCACCACCATGACTTCCCATCGCCGGTACAACGTACGGGATGCCACCCACTGTTTTCACGGCATCCACTGCGGCGCGAATGATTTTTGGAATATTGGCAATCCCACGACTGCCGGCAGTGATCGCCACCGTCTCCCCCGGCTTCACTCGTTGCAAAATGGCTTTGCCATGAAGCTGCTCCAGCACTCGACTGGGGATGTCATCCACGCGTGGTGCAGGGAAGTGTTGGCGGACGCGAAAAAAACGGGGGAGGGATTCCATAACGTTCGTTCATCCAAGCAAGCGACAAAGCAGAGTGCGTGTGGGAGGAAACCTGCGGCACAAAAACCCACCAAAAGAAGTAAAACCATAGCTGCTTTGGGTAGGAAGTAGGCTCAAGAGAGATAATAGCCGATAATGGGTGGCCAAATCAGCCGGAATCGGCGTCAAACGGCGACTAAAGAAGTCTCAGAGCCCGCAAACTCCAAAATTTATCGCCGCGGAAAAAAAATTTTTCGGCCCAAAACAATAATCCCCGAGGTGCGGCGAATAGCTCCATGAATAAAGCCGCTGGGTAGGACAGCTCAGCGGTTCAAGTCACTGGACATCTACAAGGGTTGAGCTGATTGTGGGCACGACGCCCCATTAGCGGCGAAATGTCAAGTGCGGGCTGAGATAGCCGGCTCAGACACGACACTCGGTTTTCGGCGAACAATGAAGGGGATCGTAAAATGCTAAAGAAAGTTTTGTTAGGAACACTGGTCGCAGGGGGTGTCGGAGTGCTGTTCGTAGGAACTCCGCTCGCCTATTACGCTCGCACGGCTTACAGCACCGTTCGAGACACCGTGAAAGAGAGCGTACCGATTCAAATTGAAATCAAACGCGCTCGTCAGATGATTGAAGAACTCAAACCAGAAATCGCATCCAATTTGCGAATCATTGCCCAGCAGGAAGTCGAAGTAGCCCGACTCACCTCTGAAGTTGAAAACAAGCAAGATCAGTTGGCGGTTGCTCGCGACAAGATCATGCGATTAAAGACGGACCTTTCCGAAGGGAAAGAACAGTTTGTATACGCAGGTCGCAAGTTCACTTCGACTGAAGTGAAACAAGATCTCAACAATCGTTTCGAACAGTTCAAAACTCAAGAATCGGTAACGGACAAGATGGAAAAGATCTTGGCCGCCCGCCAACGAAACTTGGAAGCTGCTCGCGCAAAACTCAACGAAATGTTGGCAGCCAAGAAGCAATTGGAAATCGAAGTTGAAGATTTGCAAGCTCGCTACACCATGGTGGAAGTGGCTCAAACCGAAAGCAAGCTGAACTTGGACGACAGTGCCCTCAGCCGCACCCGTCAAGTTTTGGATGACATCCGTACCCGTATCGATGTTGCCGAACGCCTAGCAAGCAGCGAAGGTGCATTGGAAGGAACCATTCCTTTGGACGAAGAAGCTCCAGTCGATTTGCTCGACCAGATCACCGATTATTTCGGTGAAGGTCGCGAAGAAGTCGAAGCTTTAGTAAACACGAAGTAGTTCGGTTCTCTAAACTCTGTTGACTGGACCCTACCTTTTCCAGGTCAGGGGGAATAAATTGACAGGGTCGACATTACAACCGCCAGAACGGTGAAGAGTGTCGACCCTGTTATATTAAAATGATTCTCGGTAATCGATGGTGTGGTGAAGGGTTGGTTATGCGAAACTGGTTAGCCAAAACGGTAGCGGTCGATCATCGCACCCCCGAAACGCCAACTTCTTCTCAGAGTACTTCTCCTGGCCATACCGGCATGCCTCAATTTCTTTGGATTGATGGTGTTGGCGGTTATCGAATCTGCACGGGCGAGGAATGGGTTGTCGGCCAAGCAGTACCAGGCAACCAAGTCGACCTAACCATCCTTGGCGACTTGAGTCGCCGAGCGTTGGCGTTGCGACGTTCGGGGCGTGATTACTTTTTGCAACCCTGGCAAGATGTAAGAATCAATCAACATCCAATTGATCGACCTGCATTGTTGCAAGATGGAGCAGAAGTCACCATCGGACATCGCGTGCAAATGTCTTTCCGTTTGCCGAACCCTTGGAGTTCTTCAGCGCTCTTGAAGTTGCTGAGCAACCATCGTTGGCAGCCATCCGTTGATGGAATCATCTTACTCGCGGACAGCATTGTTTTGGGACCGATGGAAGGTAGCCATATCATTTGTCCGTTTTGGAATAAAGAGTTGATTATCTATCGCGATGGTCACAAACTCTTCTGTCGCAGTGCGGCTGAATTGCAAGTGAATCAGCAGACACGGAGCGGCGAATTTGAGCTGCACGTTGGAGATAAAGTCCGTAGCGAAGACTTATCGTTCGGATTGGAATAAGAAACCGTAGCGGACTGGATGCAAACGAGCGCCCAGCTGCTGCCTAAACAGTGCCGATGACATAAGAGCAATTATAACTTTGTAGAATACCAGCGTCCGCGATAAACGGGCTCTGGGGTCGGAAGACAAATCGCTATGGCACTCTTTACGAAGAAACAAGTGGCAATTGAGAAGAGCCCCAGCGTTGATAACGGGCCAGAGCGTGTGCCAAATAACAGGCTGGACAATGAGCCCAACAGTCCACAAGAGAAACAGGTGGTCGCAATGAGATTTACCTACGGAAACGGCGATACGCCTTTGTCAGGATACACCATCAAGCGCGGTGTCGGCACCGGAGGTTTCGGTGAAGTTTATTTCGCCATCAACGATGCTGGTAAAGAAGTTGCCCTCAAACGCATCCAACGCAACTTGGACGTCGAAATGCGCGGCGTTCGCCATGTGCTCAACCTTAAACACCCTAACCTTATCGCTCTTTTCGACATCCGGTTCGATAACGAGGGGCAAGGTTGGATCGTCATGGAATTCATGCAAGGCCTCGGCTTGCGCGATGCATTGGACCGCGTACCAAGCGGAATGCCAGAAGAAGATGCGCTGCGGTGGTTCGGCCAAATCGCCGCTGGTGTGACTCATTTGCACGATAACGGAATCGTTCATCGCGACCTTAAACCAGCCAACATTTTCGATGATCGCGGCATTGTTAAGGTCGGCGATTACGGTTTGTCCAAATTCATTTCGGCCAGCCGCCGCGGTGGCCAAACTGAGAGCGTCGGAACCTTTCACTACATGGCTCCCGAAGTAGGGAAGGGTGAATACGGTAAAGAAATCGATATCTATGCTCTCGGCATTATCTTGTACGAAATGCTCACCGGAGACGTTCCGTTCAATGGTGAAACCAGTCAAGAAATCATCATGAAACATTTGACGGCAGATCCCAATTTGGATTGCCTACCAAGCCCTTATCGTGAAGTGATTGGCAAGGCATTGCAGAAGAATCCTGCTGCTCGCTTCAAAGATGTGCGCGAGATGCTGGCTCCGTTGGGCCTTGCCATCGACCAAGGTGGCATGGTCACCCGCATGAGCCATCCAGGTCCTGTCCCTGCTTACACGGCTTCACGCGACACCTCGCGTTCGATTCCACCTCGCGTTGATCCCTCACCGCGTACGGATCCTGCACGTACACAACCTACCGTCGCGGGTCACACGCCACAGCGAGGACCTACGGTATCGATGCCTCCCGTCAACTCGCTTCATTACGATGAACCGATCGCTGCGATGGTGAAGCAGAAAGTGGCCGGTATTCGGAATTGGTGGCAAGGTCTACCACAAAATGGAACACGCTTGGCCCTCGCCATCGTTGGGATCTACATGCTTATCTCCTACGGACCATTTTTGGTTCCCATCGCGGGAGTGGCATTAGTGATGTACGTCCCTTACTACATTCTGTGGTGGTTCTTCCGACCGCCTGCACCTCAACAAACCTATGTTCAATCACAGCCATTAGCCGCCAGGTCGCCACAGCCGCAAACGCCTCAACCAAAAGTTCAGCCGCCGGTTCTGTATCCAGTTGCTAGTCAACCACCGCAGCCCGCGCCGTCACTAGCTCAACAACGTGCGGCAGCCCCACGGCTCACAGCGAAACAAATTCGACAAGCCCAACAACGCAAAATCGCCTTGTTGCCCATGTCCAACCGAGTTCAGTCCTACACCGGTAGCCTACTCGGCTCAACCATGGTGATGACCATCTTGGCTGGGCTCGCTACGATCTCGCCAGTGGTATCATCGGGAAGCCAATCGGGACCCATGGTTGCTTTAGCGTGGTCGGGTTTCATGGCCCTGGCAACCACTTGGACTGTGCTGACATTTTCAAAGCTTTGGGAAACGAATGATGGAGATAACGCCACCCGACGCTTCTCCATGCTGGGCGCCGGACTTGGTTTAGGCTTAGCTGCGTATGGGCTGAATCAATTCTTGGTCGTTCCTTGGGGCGATATCCCAACAGTGATGTCTTCCTCCAACTTTGTCGCCAAAGATTGGGAAGGCTTTTACGGTACTGACGGAGTTCCGCTTCTCCCAGCTTACCTCGCTCACTTCGCGCTCCTGATGGGCTTAGTTCGTTGGTGGCGACAAGCTGATCCTCTCCGATCATCACGATTCAGCAGCTTTGCTGTGATCGGTGCTGTGATCGGTGAATTGATTGTGAACGCCGTTTTCCAACTGCCACAACCCTGGGGAATTTTTATCGCAGTCGGAAGCAGCATTGCCATACAACTATCAACTCCCAAGCTGTTTGCGGACAACGAAGAAGCGCACTCAGAAACGCAAGTCGTGTAGCCATGGACCTAGCCCTCGTGAGTTCCTAGAAACACTCCCGTGTAGGCATCAACATCAACACCCAGCGTTAAATCACCACCGGCATTTTGAAATTGAAGTACCAAGTTATGCGAACCAACGATTGCTCTACCATAAAGATGTTCCTGGGACGCAGCCTTCTTGCGTTAGCATTTTCGTCGTCCGTTTTGCTGCTAAATCAAGCTGTGCAGGCAGCTCCTCAAGAAGTGCCAGCACCTGAAGCCCCGGCACCTGAAACGCCAGCACCTGAAACGCCAGCGAACGAAATAAGCGGTGCGTCCACTGCTTCCTCGCCTGAGAATGAAACATCAACGGCATCAGATAGCGGCACAACCGCGACAACCCAATCGAGCACTTCCCAAGGCACTCAACCAGCTAGCCAAGAAAACCCCTCTCCCGCTCCCGAGGCTGAAGTCGAAGGTACCGATGATTTAGGCATGTTGGAGTCCACAGAGGAAACCAAAGACTCTGCAACACCTGTAGACCAGAAGAGCGAACCAAGCCAAAACAATACCAACTCAACTTCCCCGGCCAGAGAACTCAATGTCCCTCCGAAGGACATGGTGCCACTTTACGAAAAAGATCGTCCCGAGTGGCTTTTCAAATCACCCACAATCGAAGATGGAAAGCTGGTCATTTATGTCGGTGGCGAACTCTGCAACACCGAAGAAGAATGCGAGAAAAAACAACCAGCAGCCATGTATGCTGAAGTATGCAACTACTTTGACAATGATGTTTTCCATGAACGCAACGCTTCGCTTGGCACACCGTTGACCAGCGAACTGATTGCGAACCGATGGGTTGATAAAAAGGAAAACTATGTCGCCAAAGTACAGACGTCTGAAGGAACGATGTACCAGCTGTGGTCCATCGTACGAATCGATGACGACGGCATCAAGACCATGAAGCAATGGCACATCGCCACGGTGCAACCTGCTCGCGTCAGAACTCTAGGTATCGGACTCGTTAGCCTCTTGAGCAGCATTGGACTTATCCATCTTGGCGCCCGATTTGCTGGCAGAAAATCTCGAAAAAAGGCCTAATTGCTTGGTTGAATCAGTTCCCAAGACCACAGGACGAATTCAAACCAATGTGGTATATTGGCATTGGTCTCAACCACTTGAATTAAGCTCGCTAACGGAAGCCTTGCATGTCCTCGGACTCTTCATCTGCTGATCAACTCCTCATTGAACGTGTTCGACGTTCCGACCAACAAGCCTGGTCCGAGTTGATTCAACGTTATGAAGGTCGTCTGCTGGCTTTCATCGATAGTCGCGTTGGAGATCGAGCCACTGCGGAAGATATTGTGCAAGAGACTTTTATCGGACTTCTTAATAGCCTTCCCAACTACGATGGCAATCGCCCTCTCGAAAGCTATCTCTTCGCGATCTGTTCTTTTAAGCTCACCGATCACCTTCGCCGCAATGGTCGGCGTCCAGCGATATCTCTTGATCAAGGCAAAGACGATCAAGGGTGGTCGGATGTTTCAGGCCGCTTTCAAGGCGCTAGCTCTATTGCTCGCAGTAGTGAACGACGAAAGCTAGAAGAGAAAGCTGTTAACGATGCACTCAAAGAGCAAATCACCAAATGGAAAGAAAAAGGTGAATGGCAAAAGCTCATGTGCTTAGAGTTGCTGTTTGTAGGTGGCGAAACCAACAAACGCACGGCTGAGATGCTCGGTGTTACCGAACAACAAGTGGCTAACTGGAAAGCGGATTTTATTTCGCGAACCCGGACACTGATCACTCGCCAAAATCTGGATGCGGAAGTATTCCCGGAACTCCATTCCCAAGAATAGCTTCCCGCGCTCCATGAGATTCCTTTCTCATGGGATACAGCGTCTAACTTCACGAAGTAGCCAACCCCGTCGCAGCGACATTGCGGTCGAACTGCAATGGTGCTGAAGCTATCTCGTGCCGTGGCTGTATCAAGCGGCCGTCATCCACGCCATCCATTCACTCGCTCAACCCGCACTAACCCAAAGCTCGATGGAACATCGAACTTGCTGAGTGCTAGAGGCTGCGTCGATGAAATCCAATTCATCGCGCAGCCATCAATGAGAGCCTCAGCAGATCGAGCGAACGTCAGTTACGTCCTTGTAACCTTAGCGACCGATCGATGGAGGATTGTCAACGAGGAAGTCGCGTGGACCGCGAGTGGTGTAGTATGGATATCCCACGGTTGCTGCCGTTGGGCCACCGGATTGGGCCTGGGCATGATGTGGGTATCGGCTGTGACTGATGTGACTTTGGTAATCGGTTCCACCACGCTGCCAGCCCATGGTGCATGGGCGGCATCCGGTTGCTACACCGCATTGGTTGCAATCGCGGCGAAGATGACAGCCAGTTGAGGCCAATAGCGCCAACATGGAAAGAGCCAGCAAGCAACGTTTCATAATTTTATCCCTTCGACGATTCGACAATACGCTCGACTTGCTGCTAGAAATCGGCGCGTTACCTTGCATAAGATTGATAAAACCGTTGTTTTCGGCCCTAGAAAAGAAATCACCCCCGGCTTCTTTTAGCTGATCAAAAAAGACTCGCCACTTCGCCCAAACTACCAACCACCCCTCAATATCAGAACGGCTTGCGTTGCGTCGAGCCTTTAGCTGGGGTAGCATCTTTAGAAGCGATCCATTTTATCCGCTCCCTTTCCCCCCCTCCGATCTCTCCTCCATTCCTGGGAAAAAATGGTATCTGCCGCGAGCCTTTATGTTCCTGCAGCCCCTTTCGAACCGCCGCTTATTCTTGAACCAGCTTGCAACTGGGTTTGGGGGTATGGCCCTTCATGGCCTACTTCAAGCGAACGGGCATTCTCAGGAAAAGGGAAAATCACTTCCTCGATCGATCGATCCATTGAACCCCTATTTGGCGCGGCGTAGCGATTTCCCCGGAACCGCCAAATCGGTGATCTTTTTGTTCATGGTCGGTGGCCCCTCCCAAATTGACACCTACGATTACAAACCCTTGCTCCAAAAACTCGATGGCCAAAAAGTTCCAGCCCCCATTCGAGATGCGGTCACCAAAACCAAACATGCCAACGTATTTCATGGTTGCAAAGAAGAACTGATGGCCAGCCCATATCGCTGGGCGCGCTACGGTGACACGGGGCGTTGGGTCAGCCAGTTGTTTCCCGAAACTGCGAAACATATCGACGACTTGTGCCTCATTCATTCGATGCAAGCCGATTCGAACAACCATGCTCCCGCAAGTTACCAACTCCACACCGGTGATGTTCGTAGTGGTAAAGCGAGTCTCGGTTCCTGGATTACGTATGGATTAGGTTCAGAGAATCAAGATCTTCCCGGTTATGTTGTCCTATTCGATGCCGGGCCTCTGGGTGGGGCCGCGAATTATGGCAATGGTTTTCTACCACCCGCTTTTCAACCCACGCGGCTGCGCGATCAAGGGCCAACGGTTCTCGATCTTCTCCCCGCCAAGGAATATGCCGCAGGTCAACGAGCAAGTTTGGATCTGATCCAGGAATTGAACTTGCAACATCGCGAGCAAGTTGGCGCATTTGGAGCGCTGGATGCACGAATCGCCTCGTACGAACTCGCCTACCGAATGCAATCAGCCGCATTTGAGGTAGGACAATGGAATCAAGAAGCCCAACATACTTTGAAAAGCTACGGTATCGATGATGCAGATACTCGAACGCAAAGCTTTGGCCGCAAGTGCCTCATGGCAAGACGCTTGGTCGAACGGGGCGTCCGTTTTGTACAACTGTATGACATGCCAGACAAAGATGGCTGGGATGCCCATGATCGACTGACCAAAAATCACGACCCGCGTGCAAAGTGGACCGATCGTCCAGTAGCCGCTTTGTTGAGCGATCTCAAACAACGCGGTCTGCTCGATTCAACTTTAGTGATTTGGGCAAGTGAATTCGGTCGCACCCCGATGATGCAAGGCACAAACGGTAGACAACACAACGCAGCAGGCTTTACCATCTGGATGGCAGGTGGTGGAATTAAAGCGGGCGCCACCATTGGGGCCACCGATGAAATCGGCCTTATGGCAGTGAACCAGCCCATCCAATTTCGCGATCTCCATGCGACGATCCTGACCGCGATGGGTCTATCCTTTGAAGATTTGTTTTTTGAAATCAACGGCCGCCAAGAACGCATCACAGGTGTGGCTGGCACCGCCAAACCACTTTTGGAAATCCTCACTTAAGTCTCGCCTACCATTAGCCTCGAACCTATCGCGTACCCACATTATGCACGCTTCAAGACAAACCATGCACTACGATGACGTCGCACGACATTTCGGTCGGTGTGTCGTCGTTGCTTTCATGGTTTGGCTCGGCGCACCCAAGGCCATTGTTGCCGACGAGACCATCACGTCGAGTGAACCAAGTATCGAGCAGCGAGCGATCGCACTACTACTCGAGAAATGTGCAAATTGCCATTGCCAAGAAAAGAGGGAAGGGGAGTTCAGTGTAATAAGTCGCGCCGACTTAGTTCATGGCGGCACACTCGGTTCTGCACTTGATGCGATGAAACCCCAACAATCGCTGTTGCTAAAAGTGGTTCAAAACGAACTGCCTGGGCTCGAAATGCCTCCCAAAAATCCTCTTACTGAATCAGAAATCCAGCTATTAAAGGACTGGCTCGCAGGTGGAGCGCTATGGAATTCCAACTCGATGACCAATCAGGCCGTGCCCAACATGAAAGACACGGGATCTGCATGGGACGATGCCAATAATCCCGTCCGCAAACGCTGGTTTGGAGAGAGGCTCAATCACTGGTCGCTCCAGCCAATTGCCGAGGGAGTCCCCAATCCAGAACACACGATTCCCGCCAGCGGAGCTTTTAGCGCAACGGCTGCAGAGCCGACACCACCGCAAAATCAGTTGGATGTTCTCGTCGATCAACGTCGTATCGAGTTAGGCATCAACTCTGTTTCGCGAACCGATAAAGCGACTCTCTTGCGCCGTCTTTATCTCGATGTAACTGGTCTACCTCCAACCTTTGACGAAGTGCAAAGTTTTCTGCAGGATTCAGATCCCGATGCGTATCAAGAAAGAGTGGACCAACTTCTCTCTACACCCGCGTACGGCGAACATTTCGGACGATTATGGCTAGATGTGGTACGTTACAGCGACAGCAATGGATTTGATTGGGATGAATTCCGTCCACAAGCTTGGCGTTTCAGAAATTATGTCATCAATGCCTGGAATGACGACCTCCCTTATGATGAATTTATTGTTGAACAACTTGCGGGAGACGAGCTTCTCACTGGCAATCCGCAAACTGAGCAAGACCTGCGTCGCTTAGTTGCTACAGGATTTTTGCGGCTCGGGCCATTCGATAATGCAGCTCCACTGTTTAATGAACAAGATCGAAGTCGAGCTGAGTTTTTGTCGGATATTACAGAAACGGCTGGGAGCGCATTCTTAGGTCAAACACTCGCTTGTTGCCGTTGTCACGACCACAAAACCGATCCCTGGTTACAAAGCGATTACTATCGATTCAAGGCGTTTTTTGCCGCAGTTGAGTTCGGTGACGAGACCCCGCTCGAGGTGGAACTGCGAAGGGCAGAAATCAATCAGCACAATAGTCAAATCGAAACTGAAATTGCTCCGCTGCAGACCGAATTAGATGAGCTGTCGAACACCGAGAAGCCTGCGAAAGAAATCAAAGCCAAGATCACAGCGTTGAAGGACGACATCAAGAAACTGAAAGACAAATTGCTCCAATCACAAAGTGGTTTGATTGTTCGCGAAGACCTCAACAGGATTCCGGCCACACACGTTTTCTATCAAGGTGATCATCAAGCTCAACGTGAAGTCGTCGAGCCAGGTATTCCATCGATGTTTCAACCGAACTCCTATTCGGTGACAGCGACTGCAAGGACATCAGGTCGCCGCCTTGCCCTGGCTCGGTGGATTGCTTCGCCAGAAAACCCTTGGACCGCACGGGTCATCGTGAATCGACTATGGTTGTTTCATTTCGGTGAAGGACTTGTCCGTACACCAAACGATTTCGGTTGGTCCGGCGAAGCTCCAGAATCTATCGCGTTGTTGGATTGGCTCGCCCAAGAACTCATCCAACATCAATGGGCACTCAAACATATTCAACGAATCATTGTTTCAAGTCGAACTTATCAAGAAGCGTCGAACAGGGAAAGTTGGCCCAGGAAACTAAAACGCCTTAGCGCGGAACAATTGCGTGACTCGATGTTAGCTGTGAGTGGCCTTCTCCAAAGACGCCAAACGACATCGCCTATTTGGCCCCCTGTTCCCGAAGATGTCCTCAAAGCGAACCCAGCCACGCTAGACGACAATGAAACAAAAACGAAGGGTTGGTACCCATCGCCCTCCCAGGAACAATCTGTCCGTTCCGTTTACTTGGTTCAAAAGAGAACCATTCGCATTCCGTTTATGGAGACCTTCGATCTACCTGATAACTCCGTTTCTTGCGGCTGTCGAACGGTCAGCATCGTCGCCCCGCAGGCCCTCTCTATGCTCAACGGAAATTGGGCCACCGAAGCCGCAACTGGGCTGGCCCACAGAGTCGAAAAGGCGTTTCCCGGCTCAACTTCAAAGCAAATTGAAGCGATCTTTCAGGCGGTATTTCAGCGTCAACCTAGCGACATAGAACACCAGCGTTGTGTACAATTTCTAGAGACACGGCAACTGGCGGAATTAACACGGGCTTTATTGAACACCAACGAATTCGCGTTTGTTGAGTAACAACCGCGTCGAAAAAAAGAATTCAGGTAAACATTCCATGCGAGGAAAAGGCGAAAATCCTTTTGCAACAAACACCAAGACGCGAGGTGTCCGTTTTAGCCTGCGATTTTTGTTACTTTTGAATGCCGTTTTCACTTGTTCGGCAGCCGCCCTGGCATTTGTGTCTCGCATACCAGCGGTTTCCGAGGAAATCAGCGCGTGGATGGGCCAAGCAAACACCGCCAGTGGAGGCGATAATCGTGCTGCCCAAGTCGTCTTTGTCTTTGCCGTTTACGCGATGCCACTATTTATGGCCACGCTGGTCTGGATTTTTGGCCTCACCATAGGCTGGATTCAGCGGATTATGCCTCGTCCCGAACCACAATCCGATGATTAACCCCCTCGAACCAAGGGTATAGGATACTGTCCCCATTCAATTGTTGAGTACAATAAGAGGGTGGTAACCGCTAACTTATCATCTCATTTGTACAGCAACATTGCCTACGGATAATCGACTCCCATGGATCCGTTTCAACGCTATCTTGGAATAACTTCTAGCAGTCGTTCAATCACGCTTTATCAGTTGATCGGAGTCGCCGATGGAGAAGCGGACCCCAATGTACTAAAGACCGCTTTTCAGAAGATTGCGGTTCAATTGAAACAAGCCGATCGAACCGTCGATCCCGAAGGCTGGAAAACCGTCGTTGAACGAGTGAAGAAGGCTCAAGCCGTCCTGCTTTCGCCAGAAGCAAACGCCAAATATTTCGCTGATCTCAAATCGCGTTCGACATCCACTTCAGCGGTAGAGAAACCACCGGTCTCTGCTCCAGCAGCGCCGCCGATCGATCTATTGTCAGACCTTACACCGCTGTTACCATCCGGTGATCCCAACGCCGCTTTGGATATTGCTTTGCTGGAAGCGCCGACCACAGTGGCCACTGCACCCTGGTTCGCTCCAAGCGATGTCCGCATGCAGAGTCTCTCGAACGAACTGAACGGCACTCTCGCCACACCAACCTCCTTCGGCGCTCCAACCTTAGCCGTCACGAAACCGCTCGGTAAGAAACCTGCCACACGAGCCAAATCGAGCAGCCTTTCGCGTGCCATGCCTTTGCTCGCTTTGTTCGCTTCCGCTTTTGGCGTACTTGGGTTTGGTGGATACATGCTGTACACCTCCAACCAAAAGACTCAACTCGCCCAGGCTGAGCCCAATAATCCTGCCGACCCTCAACAGCCCCAAGGTCCAGCCAAGGTCGATCCCATTATGGGTAACCTGGCGCCGAACAATGGCAATGCGAACCGACCTCCACGCCGTAGCGGCTTACCCGGAGTTAACGAAGAAGGAACTCCCGTTGAACCGATGCAAGAACTTCCGCCGGTCGCAAAGCCCAACGATCCCCCCAGCAATAACATGGAGGAAAATGCTCCCGAAAGTGAAATGAAACCAGATGACGACAAAATGGCAGAGAAGCCAGAGGAACCAGTCACGGAGCCCATGGAACCAGAAAAGCCAACGGGCAACTTGGGCGACCTAGTCAACAATCCCACGCCCGATACACCGAAGCCAGAAGAAACCCCATCCACTGATCCCATGCCTGAGCCAGAGGCGAAACCAACAGACGCTCAACTCAAGCAATTCGCCGACGCTATGACACTCGCTCGTAAACAACTCCCGTCGCGAGCGTTGGATAAATTTGAGACCGCTATCGCCAAAGCGGAACCCAATGCGATTTCCTCGAAACAAAAGAAACAGCTGGAACGTTTGAAAAAGTTGGCTGAAGCGATAAAGCTGTATGAAGATGCATTGCTAAAATCGATTGCTGCGCGAAGTGCCGGTGATAACATCCAAGTTAAAAGCACTGTCGTCGGGTGGGTTGAAGGCAATGGAAACAAATTCAAAGTTCGTGCAGGAGGTAGCACTCAATCGTTTACCACCACCACTGCTGGACTCGGACTCACCAACGCGTTAGTCGATCTGGTACTAAGTCCTGATGATCCGAACACGCAACTCTCCAAAGCGGCTGTGGCCCTTCTCAGTCCCAAGGTTGCCGCCCGCGATGAAGTTAAGCAATGGCTTGAAGCAGCCGTCACCGCAGGCCTAATCGAGGACGATTTCGGAACGGTCATCGACGAAAAGTATGATGAAGAGGAATGAGCCTTACCTCGGCTTTTCTTCCATCAAGCCGATAAGGTTGTCATCTGGATCGCGCACGAATGCAATCCATAAATCATGATCGGGCATTTTGGCAGCTAGCTGTGCGTCGCGTTCTTTCCTGGCACCTTTAGCGACCATTTCAGCCAAACGCTGCTCCACGTTCGATACTCGGAAGTAAAGGATCGAGTTCATCCCAACAGCACCAGCACCTTGCGGTGTTGATAACATCAATCTCACTGCGCCATCGGTTAAGAATGCCATGTTATCACCAGCCTGAGCAATCATGGTCAGACCAAGCATATCTCGATAAAAGGGAAGCACAGCGTTAATGTTGCTCACGGTCATCGTGACCTGCATCAAGCCGAAATCGGTTTGTTTACGCTTGTGTGGCTTGCGGTGTGGAAACTGCCCAATCAACACAACATAACCATCCGGATCGTGAAGCCGAATTTCACCCTCTGGCATATAGAATGGACGTGTTATGCTATAGACAATCGCTGTTTCAATAGGCTCGTCATTTTGGCCTGCAGTGGTTCGTTCAGCATAAACGCCACCATCTTTGAGACCGCTCTCGAGTAAATGCTTACGTAGTGCACCTACATTGCTTGTGTACATATAAAACAAGACGGCTTGCTGTGATGCGATGACAGGCCCATCGGCACGAACCAGCATCAGCTCAGCCGCATCGGCGCAAACGGCTGCATAGTAAGCCTGCTGTTGATCGTCCGTAAAGCGACTCTCGCAGAGAAGCCCCAGTTTTGCATAAAAGTCGATGGATGCCTCAACACTTGCAACATGTGCCATCGGTACGTGATCGAAGACACGAGCCTCAGGTGGCACTGTAGGTTTGGGAATGGAAAAGGACACTGGAACATCTCAACAAAAAAGGCTGCCTTGAATCTCAAGGCAGCCAAGATAGCACAATGTGCTTGTCTGTTACAGCGATCCACTGTTAGCGTTTTCGTTTTGTTCCCGTTCCGATTGGCTCATCGCCAGCTGCTGTTCGAACCTGCGTTGCGTTGGGATTTGCGGCAGGTTTCGAATAAAAGCCTTTCTTGTTTTGATATGCGACCAAACGCTGCTTCATCGCATCGAGATCTTCAGGGGAGGCATACTGTGCGCCGTTACGTAATGCGTCCTTAACTGTTTCCACCGCATCGCTGAACTGACCATTGGCGGCTTGTGCAGCAGCCAACGTATCGAGATAACGCGGGTCACCATCTCCATCTAACTCAATGGCCCGTCGAGCAGCTTCGAGAGCATTCTTCGGATTGCGAACCTTGCTGTCCGGACAAGTAGCCATCAACCAGGCCGCATTCTGATAAGCACGTCCTAACTCGCGATCAGCTTCGATCGCCAACCGATAGGCCGACATAGCTTCTTTGTACTGTCCTAGAAACTGATAAGCATCCGCGAGGTCGGCCCACCATTGGCCATTGGTCGATTCCAACTCCGCCGCTTTGCGATAGTCGGCGAGAGCTTCTTTGTTTCTGTTAATCATTAACAGTGAATGGGCTCGACTGTTCCGATATTGTGCATCGTTGGGCTGCAATCGAATCGCTGCCGAATAATCCGCAATCGCTTCTTCATAGTGGTCGGTTTGAAAATGCAATTCACCGCGATTGAAATAGGCATTGGCATAGTTGGGTTGCTCTTGAATCACAATCCCAAACTGCTCGATTGCATCGGTGTATTCGTTGGCCATCGCCAAAGCAATCGCCAGATTATGACGCGCTCGCCAGCGTTGTGGATTGAGCTTTAGTGAAGCTCGAAAATCCGCTGCAGCTGCCTTATCAAGTTCAGCGGCTTCATCATTGAGCCCCTGTTCGACACGTTCAGCAGCCAAGTCACTTCGCAATTCACCTCGGCGATTGAGACTCCAAGAGAGCAAGTCGCGAGCATACGCTCGATCACCAGCTGAACGTTGCTTATCTAACGCAATCCCTTTTAGTTCTTCAATCAACTGATTCTGCTCTTCAACCGTCTGACGCTGCTCAGACGATTGATAAAGCGCCACCAAGTCCTGCGATTCCACTCCCGATTGAGCAAAACCTTGGCTCGGAACAGCCAAATAAGCACACGCACTTAATGCGGTTAAACAAGCAAATTTAGTTAGGCCTTTTGAGCCCGGTGTATTCTTCAACAGCCACGCAACCGAAGCCATTACAACATCCTTGCCGAACAGCATCCCTGAGGACATACCTTCTTCACAACTTGTGAAGGCACAACCATACGAGTGGGTACATTAGCTAGTCGCCGAACTGGCGAGAAGAGCGAATCTCAATCGATCTATTCAAAATGTGCGCAGATAACGCACACTTCGAATTGATAGCAAAGTCAGATTTGTAACGGGCGGCACAAATCGTTTAGCCCGTACGCCGCTAGGCTAGGCGTACTACCGTTTGATTGGCAGTCGCGTTGGAATCCTGGGTTGACGAGATTTGCGGCTGGAGGCCTATAGGACGCGAGCAGCGACGGTCTTGAGTGTGGGCATCAAGGCCGAAGCCGATGCTCGCAAACCTTGGACTTCCTTCGGCCACAACTCGAGTTCCAAGCGATCGACAACACCTGGTCGGCCAACCAAGGTCGGCACCGACAAAGCTACATCGCGGATCCCGTAACAACCTTCCTGAACGGAAGCGACGGGGAGCATTCGGCGTTGATCCAATGCAATCGCTTCAATCACATCGCGGATCGCGATTCCAACAGCGAACCCAGCTCCACCTTTCTTCGATATCATTTCTGCTCCCGAAGTTTTGGCTCGTTGGAAAATCTGTTGAGCGAGTTGGTTGTTCCAGCCTGGGAACTTGTCCAAAGGCATGCCACCGATTGTAGCGCTGGAGAAAATGGGGACCATGCTGTCACCATGTTCGCCCAAGATCAAGGCTCGTGTTTGTGTTGGCGCGACCTTCAACTGGGCCGCGATCAACGAACAGAAGCGAATGGTGTCGAGCTGGGTACCCAAACCGATGACTTGCGGTACAGGCAGGCCGAGCTTCTTCTGAGCGATATAGGTCAAGATGTCGACAGGGTTAGACACAACCAGCACGATCGCATCTTTGCGGTATCCTGCCTTTTGGATTTGCTGCAAGATCGAAGCGAACAAATCGGTGTTGCGATTGATCAAGTCGAGTCGGCTTTCATCGGGCTTGCGACGCAGACCAGCGGTGATGCAAATCACATCGCTATCTTTAACGTGCTCGTATCCGCCAGATACAATGACTTGGTCTGCCGTGCTTGGGCCTCCATGTAACAAGTCCAGGGCATGACCAGCAGCTAAGTTCTCGTTCAAATCGATCAATGCGATCTGCCGAACAATGCCACCGCATTGCAACGCAAACGCTGCACAGGAACCGACCAAACCGCCACCACCGATAATGCTAACTTTCATCGTTTTCTACCTAACCCAATAAACTCGATGTATTGAACCGATCCGAACGCGAGAACCATCCAACCATTACTTGGCTGCAGAAAGTTGCTTCATCACTTGTTCGGTAATCAATTGAACCAAGCGTTCTTCGTTCAGCGAAGCGCTAGCGGAGGCAACAGCCGATGGAGCGGCGGCCGAAGCATTCGGGCCCATAGCTGGAGGGGCAGGGAAGGCGCGGCGTTCAACGCCCGAACTTTCCCAGCTCTCGCGGAAGATGTCGTTCGCGCACACATCGCAATTCTTGTACTCAGGAGTGTTGCGTGGATCAGCAAAGCCCCATTTGGCCTTCAGTGCCAACAACTCTCGTTCTTTCTCTTCGTTGAAGTAAGAAACGTTCCCTAATTGTTTTGCCAACATCAAGATGCGGCAATAGGCATCCAAAATTTCGGTCCACCAATAAGCTCGCTCCACATCTTCGCCGAAGCTTACGGTGCCGTGATTGGCTAAAATGATTACGTTCGTTTTGTCGACGAAGGGAAGAACGGTATCCGCAAATGCTTGTCCACCAGGTGTTTCATATTTGGTGATGGGGATATCACCCAAGAAGACTTCAACTTCTGGCAACACGCATTGCGGAATGGGCTCACGTGCCACGGCAAACGCTGTCGCATGCGGTGGATGGCAATGCACGACCGACTTGATATCTTTGCGTTGCTTGTAGATTTCCAAGTGCAACAACGCTTCGCTACTTCGCTTTTTGCGACCAGCCAGTTGCTTGCCAGTCATGTCGATCAAGCAAATATCGTCGGGCTTAAGAAAACCTTTCGAGTGCATCGTTGGAGTGCACAAGACTTCGTTTTCGCTGATACGAACGGTGATGTTACCATCGTTTGCGGCGGCGAAGCCCTTTTCATAAATGCGTCGACCTATTTCGCAAATATCTTGTTTGATCTTGTGAACATTCACCATTGGTTCTGATCCTTTAAGGAATCTCAAGTAAGGGCTTATTTCAATTTATCAAGTGTCGCTGCGTCGATCTGAAAAACATCGATAATCGCAGCGTTATAGGCATCAACAGGCTTCAATTCTGGTTTAAAAGCGGCAGCCGCTTCCGCACCATCACTGACAGCAATAACGGTTCCCGGCGATGCACCGAGATCATCCCACAACACGACCATGTCTTGATCCGCTGGCGGATTCTTTCCCAACAACTCATGGCTCAGTGAATGAGCGACCATCAACCGTCCGCCGCGCAGGCTAGGATGAACACGACTCAGAGTCACATAACCAATAGTCTTGTAAAGATGCATTTAACGGTTCTCCTTTCGGGAGCGCCAGTACCCATCTTCGTAGATCCGATTGCAAACATTTTTGATCGCCGGAATATTCAAGTGCCGCGGATCAAGGACCCACGCATCGGGTGCAGCCTCTTGCAACGCCAACTGAAAATCAGTCCAACTTCCGATTCGCACACTGCGAATTCCTACTCGGTTGATGGCCATATTCAGTTCGAACGAATTCTCCGCAATTACCACCCCCAACCGATGTCCTCGGGACAAGCTGGCCTGCAATCGCATCACGATCTGATCTACGTTTTTATCCACAAGAGCAACCAATGCTCGGCGGGGACAAAGTTGTTTCTTCAATACTTCGACAAGCTTTTCGGGCGAGAGCACCAGCAACGCTGCTGATCGCACTTGTGCTGTCTCCGTTTCACTTGCCACCGAGTTCGACTTCGCGCCACGCACGAGGGTTACTTTAGCGGTCCGCAATAAATCGCGAGCTGCCGGCGTAACCACAGCTTGTTGGCGAACTCGAACTGTTGTGATTCCTTTTAGTTTTCCTTCGAGCGATTGTGCGGAGATGACATTCGACATCAACTCCAACTCACCGCTGTTTGTCCCAGCAGGCGTCGTGCTTGACGCTTCTGCGACCGTCTTTGTCTGTTGCGCAATTCGGGCCAAAACTTCGCGAACGAGCAATTCGATTTGATTTGCGTCCGTCGACATGGCCTAAACTGGTTCTTTCCAAAATTACATCTATCTCTGCTTCAACCGGGTGTGGCTTCAGCAACGCTCTATCCGCTGGTGGGATCTACAATTCCCAACACTGCCCAACGGACAGGTGAGTTCTCAATTCCAAACAAATCTTTAAGTGCACTACCATCGCTGGTCATCATGACCGTATCGCCAATACCCGAACCTAAACAATCGATGACCAACACCGGTCCACCATCGGGTCGTTTCAAGTCCGACATCAACGGCTGGACGATGAGCAACTTTTGGTTGTTCAACGTTTTGTGCTTCACCGTTGAGGTTGCACGACCTAATACGAGTCCGACTTGCATAGATATGTCTAAGGTTAGGGTGTTGGTGCGTGAGTTATTGCAAACCTGGATCACCCAAGATCCAGAGGTCATCGATCAGCGAGCAACGGCGTTCTCGTGTAAAGGTCATCGGAGTGGTTACACCTTCTCCGGTAGGACCTGCGATCGAGAACGACAAGTAACCTTCACCACCGAGACCAAGGGCCGCCATACATGGGCCATTCTTCACAAACAACGTTGTATCCATCGCACGTGCCATCTTGGTCATGTTGCGAACGTTGCGCGAATGAATCAGGCTCGTGTGACGATAACCATGTTCGTAATGTTTTGCCAATTCGATACCATGATCGATGTCGCGGCAACGAACGAATGGTACAAAGGGCATCATTTGCTCAACTTCCACGAATGGATGTTCGGCGACCGTTTCACCGAACAGCAATTCGACCGCTGGCGAAACCGTGCGGCCTGCGGCAGCGGCTAACTTAACGGCATCTTGTCCCAACAAATCTTTGGTTGGGCTGAGATGTTTGTGCGAACCTTCGCCAACTTCGGCGAAGGCAGCGGCGGTTAACTTTTGGATTTCAACGCTGTTCAAGCGAACCGCACCGGCTCGTTCCATCGCTTGCATCATGGCGTCAAATACGCTTTCGACAACAAACACTTCCTTCTCGGCGATACAGAGAAGATTGTTGTCGTAACTGGCGCCTTGAATGATGCAACGGGCAGCCAAATCGAGGTCTGCCGTTTCATCGACGACAACTGGTGGATTGCCTGGGCCAGCGACGATAGCTCGCTTGCCGCTATTCAAAGCAGCACGAGCCACGGCGGGACCACCAGTGACGCAAATCAAGGCAACTTCGCGAGCCTTAAACAGAGCATTCGCAGTGTCTAAGGTTGGATTCTTGATCAAGCAGATCAAGTTATCGATACCGATATCGTTGGCAATCGCTTTATTGAAACGGCTGACGCCCTCAGCGGCAACCTTGCGACCGCTCGGGTGAGGATTCACCACAATTGTATTGCCACCAGCAATCATGCTCACTGCGTTACCAGTGATCGTGGGCAATGAGTGCGTAACAGGGGTGATGGCACCGATCACTCCAAAAGGAGCATGCTCGATAACTGCCAAACCACGGTCACCGCTGAAGGCTTGAGTCTTGAGGAACTCAACCCCTGGTGCTCGAGCCCCCAAGGTTTTCAGCTTTTCAATCTTGTGCGGAAGGCGACCAATTTTGGTCTCTTCCATTTCCATCGTTCCCAACTCAACAGCCGAATCGATAGAAATTCGACGAATGTGTTCGATCGCCCGTTTTCGATCTTCGATAGGACGTGTTCGCAACAATTCGAACGATTCGCGAGCGGCAGCTACAGCCTCCTCGACGCTATCGAACAAACCATAACGACCATGAAAACGTACAGCCGTTGGCTTGGCACCCGTTTGCGAGCGTACTTCGGCCAAGACTTGGCTGACAACACTGCGGATTAGATCTTCGCTGATTTGCATATGGGAACTTCGATTCACAAAGGAGTTTTATTTTGGGTGTGTGAGCCGCAGCTCAAACACGGTATGAATTCACCGTTGTTGGAACGTATGGACTTTATTGTGTTTGACTTTCGCGGTGATAAACGCAAGCTTTTTCAATATGCACCTGATCGACAATCCCGATGATGACCGCATCGATCGGGAGTTTGTTCGTTTCAGGCGTGAAGCGTGCACTACTGCCTTGCGTAATCAACACAAAATCGCCAACGCCTGTGCCGAGTGTATCCACGGCAACAAAGGTTCGACCTGTGGCAACAAGTTTCTTGTTATCAGGTGGTTCAAGCCGATAGGGCTCAACCATCAACAGTTTCCATCCGCGCATCGACTCAACTTTCTGAGTCGCGACAATGGAACCGGTGACTTTGGCGACAAACATCTCGGACCTAGCCTTTCACCACATTCATGGTTTGACGGGCAACAACGAGTTCTTCGTTGGTTGGGATAACCCACAATTGAACGCGGCTACCGGGAGCATCGATACGATACTCACCTTTACCTTGTGCGTTCTTGTCTGCATCGAGTTGGATGCCCAAATCGATGGCGTTTTCGCAGACACGCTGGCGAACGTTGCGTCCGTTTTCACCGATGCCCCCAGTGAAGACAATGGCATCAGCTCCACCTAACAACATCAACATTCCACCGAGATGCCGACGAATTTCTGCGATGTACACATCCAGTGCTAATTGTGCATCACCATTTCCTTGCGATGCAGCACTTTCCAAGTCGCGGATATCACCTGACAAACCACCGCTCAAGCCTAACAGACCACCTTGAGTGGCCAAGTCCTTCAACACACCAGGCAAATCTTTGCCGGTAAGTTGCATGAGCAATGGCAATGCAAACGGATCGAAGTCACCAACGCGGTTGTTTTGAGGCAAGCCGGTTTGTGGACTCATTCCCATCGTGGTTCCCATGCTCTTGCCCGCCTGTATCGCGCACAGGCTGCTCGATCCACCGAGATGACATGAGATCACTCGCGCATCACTCCGTCCCATGAGTTCCGCAGAACGTTGAGCGATAAAGCGATGGCTGGCACCATGAAAACCCCAACGACGTAATGGCAAAGCATCGGCCCAAGCCTTTGGAATGGCATAACGTTTTTGAGATTCGGGAATTGTGCGATGAAAGTCGGTTTCGAAGGCGGCCACCAATGGAATGTGGGGAACCGCAGCAGCCAACTGTCGCATCGCCGCCAAGTAGGGCGGGTTGTGAGCAGGAGCCACTGGAGTCATCGTATCCATTGCAGCCAACACGGAATCGTCGATGCGGAAGACACCGGATAAATGTCCCCCGTGCACAGCCTTAAATCCAATCGCGGCCACTTCGCCAGCATCTTTCAAGCAGCCGTTGGCCGGATCGGTCAACTGTTGCAAGCAAGCTTGAACGGCAATGCCATGATTGGGAACAGGCATATCCAACTCGGCTTTATAATCGCCAATTTGAACTGCGCAACGACTCATCGCAGCACCGATACGTTCCACGGAACCACGAGCCAACTGGGACTCGTTTTCCATATCAAACAAACGGTACTTAAAGCTGGTCGAGCCTAAATTCGCTACCAAGACCTTCATTTTTGTTCGTCCTTGCAATGAGGGTTCAATCGCGCCACTGGTTGTTGCGGCATGCTTCAGAGTTACTTCAGTATTTACTGCAACTAACTCGATCTTCTGCCGCACATCATCCAGGGCTCTTACTTGAAAAAAGCTTCTGTAAGTCCTTCGGCTGGGCGAGGAATCACGTGGCTGCTCACCAATTCACCTGCTTGTGTTGCAGCAGCTGCACCAGCTTCAACAGCAGCGCGAACGCTACCAACGTCACCGCAAACGATGGTGGTAACCAATGCGTTGCCGATGTCAATTCGTTTGACGATTTCAACGCTAGCGGCCTTCGCCATGGCGTCGGTTGCTTCGATAAGGGCCAAGAGGCCTTTGGTTTCAATAAGACCAATTGCTTTTTGCATATCAGTAGTCCGTATCTCTTTTGTTTTAGTTGTAGTCGTAGTCGTAGTCGTAGTCGACGATTTTCTTTTTTGAGGCATCACAATCACCGGCAGTCAGAAGCCATCAGCGAGCGGATCGGTATGCGAACGTTTCGCAGGCTGGTGGCTCGCCATTTGTTGCGAGCATCGACAGCCGAACCAAATTTCAATTAGGCGTTTGGCAACTTGAGAATTTTGCCCAAGTCTTCGTGTGGTCGAGCGATCACTTGAACGCTAACCACTTCGCCGATGCGACCAGCAGCTGCGGCACCCGCGTCAGTGGCAGCCTTAACAGCAGCAACGTCACCGGTTACAAATGCAGAAACCAAACCGCTACCAACTTTGTCCCATCCCAAGAATTGAACGTTAGCAGCTTTCATCATCGCGTCAGCTGCTTCGACCAAACAGACGAAACCTTTGGTCTCGATCATTCCGAGCGCTTCACTCGTTTTGACCATCTCGTAAATCTCCAAAATAAAAAAACAACCCAAACCTCCCAGAGGAGGCAACTGTTAACCTATTAGTGCTGACACTTGCACGCTGACGCTTGTGGATTGAGTTCCACCAAATCGGCAGCATCCAAATGACATGCATTTCCTTCATCGGTATCGATGTGAACTTCCAACTTGGCTTTCGCATCGGCTCGAACCAACACATCTTCATAGATGGTGGTGCATTGATGCGAGCGAATTTTCAAGGTCATCATGTCGCCATTCTTGACACCATAATAAGCCGCATCTTCGAAGTTCATGTGGACGTGTCGGGCAGCCCGAATGACACCCTGTTCCAATTCGATGGCACCTGCAGGCCCTACTAGCACACAACCCGGCGTTCCCTTGATATCGCCACTATGCCGAACGGGCGCATCGATGCCCAATGAAATGGCATCGGTAAAAGCCAACTCGACTTGATTGATATTGCGGGTTGGACCAAGGATGCGAACCTCTGGCAACATTCGCTTGCGTGGACCAACGAGCATAACGGTTTCTTTAGCCGCGAAAAAACCATCTTGGTAGAGGTCTTTCATAATGGTCAATTTGTGACCTGGACCAAAAAGCTTTTCGACCGCTTCGTCGGTGAGATGGCAATGGCGTGCCGAAATACTCACCAAAAGATTCGGTTTGTATGGAACCGATTGAGCCGCTGCGACTGGGGCAGGGGAGGCATTCGGATTGGCGAGTGATGTCAACGTGCGACGCACTACCTGTCGCACTAAAGCTTCGACGTGTTGACGATCTGAGTTAACCGCGCTAGACATTGCAACTCGACTCTCTTTCTTAATCAACCTTTTGGGTCAAGGTTTGACAATTTGTTTGGTGGGGAATTTTGGCGGCCTATTTTCCAGGTGAGTCAGCTTTACTAGGTGAGTCAGCTTTATAGAGAGTGTCTCCGTCACTCCCTTTCGGTTCCGAAGCGACCGGAGCCATCAGCAGTTGGACACCCGCTTTGCGCAGTTCGTCCTGCCAACACTCATCCAAGCCGTCATCGGCAACCACAGTTTGAACCTCCGATAGTCGGCATAATCGCGCCAAACTCGAATGTCCAAACTTACTGCTGTCAGCTACCACAATCGTCTGATCCGCACATTGCATCATGGCTCGCTCGGTTTCGACGAGCAGCAAATTACTGTTGTAGTAACCGCGACGATCTGCACCCGCGATGCTCAATACGGCCTTCTGAACGTTGATACTGCTCAACATCTGGTTGGCATAAGGTCCCAATGAGACTCCCGTCCGCGTGTGAACGTAGCCACCCAACAGCACTAAATCGACTCGCTCCGATGAGGCGAACAGATGTGCGACAGGAAGAGAGTTCGTAACCACCTGCAACGGTCTGCCCACCAGCTGCTTGGCTAACTCATACGTCGTGCTTCCGCCGTCCAATAGCACTGTGTCATGATCTTGGATCAATTCACTCGCTTTGCCGGCAATGCGACGCTTCATGTCCCATTGTTCATCTCGTCGATCCGCAAAAACCTTGACGCCGGCCGAAGCTCCCGTGAAGAAAACTCCACCATGAGTTCTCCTCGCCTCCCCGAGCTCTTCCAGGACATCCAGGTCTCGACGTATCGTCGATTCGCTCACCGCCAGCAGGTCGCGCAAGTCAGGCAACGACACAAATCCGCGGTTACGGATCAGCTCCAGCAGTCGACTTCGACGCTCTTCGGTTGTGGAGACGTTACTCACGCTCCCCTCGCTTGAGTGATTCGCTGCTTCAAGAAACCTACCCCTGATTGAATTGTGTCACAGAAGAGACGGTTTTCAATCACCCGAAGAGCCGAAAGATAAAAAAACAGGGTAATTTAAGCCAGATAAACGAGGTGTGCCGTTTTGGCTCCGTGGAAGAATAACAACATTGACAGAAAACGCGCTGCAAATTCGCGAAAACGCGCAAAATCGGTCACCCCTATGCTTGATTTCGAGATTCAAGGGCAAAATTTGCGCCATCTGCAACCAACAAGGTTCAAGCCGGTAAGGGTTAGGTAGACCTTCCCGTTCTCAACGCTACTCGACCGGTTTGTATTTCGAGAAATCGATCGTAGCGATTAAACTAGGGACGAGTTTCGGCTTTCTCCCTCTGGACCACCCCCATGTCACTTCTGATTACCATTCGAGTTGCCCTGCGAGCCCTTGCTAAAAACAAGATGCGGGCGAGCCTCACGGTTTTAGGAGTGGTCATTGGTATCGCGGCGGTCACCGCGATGGTCTCGGTGGGAATGTCCGCTAGCCAGTTGGTCCAGAGCGAATTCGAAAGTTTGGGAACCAACGTCATCTTGGTATTTCCCGGCAACGAGCGTTCGCGTGGAGCTCGTTCGGGGCAAGTCCTTACGCTCACCCCCACCGATTGCGATGCCATCGCGGGAGAATGTGAAAGCGTCCTGGCCGCCTCCCCACTAGTCGGTGCTCAAGGTCAGTTAATCTTCGGCAACAACAACTGGAGCCCCCGAAGTATGCTGGGGGTCGGATCGGATTATCTCACGGTTCGCAACTGGCAAATGCGATTGGGTGAGTTTTTTGCCGAACGCGATGTGGCCAACGCTAATAAAGTGTGTGTCGTCGGACAGACTGTTGTGAAGCAACTCTTTCAAACCACCAATCCCATCGGACAAACTATTCGTATCAAGAATATCCCCTTTGAAATCATCGGCGTGCTCGATACCAAAGGTGTTAACATCGTCGGCGAAGATCAAGATGACCTGGTATTGATGCCGTATACCACTGTCCGCAAGAGAATCCAACGCAGCAACTTCAACAATGTCGACGTCATCATGGCCAGCGCTAAAAGCACATCGCGCATGAAGATGGCCGAACTGGAAATTAAGTCCCTACTTTCCGATCGTCACAAAATTGCCCCCGGTCAACCTGCCGATTTTAATGTCGGTAACTCGAACGAAATCGCTGGCGTATTCGCCATCATCACCGGCACCTTAACTTTGATGCTCGCTGCCATTGCGGGAATTTCTCTATTGGTCGGTGGCGTCGGTATCATGAACATTATGCTGGTTTCCGTCACCGAAAGAACACGCGAAATCGGAATCCGCATGGCCGTCGGCGCCACTCCTAAGGACATCCTACGCCAGTTCTTGATTGAATCCGTGGTGCTATCTGTGATCGGTGGCACGATCGGCATCATCCTCGGAATCTTGTCTAGCGTAGCCCTCACCACGTTGATCAACAACATCAGTTCCGGCAAAGAATGGCCCGTTGTTGTTTCAGGAACTGCAGCAATTGTCGCACTCTGCTTCTCTGCTGCGGTTGGCATCGGATTCGGCTATTATCCTGCCTGGCGCGCCAGTCGCCTCGACCCGATCGATGCACTGCGTTACGAATAGTAAGAACGAAAAGGTTTCGATGTTAACCAGAATCTTGATTGCGGCAGCATGGCTTGTGCTTGCCTCCATTTCCGCCGGAGGCGTCTGGATGGTTGGCATGTTGTTGCTGGCCTTTTCAGGCGACAGCGCGAAATTCCAAGCTCTTCCCACTTGGCTTGAGCCGGCGATGATTGTGGGTTGGCCTATATCACTCGCCTTGGCTGTTATCTTTCCCCCCATTCTGTATGCATGCGGATTAAAGGGGACCTACGCGACAATCTCCACTGGTATCCTGCTGTTTATCTCAGCCGTGTTCTACGCAACCTGTTGGATTATTTTGATCATCCCAAGGTAGTAACGAAGGACTTCAAGGACATTTCTGGCCTGAGAAAAGACGAACACCAACAGTCCTCAAGTAATTCCCCAAACAATCGATCACGAGATCGAGTTTATCCTTGGACAGCGCGTTTTAGTGAAGGCCGAGCGTCGGATTCTTCGATCTTCTTGATAGCGTCTCGTATTGCTTTAGCTTTCTGTCGACTGAGTTGCTTGGGAAAATCGACTTCACCTTTATCAAAAGATTCGGCTGTATCTTGCAAGTGCGGGATGATACGTTGCGCGTTGGCACCGTACTTTACCAAAACCTCTAAGATCTCCGGTGTCCTATGTTCGCTCGCCCACGGATTTTGTGTTCGAAGATAATCAGCGCAAGCCTGCATCCCTTCTTCAATGTGGTGGGTTGCCAGAACCTTCAAACCATTTAGTCTCACTCCATCCGCAAACATTTCTCCGCTAGGAGCTGGCTTTTCGATCGCTTCCAAAATCGATGGAAATAATGGCTCAAGTTCCTCATAGCTGAGGTTTCGATAAACTTCGCTTACGTCGCTTCGAGCATGTCCATCTTGGTTTTGGAGTCCGCGCATAATAGCGTTACGGAGCTTCTCGCGATCAACACCCTCCAACGACTGCGTGTTGGTGAGCAGCTGGCCGAAAATGGCCGATGCTACGAAACGCTGCTCCATCCCTCTTGGATCGGCTGGCGAAACATCGCGAGCGATGATCTCCAACATTTCTGGCAAGGCAGGCATCGCTGGCTTGCCAATCGCGGCAAGAGCTGAGGCTGCACGGATTCGGAGCCAGGAATCACTATGTTTTAGAGTCTGCTGCAGCTTGGGAACGGAAGACGCGGCAGCGCCTCGCACTTGTTCCAATGCGGTACACGCTCCAATTCTCGCTTCAAGACTCTGCGAATCAAGCAAATCAATAATGTCGGCCAGCGGAGGATTTCGTCGTCGTGACAATGCAGCCGCAGCCCGCTCACGAACAATCGGTGACCAACTACCTAAGCGTTCCAGCAGCTCAGTATCATCGAATTGATCATAAACACTGTTTCGGTCTTTGTTGTCCCAACCACGGCCGTCCATGATGAGACTTTTCACTTCTGTTGCTGACAACGCTGACATCGCGTTCGGGCGTTTGCCCGTAATAAGCAGTTTGTTATGCGGCAGTGCATAAGCCAACAAGTACGCACCCGTAGCATCCCAACCGTGGTAGCTGTCATGCTCTGGCTCTGGGGGACCTTGGTGCGCGAATGATCCATCCCACCTTCTAGCCAAGTCAAAATACCAAGCCCCAAATTCTTCGGTCCAAGCTCCAGTTGCTTGAGGGCCCGCTTTCGCAATGGCTGGCAATGCCCAAAGCATGTTGAAATAATTCCCAGTGTGTCCACAGTCTCGTTCGCTTCCGTGGGAAGCTACAGCCATTTTAGTAAAGAACTCCGCGTTCTTTTTTTCACCGAGCAGATGGAACAATACAGCTGCCATTCCGCATTTCCCATTGTCTTCATGAGTTTCGATCCACGCAGGATGATCCCCATATGGCACAGCCCCCTTGCCTGCATAGAATCGCAAGAGCTTTGCGCTAAGTTCGATCGAGCGAGCGACCTCAGCATCATCGACACCAGCCTCCCGAGCCAAAACCATGCCGATGGTCAACGGCAATCCTGGCGAATTCATCATGCCATAACCACGCAGACGTCCATCTGGCAATGCAAACGTATGCCCCCATGAACCCACGGCACTTTGCCCTCTCGCCGCCTCAAGCGCAAGCCTGCGCAATCCAGGCAACACCGAATCATCGCCTGTCGCCGCACAATATTCCGCGAGAAAGATCATGACATAGCCATAATGCCATGTCCTGAAATCGCCTGTTTCGAATGCGGCGGCCCAGCGAGCTTCTCTTTGAAGCAAAACAGCATGCTGCGGATCGCCACTAGCCAGAAGAGCTAAGGCGTTGAGAGAACGAGGAATTGGATCCCTCGAAGACGCATAGTCGGTTCGAGACATTTCTTTTGCCAAATAGCTTACGCCGTCCTTTAATATGCTTTCCGATTTCGAACAATCATAAGGTGCCTTCACGCTGTAAGCGCCTCGCACGGGAAGCGTAAGCTTGACCTCATCCACTTTACCATTTCGCCAGCGAATCAAACGCAATTCGCCATGCTGTGATTCCAATTCAGCTGCGGTGATCGCGCGCCCGAATTCAGTTCTTGGATCAAACTCAAATCGATGCCCACCAACTCCCAACACGACATCTCCTACAGCGATTTGCCCATCTGCGGGCGAGCCTTTTTCTACTTTAGTGATGATGATTTGGCGAGCATCTTTGGTCACGAGCCTATCGCAAAACATCCAACCACGAAGACCTGTTGGGCCAAGATTCCAATCATGCGGAGCATTCTTCGGAATGGGATCCCCTTTGGTGAAATCGGGTATCGAAAGTTCCTTGGCTTGCGGCGCAGCGATTACTATTGAAGCCAAACCAAACCAAGTTGCCGCTATCCATGCACAGGTCCTACTATCAAACATCACTTTATCGCCTATCAGTTGTTGGTTTGTTCTTCGGAAGTTCCAAATTGGCGTTTGCCAAAGCCCGCATATCCCGCATGTGAAGCCCCTCGTTTCCATAGCGTCAACTCAGCAGATGAAATATGCTCGCCTCAAACTGCTTTAAGTACTCTTTGTTTTTCATCGGTCATGTTGCCGTCGCCATTCGCATGATCTTTATGTTTGGAATCAATTAAGCACCCCGTCACGCTTAACTTTGCATACTTTTAATCAGTCGCTCCAGGTACGTCCCACCAGGAAGGAGAGTTTCCACTTCAATAACATCCCCATTGGACTCTGGCCATTTTAAAGGTACCGCCATAGCTTGGCCAAAAGAAAGCATGTCCACCGAATCATCCTTAAAGCCACTCACTCCCATCACCCAATTACGAACGGCAATTTGGGAGCATTCAAGTCTCTGCGAAAGTCGCAGATGAAATGAGTCTGCAACTCCTTGTATCACGAGATTCATCAGTTGATAGTCTAAACACCAAATGCAGAGTAGCAACATCGATTCACAGCACCGGAACCACAAACTTTTTTTCTATGCGCGGTTCCGCGTTTGAGCGGCGACTGGACACTAATTCAATCACAGAACTTTGCACTTTTTCCTATGGACCTAGGTAGGGAATGGTCGTACGTCAGCCACAGACGCTCACTCCCGCTTAAACGCCCAGTGCAAAACGCCAAACAGAAACAGGCGGTGAGTACTTTAGTGACGATGACCTCGCTGAATATTGGAAACTTGGTACGTGCACAGCCGGATGGTATACTGGCAACGATCGAACTTATCTCTCGTAAGAGTTGCTACATGGCTCATTCAATTCATTGGAAACAGTTGGAACCGCGCCAAGGTCAGCGAAGTGTCCGTCGGCAAATTCTTTTGACGTTCTCTGTATTCTTGCTGTGTGCTATCGGACTGGCGACTACGGGACTCGCCGCCGAAGATGTGCGTGAGCCCACAGAGCCATTTATTAAGAAGTACTGCTTGGGCTGCCATGATTCGGAAACACAGAGCGGTGGATTAGATCTGTCCAAGATTTCGTTTCAGGTTATATCACGCGTCACAGCGCCAATGTGGATTCGAATTCACGACCGGATACACGAAGGCCAGATGCCGCCACCAGAGGCGTCACAGCCAGATGCGAATGAAAAAGGAATTGTCGTTCGAGGATTGCATGACGCTTTGTTGACTGAAGAACTCCGACAGCGCAAAGCGAATGGCCGGAGCATTGTGCGGCGGATGAACCGCGCTGAGTTCGAGAATACCCTACGCGACCTCTTAGAGGTCCCATGGTTGGACGTCAAAGAAATCTTGCCAGATGATGGCCGTGAAAACGGCTATACAAAATCGGCTGCCGCATTGGATGTTTCACCGATACTGCTGGCAAAATATGCTGAAGCTATTGATGTGGCGTTGGAAGCGGCGACGGCTAAGTGGTCTGTGCCTCCAGAAGTTTCAAGAGTAACTCTGTATGCCAACCAGCAATATGATTACAAAGTATTGATGGGTGGTGGCGACGCAGTGATGCTCACGCCCGAAATGAAATATGACGACACACGATTTCCAATGCCTTCTGCGACAAATGCGGATGGAAATTACCCGGAAGGAAAATGGACATTCGGCGGCAAGTATCCTGGATTAGGTGAAGCCGAAAGAGATGGTGTCTTCAAAGAAGGCTCGACGGTCGGCATGACGAGAACTTTCGGTGAAGCTTTTGCAGGGCGGTTCAATTTTGCACCGGTTCATCCCGGGAGATATCACATTGGTGTTTCTGCTTGGTCGTATTGGTGGGACAAAGGAGACGTAAAGCCATCGCCTCGCACCGGTTCTGTTGGAGTTTACTGTGGGAGCAAACTGTTAGGCTTTGTCGATGCGCCAAGCTTGAAACCGACATATTCGGAACTTGTTGTCGAAATTTCTCCTACGAACGAGAATCATCTGCGGGCTGCTGGTGCTTCTTTTCTTGACGCACATGTGTATTTTTCGCAAGGTCAGATAAAGGGCTATTCGGGTGCGGGCGTTGCGATTGATAAATTGGAGGTGACTGGGCCATTGTATGATGAGTGGCCGCCACCCAGCCATCGGCGCTTATTTGGTAATTTGCCAGTTGTGCCATTTTCTAAGTTGGCCCCGGACGTACCCAAACCAAAACGGCCCACGCAATTCCGCGAAGCCCGCGGCGCGATAAACGGAGCAGGGCGTTTGGTTCCAGGCGCAACTCAATCCGAAAACCCACAGGACGACATTCGTCAGTTGCTGTCTCAATTTTTACCACGCGCGTTTAGACGTCCTGTCGCTGAATCTGAAATCGAACGCTATGCGACCATAGCGGACAAACGGTTGACCGCAGGTGGGTGCTTTGAAGACGCCATGCTTGATTGCTATCGGGCAGCGTTAATCAGTCCTGATTTTCTCTTTCTTCATGAGAACCATGGCAAATTGAATGATTATGCTGTTGCTTCGCGTCTATCTTACGGCCTGTGGAATTCTTGTCCTGACGAATTACTTTTGAAAGCAGCTCACACTGGAGAACTACATTCACCGACCACCTTGCGAGCAGTGATCGAAAGGATGTTGAGTGATCCCAAAGCAGACCGTTTCTTTCAAGACTTTCCCGATCAGTGGCTGGACCTGCGGGACTTCGATCTCACCAGTCCTGACAAACAGCTATATCCTGAGTTTCAGCCGAATCTTGAAGATGCGATGCGTCAAGAGCCTCGCGAGTTTTTCAAGTATGCGGTCATCCACAATTTTGCGACCTCACACCTCTGGTCTACGTCCGTCAACATCATTAACCAACGCTTGGCCGAACATTATGGAATTGACAATGTGGACGGCGTTCGATTTCGCCGAATTGATATCGATCAAAACCTACTCACTCGTGGTGGCTTTCTGACGATGGCGGCGGTATGCAAAGTAACCGCTAACGGCTCTACGACAAGTCCGGTGAAGCGAGGTGCTTGGGTACAAAAGAAGTTTTTTGGAAACCCGCCACAACCTCCACCACCCAATGTCCCCGCCATTGAGCCGGACCTGCGAGGCGTCACAACAATTCGTGATCAGCTCGTTTTGCATCGCCAAGATCCAGCGTGTGCGGGTTGCCATTCGATTTTTGATCCGCCTGGTTTTGCCCTGGAAGCTTACGACGTGATTGGAGGCCTACGCGAGTCGTTCCGAGCGACTGAGGGGAAGCAAACGCCGGATGTTTCGAAAATTTTTCGCGCCTACTTGAATCCAGCAGGCGAGTTTCAAAACCACTATAACTTTCGTGTAGGGCCAGCGGTCGATTCTAGCGGCGAATTGATTGACGGCAGGAAGTTTCGGTCGTTACGCGAATATCAGAAAATCCTCGTCGACGAAACGCCGATTCTATCTCGAAATCTTGCGAATCAATTGGTGATGTATTTTACTGGTTCACCCGTTGAATTTGCAGATCGACAAGCGGTCGAAGAAATACTCCAGCGTGCAGGGGGCAATAATCCAAACCTCCGAGAGTTATTGCACCAAATCCTGCAGAGCCCTGTGTTCCTAAACAAATAGACGGACTTGGCGTTCAACTTAATCGTGTGAGGAACTGTACAATGCGACTGCCACGTCGAACGTTATTGCGAGGTGCTGGAGTCACTATGGCACTGCCGTTGCTTGATGCGATGGTACCGACGTTTCGTCGATCGTCGTTGGCGGATGACGGCTCACAGCCAGAGCCGCGACGGATGCTTGCGATTCAAACCAATATGGGCATCTTGTCCCAGCATTTCTTTCCGCAAACGACAGGCACAGAATTTGAACTGTCACCTTATCTTGAACTGCTCAAGAATTTCAAGAACTGCATGACTGTCTTTAGTGGCGTTTCACATCCTGATGTGGATGGAGCCCACGAAGCGGAACGCTCATTCCTAAGTGCAGCACCGCATCCGGGTGGAGCTGGTTTCAAGTACTCGATTTCTTTGGACCAGTTTGCAGCCGAACATCTTGGACCGACCACTCGATTCCCCGGATTTGTATTGGACGTAAACGCGGAAAGTACACAGGGGATGTCATTCTCTCGAAGCGGTGTGAAAATCCCGTCCGAAAAGAGTCCCTCAAAACTCTATGCGCAAATGTTTCTACAGGGAAATGCCAATGAAATCGAGGCTCGGATCGCCGACCTGCAACGAGGTAGAAGTTCACTCGATTTTGTATCGGAAGATGCCAAGCGGCTAGCGAATCAAGTAGGTGCCTCCGATCGAGAACGGCTGGACCAATACTATTCGGCTGTTCGAGAATACGAACGCCAACTCGAACTCGGCCAAGAGTGGGAACGCAAGCCTAAACCCACCACGACCGAGCCTGCCCCCACGGACGTCTTAGAGAATAAGAAGCTTATCGACAAAATTCGATTGATGTTACAAATCACTCGTTTAGCGTTTGAATCGGACAGCACACGTGTTGTTAGTCTGTTCATCAATACGTTTAGCATTGTCGCCGACTTACCTGGTGTCAAAGATGAAACGCATAGCATTACGCATCATGGTGGTCGAAAGGAAGCTCTTGATCAGCTCTTCATTATCGAAAGTGCGCAGTTTAGAGTTCTATCAGAATTTTTGGCTGAACTTGAACTTTCCAAGGAGGGGAATGAGTCCTTGCTGGATCGGACGATGGTGCTCTACGGTGCGCCAATGGGCAATGCGGCCAGTCACGACAATAAGAACCTACCGATGTTGTTGGTGGGTGGGGGCTTTAAGCACAGTGGCCACTTAGCGTTTGATACGCAGCGCAACTATCCTCTTCCCAATCTTTACGTGAGCATGCTTCAAAAAATGGGCATCCAGACCGAGAAATTTGCAACTAGCACTGGGACGATGCGCGGCCTAGAGCTGTGAGAGTTGCTGTCACGGTATCCCTCATTTACACCTTCATTCCGCAAACAACATGAACAACGTCACTCACTCTATGGCCAGTGAACCAAATCCTAATCCGATCGACTTGATTCAATCTATCGAGACACTTTTACACAGGCGTCGGTCGATTCGTGGCTTTACTCAGCAGCTGGTACCGGACGAAGTTCTTAGAAATATTTTCGAACTTGGCCAATTGTCACCATCTAACTGTAATGTCCAACCTTGGCGAACGTTCGTCGCTTCCGGTGCGGTCAAAAATCGTTTGCGGGATGCCTTTACAGCGCAGGTTCAAAATCAAATACCGGGCAATCCAGACTATCCGTACAATGACCGATTTGAAGAGCCATACCGTGGACATCAAGTTCGTTGTGCGGTGGCTTTGTTCAAGGAAATGGGAATCGAGCGAGATGACAGAGCTGGTCGGGGCCGAGCTAATCTACGCAACTACGAGTTCTTTGATGCACCTCATGTCGCCTTTATCGGAATGCATCATCAATTCAGAGAGACCGTTGCCATCGATATCGGGATCTATCTCCAGACAATCATGTTGGCCATGACAGCCTATGGAATTGGTTGTTGTGCTCAAGGGAGTCTCCGAAACTACCCTGACATCGTTCGCCGGGAGTTCGGCATATCGCGAGACATTTCCATTCTGGTAGGTCTTTCGTTTGGTTACGAAGACACCGGTATCGACGCTAACCGGGTTCGCATGACTCGAGCGCAACTCGAGGAAAACGTTACATTCAAGGGCTAGGTCTGATACCCAAGCCGTGCACATGGTGCCCAAGCCGTGCACATGGTGCCAGGTACATGGTGCCAGGCACCGTGTAGACAAGGCGTGTAGACAAGGCACCGTGTAGACATAGACACGCATGGTGGCTGGCTCCATGCATGTGGACGGTATCGGACGGTGCCAGACACAAGGCAGACGGTAGCAGACACCATGTTGGGTACCAGGCACCATGTTGTGGGCACCATGTTGGGCACCATGTTGCCAGGCACACCGAGTAGGGTGAACCTAGCGTGGTGGCTTCATAGAAGGCATGAAAGTGTGATTTCATGCCATTTGAGATGAGGCAATTCGCGTTGAACGGAAATTCGAGCAACGAAAACCCAAGCCATGAGTAAAGAATCTGGCGTTGACCGATCGAGTTTGCCGTTTGTTGCGATCGAGTGCTGCGTTTTACTCAGGACAATTTGCCGGAGCTTTGCAGAAGTTTTTTCTTCTCTGCCGGACAACGCAATTTATGCCCCCCTAACTCGGCAGCCTTTTTCTCCAAACTTGCTTTGCTTCCAACAAAACACCGGAATAACGACTCATAACCGGCAATTAACTGAATTGCATTTTCCCAAGAAAGATTGAGCCGCTTGAAGATTGGAGGTAAATCGCTAGGAATTGCACCGCGTTTGTTTGGATCCAGAATACGTCCCGCAATATCCAACGAGATAAGGTACTCCTTGCTCGACATGCTAAGAAAACCAAAATCGCTAATGCGCGTAGGCAATTTACTGCATCTTTCTCGCGACCCGTCATCAACTATTTCTATCGGCGGCATAAATGCATCCGGCAGTAACCTCGGATCAATATCAGCGAATATCGCCTGCATTTCCTCCGACTCGATTTGACACTGAACCGATGTGTAATCGCTCGATTCCGGTGTAAGTGCGACGTTCGCGCGAATGGGATTAAGATCGATATAAAACGAGCACAACAATAATGACAAGTCATCCAAAAGGACCTTTACCTTGTACCGATCCTCCCAGAAATGCCCCTTAGTTCCGTCCATAAGATTGAACAACTTGGCGCAGTAGCCACTAAAGGCCCACATGAAAAAACTAATACTAGAAAGCCTAGGCCGTAGCTCCTTAATTCTATCCTTGTCCTGCGCAAGCTTCTCTATATCTTCCTGCGTAGGTCTATCAGGAGTCGCGTTGCGAAAATCTGCTAATGCTTCGCAAAAGCCCGGACAAATGATGTACCACCGCCGCGCAACCTCTTCATCACTCATTTGAGCAACTAAATCAGGCCGGTTTCGCGCTTTGATGTGTACGTGATTGTCCATGATGGAGAACCGCGTTATGTCGATCGCAAAACCTGAAGCCAGCGTTCTAAGCCGCTCCAGAACAGCGTTCCGCCGGGTTAGATACCTACCCTCAAGCGGCAGGTCATCATCAAGAAAAAAATCTTGCCGCACACACCGCTGAGTAATGTGCACGAAGTTCTCCACCTCGGGGTCCACGATTTCTGTCCTTTTTCGCCTCACAATTCACTCCTTTTTGATTGACCTCCCCTTTATAGTGAACACAATACCAGAATACAAGAAAAAACTTATCAAAAAAACACAATTCACTGAAATACAATGACTCAACAAATGCGCATTGAGAACATCGCGATCTCGTTTCTCCCTCTCTCAATTTGCTCCCCATGCCACTTCTACTTAAAACATAAGCTCGCGGCAGAACGACATGAATAAAGCCACCACCCCAAAAGACTGTTGCCAGCATGAATTCCATCGCCCATTCTTGGCAAAGCTCAATGCCTTCTGAGCACCCCATAAACCGTATTGCAGTTTTCTTTTTCATTTGGCAGATCTGCACGTTTGCCCAGCCGCTCACCTCAATCGCCCAAGAAACTCCACCCGCGAAACGAGTACGAATCGCTGGCTATCTCCCCAACTATCGATTCGCTGACTTCGATGAAAAGAATGCGTACGGACTCACCGACATCCTTCTCTTCTCGGTTGAACCGCAAGCCGATGGAACCCTCGACCTAAGCGCGATTCAAAATTGTCCTTGGGAAAAACTAGAACAGCTCAAGAAGGAGAGAAACATCCGACTTTCCGTAACGATCGGTGGCTGGGATCGCTCTAAACATTTCGCTAAAGTCACGACCACGCCACATCTCCGCCAAGCCTTTATTCAATCAATCACCGAACTAGTCAATGATCGACAATTGCAGGGCGTCGACTTGGACTGGGAACATCCCCATTCCACCGATGAGCAAATCGCATACGGAACCCTGCTCCAAGAACTTCGAGATAAACTCGCTCCCCAGACGACAGTCATGACGGTTACTATCGCGGCTTGGCAACAACTACCTAAATCGGCTATAGATGCTGTTGATTACGTGCAACTCATGGCCTACGACCACGATCAAGAACATTCGACGCTCAATAAAGCACAAGCAGATGTTGAAAGCCTAATCAACCGAGGTATTCCTCACCAGAAAATTGTTCTAGGCTTACCATTTTATGGACGACAGGTCCGCACAAGAGAAGCCTTTACCTACGAACAGATCCAAATCAGATATGCTCCACTACCCTTTGCAGATCGCGTTGATGACATCTACTTCAATGGCCCACACACCATCCGTGAAAAAGTGAAGTTCACGCTCAACCGCCAACTCGCAGGTATCATGATCTGGGAACTCGGCCAAGATAGCTCAGGCCAAAACTCTCTCCTAAATGCCGCAGTCCAAGCAACTACCGACCGCCCGTAACATCACACGAAAGCTCTTTTCTCCAATAGTGTGATCGATCGCGTACCCAAAGCCCCAAGCCTTCGAATTGCGTCAACATTCAGCTTCCCATTTACCTAATAATAAGTATCGCGAAACCTTGCTTCGTCGGATGCTTTTTCCCGCGCGATAAGCTCTTCGCGTATCGCATCCATATTCCCAATTTCTGAAGCTGATCGCGGTGGTTCCAACACGAAAAACTGTCTGTCTAAAGTCGTAAACTCACCAGAACATTGCAAGTTGTTTCGCTCCACAAACGCAATGCTCCCCTCCGATTTGCGTCGCGCGGGCTGAACGACTCGTGCTAATATCACATAAGCCCCGCACGGAGCTGCCGGAAAACCACGCTCTACACCAACTATCGAGTTCCCTGTTTCAAGCTCCGCTTCCAACAACTCGCGGAGTTCGACCGGAAAAAGCGAAATCCGTTCCTGAAACTCAACTGGGATTCCCAAGCAGATCGCCTTTCGCCAACAAATTCGCCTGCCCACTGACTACATTCCCTACACTTCAATCCTAATGGTGGATTGCAGCTTGAGCGACTCTGTCCATCGGTTTTGGCATAAACCAACTGTAAAGTACAGGCAAAATCAGAAGTGTCATGAAACAACTTGCAATGACTCCACTGATCACAACTGTTGCCAACGGTCGCTGAACCTCAGCTCCCGTCCCCATACTAATCGCCATCGGTATAAATCCAACGCTCGCAACCAATGCAGTCATCATCACCGTTCGCAAACAAGTGATCCACGCTTTCGTGAGCAATTCTTTGACCGATTCAACCGGCTCACGGCAAGAGCGCAAATAACTCACCACCAACATGCTATTCAGAACCGAGACGCCCGATAGTGTTATGAAACCGACTGCAGCTGAAATGGAAATAGGCATCTCGCGGAACCACAAGCCAAAGATTCCCCCTGCACACGCAAACGGAACACTTGCAAAAACTAGTAGCGTATCGGTAATCGAACGATAGGTTAGAAAGAGCAGAATGAGAATCATGGACAATGCTATGGGCATAACTATCATGAGCCGCTTTTGAGCCCGAATCATGTTTTCGAATTGCCCACCCCATTCAATTCGAAATCCATCGGGCAAGCGGACCTTTTTGTCGATCTCCATCTGCGCTTCAGCCACAAAACTCCCGATGTCTCGACCACGTACGTTACATTGTACGGCAATACGTCGCTTACCCCATTCACTGGATATCAACTTCGGACCGCGTACTTCCTCAATCGACGCTAGCAGACTTAATGGTAGTTGCTCACCGGTCGGTGCAGCCACCATCAAACTTGCGATCACCTCAGGTGAATTTCGCCTCGATTCTGGCAAACGCACAACCAACGGAAAACGAAGTTGATCCTCTACGACGTCGCTGACTCGAACACCGCTTACGGTTTGCAGCAAGTCAAGCACAGTCGTTGCCGAAATGCCATATCGCGCGAGCTCCTCTTGCTTCAATCGAACTTGTAGAATGGGCTGTCCCGATACTTGCTCCACGGCCAAGTCCGTGCAACCCTGCACGCTCTTCAGTACCTCTTCAAGCTCCGTAGATTTTTCTACCAACGTCTCAACATCGTTGCCAAATAGCTTTAACGACAGATCGGATCTTGACCCAGTCAACATCTCGTTGATTCGCATCTCAATCGGCTGTGTGAACCAAGTCGTTTGCCCTTTGAAGATCTTCAAATTCTCGGAAAGTGAATTCACGATATCAGCTTGCCGCTTAAATGTCGGCCGCCATTCGGATGCAGGTTTCAACGTCACAAACATGTCGGTTGACTCAGGACTTCCAGCATCGGTGTTAATCTCTGGCTCACCGATACGCGACCACACATCCTTAACTTCGGGATAGTTCTCTCGAATGTATTTTTCCATCGCCAAATTCATTTCGGCCGACTGTTGCAATGAAGTCCCCGGAACACGCAAAATGCCGATCACAATCGCACCTTCGGAAAGCTGCGGCACAAACTCTGTTCCCATTCGAACCGCCACACCCACTGCCGTGAAGAGAAATGCAGCAGCGAAGCCCAACACGGGCAGCCGATAAGACAACACAGAAACCAAAACAGGCTGATAAAATCGCTTTGCGATTCGTACCAACAAGGCTTCTTTCTCCTCAACTTTGCGAGGTAACATGAGACTCGCCAAAGCTGGTGTCAACGTCAAAGCAAAAATCAAAGAGCCTGTCAAAACTAGCATCACCGTCAACGCCATGGGGCGAAACATCTTCCCCTCAACGCCTTCCAATGTAAGAATCGGAAGATACACGATCATGATAATCAACTGCCCAAAGACAGTCGGAATACGCACTTCGTTTGCGGCATCTTTTATAACTTGCTGACGGGTTCTCTTGTCATTACTATCCGTTTGATAGTGCCCCAATCGTCGAATAATATTCTCAAGCATCACCACGCTTGAATCGACGACGATCCCAAAGTCGATCGCCCCTAAACTAAGCAACGTGCCCGCAATTCCCGCTGGCCACATCCCAATAAACGCAAACAACATCGACAACGGGATCGTAATCGCTGTGATCAAACCAGCTCGCAAGTTCCCCAAGAACAAATACAGAATCACAACCACTAACAACGCACCTTCACACAAGTTAGTGCGCACCGTGGTGATAACCCTATCCACAAGCTCGGTTCTATCATAAACCGTCTTGACCTTGATGTGAGGAGGCAACACTTTCATCGTTGTCTCTAGTTGCTCTCGCAACGCCGATGTTACTCGGTAACTACTTTCTCCGATACGCATGAAGCCAAGCCCCAGCACGACCTGCTCTTCCCCATTAGCCGTAACCATCCCTCGAACAATGTCATGTCCGATCGCTACAGTCGCGACATCCTTGATAGAAATGGGAACGCCTTCCACCGACTTGATGACAATATTCTCAATCTGTTCTGCATTTTTCGTCCTACCAATTCCGTGCAACAGCAGCATGTCCCCCTGCCGATCAATATACCCAGCCCCTACATTGAGATTGCCGCCAGAAACCGCAGCAAATACCTCCTGCAATGTCAGTTTGTACTTAAACAACTTGTCAGGATCGACGAGCACTTGATACTGTTTTTCAAGACCACCCCAAGAGTTTATTTCAGCTGCCCCTTGCACCGATTTCAATTCGCGTCTGATACGCCAATCCTGAGTCGTACGCAACTCCATCAAATCAGTATGAGGAGAATTTTCGAATCGAACATGATAGTGCAGAACTTCGCCTAACCCCGTCGCAACAGGTCCCAGAGTGGGACGCGGTATACCCGCAGGATAATCGATAGAGTTGAGCCGTTCCTGAATAAAGTTTCGGGCTAGATAGATATTGGTGCCATCCTTAAACGTCAACGTCACCTGCGACAAACCAAACTGCGAAATAGATCGCACATTGATTAGGTCAGGCATTCCCCCCATCGCCTGTTCTATAGGAAAAGTGAGCAAGCTCTCAATTTCGGTAGCCACCAAGGCCGGTGCCGTTGTATTGACTTGAACTTGAACGGGAGTTGTATCGGGAAATGCGTCAATGTTCAAATTCGAAAGACTGAACACGCCCAACAAAGCGATCATCACCGATGTAGCGACAACTGCCCATCGATGTTCTACGGCGTTATGTATGATTTTGGTGAGCATGGAATTACTGTGGGCTGTGGACCGAAGTCAAAAACGAAAATCAACCTCCGACCAACGATGCTTTCATCATTTCAGATTTCAAAATGAAACTTCCCTTCACGACGATCTCCTCGCCGGCATTCACTCCCTCAAGAATCTGCACCATCCCATTATTCCGCACACCTGACTTGACGACGCGCGGCTCGAAAATCGCAGGCTCGCCAATTTTTACAAAAACAATTTCACGTAAATCAGGCATTTTTTGCAGCGCCGTCTCGGGGACCGTCGTCGCTTGGCGATACTCCGCCACAACCACCCGCGCGTTTCCAAATTGATTTGCGCGCAGCAATTGATTCGTCGAATCCCCCACGTCCGAAGCAGATGCCAAATTCTCCACTTCACATCCTGCTTGCACAGTTCGTGTCTCAGGATCAATACCTGTCTTGATCCACCCAATATGTGTCGTGATCGGCTGCTTCATTCCGATCGCATTGAAACTCACTTTTTGCCCTAGTGCAATTCGTGGCGCATCTTCTCTTCGAATCGACAAATTCAGCCACATCGTTTTGGTATCCGCAACCACAAACATGACTTGCTCTGAATTTACTACTTCTCCTACCACTCCCCGCTGCTCAACAATCGTTCCATCAAATGGACTCACAATGGAAATGAGGTTGGCAGTTGATGGCCGACTTCCCAGCGAGTCAATAATGTGATCTGGAATACCTAAGTAACGAATTCTCTCGGATACTTCATCCAGCGTCAGGTCCCTGTCTTCAATGTTGGGAACAATCAGTCCCAAATTAATTAATCGCTGCTGCGCCATGTAACAATCAAGGTCCGCTTTGCGAACCTCTGATTCCGCCGCTAGCACTCGTTGCTCCGGTAGGGCCCCTTGCGTTACCCTTTTGAGCCGCTCATAAGTTCGCTTGGAATGGATTGCCGCAAATCGCTTTTGCATCCAATCAGACTTGGCCTCACCTACAATCTGTGAGTCCACTAACGCCAGCACATCGCCTCGTTTGATCTGCTGTCCAGGCCGAACATAAACTTGCCATACATGCCCCGGTGTTCGGGACGATAGTTGGGCAAGTCGCTGACCGTTGTATGAGACCGATGAAAGTGCAGAAACGGTCTCTTCAACAGTTGTCTCGGAAGCTTGACCTACGACAATCCCCGACTTCTTAAGCTCTTCAAGACTGCCCCACTGTATCACTCCCTCTCGCTTCGCTGAAGCCAGAGTAACAAGGTGCATTTCCTTTCTCGAATGTTTCACCTGAGAAAATTGGTGGGACTCGGCATGAGACCTAAGGACAAATGACCAATGGGTCGAATGCCCCCAAAATGCAATTGCCCCAAACGAACTCCAAATCACCAGTGGTCGAAAGGCAGCACTACTTTTTGAAAATAACCACATCAACAATGACTCCAGTAATGCTATCAAGCGATCGCATCACCATGGCTAACGAGGTAGGAACAATTCGAAACTCAATTCGTATTTTGTATAAGCGACTGGTGAAAGCGCGCATAACCGCCCACAAACGCGTTAAGGCAAGCCACGAGATTATCGTCTGGGTTAACCTGAAGCCCTAGGAAAAATCTCAGGCGTTAGACCATGACGTATATGCGGATTGTAAGTGTTCGCCTTTTACGGATTCGAGCGGGATGTAGGAAGGCTTACGCCCGATTCACCCTACACATCTTCTGCCGCATCGAAATCATCACACAAAAACACGTCGGTGGGCTTCTTTACCCCGTAACCGGAACGCAGCGGAGGTAGCTGGACTGGAGAAAGTCTTCAATCCCCGAATACTCTCTAAAAGATGTGGCGCAGCATGATAGGGCTCAACACTTTCGGCCCCATGACAGACATTGGTGGCAAAAGAGAGAAAACAAAAGCGAAATCTCACGACTCTCTTTCGTATCGCTTCCACCCCAAAAGAGGACGACAATATCACCAAAAGGAAGAGCAAGCAACAAAACAGGAAGGCTGGCTAAACCAGGAAAAGCCTGCCGGTTACACGATCTTTTCCGATCAGAAAAATCTTGCCGAATGATTGGAGTTTGCGGATTGTAGGGGCCGATAGGTCTCTTTAAGCGACATGATGGGTTGTGATGTCGCGGACCGAGAGTACCGCAACCCCGCCGAAATACCTCAAAAGAGGTAAAACGACGCCCTTTCCCTTCTCCTAAGAAGGTCAGCCGTGAAACGCTCCACGATTTTCCTGGCAAAAACAGCTTTACTGTTAGGCATCTCCTGCTGGTCAGGAGACGCACTTGGTCAAACCCAGCGAACTGTCACAGGTCGCTCGGGTACAACCTGGCAAGCCAGTTCGCGATTGCCCCGCCCACAGCGATCGATTTACACCTCATCCAATACTCAACTTGCTGGCCAGGAAGAAGTGGTTGCTCAACCAACTCCCGATCCTGCGGTTGACTCCTCAATCATGAGCGGTGGAGAGGAAATCGTATCAGGTGACACGGGCATCGTCTACGAAGGCGATGAGGTAATCGTTGACGGCTCCGAATTCGAAGAAGGTGTATCACTCGGCGAGGGTGAATACATTGTCGGTGGCCATCACGGCTATGAAGATGTCAGCGGAATTTATGAACCTTACGGTGGTCACGCATATTGCGAAGATTGTCACACTCCAGGTCGCTTCTGCATTTGCTTGCCAGCACACGGCTGGTTCCAAGCCGACTATTTGCTCTGGTATCAAAGTGGAATGAACGTTCCGCCGTTGGTTACCACCAGCACAGTAGGTACAGCGCGAACCAATGCAGGTGTACTCGGACTTGCTTCGACATCAACCTTGCTTGGCAATCAAGACTTGCTCACCGATGAAATGTCCGGTGGACGCCTCCGCTTCGGCTGGTGGCTCTCACGCTTCCCAGGCTGGGGCATCGAAGGTGAATATGTTGGTGCTGGTTCTATAACCGACACACAACAATTTCAATCGACTGGCTCACCTATCTTGGCCAGACCATTCTTCAACATGGTCTCAGGAGAAGAAGATGCGCAATTGGTAGCCTTCCCTAATGTTTTGACGGGAGCCGTCACCGTTGCTGCTTCGAGCGAATTCAGCGGGGCTGCCTTCCGATTGCGAAAACAACTATGTGCAAGCGAAGGTTGCGGCACATCATGGTGGAACTGCCAACCTGTTCCCGTATCGAGCAATACTGATTTAACACTAGGCTATCGCTTCTTTGAATTGGACGAACACCTATCCGTCAATGAAAACCTCACCTCTTTGGTGACTGCGGAACCAGGTACTTTTAACATCACGGATCGTTTCAGCACACGCAACCAATTCAATGGTCCAGAACTTGGAGTTCAATGGAGAGGCCGTAAAGGTTTCTGGAGCTTAGACCTCTTGATGAGACTATCACTTGGTAACAATCATCAGACCGTCAACATCAATGGAACTTCGGCCATCACTGAAAACGGTACCACAACCAATTACTCTGGTGGCCTTTTGGCTCAGCGAACCAACATTGGCTCATACGAACGTGACCGCTTTGCAGTGGTCCCAGAATTGGGAGCCACGCTTGGCTATCAATTGACTCGCGGCTGGAAACTAAATGTGGGGTACAACTTCATCTACTGGAGTAGCGTGGTCCGTCCGGGGGATCAAATCGACCTCGATGTGAACCCAAATCTTCTCCCACCCGAAGAGGCACCATTTACCGGACCATTAAGACCTAAGTTTCAATTCGCAGAATCCGATTATTGGATACAAGGCTTAAGTTTAGGGGCGGAGTACCGCTGGTAGTCCAATCTAGGAAATATAGATAGACTATTCGGGTCAGCGGAGGCGGGTAAGATCCAGCAGAGGGTTTGCGGATCAAGACCCGCCTCATTCCATTTCATTGCGGGGACATGATCATGGCTGGTTTTTGGAGTCGCCTTTTTTCTCGTTTCTCGAATCGTTCGAAACGACGAACTCGCCAGCGCTTCCTCAAAGTCGAAATGCTTGAAAACCGAAAGTTGATGGCGAACGACCTAGCCGCCATCACTGGCGTGTCATTCAACGACTTGACGAACAACGGATTAACCGTCGATGACCAACGGCTCGCTGGCGTTACGATTCAACTCTACAGTGACACCAATACCAACGGTACCTTTGATCTCGGAACTGATACACTAGAGCAATCCACCACTACGAATTCTCAGGGTCAGTATCGATTCGACAATCTATTGGCCGGAACCTATTTCACCCGCCAACTTACTCCATCCGGTTTTGTTCAAAACCCTGGGGCTTCGATCAACACCATTACTGTTACGCCAACGCAAGCCGTCGGTGCAGCGGGCACGTTGATCGATGATTTCGATACAACAACCCAAACCGTACTTGCCTCTGATCCTGGCTCATCGACGGATGACTTCGCTTTAGTTTCGCCTGAATCGATTGGTGGCGAACGAGACTTGTCGGTCGCTTTGACATCGATCGCCAGCTCCTTGCAACTAGCCGCTAACGACACAGTTACGGGCGTTTTGGTTTTTGATGCCTCGGCAGGCGCAACGGGTAGCCGTAGAGTTACGTATGACGGCGTAGACGGCGACGCCGCGACGCTCGACGCAACGGGTCTTGGTGGTATCGACTTGACCGCATCCGATTCGGTCGGCTTGAGATTCCGTATCGGATCGGACCAAGCTTCGACATTGGTTGTGCGAGTCTATTCGTCGGCAACCAACTTTTCGGTTGCCAATATTACTATTCCAGTAACAGGTGGTTCTCCTACCGACACGCTGATCGTTCGATATGGTGACTTCACCGTTGTTGGTGGCACAGGTGCGGATTTCACCAACGTCGGTGCAATTGAATTCGCCATTGAAACAGGCACTGCCGTTGACGCTCAAATTGATGTTATTGAAACCGCTTCTGTGGTGGTTCAAACCGCCGACTTCCAAAACTTCGAGTCACTATCGCTCGGTAATTTCGTTTTCCGTGATACCAACAATAATGGTGTCGCAGATGTTGGTGAGTCAGGCATTGGTAACGTCACGGTAGAACTCTACGAAGACACCAACCTCAACGGCACCTTTGACAGTGGTACAGATACCCTGGTCGATACAGCAACGACCAACGGTTCTGGCAACTATCTATTTACCGACCTATTGGCCAACGACTACATCGTGGTCATTCCACTTTCCAACTTCAACGCGGGTGGTCCACTCTCTGGAATGTCCACCAGCACTGGCAATGACCCATCTCCAGACCCCGACAACAACGTCAACGGCGATGATAATGGTGGATTTTTATCGTTGGTCGGTGTTGTTTCCCAGGCATTAACACTTTCAACCGGTGCAGAACCAACGACAGACGGTGATACCGATGACAACACCAACTTAACACTCGACTTTGGCTTCGTACCTAACGTCGATGTGTCGGTTGTAAAATCCGATTCGCCAACAACAGTTCTCGCTGGTAACCAAATCACCTACACCATGACCGTTAGCAACGGTGGTCCTTCCGCTGCAGATAATGTCGTCCTCACCGACATCCTACCAGCCGGGACATCGTTCGTATCCGTTACCTCATCACAGGGAACTGCAGCCAACAACACTGGCACGATCACCGCGAATCTCGGTACCATCGCAGCTGGCGGTTCAGCCACTGTCACCTTGATCGTTTCCACAGCCTCAAGCTTGGCCGATAATGCCACCATCAACAATACTGCGACGGTCACATCGGATTACCTAGACACCGACTTGACCAACAACAGTGACTCGACCGCAACAGGCGTCGATCGCCTTGTGGACCTCGCGATCACCAAGACCGACTCACCGGATCCTGTGTTGGTTAACGGCCAACTCACTTACACGCTGACCGTTATCAACAACGGGCCGTCAGACGCCAGCGGTGTAATCATCACAGACAACATACCAGCTACACTAAACATCGTTTCGGCCGCATCCAACGATGCGTCCGTGAGCACAGTCGGTAACACGGTTACCTTTACAGCAGCCACTCTGGCCTCAGGCGCAACAGCAACTGCGACGATCATTGTTTCCGTTGCTGATAATACCATCACCACGGTTGCCAACACGGCAACTGTAACGTCAGTGGAAACCGATGCGAACCCAAACAACAACTCGAGCACGGCCAACACAACCGTGACACCGGTTGCTGACCTACGTATCACCAAAACCGATAGCACAGACCCTGTGATCGCTGGTGGCACAATGTCCTATACGCTGACAGTGGTTAACGATGGACCATCCGGCGCAACCAACGTAGTTGTCACCGATATCCTTCCAGCGGGTTTGACCTTCACCAGCGCGACCGCTTCGCAAGGTAGCGTCAACCATGCTAGTGGAACCGTTACAGCCAACTTAGGTAACATGGCCAATGGCGCAACGGCAACCATTACTATCAACGTTAACGTTGGTGCCACAGCCACTGGAACGCTGAGCAACACGGCATCGGTCACCGGTACAGAAACCGATGACGACAACACCAACAACTCTGATACGGAAACAACCGCTATCAACTCACAAGTTGATTTGGTTGTTACCAAAACAGACGGCTTGACGAATGTTATTTCAGGTAACAGTCTCACCTACACCATCCTTGTGACCAATAATGGCCTCTCTCAAGCAACCAACGTAAACTTGACAGACGCACTTCCTTCGTCGCTGACCTACACCAGCCACACGGTTTCGCAAGGCACTGGCACCATTAACGGCCAGGACTTCAGTGCCGCCTTGGGTACCCTAGCCCCCGGTGCTAGTGCAACGATTACTGTAACTGCAGCTGTCTCGGGTACAGCAACTGGAACGATCTCCAATACCGCTTCCGCGACCTCAACCGAAACCGATACCAACACGGCCAACAACTCGGCAACGGATACCACCACAGCAACACCGCAAATCGACTTGCAGATTACCAAAACAGACACTCCTGATCCTGTAATCGCCGGTAATCAGTTGACTTATACGATTCAGGTCACCAACGCTGGACCATCGACTGCAACGGGTGTGACCGTAACGGACGTATTGCCATCGACACTCACTTTTGTCAGTGGCACATCCACCGTAGGTACCGTAGCCAATAGCTCGGGCACAGTAACAGGCTCGATTGGCACATTGGCAAGCGGTGCCAGTGCAACCGTAACACTGTTGGTTACAGTGGCTCCAACGGCTCGAGGAACAATCTCTAACACGGCCACGGTTACCGGCACGCAGACCGACAGCAATACGGCCAACAACACAGCCACTGCAACATCGACAGCCAACGGCAATATCGATTTGAGCATCACTAAAACCGATAGCGCTGACCCTGTAATCGCAGGCAACACGTTAACCTATGCCATCACAGTCACCAACAATGGTCCGTCGACAGCGACCAACGTAGTCGTAACCGATGCTTTGCCAAGTGCGATCACCTTCAGCTCTGCGACGGCCTCCCAAGGCACGGTTAGCAACAACGCCGGTACTGTAACCGCTAACGTTGGAACCTTGGCTCCCGGTGCCACCGCTACTATCAGCATCGTAACTAATATCCCGTCAGGTATCACACCGCAGACGCTCAGCAATACGGCAACAGTTACAGCAACTGAAACGGATACGGTTAGCACAAACAATAGTGCAACGCAAACGACTCAAGCCGTTGCCCTTTCATCCTTGAGTGGCTTCGCTTACATCGACTCGAACCGCAACGGAGTTCGCGACACAAACGAATTGCCGATTGCCGGTGTGTTGATCGCTTTGTCTGGAACCAATTTCCTGGGCAATACTGTGGCTTTGCAAGCAACCACAGATTCGAACGGTCAGTATACTTTTAGTAACTTGTTGCCGGGTACTTACGCCCTGCAACAAACGCAACCAGCTGGCCTACAAGACGGAACGGCCAGTGTCGGAACACCAGCCGGTGGTACTGTGGGTAGCAACCAAATCACCTCGATTACCGTCAACGGTGGCGTTACTGCCGTGAACTATAACTTCGGCGAGTTCCGCGCTTTGAGCAAACGCCGCTTCTTGGCTTCGACGACCTAACGCTTGAGTCGATCCACATCGAAACAAAAAAAGGGAGTTCGCACCTAAGCCAACTCCCTTTTCTTTTTGCATCAACTTACCTGGATTTCTATCATTCAGGGGCTTGAACAACGTTGCCGTCTTGAGCAGCAACCATCCACTTCAGAGTGATTGGGTCTTGGGTATCAGCCAAGAACTTCACGCTACCATCACCCATGACGCAGTTCACACCACCTGGATGGAAGCTGAATGGCTCATCGTTAGGTCCGCAGTTGTTGGTTGCCCATGGGCACGTAGCTGGACCACCCATTGGCAACTTGTTGTTGTTGACCTGTGCTTTACGGTTGGCCGTTGAATTCGAAGGACCGCTCAAACCGTTGGTTACGGAGTCAGCATCAGCCCAAGCGTACATACGACGACCACCTGTTGTCCCACCAGACCAAGCGATCGGGTCTGCTTGACCACTCACTGGTGATACACGGGCCGACAAAGCGCCAAACATCGGCACGGATGGGTGAGCACGGCCAGCGTCTTCGATGCACAAGATCGTGTTGCTGGTTCCGTCAACAGTGGCTGCCAACGTTTGGTTTTCGCAAGAGAGCATACCGGTGCGAACTTCCGCAGCTCGTTCAGCCGAGCTGGCGCGAGCACCGTAGTTTGCCGAAGCGGTGTTTTCTACGATGTCCGTCAAGTCGATAAACATGTAGTCGTTTCCACCGTAAACGCTAATTGGATCGCGAGCTGTTCCGGCGATTGGAGTGGTTGGGCAAACAAACGTTGGGATCTGTGTCTTGGCTGCCACTTGGCCGGCTGGAAGAGCTGGATCGTCATAAGCGCGACCTTTAGCCCGTGGGTGAACCAAGCAACCGCTTGAGGTCAACCACATACCACCGCTCAAGCTACCTGGATAAATAACCCTTGGATCAGATTGAACATCGAACATGTTGTACACGTTCTGTTGTTCGATATATGGAAGCAATTGGGTCAAGGTCGAGTGAATCATATACGGCGTCGAGGTCGAACCGGTTGAACCGCATTGACCTGAGAATGGAAGCTTCTTATAAGCCGAATCAAAATTGTGAACGGCCAAGCCAATCTGCTTCATATTGTTGCTGCACTGCATACGACGAGCAGCTTCACGCGCTGCTTGAACGGCTGGCAACAACAAACCAACCAAAATGCCAATGATCGCAATCACCACCAGCAACTCCACCAATGTGAAGCCTCTAAACTTCAAACTCTTCTTCATTCTCTCCCCCACCTCGTTACAACGTTACAACAAATTGAATGGTCTGTTTTTTACTTGCGTTCCGACGGGGCTTAGCTCCCCTTCAGACTTACACAAGCCAATTTAAGAACGCGATGGCGAGTGAATAGAGGGTTTACATCACAAAGAGGCTAACTTCAAATGTTCTTAACATACTCGTGAAGAAGAAACATGCGTCGTCACGATTCCACCCAAAAGTTCCGTAAGAGATCATTAACTTTCGCTTAAGAAAAGATGAAGATCGGCTTGCAATCCGTTAAGCTCATGTCGATATTCATGAAGATCTTAATTGTGAATTATCCATGAAGAGAGCTTGCGTTTGAACGAATCTCCCCAATCCACTGGCCCAGCAAACAATGCCACCGCTCGCCTCCGCATAATGAACTGAATCAGCCGAAATGAAGTTGTCACAGCCACAGAAGAAAGCTGGATCATGAATCGTCAGCAACTTTGCTCTCTATCCAGACCAGAGCTCGAAGATTACCAGCTACGTAAACTCACAAGCCTCATCCATGGGATACAAGACCAAAGCAAATTCTATTTGCGATTGTGGAAAGAGTTTCCGAGTCACATCACCTGGGACTGGTTTCGACAGCTACCCACTTTTGATAAGCGTGACTTAGTGCATGCCCAAAGTACGTCGGGCGATTACATCTCACGTGAAAACTCGACGCAACTTCAGGATGGCTGGTTACTGAGCGCGAATCACACGTTTGCACCTGAGCGATACTCTCGTGTCCACCGCACCAGCGGCACGTCCGGACGCCCGCTAGTCGTACTGGATACACGCGAAGATTGGCAATGGTGGCTCGATACTTGGCAATATGTGTTGGATGCTGCGGAGGTCACAACGACCGATCGTGTTTTCTTGGCGTTCTCCTTTGGCCCATTCATCGGTTTCTGGAGCGCGTTTGAAGCTTGTCAACAACGTGGTTCGCTCATGATACCCGGTGGTGGCTTGAGCACATTGGCCCGTCTCGAACTGATTCGCGACAGCCGCGCAACAATCGTGGGTTGTACGCCATCCTATGCATTGCACTTAGCTGAAGTTGCTGAGCAACATGGCTGGAACATCGCGGACTGGAATGTCAGAGCCATCATTGTCGCAGGAGAACCAGGCGGAAGTGTCGCCTCAACCAAACAGCGCATCGAAGAGCTCTGGGGCGCAAAATTGATCGATCATGCAGGGGCGACGGAGATTGGGCCGTGGGGATTTGGAACTCTCGATGGAACTGGCCTTCACGTGATCGAGTCTGAGTTCATCGCTGAGTTTTTTCCGAAACCGGAATGCGGGGCAGGGGTCAGCGAACTTGTGCTAACCAGCTTGGGACGTACCGGCTGTCCTGTTATTCGCTACCGTACTGGTGACCTGGTACGACCCGTTTTCGAAGCAAATTCTCGCTGTCGATTCGTAAAACTCGCTGGCGGCATCTTGGGGAGAGCGGATGATATGGTTATCATCCGAGGCGTGAATATTTTCCCAACCAGCATTGAAGCTGTGCTGCGAAGTTTTCCTGAAGTTGACGAGTTTCGCATTGTCCTGTTTCGACAGGGAAACTTGGATCAACTTAAGGTCGAAGTCGAAGGCGAACACACCGATCTTCAATCGATTAGCGTGGCTGTACAATTGGCAGTGGGCCTGCGAATTGACGTACAGCGCGTCGCCCCCGCAACCTTGCCTCGATTCGAAGGCAAAGGAAAACGAATCGTGGATCAAAGAGCTATTGAAACCTAAGGAATCTTTACCCCGTGTTTACTGAATCGCAATTGTCTCAGATTCGCGCTCACTTTCCTTCTCTGAGCCGTCAACAATCGGGATCGGCGGTTGTCTATTTCGATGGCCCAGCTGGATCGCAAGTCCCCAAACGTGTGGCTGATCGTATCTCTTCAGCCATAATTCATCACAGTGCCAACCGTTCGGGTAAATTTGCGACGAGCCGTGAAGTCGATCAGTTAATGGCAGATGCTCATGCTGCCGGAGCCGATTTTTTTGGTGCTGCGGATCCCAAGGAAATTGTCTTTGGCGCCAACATGACAACGATGACGTTGCATTTTTCGCGCAGCCTCTCTCAGCTATGGCAACCTGGTGATGAGATTGTAGTTACCCGACTTGATCATGATGCGAATGTCACACCGTGGGTTCTTGCCGCTCGAGATCGCCAGGTAACTGTCCGCTACGCTGAAGTCAATTTAACTGACTGTACTCTCGATGATCAACATTTCGCGGCACAACTGAATTCCAAAACAAAGCTGGTGGCGTTCACTTGCGCGTCGAATAGCATCGGCTCGAAAACCGCCATAAAGAGCATGATTCAACAGGCCCAAAAAGCGGGAGCCATGACCTATCTCGATGCAACGCATTACGCTCCGCACGAGAGGATAGCGGTGCAGGACTGGGGAGCCGATTTCGTTGCGTGCTCGGCGTACAAATTTTACGGCCCACATATTGGTATGGTCTGGGGCCGACAAAAGTGGCTCGAGCAAATACGACCTTATAAACTCCGCCCTTCACCAGATGCATATCCAGCGAGTTGGATGACGGGAACGCAGAATCATCCTTGCATTGCGGGTGTAACCGAAGCTATTGATTACATCGCAGATCTTGGGCGAACGATCAGTGGCAATAGCAACCTTCCGCGTTCTGCCGCTTTGGACGCGGCCTACACGTCCATTCGACAACATGAGCAAGCTCTTATCTGGCAACTAATCGATGGTCTTCAGCAAATCCCTGGCATTAAAATTTACGGCATCACCGATCCCAGCCGAAACGCGGCTCGAGTCCCCACTTTAGCCTTCACCGCAGAGGGCTTCACTTCTGCTGAATTGGCACAGCAACTAGGAGAGCAAGGTATCTACGCATGGCATGGCAACTACTATGCCCTGCAACTTAGCGAACAACTTGGAATGGAGCCTGCTGGCATGCTGCGTTTAGGCATGATGCACTACAACACTCCAAGCGAAGTTCAACGCTGCCTTGAAACGCTCGCTAGAATAGTAAAGCGATAACTCAACCACACCTGTATTCAAGAGATTTCCGACGTGGAGCCCACAAGCTTAAATATCGAAGATGGTTTGTTAGTCATTGGCTGGTCGGATGGTACCGCTACCAAACACCGGCCGGTTGACCTGCGGAATGCATGCCCTTGCGCAACCTGCCGAGAAAAGAAACGAGGTGATGAGGCCCCAAAACCTAAAGGTTTATTACCCGTTTTAAGTCTGGCCGAAGCGCAACCGCTCGCTGTAAAAAAAATGCGGCCTGTTGGTAACTACGCCTATAACATTCAATTCTCAGATGGCCACGATTCGGGCATCTTCACTTTTGATCTCATTAGATCTCTGGCGTGCTGATTCCGCCAGGTTTTAAACGCGACCTACGGACTGAGCTTCGAATAGAGATCTCGCGCGACAATCGCTGTATTTCCAAAGGTCGATTCGAAGTGCCGATACCGCTCTTCAGCCGGATATCGAGATCCTGGACCGCGACTAGCCACGCTACGCAGGTAAGCCGAATAGCGAAAATCATATTGCTCGCTAAGGAAATAGGTGAGGGCCCAAGCCAAACAATACGCGCGATCTGGATCGCGCTCGAAATACTTGTCATCCGTAAGCAAGATGGGGAGGGCATCGGAAACCGATTGGGCATCCGGAAAGAATTGCCGGAACCCCATCAAACGCGTGCTGTTGATGCGAGATTCGGGTTGGTTGAATCTGCCTGAATCATAAACACCGGGAGCTTCGAATAACATCGCCAGCCCTTCAATGGTCCATAAAGGCTGTTCGGCCAAGCGATCGTGAATACCTGTGTTGTACGCCGCTTGGTGTGTCGCTTCATGGATCAAAGTGGAGGCAGTTGGAAAGAACTCACTGTTGTTCTCGTTCGCCGAGAATTCATAGAGTGCAATACGATTCGTTACTAGCGAGTAGTAGCCCAAGGTCGAGGCCGTTACGGTATGACCATATCGCTCTGAATAAGTATCGAATTCCTGTCGCGTTCGGAACACAATCGCCGGCATTAGAAATGGTGGCTGTCTTAGGGTAATTTGCCGCGTGGCACAGTAATTTTGAAAACCACCGTACAACGCCAGAAAGCGTTCGCTCCATACTGGCAACGATGCGCCAGGCGCAACGATCAGAAAGGGCCCGGCGATAGCGGTCCGATACGAAGGCCCAAGTTCTGCTTGAAGTGCCTTGGCCATCTCCTCGGCCTGAGCGGGGCGAAAATTGCGTTCCGTAATGCGATGCTCCACAACCTCTCGCGTTGGAAATTCGGCCAACCAACCGTCGGAACGAAGCATCAAAACCTGATCATTCCCCCACGAAATTGGCAAACCGGAAATAGAGCCTGTCCGAGTTTTGACTTCCAACTCGCGGAAATCCTGCCCACTGACGGAGGCGTCCAATCCCACCAGCCACAATAGGCCCAGGGTTCGATAGATGGTGACCGATATCCGCATGGGAAATGGAACTCGTGTAATGGACCCAAATAAAAGGAATCAATGCACTCCCCTCCTTGTTCGTCGAACGACTCAGTTCTTTCCTCCATGGATTCTTTCCTCCATGGATAAGGATAGGTCGCTATTCGTCAACTACTCCCAACCTGAGGTGCTCAGAGACTATACTGAAGGGATAGAAAATTTAACAATCTAAGGGAAGTAACAGTCATGCCATTGGTATCACGTCAAATACTAACGGTTGTATCGATCATAACGATCATCTCAACCAACGCCGTGACCACAACGACTCCTCTTTCCGCTCAAGACCAAAGTTCCAAATCGATTCCTTCTGTTTCCCAAAGCGACCATGAAAAACTAAAACGAGACGTGCAGCGTCTCGTTCGCCAACTTGATTCCGATACGCTGCTCGAACGCGAGAACGCGGAAAAGGAATTGATCGCCCTCGGCTTGGAAATTACACAATACTTGCCAGCCGTCAACCAGCGTCTTTCGGCTGAAGCTGCGAAGCGGCTTCAGCGTGTTCGAACGGC